>Ga0208038_1000074_pt1 | contig 104829 bp, 95 predicted proteins | sample June2015DPH_16_1_FD_184714 | JGI IMG/M metagenome (GOLD analysis project Ga0208038, IMG submission 184714) | Peatland microbial communities from SPRUCE experiment site at the Marcell Experimental Forest, Minnesota, USA - June2015DPH_16_100... | ecosystem: Environmental > Terrestrial > Soil >...
TCAGTCTGGGTGAATGGCAAAAGGTGGCCCTGGCCCGGGCCTTCCTGCGGGAGGCCCAACTGCTCATTCTCGATGAGCCCACCAGTTGGCTGGATGCCCGGGCCGAATACGAGGTGTTTAAGTACTTGCGGCCGCGGACCCAAGGGAGCATGGTCCTCCTCATCAGTCATCGCTTTTCCACGGTCCGGCTGGCGGATTACATCTATGTGCTGGAAAGGGGAAGCATCAGCGAAAGCGGCACCCATGAAGAGCTTATCCAAAAAGGGGGCAAGTATGCCCAGCTTTTTCAAATCCAGGCGACTTCTTATCGCTGATCAGCAACGGATCCCGCTCAATATCTATTTTGAGCAGAGGAAAACAGAATTTTGAAAATGTGGCGGACGAACCGAACACGATCGGGTTTTCCGTAAATGGCAACCAGGTAATCCCGCTGCGGCCATAGCACGGATGATATGTAAAAAAACCACTCAGCGAAGGTGCAGTGGTGGTAAAGACTGGAAAAATGGCCGGTGAAACAGCCCAGGGTACGATGCAGTACCAGCTTTTCTGCCCAGGTTGGTTGATAATTGGAAAGCATTTTAAGAACCGACTCCGGCACTAATACAGGGGAGATTTGGGCCATCGCCTGGAGCATCAGATAAACCGGCGCCTGACAGCGAAAATGCTTCACTTCGTCCAAGAGATAGGGCCAACTTATAGAAAAGGTGCGGAGGGCAAGGGCAAGGTCAATAAGGTGGATTAAGCTGTCTTCCCTGAATGTCAAAAAATTAGACAATGTATGCAGGCAGAGATGGATCAGGGCATGATCAGGGGAAAGGACCCGAACGGGGATGCCTTGGAAATCCAAGAGAACGGATTTATTCCAAAGAGGCGCAAAAGAAAGGCGATAGAATTGGCTAGGTCCGGTGATCTCCCAATGCACATCAACCATCAGCGAGTCTGCAGATGGAGGAAGAAACTCAAGTTCGTTTCCGAAAGCTTGGCGAAAACCGGGACGCTTGTCCGCACAAATGGATTCCAAGCTGAACCCCAGGTTCTCCAATAATGACCTTACTCTACTGATATCAAGCGGTGAAATAAGAAGATCCAAATCGCGCGTACGTCTCAAACTGGCATCGTCATAAAGGCGAATTCGCAAGTCAGCGCCTTTCAGCAGCAGAAAGTCAATACCTGCCTGATGAAAAGACTTGATAATCTGTCCGGCAGCCTGTTCCTGGCGGGCCGCAATCTTCAAAGCGCTGGCATAATCTTGACGTAATTCGCGCAGAAAGGCCGGCGGTAATTTTTGATGCTGATTACGTTGCAGTAATTGCATATAAATCAAAGGTGTGAGGCGCTTTTCACGCAGTTCGCCCAGCAATTTCGGGCAGGCGGTGAGCAGGTCATCCCACAGTCGTTTTTCACCCTTAACGGGTAATTCTGGGAATAAGAAGGAGAGGACTTTTAGGGATAAAGGGGAAAGCAATTTTTCAACCTTGATTGCGCCTGATAAAATTTGGACTTGATCAGCCGCAATGAATTTTTAGCGTGGGAACTAGTTTATACCACTGCGGCCAGATCCTAACATAATTATCATGGCGATTTCTCCAGGAGCAAGAGGAAATTTAGAATTTCCTTGCATTACCCGGGCAGATTTGCTATAATTATAAATCCGGTAGAGGAAAATTGATGAGGGTTTTAGACCACGCGTATTAGAAGGCTTATCGGGAACGATAGAGTCTTGAATTTTTCAGTATCGCTTTTCACCAGTGGCACCTTTGGCCTCGAAAAGGGTCAGATCCAAGCTCTGGCGGAAATGGTATAGGCTCGAGAATCTGCGAATTTGAAAATATATTAAAAAATTCAATAAAAATTTCTACATATATATACATATATATACTTGATTTCCAAAATTATCCTTATTATATAAAAATTTGTGCTATCAAATTTCTCAGGAAAATTTTGTAGCGTTCTCACTACTGGCCGAATTTGCGGCCGATTCCCAGGAAGAGGAACAGGACATGCATAAAGTTCCTGGGGCAGTCGCCGGAAATCGGGGCATTGGCGAGATGGCCGAGGCCAACCATGAGCGTGCTTGAACAGGTCTTGTGTAAGACCCAGGAAGCCCGGATACCCTTTTGGATGCACCTGGATCTCACTTACCGCTGCCATCAGCGCTGCCTCCACTGCTACATCCCGGAGGCCTGGCGTCAGGGGGAGGGGCCGGAGCCGGAGTTGACTACCGATCAGGTCAAGGGCATCCTGGACCAACTGGCTGCGGCCGGTACCTTCTTCCTGGCACTGAGCGGCGGCGAGGTCTTCCTGCGCCCGGACCTCACGGCCATCCTGGAACACGCCCGGAAGCAGAATTTTGCTATCTCTCTGATGACCAGCGGTACCCTGGGAGTGAGCCGGGACATCTTGCGGTTCTTGGCGGAGCTGGGCCTCAACGGGCTGCTCATGACCATGTTCAGTGTGGACCCCACGGTCCACGACCACCTCAGCGGCACCCCCGGCTCTTGGGCCCGCCTGCGGGCTACCATCCGGGAGGCAAAGGCGGCGGGCGTCCCGGTGGTGCTCAACTGCATCGCCATGCGGCCCAACGCCGGGCAGGTCAAAGCCCTCAGGGATTTTGCCGGGGGGGAGGGGATTCCCCTGCGGCTGGACGCCAACCTCACCCCCCGTTGGGACGGCGCCCCCCACACTCCGGGCCTGGCCCTGGTCCCGGAGGAACAAAAGAGTCTCTACCAAGAGGTGGGGTTGGGACAGGATCCGGTACACTCCCGGGAACGGGCCACCACCGCCTGGGACCTGGGCCCCCGGGGGTGCGGGGCGGGGGAGAACATGGGCTACTTCACCCCATCCGGGCAACTGTGGCCCTGCATTGAAATTCCCTGGTCCTGTGGCCCGATAAATGGAGAAGGGGGATTCACCTTTTTATGGGAAAACGCCGCGGCTTTGCGGAAGGCGCGGGAGATCCAGGAGAAAGAGGATTTGATGGATAACCGTCTCTGTGATATAATCAGGGGCGTTGAAAACTAAGCTGAAGAGGGAGATACGCTAATGGAAAAGAACAAGAAACGCAAGGTTTACCAAAAACCAAGCTGGCAAAAACAAGAAATGTTTGAACGGTTCGCTCAGGCGTGTGGGAAAAAGTACGGGGGTGGTGGAAAATGCTCTACAACCGATAGTAGAAGTTAACTTGAGGGGGTGTGCGGTCGGTTGATGGGATGCATTCCCTTTGGTAACCCGGCGACGCCTGAGGCGCGTCAAAATGGCAAGATGTGGGATGAAAAGCCAGTTGGCAACAGGCAAACTTAGCGTGGATAATTTCCCAGGTGGGCAATTCCTCCATAAGGACATTGTGTCTCTTTTGGAATATCTGGGGAAAGGAACGGAACGCTTCAGCATCGCGGTAGGGCAGGCAGTTAGTGAAAAAATGCAACCCCCGCCCAAGGCGCGGCGCATTCCTGGTCGGGATGGGAGGCCCGGCGCCTGGTGGATAGAAGAAAACCAGGAGGAAGCTAAGCTCTGGCTCCCTCGCTTGAGCCTGCGGCTCCGCCTGCTTCTGCCCTTCGTGAAAGGAGAGGTGACGCTGACCGGGGCCACGAGCATGAGCTCGCTGCAGTGGCGAAATGTACTCCGGGTGCTGTATTTCTTCGGGTTTCTGGGAAGTGAGGGTTTGTTGCTGCACGCCAGCGGGTTGGTGCGACAGGACCGGGCCTATGTTTTCCCCGGGGTGAGCGCTGCCGGCAAGACTACTGTCGTGCGACACTCCCCGGGAATGCCGGTGCTCAGTGATGAAGTGGTGGCGGTAAGACCCGGTGGCAGGAACGAGGTTCCGGTGGCGTTCGGCACCCCGTTTTACGGCGGCTGGGGTCGCCGGGGAGAGAAGATCCGCGCACCCATCCGGGGTCTGTATTTCCCTGTCAAGTCCACGGCAAACCGCCTGGAGCCCTTAACCCCGCGAGAGACGTTAACCCGGTTGCTGCCTTGCATTTTCAGTTACACGTTTTTTCCCGCCCGCCTGGAAAAACTTTTTGATTATGGCTTTCGCCTGGTTTCTCAGGTGCCCGGGTTTTCCTTTTACTTCAAGCCGGAAGCGGAAATGTGGGAGGCCCTCGATGCACATTAAGCAGGAACTATGGCTTCAGGGTCTGAAGGCGGGGCGGGTCATGCGTTTCCGGCCCCTGGGCGGGAGCATGATCCCCTGCCTGCGCCAGGGGGATATTGTCAGTATTAGCCCGGGACAAGGCTGCCGGGTGGGGGACATTGTCCTTTGGCAGGCTGGCGAGGCTATGGTGCTACACCGGGTGCTGATTAAAAAAAACGGCCGGATCGTCAGCAAGGGGGATGCCCTGAGGCACCTGGATGCGCCGGTGATGCGAGAGCAGATCGTGGGGACTGCGGTGCTCCGGGAGCGGCGGGGCCGGGTGCGGCGCCTGGACCGCCTGGGGGCCCGGTTCCTGGGACTATCCTTTTGTCTGACCAGCGCCTGCGTGCCCAAATTAATGAAGATTTTATCGGCTTTGAAGCGCCTGGGCGAGCAAAGTTGGGCCTGGCTCTCAAATAGGAATGAAAATTGTATAAGTTCTTGGCTGCAAAAGCTTTGGCCTGACAGCTAAATTAATTTTTTCCCCACCGCAACCCCAGGACTAATTTTCCCCTAATTTCAAGCCAGCATGCGGACAGAATCAGTGCCATGAAAAAGTGCCCTATAAAGACTAAAGATACGGCCCATCGAGTGTTAAGCGATGAGGCCATTGTGGTTAATTTTCAGAACAGTTTCTTTTATAACCTCAATCCGGTGGGCACCTTTATCTGGGAGAGGTGCGACGGGCAGCATACCCTGAGCCAGATCGCCGCAGACCTGTCGAAAGAATATGACGTGTCGCCGGAAGAGGCAGCCAGGGATTGCCAGGAATTTATTGACTCCCTGGTGGAGCAGGGCCTGCTGCAATGGAGTGATTCTAAAGGTTAATCATGAAAACCTGTAAAAGTGTCCTGCCCTGGGCACTTCTCGGGGTGGCGCTTTTTTTCCCCGCCTGTGCCACCGGTCCCGGGATGGAAATATTGCCCACCCTGCCTCAGAAAGAAGCGGCCCGGGGGTTGGTGCCTCAAGAATATCTCTGCCCCGGCGTCGGGCAGGAGGCCCCGGACCCGCGGCTGGCCAAGGAGATTCAGGCCTTTCTGGAGCAAAACTGGATGTTCGGAGGGTTGCCGGACGGGGTGGCCTCCGACCTGCCGTTGGTCCTGAATGGCCCGGTGCAGGCCTACCTGCGATCCTTCAGCAACTCCAAAAATTTTCAGGCCACCCTGGCGCGGTCAGGGCGCTATCTGCCCATGATCCGGCAAGTTTTCCAGGAATATGGCCTGCCCCAGGACCTTGTCTATGTGGCCCTGGTGGAGAGCGGCTTCAGTCCCTGGGCGCGCTCACCCAAGGAGGCGGTGGGGATGTGGCAGTTTATCGAGGGCACGGCCCGGCGTTACGGCCTCAGGGTCAATGAGCAGGTGGATGAACGCCGGGACCCGGAAAAATCCACCCGCGCGGCGGCACATTACTTGCGCGACCTATATCAACAATTCGGTTGCTGGTATCTGGCGGCCGCCGGGTACAACGCCGGGGAAAAGCGGGTGGAAGGGGTGGTAAACCGCCACGACACCCGGGATTTCTGGACCATGGCCCAGAAGAAGCTGCTGCCCCAGGAGACTTGCAATTACGTGCCGCAACTCATCGCCGCGGCATTGATTGCCAAAAATCCCGGGCGCTATGGTTTCCCGGAGATCAAGTATCAAGCTCCCCGGGCTGCCGCCAAGGTCAGGGTGCCGGGAGGGTTAAACTGGCGCTGGTTTGCCAATTCTCTGGAGGTGCCTGAGAAGGAATTTCTAGAGTTCAACCCGGAACTCCAGGGCGAGCGCCTCCCGGAAGGGACGAAAGAATACTGGCTGAAGGTGCCGGGGAACAAAAAGGGGCAGGCCGACCACCTGGCCCGCCTCTCTTGGAGGCTGGAGAAAATGGCCAGTCTGAGAGATTCCAACTAAGTAATTTTAATATATAATTAGGATAATTTTGGAAATCAAGTATTTAAATTGAAATTATTATTGACTTTTTAATATATTTTCAAAGAGTTGCCAAGGTCTTAGTCTGGAGTGACGAGATGCAACTTACTGGAATTATATCTATTTTTATGAAATAGCTGTAATTCACAGGGCGTAAGCTATGCATCAATATATCAGTCCTAATACTAAGCACTTTGCCTTAGTACCCAGCGAGGCTAACCAGAATCCGGCCTGGTATGTAATCCACGCCCGCCACCAGCACGAAGCCAAGGTGGAATCAGCCTTGCAGCGAAAAGGGTTGGAGGTTTTTCTGCCCCGAATCACCGTCCGCAGCCGCCGGCGGGACCGCAAACTTCTGCTGGAAGTTCCCCTGTTCCCGGGCTATCTTTTCGTGCACAGCTCCCTGGACCACCAAAGGTATTACGAGATCATGCAGCAGAAAAGCGTGGTGCGGCTGTTGGGAGGCCAACCCGGGCTCCCCACCCCGGTGCCCCCAGAGGTGGTAGCATCCATCCGCGCCATAGTGGATAGCCACCAGCCCTATTATCCCTGGCCCTATCTGCAGCGCGGTAAGAAGGTCTGCATCATGGAAGGACCATTGGCTGGGACCGTGGGCGTCATCGTGAGAACCCTCGATAAGAAGCGCCGCCTGGTAGTGGCAGTGGAGCTGTTTCAGAGATCGGTGGCGGTGGAGTTGGAAGAAGAAGTGGTCGAACCCTGGAACTGAGAGTTTTTTAAGAAACCGAAGCCGAAGCAACCATCCCTCAGTAGTCTTTGCCGGTGTTCATCTTTGAGTCGCTCACCTGCTTCAGATATGAAGAAAATGGTCCTCCTCTTTTTCCTGTGCCTGAGCTTTGTCGGGCTGCTGGCATTGGAAGGCAAGGCAACCGAGCCCAGCGACTCTCTGGTTTCCGTCGTCGGTCTGGATGAGTATGGAAATCCGGTGCGCCAGGGGATGGGCGTGGTGGTGAGCAAGGATGGGGGCGTTCTTACCAGCGCCAGTATTGTGAGCAATTGCCGGTCTGCCGTAGCCAAGACTGCCGACGGCGCCTTGCATATCTTGCGGAGGACCGCTCACCGGGACAGCTTCCAGGATACCATCTTGCTGCAATTCGATGCGGGAGTCTCAAAATTTGCCCCAGCCGAGACCGCCCCCGGTTTTCAACTGCCGGAGAAGGTCTGGGTGGGAGTCAGGTATAATTCCGGCGGACGGCTTCAAGAGGCGCAACTCACCAAGTCCCTGCCTTTTTCGCCCAGGCTGGTCCTCTTAAAACTGAAGCCAGAAAACTTGGAAGCCGAAGCGGGCTCTCCTATTCTCAACCAGAAAGGCGAGCTTGTGGGCATGCTGCACGTCTTTGCTGGAACTCAAGGCAAACCCTCCTCTTGCCAGTTTTTCCTGGCCCGCGACCGCGAACACCTGCCCTTTAAAATAGATGAGAAACATCAAGAGGGGGATTCGCCCGATGAACCTTTAACTAATCCAACCCCTGCGGGGGAGCAGGCGTTTTGGGAGGGAGTCGGGCGCAGCCTGCAGCAGGACTGGAAAGAGGCTGGGAAAAGCTTCACCGCGGCCCTGAGCGGGCCGGAGCGCTTGCCCGAAGTCTATTATGGCCGGGGGGTGGCTCGGTATCAACTGGGCGACCGCGCCGGCGCCGTGACCGACCTGGAAGAGGCCATCCGGCGCTTGCCGCGATATGCCCTGGCCTTTCTCTGGTTAGGAAAGGCAGAAGAGCGACAAGGGAGACGTGAAGCTGCCCAGCGGGATTACCGGCAGGCGACCACCGTAGCTCCGGAATTGGGCGAGGCCTGGTTTCGTTTGGGGGAGATGGAATATCAGGGAGGCGACCTGGCCAAGGCAAAAGAAGACCTGAAAAACGCCTTGGGGGACTCCGACCTGGAGGCCAAAAGCCGCTGGTATCTGGGCAACATTGCGCTCCAGGAAAAACGCCCGGAGGATGCCCTGGGGGAGTTCAAACAGGCGATCGCTCTGGAGCCGGGTTTTTTCCAGGCTTATCTGGATGGGGGCAGACTGTTGTTGGAAGAACTGGATAGACCGGAGGAGGCGGCGGCCTGGCTGCGGGAGGCTGTTCGCCTCCAACCCGGCAGTGGCCTGGCCCGCTACTGCCTGGCCCTGGCTTACGCCCTGTCCCGGAATCGCGCCGACGCCTGGAAGCAGCACTTTATCCTGCAGACTGAGAACCCGGAATTGGCGGCCCAACTGGCCGTCATTCTGGAGCGCTTCCATTAAATAAGGGGATAAAGCTAAGATGTCTCGCCATCACCGGACAGTTTGCCGGAAGTTTTCCTGGCTGTTTCACCTGATGCCAAGGCTTTCCTGGTCAGGTTCCGGCGGATGCGGGTCCGGGTCGGCTCCCCAGGAGCCTGTGATATCCTAATACTAGATCTTGTCCCAAATTGTCCCCAGGGCAATTTGGCTAAGTTCCCATCTCAGTACTTCTGGACCAACATCCTCAGCCAGGTAAACAACCCACCTGCCATCCGGGTAATGAACCCGGACCGCATCCTGGCCGTATATCTGGTCTGAGCCCACATGAATAACCTGGACGTTTTCAGTGCGGTCTGGGCAACGGATTGATATCCGTTCATTCTGGCAAAGCTGTTGAGCCCCGACCGCGGCGCACCCGGAGAAAAGTACGGTTATCAAGAGAATAACGAGAAAGTTCCAATGTCTGAGCGTGGATGGTTTTAGAAAAGCCATGGAGAAGCCCTCCTGACCCCGAGATTATGCGGACGCCTGGGCGCCGCAGTCGAAAAAGATGTTGGCCATAGCTTGGTTGATTTCTCCTTCTTTACAAATCGGGGATTCCCTGTTTTTTGAGGTTGCTTTTTCCAGATTTTTAACTCGGGGATTCCCTGTGTTTTGAGGAAGAATTCCCTGTATCAGGGTTACAAAGATCATGCCGATTAGGTTTATGATTTATTTTAATAGTTATTACAGATAGTTATTCTGATAAAAGGGGATGACTGGACCCTAATCAGGGTTTTGCCCGGGAAGAAATTTACTGAAAAAAAAGAAATTTCTTTTGGATATATCCGGCGGGTTGGTTGGCGGAAGAGATAGGCCGGCTGCCCGGTGCCAGCCCGGCCAAAGGGTTGGGCCGCATCAACGCGGCTTCCAAGATGGCCGGTAACTTTTTTAAATTAAAAAAATTTTCTAGAAACTAAAATTTAACTTGCAATTTGGAAATCAAGTATTTATATTGTCAAAACGAATTTAGGTGTATGGTTGGTAGCAGTTAGGCGGAACTCGCATAACAAAATAAAAGTGGAGTAATTGGATTGGGTTGGAAGCCCACCTTTTACGGGGAGGCCATTATGGGCAAGCTGGCTAAGGCCGCAGTCTTGGTAGCAATAATCTTGTTGCTGGGAGGCCTGGCAAATTCACCCGGTCACGCCACCGTGCCGGGGGACATCACTGCAGGCCTGCCTTTGGGGCAGGTCATCACCAACGGTTTGGCGGCGGGCATGAGCATCAAGGCCATCCTGGACCAGGCCTTACAGGCGGGGGCAGATCCTTGCTCTTTGGTAAAGGCAGCCATTGCCCAAAAGCTTGACCTGGCCCAGGTTTTCAAAGCCTTGAGCGATTTATGCGCGGCTAATCCAAATTTGGCTGCGTCGTGCTCCCCATGTGCCCTGATGAGATGTGCGGCGGCCGCCGGCGTTGACCAGGTGACGGATGCCAACGCCATGATGGCCGCGGGAGGCAACCTGCAGCAGGTGAGGGATTGCCTGGCAGGCATGGGGTATCCGAATGCTGATACATACGCCTATAGCCCCCCGGGGCCGCCGATAGGAATAGGGCCCACTTTTCCCGGTCCCGGCGGTACCGGCGGCGGTATAACACCACCACCACCACCCAGTCCGTACAAATAAGAGCTGAAAGCGGTGGCGGTAGCGGAGGTGTAGCAGCTAGCAGCCAGTCCGCGTCATAAGAGCTGAAAGTGGTGGGAAAAAAATTCTCAGGGGGGGAGCCATGGGACACCGTTGGGGAATGTTGAAATTCACGGGTATCTGCCTGGTAATGCTGATGGTTTGGTGTTCAGCGGGAGTTGCGGCCACCGCACCCCAGTCTGAAACCGTCGTTCCAACCGAAGAGGAAGCAGCCCCAGCGCAAAAGCCGCCGGAGAAGCCGCCGGAATTTTTGCCCCCTAGTTACTACCCGGGAATTGTGCCCTATGCTCCCTATACCACCACTTTTTCGCCGTCGCCCAGTACCGGGATGCTGGCGCCCTATGGATATGGTCCGGCCGAGGATACCCTGGCGCGGGGTTGGGTAACCCATCCGTTAGGGCCGGTATTGGTTACCCCCTATATGGAGTATGATGGCATTTTCCGCACCAACGTCTTCGAAACCTATAACGATAAGAAGTCAGATTATGTCAATGCCATCGACCCCGGGGTTAAATTTCAGTTGCCCATTGAAGGCGGCCAGCACAACCTTTCCCTGGGCTATTTGGGCAATGGCTTTTTTTACAGCCGCTATGGTGACCTCAGCCATTACGACAATAATGTTAATGCTGATGCGGAGTTCAACTGGTCTAAATTGGGTGTCAAATTCGGTAGCGCCTTCAGAGCCGCCACCGAAGAGCCCAGCGCAACGGTAGGCCCACCTTTCCTAATTGGCCAAGAAAGGTTTTACTATCGAACTACCCCTTATTTTTCAACAACTTATAAGGTGGCGGACCTCTGGTCAATTGAAGGGAACTACCAATTTGATGACCTGTACTTCCCCAATCAACAAAACCGTATTGATGACTATCAATATAATACTGTGGGAGCTACCCTTTTTTATAAATTTTGGCCCAAAACCTCGGCGCTGGTGCAATGGATTACGGTTTTTCGAAGCCATCCCTACGACTCCGAGGAGAATAATACCGTACAGACCCCCATGGTGGGGTTGACCTGGGAACCCACCGCCAAGTTAAGCGGCACCGTGAAATTTGGCTATACCTTCGCCAATTATTGGCAAAGCCTCCCAGACCGGAATAACTCCCCGGGCGCCTTCGCCATGAGCCTCCAAACCCTCTATAAAATTAGCCGGTATACCCAGGTATCCTTGATCGCCCAGCGAGGCATTGGGGAAGACGTTGACTATGCTAATAACCCTTATATAACTACGGGTCTATTTTTGACATTGTCTCACTTCTGGCACGCTCTCAATGTTACTTCTTACGTGTCCTTCGCATACTATAACGATGCTTACCTTAACGATACCCAAGATTCGTCCACCGGAGCATTCCTGAAACGAAATGATAATTACGAATCCTTCGGGGTCGGGTTGAGCCGCCCCATTACCAAATGGCTCCGGGTCCGCCTGGATTACCTGTACGACAATAGGGGTTCAAATCTTAGCTATGCTCCCTATAATGAACATAAGGTGCTATTAGGCCTGCAAACCTCTTTCTGATAGGGCTGGCAATTAACAGGGATAATCTGGACGTGTTGCCACAAAAATCCGGATTATCCCTGGTAGCAATCCTGGTGGGCCTTTTTGTTTCTTCTCCGGCAACCGGTAAAGAAGCCGGGCCGAATTTAGTTCCCAACCCTGAATTTAGAGAGTCTCAAAGGGAACCCGGCTTACCGGAAGGCTGGCATTGGGATAATCGGAAAATAGCCGGAGTAGAACCAAGCCAGGTGTATTTCTGTAGAGTTACCGGCCAGCCCGGAAAGTTTTTGGCTATTGCCGGAGGGCCGGATCGCAATGGCCGGGTCTGGCGCCGGATAAAAAATATTCGCCCTCACACTTATTACCTGTTGCAATTCTTAGCCTACCGCCCCAAGTTCACCAACGGCGTCTATCTGGAAGTGGAAATCTTTAGCCAACGGCACCTGATTAACCAGCATCTCACTTACGGTAAGGTGCAGCCTATTTCCCTGACCGTCAATTCTCAAGATTTTCGAGGGTCCACCAGGCTAAGCGTAGAAAATCCCCACCGCGAAGTTTTGGCTTTTGGTTCCCCGAGCCTTACCAGGGTGGAGCCGGAAAGCGAAGCGGAAGACCCGTTAGATTTTGTCCGATTACCCACCATTTTCCCTGTGGGTATCTTTGCCGCAAAACCTGAAGACCTGTCCGATATCAGGGCAGCCGGATTTAATGCCGTGCAAACTTATGATTCCCAGCCGGACACCATCAGGAAGATGGCACTGGCATCGGAGAAATTGGGCTTGAAATTTCTCCCCAATTTCCGCTCCTACCGAGCTGACATCAGCCGGGAGTTGGGAGGCAGCTCGGAACTGCTGGGCTTTTATATAGAGGATGAACCGGAAGGCCGCTCGGTCCCCCCGGAGAAGATGAGAGTCCTCAAAGAATCCCTGAAACGCGATCATCCGGGGGTCCTAACCGCCGTGGCTATGGTGCGGCCGCAGATGGTGGAGGCATACCGTGACGCTGCCGATATCTTTATGCTCGACCCTTATCCGGTCCCCAATATGCCCCTGACCTGGCTGGCCGATGCCTTGGAGGAAGCGTCTCGATATGTCCCCCGGGAGCGCCTTTGGGCGGTAATTCAGGCCTTTGGCGGTGGGGATGAGCAGGTGAAGTGCGGCTGGCCACGCCTTCCCTCCTACCTCGAAATGCGTTGTCTCACTTACCTGGCTCTGGTGCACGGGGCGCATGGCGTTTTTTATTTCAGTTACCCCGATGTGCACGGTGATGCCAAGGCGTGGCAAGGTTTAAAAGGCATCGTGGGAGAACTGGGACAATTGCGGACCTGGCTCAATATTCCCAATGAAGCCTGTGGCCTGCGCCTGGAAATGACCTCACCCTTTCGAGCGGATGCCGCGGGAGGTGCTGCCCTTCATTTTTGCCAGAAGCATAGTGAAGACGATTTTCTACTAGTCTTGGTGAATGTCATTGACCGGCCGGTTAGCTTTTTTCTCACCGGCTTCCCAAACAAGATAATGCTGCTGACCGAATGCTTCAGAAAGGAAACGGCAGTGATTCGAGACAACAACTTCAGGGGAGAATTAGGGCCGTATGAAGTCCGAGTCTATAACTTCCATCAGGGAAATTAGTGTCGAAGTCCACGAAGTTTCCTGGGGACGTTTGATCACCTTAACCGTCTCGGGCTTCCTCCTGGTCTTTGCCCCGCTGGCCTACGGAGCGGTTCACACCTGGGCCTATAGCGCTGTCGGCTTAACCATAGGGGTGATGAGCATCGCGGTCTTGAGCTTTGGCTTGTTTAACTTAATGGCCAAACCTGATGAGAAGTATTTCGTTCCCCGGCCGCCCCTCTGGTGGCTGGCTTGCGGAGTGGTTTTAATAGTTTTTGTGCAGGTCATGCCGTGGCCTGCGGAAATGACCAAATGGCTCTCCCCCGAGGCCTGGAAGGTTCGGACCCTGGGCAACGGCTTTGGACTGGCGGATTACCTCCCCTTATCGCTCAATCCCTACAAATCCTTGCTGGAAGGCCTGCAATTATGGCCGGCAGTGACTTTGTTCTTTATCCTGATCTATACGCTGAATTCTCGCCGGCAGATCCGGACCATGATCGAGATAATTATAGGTGTGGCTTTCTTTGAAACCCTTTATGGATTCATGGAATTTCACAGCCACCTGATTTGGGGCTGGAAAAACCTTTACCCCCTTGGATCACGTCTATGCGGCACCTTTATTAACAGCGACCATCTTGCCACTTTTTTAAATATGGCTGTTCTTCTGGGCCTCGGATTATTTCTCAGTAGTAAACCAAGCCAGGTCCAAGATCCACAGGGGCCCAGGGTCTGGACCAACCTGCGGCGCCAATCCCGGGCTGAACACATTGAACCGCTATTCCGTCGTTTCTTGTTGTTATTTGTTTTATTACTAATTACCGTGGGCGTTATTTTTACCGGCTCACGGGGTGGAATGACTGCCCTGGTAATTGGGTTCGCTATTATGGGGATGTTAATTGGGGTACAACGCTGGCAACGGGGCAACCTGGTGGTGATCGCGGTGTTCCTCGCAGCCGCCCTGATCTATAGTTTAGTCTTAGGCAGCGCCCAGTCCTTGGCCAGATTTCAGAATCTCGAAAATACTGGACGTGATTATCTCATCTCCGCGGCGTTACAGATTTTTCACCAGTTTCCCCTCCTGGGTTCGGGACTGTCCACTTTTGGCGATGTCTTTTACCAATATGAACCGGCCAGATTTGATGGCGCCTATTTTATTCAGGCTCACAGCGATTGGCTGCAATTGCTGGCAGAATCGGGCGCCCTAGGCTTTGCGTTGGCGCTCATCGCCTTCCTGACCTTTTATTTACGCCTGATGCAGCAATGGCGGCAGCGGCAAGACAGATTCGCCCGGGGGGTAGGCTTGGGTGGTTTGGCAGCCATGGGGGCCGCGAGTTTTCACGCCCTGGGGGAGTTTCCCTTTCATATTCCGGCCATCAGTCTGACGTTTGCCGCCATTGCGGCCATTACTTACGTAGCCTTGCATTCCCGGCAACAAGGTTGGGAACATTTTTCATATCCCTTCATCAAATTGAGCGGCCGGCGCCGGATTGTCCCTGGGGTTTTGGCAGGATTAATCATATTGCAGATGTTCATCATAATTATGCTTGGCCGAGTCTGGCTGGCAGAAAGGGCGGCCCCAACCGAATTCGATTCTACCCGTCCGCCCCGGCAACTGACCGGGAAAGATTTTCAGAAGGCTCTGGCTTATAATCCCCGAAATAGCCGGTATTACCTGGGGTTGGCCGAATCTTCGGAACAAGAGAAAGAGCCACCGGAGGGAATGAGCTTATCCTGGCTTCAGACTGCGATTTTTTATGCCCCGGCCAACTGGGGTTACCGCTTGCAAATGGCAGAATGGTGCCTGCGGCAGTGCCAAAAGGACCCGGCTAGATATCTCCCCATGGCGCTGAAGGAATTCGGGGCGGCGGTCAAGCTATTCCCGGATTCGCCCCTGCTGCAATATCGTTTGGGATCGGTTCTGATTTGGGCAGAAAGCTATTATCCCGGTTTAATCCCTCCCGAATTACGGGGTCAGGGGAAATTGCACCTGGCCAGGGCCATCGAGCTCGACCCACGCTTGAAAAAATAACTCCCCAAGCTGCCGTTCATCTGATAAAATTCTTACGGATGTTCTGGAGAAAAGCCCCTGGACCTAGGCCGTTTAGGGTAGGTCAATCTTAGCCATAAAAACTTGGGATTATACGCAAGAATTGCCTGAAAAAGCATAACTATATGATATAATAAGCAATAATAGGCAATTTCCAGGGTGCCCAATGCTCGTTAGTGGTGAAGGCTGGAAATAGGTGATCCGGGGGGATTTTTATAATTAGGGAATTCCCCTACTGAAGAATCAGGGAATTCCCGATTTACTTTGCTTGAGCAATCCAGGAAATTATGGGCAACATCAACGCAAGGGCAGACTAATCCTAATTAAACGGAAAAAAGACGGAATCGCGGCAATGAAGAAGAAAATTTTGGTGTTGAGTTTGGTGCTTTTGGTAAGCCTGGTGGCGTATGCCCGGGCCCAGGAAAATTATCGGCTGGGCCCGGAGGATGAAATCGAGATCCGGGTTTGGGACCATGATGATTTGACTCGTAAAACGCGGATCGCCATGAACGGGACGATTTCCTTCCCGTTTGTGGGGGACATCAAGGCCGGGGGGCTTACGGTCGGGGAATTGCAGAAGGAAATAGAACACCGTCTGGGCCCGAATTATATTATCGACCCCCATGTAAATGTCACCGTCACCGATTTTAAAAGCCAGAAATTTTTCGTGGTGGGAAATGTCCAAAAACCAGGGGCCTACCCCCTTTCTAAAAATATTTCGGTAATTGAAGCCATCTCCCTGGCGGGAGGTCTTACCAGCGGAACCGGGAACAAACCGGTGAGCAGCGCCGTCGCCATCATCGTCCGGGCTCGTCCGGACAGCAAGATTGATCAACCGCGATTGCCGAACCAGAGCCGCCCGGAGGAGAAAATCACGGTTTCCCTGGCCGCGGCCCTGGCCGGAGACCCCAAGCAAAACCTGGAAATCAAGAATGGCGATACGATTTATGTCCCCACCCTGGTCTACTATGTCACCGGGCAAGTAAAGACTGCCGGGCGTTTTCCTTATGACGATGAAAATATGACCATCCTGAAGGCCGTTACCACCGCCGGCGGTTTCAGCGATAAGGCGTCTCCCGGCCGCACTTACATTATTCGGGAGGAGGGGGGGACCAAGCAACAGTTCAAAGCAAGCCTGGATACCCTGATCCGTCCCGGGGATACCATTGTAGTCCCGGAATCCTGGTTCTGAGAGGTAACTAACCTGAAACTCCGATAGCCTTCCTTCATCCTTAACTTAAAGGGCAACGAGCTTATGGAATCAGAAACGAATATCCCGCCGGTGCACCGTTACCAACGCTCCCTGCACGATTATCTGAGGATTCTCCTGAGAAGACGCTGGGCCTTTCTGGCAGTATTTATCGGCATCGTGGCTACCAGCGTGGTCTATTCCTTCACTGCCACCCCTATCTATAAGGCTACCGTTCAGCTCCTCATCGAACGTCAGGCTCCCCGGTTGCTGCAGCAAGAGCCTGGCAGTTCCGAATATTCTTATAATGAGGAGTTTTACCAGACCCAGTACAAGCTTCTGGAAAGCCGCTCCCTGGCCAAAAAAGTTGTAGATGAACTCCAGCTTAAGAATAATCCGATTTATGCCGTCATTTTCCAAAAATTGCCCGCGAATGCCGATGAAGCCCTGAAGCAACGGGCCGAGGAATCTCTGGTGGGGGCGATTGCCGGCGGGATTCAGGTGACTCCCATCAAGGATAGCAGCTTGGTGGATGTCAGCTTCTCCGACCCGGACCCTAAATTTGCGGCCCGGGTGATTAATACCTTTGCCCATTGCTTTATCCAGCAGTCCCTGGACTTAAGGTATGCCGCTTCCCAGGAGGGCGCTGAGTGGCTGCAGCAAAAGTTGACGGAAGCCCGAAAGAAAATGGAAGATTCTGAGGCCAAGCTCAATGAATATAAGAAGGAACAAAATATCGTCACCACTGAGGATAAAGAAACCCTCACCGCCCAAAATTTGGAGCATTTGAACAAAGACTTGCTGACAGCCCAGACACAGCGGATGGAAGCAGAAACCCGCTTCCAAGAAGTGAGCCAGGGAAGGCCCATTCCCCAGGTATTGAACAACCCCTTGATCCAAACCTTAAAGGGGCAGGAAGCCAAGCTGATAGCCGAACAGTCTGAATTGAGCCGGAGATTCGGAGGGAGCCACCCCCGGATGATCCAGATTAATAATGAGCTCGCCGCGACCCGGGGAAAGATCGGCGCGGAAATGTCCCAGATTGTCCAGGCCATTAAAAATGAATACCAGATGGCCAAAGCCCAGGAAGAAAATCTCAAGGCAGCCCTCAATACTCAAAAACAAGACACCCAGGATATGAGCGACCGATCCATCAAATACCGGGTTTTGCTGCGGGATGTGGAAACTAATCGGGCTCTTTATGAAAACGTCATGAAAAGTCTCAAGACGGTCACTACCACCGAGAATATGCCAGCCACCAACATCCGCATCGTTTATCCGGCCACGGTGCCCGAAGCCCCCGTTTCACCCCGAAAAACTCTAAATATGCTAATAGCCTCGGTCCTGGGGGTGGGATGCGGCATCGCCCTGGCCCTGGGTCTGGAGAATCTGGATACCACCCTTAAGACCCCGGAGGAAGTGGAAGGCTGGCTGGAGATCCCCAACCTGGCCATGATCCCTCATATAGAAGTTTCGGCCGGCAATCCCCAAGGGTCCCCGGAACTTATAGTGCACCACGGCAGCCAGCCCCAGGCCTCGGAATCGTACCTGGGATTGCGCACCAGTATTCTCTTTTCCACGCCGGACCACCCCCCCCGCATCTTGTTGGTAACCAGTTCCATGCCCCTGGAGGGGAAGACCATGACCGCCGCCAACCTGGCCACGGCCTTGGCCAAGGCCGAGCCCCCAGTTCTCCTGGTGGACTGCGACCTGAGGCGCCCCTCCCTGCACACGCTCTTTCAAGTCCCCCTGGAACCGGGGTTATCCAATTTCCTGGTGGGCGACGTCAACGAACTGCCGCTGGTGGAAACCCTGGTGCCCGATCTCCTGGTGATGCCGGCCGGCAAGATTCCCCCCAACCCCTCTGAACTCTTGCATTCGGCTCGCATGCAAAAGCTCCTTGCCCTGGCCCTGGAGAAATTCGGGCGCGTGGTGATGGATTCTCCGCCTCTGATGTCGGTGACCGACGCCGCCATCCTGGCAACCATGGTGGAAGGCGTGCTCCTGGTGGTCAAGGCCGAGGGGGCGCCGCGCAAGGCCGTCATCCAGGCCCGGAATGTCCTGGCGGAGGTCAAGGCCCCCCTCCTGGGCGCGGTGCTGAACGATATCCCCATGAACGGGAAGTATGGATATTATTACAGTCAATACTACCGCTACCATTCTTATTATGCTTCAGATTCGGATAATGATAAGCCGCCGGCGCCTCGCCGCCGGCGCCATCAGCCTAAGACCGGGCCCCTCGGTTGGGTGAAAGACCGGGTCAATACCTTTAGGCAAAAAATCTAAGGTGAACCTCAAGGGTAATTTTCCTTTCGGTATTCCAGATATACCGTGCGGCACTTGACGCCTTTTGTTCGCACTTGCCTTCCATTAAAAAAAATTTCCGCGGCGAAGATGAGCTTGGCCCCTTTCAGAAAATGGGCCAGCTTGCCTTCCTGGCCTTCACCGCCACGTTGCGCATCCTATGAAGCGATACAGCGCTGCCCTTTATCAAGGCGGATTTGGCATTGGGTAATTAAGATGCCTCCATGTTGCAATATTCTATAAATTTCACCTAATACATTTTGTCCATAATCAGTGCTGTCCCAAAAACCTTTTTTGGATTGCGGTGGCCAAGGCTGCTGCATAATCTCGGTAGATATAGGTCAAAGAATAATTACAATGGTATGGATAGTTTGATTGATAAAGGGTTATTTAAAGCCACAGTGATACCTATACTGCCTCCGTTTCTTGCTCTGTTTGCTACGAGAATCTGATGGAGATTTACAGCATGAAGCTGTATTTTGTGATTCCCGCCTATGATGAAGAACAGAGCATTGAAAGTATTATCAAGCGGTCGCTGGCGGCACGTCAAACGATCATCACCAATTTCCCCGTTGATGAAGTGGAAATCACCGTAAAGTCTGCGCCGAAATCGCTCGACGTCCCTGGAAGGCTGCGATTCTGATCCTAGCCGTTATCCCGGCCGCCATCTTCGCCAATGCCTTGCGGGTGGCGGCCATGGGAATCTACCCGGCGCTGCAAGAAGGGTTTTGGCATGGTTTTTCCGGCTGGCTAATCTTTTTATTCTGTTTCGGATTTTTATTTCTGCTGAATTGTGGTCTCACTTTCCGGAAGTCGGGGACTCGGGGCTAGGCGGGAGGTCTCGAGCAGTTCCACTAACGGCAACAATAGTTGCCCATTTTGGGCCAGGTACTTGGCATAACCCCGGCTGTCCTTGACGTCCGCAATCTGGTATGATGGCTTCATGGCGGTTCCTCCTTGTCCTTAATGCCCTAAACCGATTCTAACGAATCGGTGGGATGAACCGCCATCCCCTTTTCAACTTTCAACTACGGACGGGACGGTCTCTACTGGGGCTAGTGCTTATCTTAACCTGGATTATGCGCAAGAATTGCCTGAAATAAGCATAACTATCTGAGATACGGAGCAATAATAGGCAAATTCATGGGGGGTTAGATGCTCCTTAGTGGTGAAAGCCGGAAATTAGGTGATCCAGGCGGATTTTTATAATTAGGGAATTCTCCTAGTAAAAAATCAGGGAATCCCCGATTTACTTAGCTTGAGCAATCCAGTAAATTATGGGCAACATCAACGAAAGGGCAATAGACTTTGTTCAAGGAAGAGGTGGGTGATAAAGCTAAAATTAAGAGCCAGATCCTATGCGTGCTTTGACCTAGTAAACCATATCTACAAACCAAGGCATTAAATCCCCCATTTTTACCGGGGTCCGGGTGAAAATTTGGTTAATGCGCCGATCCTTTTATTGACATGAAAGGCAGATCCCAGAGCCAGGCCTTCCTTGAGATAATCAATGTTTAATATCCTCAATCTTAAGATCTCCAAATGGTCATTAATTTTACTTTTAGGGGACGCGGCCGCCTTTTGCCTGGCTATACCAATAGGATTTTATTTGAGCGGATTTCCAGCTCAGATTTTTTGGGATCCATATAAAGTCCCTTTAATCTTCGTTGGACTGACGTATATTTTGGTGCTTTATATAGCCAATCTTTATGATCACCATCTTGATTTCCGCCGGCGTGAAAACATCAGCAAGATTATTTTATCATGTTTGGTGGGAACCCTGGTTGTGATGATCCTTTACTGTTTTCCAGGCTGGCGAACAATTTCCCGCTATTTTGTGCAAGGGCACGCTGTGGCTTTTGTTTGCCTTACTATCCTCTGGCGTATTTCCTTTTCGGCTCTAGCTCTGCCCCTAAGACTACAAAGACCTGTACTGATAATGGGCGCCGGGGGCGCAGGTAAATGGATTGCTAAAATTATTCGGGATCAGCCGAATTGTGGTTTGGTGGTAAGGGGATTCGTGGATGATGATCCTCAGAAGGCAGGCATGTCCATTGCTGGCTTCGAAGTATTAGGATCGTGCAGTATGTTGGACGTAATTATAAGAAATCAGAAGGCAAGCTTAATAGTGGTTGCAGTAACTCATGAAAAGTCATTTTCTTCCTTGATAGCCTTAAATCAGGCTATTATGAATGGCTGTCAGTTAACCGATGTCCCGTCACTCTATGAGTTTTTAACTGGGAAAATTCCAATCGATCACATTTCAGATTTGTGGCTATATTTCAATAGCCTGACGCATCAGAAATCCTACTATCCCCATCTCAAGAGAGTCATCGATTTGGGATTAGCAGGGCTGGGACTCCTCTTATCCTGGCCACTGTTTCTTATCATAGGCCTGGCCATCAGGCTTGACACCCCTGGGCCCATTATCTTCCGGCAAACCCGTTTGGGCCTTAATGGGAAGCCTTTCCAGATTCTAAAATTTCGGACGCTGATGTTGGGTGGAGAAGAGGTGCCTAAATGGGTTTCCATCAGTGATCCTCGTATTACCCGAGTCGGTTGGCTTCTGAGGAAGACTCATTTAGATGAATTGCCTCAATTAATCAATATCTTAAAAGGAAAAATGAGCCTCATCGGGCCGCGGGCGGAATGGGATATCTTTGCTCAACCATGCCTAGAATCGGTTCCGGAATGGCGGCCAGGGCGGCGCGACTCAGATCCTCCTGACTTTAAGGTATTGGTTAAATACAGGGAGAAAATACCTTATTACAGTTATCGTCTTCTGGTGAAGCCTGGAGTGACGGGCTGGGCCCAGGTAATGTTCCCTTATGCCGGTTCTTCTCTGGAAGAAATGAAAGAGAAACTTCAGTATGATTTATATTACATTAAAAATATGGGACTTTTTTTGGATCTGGCGATTCTGATGAAAACTATCCGCACTGTGCTTTTTGGGCAGGGGAAATAATTAACTGGAATTTTTGGGGCGAGGAAAAACGTAATGAAAACCTCCTTCTTTTCTAAGGATGAAATCTCGCAGGTTGGCTTTGCCAGATGCGGCAAAAATGTCCTGATAAGCCGCAAGGCCTCATTTTATTCTCCAGAGAAAATCGAGCTCGGCAATAATGTGCGCATTGATGATTTTTGCATATTGAGTGGACATATAGTGCTGGGAAACTATATCCATATTGCGGCATATAGTGGGCTCTTTGCCTGTGAGAAGATTGTTATTCAAAATTACGCTAACATCTCATCGAGAGTCAGCATTTATGCTTTTTCTGACGATTTTCTGGGTTATGGCATGACCAATCCCATGGTTCCTTCCAAGTATCGACACGTCCATCTAGCCCCTGTCATCCTGGAAGAACATGCTCTCATCGGCGTCGGCAGTGTGATCCTGCCGGGCATAACGATTGGCACGGGAGCCGCCGTAGGAGCGCTCTCTCTGGTAACAACGGACTGCGAACCCTGGACCATATACGCAGGGATTCCGGCCCGTCCCAAGAAGGGCCGGCGACGCGATCTTATTCTCCGTTATCAGGCCGAACTTGAGGCCGAGTTGGCGGGTGGCAAATAGTGACCTGTCGCTAATTCCCAAAAGGTATTATCCCGACTCAATCAAAGCTACCCCGGTCGGAGTCTAAAAGGGAAACAGAAGAGGAAATCTTTAAAATGACCCGAAAGAGTTCAACGAACCCTCTGGCCGTGTTGGGAGGCACTCCGCGCTTTCTTAATTATCTCCACGTGGGGCGCCCGAATATTGGCAGTCACGAACGGTTCCTGGAGCGGGTGCGGCTGATGCTTGAAAATCGTTGGCTGAGCAATAACGGTCCCTTTGTCCAGGAATTCGAGCAGCGGTTGGCGGACTTCCTCGGGGTCCGGCACTGCATTGCGATGTGCAATGGGACGGTCGCCTTGGAAATCGCCATCCGGGCCCTGAATCTAAAAGGTGAGGTAATCATTCCTTCGTTCACCTTCATCGCCACGGCCCACTCGCTCCAATGGCAAGAGATCACCCCCGTCTTTGGCGATATCGATCCGCGGACGCACAACCTGGACCCGGAAAGGGTCGAGGAGATGATCACGCCCAAGACGACGGGGATCATGGCAGTGCACCTGTGGGGCAGGCCGTGCGACACGGAAAGACTGGAGGACCTGGCCTCACGCCGCCACCTGCGGCTGCTGTTCGACGCTTCCCATGCCCTGGGGGTGGCGCATCGGGGTCGAATGATCGGACAGTTCGGTGATTGCGAGGTCTTTAGCTTCCATGCCACCAAGTTCCTGAATACCTTCGAAGGCGGGGCGGTGGTAACCAATAATGATGAGCTCGCCCAGAAGATTCGCCTCATGAAGAACTTCGGCTTCGCCGGCTACGACAAGGTGATTTACATCGGCACCAATGGCAAAATGTCCGAGGTCTCGGCGGCGATGGGTCTGACGAACCTGGAGAGCCTCGATCATTTTGTTGCCGCCAACCGGCGAAATCATGACTTGTACAGGCAAGGGCTGGCCGGGTTCCCGGGCATAAGCTTGCTCTCATTTGCAAGCTCGGAACGCTGCAATTTCCAGTATGCCGTGATCGAAGTGGACGAGGTAGAGGCTGGCCTCTCCCGGGACGAACTGCTTAAAGTTCTGCACGCGGAGCGCGTATTGGCCCGGCGCTACTTTTGGCCGGGGTGCCACCGGATGGAGCCCTACCGGTCCCACTTCCCCCACGCCGCGTTGCTGCTCCCCCATACGGAGGCGGTGGCCCGCCGGGTGCTTGTTCTGCCCACCGGAACGGCCATTGGTCCCGAAGAAATCTTGGGGGTTTGCGACATTATTCGGACTGCCCTGGCTCAAGCTGCCGCCGTGAAGAAGACGTTGTCCAGCGCTGAACGGAAAATTGCCCCACCGAGTCAAGCCTTGCCGGCAACTAGGAATACGCCGGGTTTGAAACCCACTCAAGACAGTCTCGCCTTGCATCACCAAGATTCAAGATTGCGACACTCTTAGAGTGGCTCAGACAGCCATTGTGGTACCAGTTCAATAAAAACCGGACAGACTCAAAATGGTGGCATGGCGTGACAGTAAGTATGGAGAGCTCAAGGGCCTGAAGTGCCGTCCGTTTCATGATGAAATTATTTTAGAGGGTGTCAAGTGAAAAAGACTATCGGCATACTTCCCTTTCAACAAGGAATTATTTGGGCGGCCGCCACTATGGAGCATTTCGACTTGTCTACGGGTGGTTTGAAAAAAACTCGACTGAGAATTTGACGCGTGGGGACATTTAGAACGGCCCTTTTTTGGTCGGCCATGGAACGCTTTGGCCTCCAAGCCGTCGGATTTTTACTGAGCATAGTCCTGGCGCGTCTTCTCTCTCCCCGGGAATACGGACTCATCGGCATGGTGCTGGTTTTTTGCAGTGTAGGCCATGTTTTTGCGGACTCAGGGCTAAGTACGGCGCTGGTGCAGCGGCCGGCCAATTCTGCCGATGATGAGGCCACGGTTTTCTATGCGAATATCGGTGCGGGCGCGGTCCTGACCCTGCTTATTTGTGGGATATCGCCACTGGTGGCCAGATTCTATGGACAACCTCTTCTGATACCGCTGCTTTGCGTCCTGTCGCTGCAAGTCTTCCTGTCTTCCTTTGGGATCGTCCAGTTCGCCTTGCTGACACGAGCCATGGATTTTCGGCGTCAGGCCATTATTAGTACACTTTCCGTGCTCTCGTCCGGTTTGGTGGGGATCAGCATGGCCTGGAGCGGACTGGGCGTTTGGAGCCTGGTGGGACAGTCGGTCACTGCAGCGCTGTTTCAAAGTTTGCTGGTATGGAGACTGGGAAATTGGCGGCTGGCCGGCCGTTTTCGCCGCGCCTCCTTCCAGGAAATGTGGCCCTTTTCTTCCAAGATGTTGGCCTCTGGCCTGTTAAACACGGTTTTCGAGAATCTGTACAATGTCGTTATTGGTCGAGTGTATCGGCCCGCCGACCTGGGGTTTTTCACCCGGGCGCAGGGACTGGCGCAATTCCCGGCAGGATTTGTTACCGCGACTTTCTGGCGGACCACCCTTCCGGCTTTTGCCCGGATGCAGGCTGATATGGCGCTTCTGAAAGTCAGCGTCCGCAAGGTGTTTCGCCTGTTGGCAGCAGTACATTTCCCGGCAATGGCGGGCCTGGCGGTGGTGGCCGAGCCGCTGGTGCGATGCTTACTTACCGACAAGTGGACGCCCTGCGTGCCCTATCTTCAGGTGCTGGCTTTTGCAGGGATGCTTTACCCCTTGCACGCCTTGCATCTCAATGCGCTCACGGCCCAGGGGCGCAGTGACCTGTTCCTGCGGCTTGAGGTCATCAAAAAGGTGCTGACCGTCCTGACGTTGGTTAGCACTTTCCGCTTCGGGGTGTCCGCCATGGTTTGGGGCATCCTGGTTCTTTCCGTAGGTTGCCTGGTCGTCAATGGATATTACACCCGAAAGCTCTTGAACTACCGCTGGCGTGAACAGGCTTTAGACCTGGTTCCCGCCATCGGGGCTACAATGGTGATGGTTTTGGCCATGTCAACTATTCTTTATCTGAAATTAAAGACCACCGGGGCATTTTTGCTTGCTGATTTAAAAAACCCTTTGACGCTGTTGCTGGTGCAGATGGCCGTGGGGCTGGTGATCTATGGAGCTATCGCGGGATTAAGCCCTATGAGTGCCTTTGTAGAATTGCGCTTCCAGGTCCGCTCTTATCTTGGGTATACGCCGATAATGCGAGCAGAGGGGGAGGCCTAATATGAGAGGCGAGATCATCACCCGCGACGAGATGCTCGGGATCCCGGCATACGAGGTAAGCGACCTGACCCAGATTCCCCCAGGGCCTCTGGTAAGCGTCATTGTCATTACCTATAACCATGAAGCGTTTATAGAACAGACAATTCAAGGAATTTTAGCACAGCAATGCGATTTTCCCATCGAGTTGATCATTGGCGAGGATAAATCTCAAGACCGCACGCTGGAGATCTGCTTCGAATACCAAAAAAGGTATCCGCAGCTTATACGACTAGTGACCTGGCACAAGAATGTCGGCGAAAACGCAAATTATCTGCGGGTTTGGGGCCGGACGCGGGGCAAGTATGTGGCCATCTGTGAGGGTGACGATTACTGGATTGACCCAGACAAGCTTAGTAAGCAATTTGCCTTGATGGAACAATATCCGGATACGATACTCAGCGGTGCATTAGTTCGTATGTTGGGTTATTCCAATGGTTATTTTGTTGACGAGGTGTTCGGACCGATGCAGATGAAGTGCCGATATGGGCTTGAGGACGTGATAGAAAGACCCTGCTTTCATACGTCCACCTTTATGTTTCGGAGGTCTGAGTTCAAGATTCCTGCCGCGGCCCACAACTGTTGTTTGCTGGACACGGTTCTCATGTCTGCCGCGGCACTCCAGGGTAGTCTGAAATGTATCCCTGATACGGTATCAGCCTACCGGATGCATGAACATGGCACGTTCTCGCCACTCAGTATGTTACGCAAATATGAACACACCATAGGAATGCTTCAGGCCATCCTGACATTTACGGATGAAAGATATGCTCCGATAGTAAGAAAGAAAATAGACGCCGTGCAAATGTGGCTTTGCTTTGAACTCGTCTCCAACGGGCAGGTTCAACGAGCTCGCAGGCTCGCCTGGCAAACCGTTCGGAGTTTAGCCTTACACGCCCCGAGAAAGGCATTGGTTCTGATATTTCACGTGTATTTACCACGGACATCCCAGCTGGTTATTGATGCCTGGAATCGAAATAAGCGTAGATATGAGAAGTAAGGAAATACTTTTACCACAACTGGTTATAATTACTGGCATTGATAAATAAGTTTACTAAATGACTGCAATAGTTGCCACTAATATAGAATCCTATGTAAGTGAGGCAGTTTCGCCAAAATATTCGATCTGTACTTTAATAACCGATAAAAATATTTATCGACAAATGCTTGAATCGTTTGTTGAGGTGGGATTTACGGCTGATATTGCCGAGTATCTGTATATTGATAACAGCATTACAAATACAATTGATGCCTACAGCGCAATTAACAAGTTTCTATCCATTGCCCAAGGGCGATATATAATCGTCTGCCATCAGGATATTCGATTAGAATATGATCGGATCGAACAACTGGAAAAATGCATCTCTCAGTTAAATGAACTTGATCCAAACTGGGCGCTTTTGGGCAATGCCGGGGGAATACATCTTGGAAAAGTAGCCATGAGAATAACCGACCCGCATGGCGCTAATACCAGGGTGGGGGATTTGCCAGCCAAGGTTCAATCCTTGGATGAAAACTTTATTTTGATACGCAAAGATGCGAATCTTGGAACATCCAAAGACATGCATGGGTTTCATCTATATGGACTGGATTTATGCCTTCTGGCCATGATCCGGGGGTATTCCGCATATGTGGTGGATTTTCATCTAAGGCACTTGTCGCCGGGAAAATTCGATGCGGACTTTCTTGTCTGCAAAAACCGCATTATTGCAAAGTATCAGAAAACCATTTTGGGCAAGTTTTTTCAAACAACCGGTACGCCTTTATACGTGTCCGGAAGTGCCATTCTTAACCGGATCTTCAATCATCGTTACATATTAAAAATGGTTAATAAATATTGTTATTATAAAAGACGGCTTCAAATAGAACCTTAAACCTGCAGAGGGGTTTGCCTGATATGAAGGGCAGTTTCATTACGCAGGACGAGATGCTGGCCATCCCGGCACAAGAGATCAGCGACCAGAGTCAAATTGCGCCGGAGCCTTTAGTCAGCGTCATCGTCGTTACCTATAACCATGAAGCGTATATTGCGCAGAATATCAAGGGAATTCTGGCCCAACAGTGCGATTTTCCCTTCGAACTCATTATTGGCGAAGACCAGTCAACAGATCGGACGCTGGAAATTTGTCTCAGCTATCAGCAGAGGCATCCCGAGGTCATCCGCGTGGTCACCTGGCAGGAGAATCTCGGGATCGGCGCCAATTATCTGCGGTGTTTGGGGCGCACCCGGGGCAAATACCTGGCCTTCTGTGAGGGTGACGACTACTGGATCGACCCGGCCAAGCTGACCAAGCAGGTCGCCCTGATGGAAAAATGGCCGGAGACGACGCTATGTGGCGCCAGGACTCGGGTGCTCATGGAGATACCAGGCAAAAAACCTGTAGAAACGTTGATCGGCCAGGATAACAGCGACATTGACTATTCCTTGAAAGATGTCTTGAGCTGCTACCTGTTTCACACCTCTACCTTCCTGCTGCGGAAGTCCACGCTGTTGCTTCCCCCGCATGCCCGGTCGATGGTCTATCCCGACGGTTTCCTGCAATGCCTTAGCGCCCTCCAGGGCAGCCTCAGGTGCCTCCCGGATGTGGTGTCAGTCTACCGGCACCATCCAAGGGGGGTGTGTATAGGAGGCTCTATTGATCTGCACTTAGACCGTTGCGAAGACATATGCCACATGATGTTAGACATTATCGAGGATGAAGGTGACGAACGTTTGGTAAGGCGTACTTTGGATGTCGTGCATTCCAGAAGATGCCACCATCTGATTAATGACGGCAGGACCTCTGAAGCGCGAAGTCTGGCGCGAGGTTTGCTACCGCGTTTGGCCCGGCATAATTTCCCGAGGGCCGTGCAACTCCTTTTGCATGTCTGCCTGCCAAAACCTTACGCGTACTTGAGGCGAGTGGGGAAGGGGGTCAGAATCACGAGATATGCCAGGCGGTTTCTTTCTTAGTGGCTATGCAGATAGAAGGTTGGGTTATCAAATTCTTTGGGAATTGTTCAGGATTGATAAGGACGACAGCACAGTCAAATGAGAGATTGTTGCGTGATCACTACCATCGCCCCACCGACCCCCAGCGTGAGTCTTCTCGCTGCACGGTTGCATCAATTCGGTGCGACGTTGGTTATTGTCGGAGACCGCAAGGGACCGGAAAGATATGATATTGATTACGCTCAGGTTGACTTTCTGCCCTTGTCCCGGCAGCAGGCCGGCCCCTTTGAAATAGCTCGACTGCTGCCAACCGATCACTACGCCCGCAAGAACGTCGGCTACCTGCACGCCATCGCGGCAGGTACAACTCTGATCTACGAGACCGATGATGATAATGCCCCGGAGGCTAATTGGCGCATGCGCCGGGAAGAGGTGCCGCAGGCGCGGGTGGTGCCCTCCCCACTAGCCGACCAGACCAGATGGGTCAATGTCTACCGCTACTTCAGTTCCGAGAACATCTGGCCTCGGGGGTTCCCTTTGGACTTGGTCAGCCTCACCGCTCCGGAACCAGAATTTATTGGAGAAAGTGTCCTTAGTCCTATCCAGCAAGGACTGGTGGACAATTCACCGGATGTGGACGCCATCTGGCGGTTGACTCAGGACCGTCCATTTCGATTCGATTCGGGTCCAAGCGTTTACCTGCATCCGGGCAATTGGTGCCCGTTCAACACCCAAAGCACCTGGTGGTGGCCCGATGCCTACCCATTGCTCTATATTCCCAGTTATTGTTCTTTCCGTATGTGCGACATTTGGAAAAGCTTTATTGCCCAATGGTGCCTCTGGGAAATGGGCTGCGGGGTGGTGTTCCATGCCGCCGAGGCCATTCAAGAGCGTAATTATCACAACTTGATGCGTGACTTCGAAGACGAGATCCCCGGCTATTTGGGCAACCGGCGTTTCGCGGAAGTTCTTTCACGTTTGGCGCTGGCTCCCGGCAAGGAGAATGCCGCCGACAACCTGATCCGCTGCTATGAAGCCCTGAACACCGCCGGCTTCTTCCCCAGGGACGAAATGACTTTGGTGCGGGCCTGGGTTGCCGACTTCGAGAAATTGCAGCACTAAGCCGCCCCGGAGAGATGGTGATATGAAAGTATTGATTACCGGCATCACCGGCATGATCGGCTCCCACCTGGCCAAGGAATTATCAGGGGCAGGCTACGAGGTGGCGGGCATCTCGCGGGCCACCTCGGCGGCGCGCTACGCGCGGGTCAACCCAACCTATAACCACTACCTGGGCGACATTCTGGATCGCCCCTTCCTCGAGCGCGTCTGGCAAGACTGGCAGCCCGAGATCGTTTTCCACCTGGCCGCCCAGGCCTATAACGGGGCCTCGTGGGAGGCAGAGGATACCACTTACGCTCTCAACATCTCCGGCTCCCGCAATGTATTGGATACCTGCCACCGATTTTCGCCTCGGGCTCGCATTATCCCGGCGTGTTCCAGCGCCGAGTATGGGTTTGTCCCCGAGAGCATGTTCCCCATCGATGAGGACGCGACGCCGCTGCACCCGATCACGCCCTACGGCGTGTCCAAGGCGTGCACGGAGATGATGTCTCACCAGTATCACCAGAACTACGAGATGGACGTGGTGATCCCGAGACTCTTCATCCACGTGGGCCCCGACCATCCCCCGGCGACTGCCCTGCAAGCCTTCACCATGCAGCTGGCGGCCATCAAGCTGAGCAAGCAAGAACCGGTGATCAAGGTGGGCAACCTGGAGACATCCCGGGATTTCGTGGACGTCCGGGACGGGGTCCGGGCCCTGGCGCTTTTGGCTGAAAAGGGAGAGACCGGTCAGGTCTATAACATCTGCTCGGGGCAGGCCTGGAGTATCCGCCAGAGCCTCGAGATGCTCATCGAAATCAGCGGCGTCGCGGTGAAGGTCGAGCATGACCCCTCCCGGCTGCGGCCGTCCGATGAAAAGTTGCTCCTGGGCAAGCCCGACAAGCTCAAAGCCCTAGGGTGGAGCCCGAGGATACCCTTCGAGCAGACCTTGAAAGATATTTTTGAAAATTGGGTAATGCGACTCAGTACTGAGGGTACCTGAAATACTTTTCTAAGGCTTTATAAGGAAAAAGTGAAATTCACCCTGGTCACCACCTGTCTGAACGAGATGCGCTCCCTGCCGCGCTGGCGGGAGGACCTGGAACACCAGTCCAGACAACCCGACGAGATCGCCATCGTGGATGCTGAGTCCACGGACGGCACCACTGAGGCGCTGCGCGAGTGGGCTGCTGGCGATGGGCGAGTGAAGTTGCGGATCGAGAAGTGTAACGCGGCCACAGGGCGCAACCTTGCCATCGGGATGGCGGCCCACGATCGCGTGGTCTCGACGGACATGGGGGTGCGCCTTGACCCTCGCTGGTTCGAGGAGATCGTGAGACCCTTCGAGACCGACCCCACTGTGGAGATTGTGGCTGGCTCTTACGCCATTGATATGGACTCGGTAAAATCGCCCGCGGCCCGGGCTGAATATTACGTTGAAGGTAATGGTGTGCCGCAGTTGGGGCCGGGATTCGTGCCTGGTAACCGGTCCATAGCCTATACGAAAAAGGTATGGAGCGAGTTGGGGGGGCTCCCTGAGGATCTTACGCTCTATGCGGACGATTCGGTGTTCGGCATGCAGATGATCCAGGCCGGCTACAAGATGGCTTACGCCTCCCACGCCCTGGTCTACTGGTCCCGCCCTGCTCGTCTCCGGGAATTCTGGAGAGAAATGTACAATTATGGCAAGGGCAACGGTGAAGCCGGAATTAGAACACCGGCGGCATTTCGTTTTCACAAAATGGGGTTCATTCCCGCCTGGCTGGTGGCGCCGCTCACAGCCGTGCGGACCCTCCAGAAGATGATAGGGCAAACCCGCATCCGGGAAGCCCTCAGTAGAGGAGATTTGGTGGGATTAGCCTACGTACCCTTGCTGCTGTGGGGAAACGGCTGGAATGTCGGGCGAGGATACCTGGTGGGCGATAAGATCGGCGAAATCCGCTGTCAATCATGCCGGGCGCGCCTTCAGAAGCGTGGAACTTAAGGCTGTAATCTATCCACTAAGACGCAGGTGACAGCCTGGAGAATCAAAGCTATGACGGTTGAGTCCAAGAACGTCAGCCCACATTACCTTGGTACGCGGGGGCGGACCTATTTTCAAAAAGGCTTCGGTCCAGAGATGCACGATGGTCGGCTCCTCCAGGCGGAGTACTTCCGCCCATTTTGCGGCGACGACCTTGTAGTACTTGACTTTGGTTGTGCCGATGGCTTGTTCCTGAGGAACCTCCCTGCTAAGCGCCGGATAGGCGTGGAGGCAAATGCGGCCGCTCTGGACCGCTCCCGGGAGAGCTGCCGCCAGGAGAGCTGTTTCATTGAACTCTACGCTACCCTGGAGGAGGTAGAAGAGGCCAGCGTGGATGTGATCATCTCCAACCACTGCCTAGAGCATGTGCCGAATCCTCTCGGAGCCCTGCTGGGAATGCTGAAGGTGCTTAAGCCCGGAGGGCGTTTAGTTCTCATGGTCCCCTTTGATGACTGGCGCGATGCAAAATATCGTGAATGGCAGCTGGGGGATCGTGATAACCACCTTTATACGTGGTCTCCCCTGAACATCGGGAACTTTTTGACCGAGGCCGGATTCGCGGTGGACTGGGCAAAATTAATAACGAGCGCCTGGAGTCCCAAATTCATGGGTTTGCGGAGATTCCTGCCACCTCTCATATTCAGCACCATATGTCAGGTGTTTGCACAAATTCGACACCGGCGGCAGGTACTTTGTTTGGCCCATAAGTCAACATCAGATAAGGAGTCTAAAGGGTGCGCCAATCCTTAATTTCTGTCATCATCCCCGCTTTCAATGCCGCAGTATGTATTGAGCGTTGTTTGGAGAGTGTATTGCGGCAAAGTTATTCGAATTATGAGGTCATCGTCGTAAACGACGGTTCCACGGACAGGACGGCAGACGTCCTCCGCGGATACGGCGACAGGATAAGGCACTTCTCCCAGGAAAACCAGGGCCCCAGCGCGGCTCGCAACCATGGTCTCAGTCTTGCCAAAGGTGCATTTGTGGCTTTCCTGGATGCCGACGATTACTGGCTCCCCGACTTCCTCTCCCGCTGTATAAAGTTTTTTGAACAATACCCAAAAGCCGAAGCAGTGAGTACCGGGCAGAAGATCATCACTTGGAAGGGCGAGGTGCAGATTAATCCTACTATATTACGAGGTGATCAAGAAAAGCAGGATGCCAGGCTGCTCTTCGAGTTTTTCCCTTTCTGGGCTGAGCAAGACCATATCCGGACGGGGTCTTGTATGCTCCGTAAGGCCCTGGTCGACCGGGCCGGGCCCATGCGCGAGGATTTGCGCATAGGAGAAGATTTGGAGTATTGGGGCTATCTGGCAACCTTTGGGGCCTGGGGTTTTATCCCCGAGATCTTATGGGTCGGTGACGGTGCTCCAAGTGCCGCGGCTCAGGGATGGCTCACCAAGTACCAACAGGGACGCAAGATGTGCCCAACCGTAGAAGATTGGCAACAACGCCTGGCGCCGAGGCTTCGGGACAATGACCAGGAGGGCTTCCGGGTGGTGCGAGGACGAGTGGCCCAGACATATGCTCATGCCAAACTCCTGGGTGGGGACATCCGAGGGGCACGGCATATCGCGCAACGTTACGGGCCAGATTTCCCAGTGAACATGGTGTCCCGCCTCTTCAGGTTATTCGCAGCCAAAGGACTGCCCACTTGGAGATTCATGTCGGTGATCTTGCTTTGCCGTGAGGCGGTCAAGGGTTGGCGATTGCAAAGATCTCATTACAGGACTCAGGGGGGGGTATGCCTTTAAACGAACAAGGCGGTTTAGAACGGATGATCCCGGTCCACACCTCAACTCAGGAAGTCCCTCTACCTTTCAAGGGTTCATTTCCCTTGGCCGGCAGGAACAAAGCCAGCATTTGGCCTTATGTAAACCGGCTGTTGTTATTCTGTATTTTTTCCATAATCTTTCGTCAGACAGTACTGGTCCGGCAACGTGTCACCACCGTGGACTTCTCGGCGGTGGACACGTATGCCTATTGGGATATCGTCGCAGTTTGCCTGGCTGCTTTGGTGCTGATCTTCAGCGGCAGTCTTTTTCGCACCTGGTCGGCGCTCCGCCGAACCACCGCGGTGTGGTTGATCGTGTATTACCTGGTTTGCGCTGCCAGTTTTATCTGGTCTTTAGCTCCAGCCTACTCTTTATACCGATCCATTGAATACCTAGTCCTGTTCTTTGCAACCTATACTGTGGTGGCTCAGTATCAGGACTTTGCCGAGGCAGAACGGGCTTTCCTGCGGGTTGTAGCGGCGACGATTCTCCTGGAAATGTGCGTCAATCTGCGTCTTGCAGGGTTCTCCTTATTATCCCTTCAGGCATGGCACGCCAACACTTATAGCGCCTCCTCGGCGATTCTTTTTTGTTATTGCCTGGGGGAATACCTGGCTATGACCAAGTCAGAGCGTTCCGAGGCCAAAAAAAGATCCAGGCGGCTCCGGCTGTTCGGCATATTCTCGTTTGGCACCCTGGCGCTGGGTACCAGCGCCACGAGCAATGTCGCGGTTGCGGTGGGTTGTTGTTTGATCTTCCTGGCGCTCCGGAGGTTTGGGCTGCTGCTGGCCGCGCTTTTTGTTGGGCTTCTGCTTGCCATCTTGGGCGGGGGCGAGGAGTTGGTCCGGCACCTGCTGTTCCCAGGAAAGACGGAAAAGGAGATCGAGACTGCGCACGGCCGAACCCTCATATGGAAGCTCTACTGGCACAAGTTTCTTCAAAGTCCCATCCTGGGATACGGTTTTGGTATCATAAGCGGGGGGCGCGATAAGGCTTTGGCAGCTCTGTCCCACAACTCGCTATTCACCGTGCTCATCGGCACCGGCTCGGTTGGTCTCATGATGTTTGGCCTGTTCGCAGCGCGCTTGTGGCAGTCTACCCTCGGCAAGATTTGGCGCCGGGGGCCGGGAATGGTGGGATTTGTCGGAGCCTTGGCAGCCACCTTTGTGAATTCCATGGGCATTCCCCTGTTAGCCGATCGCTGGCTCACCTCCAGTGTCGTATTTGTTTGGCTGCTGGGCCTCTTTTTCATCCATGTCTTAAACCCCCAGCAGGTAAATAGATCATCCAAAAGAATTCTGCCTGGCAAGGTCATACCGGGGAGGCGCAACTGATCTTCCGGTTTAGGGCCAAACATCGCAGGGAGTGCGGCCGGGAATCAAAAGCACATATTCAAACCAAGTGGATTTTTCTTGATGCTAAGAATTACTTATGTGGCTCGCTCTTTTCTTGACTACCGGATACCGGTCTTTGCTGCCCTAGATGAACTGACCCGCGGCCGTCTTTACGTCATTTACTCGACGGGAGCCGTCAACCCGATGCGGGTCATAAGAAGAATTGAGAATCTTCTTGGCGATCGGGCAGTTGGCTTAGGGGGAGAGCTTCAGATCGGGGCGATAGATGATCCGAATTTCGCAAACTCGGCAATGGGGATTGTTTATCAACCTGGACTTCTCGCGGCGATAGGTCAATCCCATCCAGATGTGATCATTGGGGATGGTTTCGGCCTATGGACTAGTTACGCAGTGCTACACCGTGTATTCAAGAGAACTCCATTAGTCGCCTGCTACGAGCGCACTTTCCACACGGAGAGGAATGCCCAGTGGTACCGGACGCTCTACCGCAAGACCGTGCTGCATTGGGTCGATGCCATGGCCTGCAACGGCAGTCTGAGTGCGGTTTATGCCCAGTGGCTCGGCATGCCGGCCGAGCGTATTACCCTGGGGCAGATGGCGGCGGATACCGAAGGTTTGCAGAAGGCGGTTAATACTTTATCAGTTGAGGATCAGAGGGCTTTCCGGCACCAGTGGCGCAATCCGGAGCTGACCTTCCTCGTGGTCGGGAGGCTGATCGAGCTCAAAGGGGTCCACCACCTGCTTATGGCTTGGGCGCAGGTTGAGCGAACCTGGGCCAGAAAGGCCGCGCTCGTAATCGTAGGGGATGGTCCCATGCGGGAGCAGCTGGAAAACCAAGCCCGTGTAGCCAGGCTGCAGTCGGTTTGGTTCGAGGGAGCAGTGGATTATGATCAAATGGCAGCCTACTACGCCGCCGCAGATGCCTTCGTTATTCCTACCCTGGAGGACAATTGGAGTTTAGTCGTCCCGGAAGCCATGGCTTGTGGTTTACCCATCCTGTGTTCCAAGTACAGCGGTTGCTGGCCTGAGCTGGTGCAGGAAGGCAATGGCTGGGTCTTCGACCCCCTCGACCACCAAGATACCCTGCGGGTGCTGAATTTGTGCATCCAGAAGGGATCAGAACTCCCAGGGATGGGCCGCGAGTCGCGGACGATCATTGCGGGACACACCCCCCAGCATGCCGCCAGGAGCATCTACGAGGCCTGCCGGATTGCTACAGAGCAGGCAAAGGTTAGGGTGAGGTCATGAGACGGCCTGTGAGAGATGAAGATCCATATCTAGTGGTTCTATGGATGTCAAGTGAAGGGGAAAGAATTTGTGTGGCATAGCCGGCATTCTGGCTGAAAAGGTTCAAAACTTTTCGGTGCCAATGGAGCGCATGATTCAGGCTCAGCGTCATCGGGGACCTGATGATTCTGGGATTGAACACATCCTGTCAGGGAAAAGAGCTTGTTGGTTGGGTAGTTGTCGCCTGGCCATCATTGATCTTTCCCCGGCGGGACATATGCCAATGACTGATCCGGAATCTGGTGATTGGATAGTCTATAATGGCGAAATTTATAATTTTCTAGAGTTGCGTCAAGAATTGGCGAAATTGGGAGAAAAATTTCAGTCCGGAACCGATACGGAAGTTATTCTCAAGGCTTACAAACGGTGGGGACATGACTGTGTCCACCGCTTTCGGGGCATGTTTGCTTTTGCCATTTGGGATCATCAGAACCAAGAATTATTTTTAGCCCGGGATCGTTTAGGGAAAAAGCCGCTCTACTACTTTATCGACCCGGTCGGAAGGATATTTATCTTCGCCTCCGAGGTACGGGCCTTGCTGGCTAGCGGCCAGGTGGAGCGCCGCCTGGAGCCAGCCGCTTTACAAGCCTTTCTTTTTAACGGATTTGTGGTTTCGCCCTTGACCATGGTCAAGGGTGTAATGAGTCTTTTGCCCGGTTATTGGATGCGAGTCGGCCGGCAAGGCGAGATAATCGAGATAGAGCGTTATTGGAAAATTCCCACCTATACCTCTGCGATGCAGCCCGATTCTGCCGACTTAGGGGGAATCCGGCAATCGCTGATGGAAGCCGTGCAAACGCGCTTAATTAGTGATGTGCCTTTGGGGGCTTTTTTATCTGGAGGTCTGGACTCTTCCACCATTGTGGCCCTCATGGCTCGGGAAGCCAGTGAGGTGCACACCTTTTCCATCACCTTTGATGAATCCTCCTACGATGAATCCCCTTATTCTAATTGGGTAGCACAATGCTTTGGCACTAAACATACGGAAATCCGCTTGAGAAAAGATGATTTCTATGAGTGGCTTCCTGACGGCCTTGCAGCCATGGATCAACCTACGTTTGATGGCCTCAACTCTTATTGCGTGGCTAGGGCCGCCAAGGAAAGCGGTATGACCGTAGCATTGTCAGGGATGGGAGCAGACGAGGTTTTTGGGGGGTACCCTTTTTTTAAGCACATTCCCTGGATTTATCGGCTCTCCTGTCTGATACCGAGAAATTCTGCCGCGGTGCTCCAGGACCACTTGGGGCGCTGGCTTGGGTCGCAAAAGAATCGGGTGGCCGGATTTTGGAAGATTTTAGAACTACTTTGCGCCCAGAAATCACCCCGCTCGGTGATGAACACGTTAACTGCCTATCAGACGGCAAACCTGCTCTTCCCATATTGGACCAGAAAAAATCTACTGGTGAATAGCCTTAGCGAACAACTCAGTCATTCTTGGTTTGGCCTTGATCGAGATTTTCAAGAATTCATCAAGAACGAATTGTCTGATGACGATCAAATGAGTCTGGTTTCTAAAGTTACCCTCCGATTGTTTTTGGGGGAGCGTTGCTTTAGGGATATGGATTCAATGAGTATGGGAGTTTCGTTAGAAGTGCGGGCTCCCTTTACAGATCACCTCTTTTTGGAAAACGTCTGGAGGGTTCCTGGAAAGATAAGGTGCAAAGGTGCGCCCGATAAACCGTTTGAATGGGAGGTGGTGCGCCCTTTTCTAGGGGAGGCATTCCCTCAGAGGAACAAGCAGGGATTTACCTTTCCTTTTGAAGAGTGGCTGCGGGATGGAGCAGTTTTTAAATTGGCGAGAAACCTCCTCTCAAACAAGAGATTGGCTGCCGATATAGGACTGAAGGCTGAAGTCATCCAAAAAATCATGGGTGGTTTTTTCGGGGTAAATTCCGCGGTGCCATGGTCGAGGATTTGGAGCCTATTCGTTCTTCTTCATTGGTGTGAGCATAATCGGGTCTTTCTATAAGAGTCCCTGGGAAAAAATTGGATTTAAAATGGGCAAATTCCTGGAAGAGTGACATCTGCCTATACCCTAAAAGTTCATATAAATGCGCGTCCTTTTGATTCATAACAAATACGGCGGCGTCAGCGGCGAAGAGCGCATGGTCAGCCGAATTGCCACCCTCTTGCGGGAGTACGGCCATGAGGTGGATTGCCGCTTCGAAAACAGCCTGTCTCCGGGCGCCGGCCTTCGTGCCAAAGGCAAGGCTTTCGTCCAGGGAATTTATGACTGGGAAAGCGTTCAGAGGGTCAGGGACTGGGTGCGGGCCTTCCGGCCGGATCTCGTCCAGGTGCAGAACCTTTACCCGTCTCTGTCGGCATGGGTCCTGCCGGCCATCAGGCAGGAGGGCATTCCTGTGGTGATGCGTTGTGCCAATTACCGCCTGGTTTGCCCCAACGGCCTTTTGCTGAGCCATGGACAGGTGTGCGAGCGCTGTATAAGCGGGCGGGAGCACTGGTGCGTGCTGCGGAACTGTGAGGGCAGCCTGCCGAAGAGTCTGGGCTATGCGCTCCGCAACTTCGTGGCCCGCACCCGGCGGCTTTATCGCGACAATGTTACTCTCTATTACGCCCAGACGGATTTTCAGAAAAAAAAACTCATGGCGGGAGGATTTCCGGCAAGCCGAATTGAGGTGATCCCCAATATGGTGGATACCTCCACCCCCCCAAGAGAGACGCAAGTCGGGCATTACGTGGGGTTTGCGGGGCGCGGGAGTCCCGAGAAGGGGGTGGCGATTCTCCTGCAGGCTGCAAGGACGTGCTCGGACCTGCCCTTCCGCCTGGCGGGTGATTTCTGGCGGATGCCTGAGGTTGCGAAGGTGAAGCCCGACAATGTCGAGCTTCTTGGCCACTTGATTGGGCCGCGCCTGGAGGAATTTTTCAGGGATTGCCGCCTGCTCGTGCTCCCGAGCACCTGGTATGAAGGGTTTCCCGGGGTGGCGATCGAGGCGATGCTGCACGGCAAGCCGGTGGTGTGTTCCCGGCTGGGAGGTTTGCCGGAGATCGTGGACGACAAAGTGACCGGGGTGCTCTTCGATCCGGGCAATGCCGCGGACCTGGCCGCCAAGGTCGAGCGTCTTTGGAATCAACCGGATCTCTGCGCCGAGATGGGGAGGGCGGGGCGGGATAAGGTGCTGCGGGAGTACTCCCCTGATAGGTATTATGAGCGTCTCATAGCTGTTTACGGCCGAGCCTTGGAGTTACATGGAACCCTTGCGGCCCAAACCTGATACCGAGGACATCCTGGAATTCCCGGTGTCGTATCTGACCCAAGATGCGTGCCTCAAAAACATCCTCCAAAGGATTCATGAGGGTAAATTCGGGTACACTGTCGTCTGTGCCAATCCTCATTCCCTGGAGGTGGCCCGCCGGAATCGGTTGTTCCAGGAAGCCCTGCTGACTGCCGACCTGGTCATACCGGATGGAATTGGCGTTGTCCTGGCGTCCCGGGTACTCGGTGGCCGAATCCGGGAAAGGGTGACGGGCAGCGACATCTTTCTGGGCCTGAATCAGGCCCTGAACCGGGAAGGAGGGCGTAGCGTGTTCTTCCTGGGCTCTACGGAAGAAACCCTGGCCAAAATCCAGCGGAGGTTTGCTGCTGATTTCACCAAGGTTTGGGTGGCGGGAACCTATTCGCCTCCCTTCCGTGCGGAGTTCAGTGAGGATGAGAACCGGGACATGGTCGAAGCGGTGAACGAGGCCAGGCCCGATGTCTTGTGGGTGGGGATGACGGCGCCGAAGCAGGAGAAGTGGATTTTTCGTAATCGGGGCCGTTTGCAGGTCGGGGCCAGCGCGGCCGTGGGCGCGGCCTTCGACTTCTATGCGGGCAAGGTGCAGAGGTCTGCGCCGGCCTTCCAGCGTCTCGGCCTGGAGTGGCTGCCGCGGCTGCTGCGGGAGCCGCGCCGGCTTTGGCGCCGCAATCTCCTCTCAAACACAAGTTTTATGGCCAGGGTCTTGGCCCAGAGGCTCCACTCGGTTCGCCTCCGGCAAGGTTAGGATGCTCCCATGAGTTCGTTATTAATTTTTCTAATGTATAGCCGGACATAATTAAATGTGTATTGAAGGTATTTCTGTTTAATTTTTTTTCGATTTTACGCATCTCAAACTTACAATAGGAGTGAAAAATAATGAGATTCAGTTTCCTACAAAAAAACTGGTTCTGGTTGGGTATGTGTTTATCAGGCTCACTCTACATCGTAATAATTTTAGTGAAAGCAAATAATTTTTTTGCTGGGGATGAGGGGGGTTATGTTGAAATATCAGGGAATTTTGAGCTATCAGGTCTACCACGAGAAGGGTTGCATTAGAAAAGAGGTGTGTGTTTCGGGGTCAATAATCGTGGAAAGGGCCCTCAACTATCGATTTTGGTCAGATAAAGCTAAGGATGCGGCATAATCTCGGCATGAAAATAACCTTCTTATCACTAACGAAGTGTCGATTTATGCTTCTGCCTTTCACCGGTTTCGCGTTGATCATGTTCGTTTCATACAGGTGGGGTATTGGCATGACCACCGATTCAGCGTCGTATCTGGCCACCGCATCGAACCTCGCGGCAGGTCGGGGATATGTGATTTTTAATGGGTATTCCAATGCATCCTTTATCTGGTTTCCACCACTTTACCCCCTAGCCCTTGCAGCAGTCACCTGGCTGGGTATTGATCTTTTTTCCGCTGCACTCGTGCTTAATGCATTCCTTTTTGCGGCGGTGCTGCTCGTCGTAAGCATGATGATCAATGTAGCAAGCCTCAGGTCACGATTTGCCTGGTTCTGGGGAGTGATATATTTTGCGACCTCGATCAACGTCCTGCAGGCGTATGGCTACGTTTGGAGTGAGGCATTGTTCCTTCCATTGTTCCTCCTCTCTGTCTGGTTGACGCATCTTTCCATCGCCCGAGGAACGCAAGCACCCTTGTTAGCAGCGTCCTTGGTCATGGGATTCGCCATCCTGACACGCTATGCCGGGGTCTCTCTTCCTTTGGCAGCCTCAATCGCCTTGGTTCTAAAGCGGGGAAAGCGCTTCGTACACAAAATTGCAGACATAGCGGTGGTGAGCGCCTTCCCGCTCATAATGTTTGTAGGGTGGAGTTTGCGTAATTGGGTATCCTCTGATAGTGCCACCGGCCGTAACCTATCATTTTCAGTTGGTATTGATACATGGCTTCAGATGTTTTATGGACTCCTTTCCTGGATCGGTGGCGCTTCCCTGTTAGGGTTTTCACGATTTAATCTAGCCGTGTTTATCTCAATTCCTGCGCTTATACTTGTATCATTCCTCGTATCACACTGGTGGGTGTCATACAAGAAGCATCCTGTTGCAAATATTGAATGTCCTCTCCAGGTTTTTTCTATTTTTGGGCTGATCTATTTTTTCTTCATCTGTGGAATATGGGTAAGTGTTGCTGATATATCGGCGAGTGCAGAGACGCCGCGAATACTACTTCCGGCGCAGGCTATAGCAGTAGTGATTGGGACTGTGCTCATTGATAGCCTGACTGCAGCACGCCCTAGCGGTGCTAGCAAACGGATCCGTGCGGCACTAGTGGCTCTTCTGGTTCTCAATTTTGCCGGAGCAGCGATCTGGTCAACCTATAAGTATGCTTATGGTCTTGGCATTAGAAGTGAAAAGTGGATGCCCATTGCATCTATTCTGGGCGCGACAGATGTGCACCCTGAAAGTATCGTGTATTCCAACTTTCCTCAGGCTCTATACTGCATTACTCGAAAAGAAGCTCGTTTCGTTCGAATGGCGGATCTAACTACGAAAGAGAACTATGTCCGAGAAATTGAGCAAAATCTTCGAAGGAATGGCGGTATGATCGTTTTCTTCAAAGATGGCATTGACAACAAGGAACTAATCACGGTACCATCGATCATGCGGATTCTGACCCCGGACCAAGTTGAGGAAAACAGTGTTGGTATTGTGCTTAGGTACGCATCAGAACTATCTCCGCACTAGATGTCAGTACTGTCCGATCATGAAAAAGACATTAAAAAGATGATAATAGCGGTAATGGAGAAGAAAATACAGTAAAGATTTTAAGAAGGAAGCAGACAGAAGTTGCAGAATTAGGGGAGTGACTATTCTACATTTCCATAGGTAATCAACAAACTCTAACCGTTTTTATTCTATTTGTTTGTAGGTATAGTCAATAACCGAGACAAGACTTAATTTGACACTATATGTCAAGTCAAGTATAGGTCAGGACAGTAAAATAGTTCTGCAATAAGCCGCTTAATGCAGGTTAAAGTTTCTCTTTAATGTTGGTGCAAATGTTTTACGAATGCTTTTTGACTTTCCCCATGATTTTAGCCAGGAAACGTGGAAAACATCATGGGTAATAGTCCCAAATATGTTTGTCTTGACCATGTTCTTGGCCTCGCTTTACCCAGCATGGATAGCCAGGAATGCAGTACCCCCCCAAATCTGGTCTATACTCATGTTTGCCGCAATAGCCTTCATTGGTAGTTCATTTCTCAGTGCATATAACCTAATGTTTTCTATTTTGGTTCCTATCCTTTGTATTTGGACCTCCTATGTTTGGATTAGATTGGTGCGTTTTGAGATACACCTGGGGAAAAGCGGTGAATAATTTAATAATCCATTTCGATTAAATCATGACAAATGGACCTCGCTCTCAGACAGTAGACCAACAGAATGATAGGTCAGCCATTCTTCATGAGGCGCAGGAATCCAGCATGAAGGTCAGAGCGCTTAGGAATGTTAAGTTGGAGGGATTAGTCATTGCCATTATGGTTATGTTCCGCCCCAATTTGTGCTATTTTTCCACCTGCGAGAAGAATTGGCTTCGAGAAGAGGATCGTTTGGGAAATTTTACTCGGCCAAAGAGGCTCCAAAACCTCTTTGGGACAGAAATAGCTATGAATGCGGCATAATCTCGGTTAAAGAGAGGTTCCCAATACCATTTTTTACTGGGTTGGCCGGGGTCGCCACATAATTTCGGATATCATTAATGAAACTATTAAATAATACTAAAAAGCCATCATATTTTATAGCTAATAATGATAATATTATTTATTTATTAATTCTACTATTTTATTTTGTTTCTATTATAATACAATTTTCAGTCTATATTAATCATGATGTTGGATCACATATTATATTATCTCAAAGATTAATGAATAAAATGGAGATTGTTGACCCTAACCCACCATTAATATTTTGGTTATTGACTATTCCGAATCTTATTGCGAATGTTACACAAATATCTGTATTGACGATTTTTAGAATAAGTATTTTTATGCTAATAATTGTTTCAGTTTTACAATGTAATCATATTTTAGAAAGTTTTCCAAAATCATATAATAATAAATTTATTATATTAACTTTGGTTTTCATTTTTACTTTGATGCCTCGGGGTGATTTTGGGCAACGCGAACATATTATTATTATCCTTGTAACGCCTTATATTTTTACAATTGTTCGCAGATCATTTGACGAGGAAGTTTATAATTTACAATCAGCAGTTATCGGAATATTTGCCGGCATCGGTTTTTGCTTGAAACCTTATTATCTCCTCCTTCCCTTACTTCTCGAAGCCTATATATTTTATAAGAACCGAAGATTATCCTTATATAAACACATAGAAAGTTTTATAATTATAATTATTTTTACTATATATTTGATATCTATATTTATATTTAATCGTGACTATATCACAAGAACAGTACCCTATGTCATTTGCGTTTACGGCGCATATAACGAGAATATAATAACTTTATTTTCAAGATTATACTTTATTATAATTGTTTTTATAATTTATTGGTTAGCAAAAGATGAAACTAGTTTTTCTGCCTTTGCAAATATCTTGTTATTAAGCGCAATATGCATGGCGATAATTTATCTCGTTCAAGGCAAGGGATGGAGTTATCATTTGTATCCTTGTAAAGCCACTTCATTTTTATTAATTATATATTGTTGTTCTATAATTGCTTTAAAAAATAAGTTTATAATTGTAAATTTAATTAGGACAATATTATATTATGTTGTAATATTATTTGTTATAATATCAGTATCAAAATCATTGAATTGGCATTTTGTAATTTATCAGGAATATAAATCGAGAGAAAAATTTATTGCTGAATATAAAATCATACAGCTTATAAAAAAACAGACCATCGGATCTGGTAATATATATTTTATTTCCACATCTGCAAAGCCAGCGTTCCCCGTGGTAAACTATAGCGGGGTTGGTTGGTCCTCACGATTTAATGCTCTTTGGATGTTACCAGCTATTATAAATAATAAAGAACTACCTCATAGACTGGCGAATGAGATAAAGAATAAAAAACTTTACGAGATAGAAAGTTATTTATTTGAATCAGTTTTAGCTGACCTGGAAGCCCAGCCCCCATCTCTTATATTTGTTGATAATAGTCAATATAAGCAAGGTTTAGGAAATCAGAAATTTGATTTTATGGAATATTTTATGAAGGATCCTGTTTTTAGGGAATTTATGTCTCAATATAAAGAACTTACTTGGGTAGATGATCATCAAGTTTTTAAAAGAATATTAAGCAACAATTAGCATTAAATAAGAAATGCCGACCTTTCGCCGGGATCTCCGCGACGGCGATACCACCAGCTTGGCCGCGGCCCTGGCGGCTTATTATTGCCGTCTCCCTGTGGGCCATATGGAGGCGGGTCTGCGCACCCGGGACCAATAGAGCCCGGGAAGGAGCCGGCGGCGCACTTCATCTGGAGGCCCCGGAGGCGGACGTCTGTCCCTTCTGCCGCCCCTGGACTATGCCCCCTTCGTTTACTTGATGACTCGCAGTTACTTGGTCCTCACCGATTCCGGCGGCATTTAGGATTATATCATATATTGACAAAGGTGCCCTTCGTGGGGGAGTTGCAAGCCAGGTGATAGGGTATTCGGTTATCGCAACTATGTGGGGGGCGTTGCTTTCCGCTATCCTTAGCTCATCTAATAAATCACTTTTGAATAAGCTTTTCAGTTTGGGCTTTTTATGTAATCTTGGCAAGTATAGTTATGGACTTTATGTCTTTCATCCTTTTATTCAAGCATATACGTCTGGTCCCATCTTTTATTTGGCTCAAATAATTCCCACCGATTTCTTAAAATATTTGTTTTGTGCCATTGTGTTTTTCATTTCATCATATATGATTTCTCTTATTAGCTTTCACTTATATGAGAAAAAATTGTTAAGATTAAAAGCGTTATTCGTTTAATGGGAATTGACTCATTTTTATAACCGATAGAGGTAAATTTTCTAAGGGGATGAATGCTTTAATAATCCATTTCGATTAAATCGATGGCAAATGGACCTCGCTCTCAGACAGTAGACCAACAGAATGCTAGGTCAGCCATTCTTCATGAGGCGCAGGAGTCCAGCATGAAGGTCAGAGCGCTTAGGAATGTTAAGTTGGAGGGATTAATCATTGCCATTATGGTTATGTTCCTCCCCTGTGGCGCCTGGGCGGCGGCGCCGGTGGCGGTGGACAGCCTAAAGGCTATCTATGTCGGCCAACCAGTCTCGCCGGTGGACCATCAGGCCGTCTCCCTGCTGCAGGAGGGCCTGCGGCGGCTCTATGGATTGACCCTGCCAATCATCAGCGATCCCTCCAAGGTCGCCCAGGCCCGGGACGGGATCGTATTGGGTGCGTCGGCGGCCCTGGCTTCAGGTGCGGTGCGGCCAGAAGAGTTGAACGCCACCTGGCCTGAGGGTCATGTCTATAAAGCTGGAAACGGCAGAATCGTCATTGCCGGCAAGATGGGTTGGGATACCTATTTTGGGGTGGTGACCTTCCTGGAGACCAGGGGGGTTCGCTTCTGGGTGGCAAGTCTCGGTGAAGCCAAATGGCCAGTTGCCGCCAGCCGCCAAATCTTTGCGGCCTCAAAAATCGTTAAACCCGCCTTTGTCTTTCGGGGGGTATGGAATCAATGCGAGCACGGAGACCCGCACCATGGCGCCAATCCAGAGCTCTTCGATCCCAAACTGACGGGCTCGGATCTCTGGATCGACCACACCGCCGGATATCTCGTTCCGAAGCTCTTATACTATGACCAGCATCCAGAGTATTATGCGCAGCTCGGCAGTGGACAGAGGATCGCCAAGACTGCCTTTACCGACCACGGAACCCCTCTCTGCCTGTCCAACCCGGACGTCACCAAGATTTCCATCGAGAGAGCCTTGCAATGGGTGGGCAGGGAACCTGACCAACGATTTTTTAATATCACTTACGGAGACACGGGAATATGGTGCCAGTGTCCCAGTTGCCGGGCTTGGGACCCGGTGGCCGGCCAGTATGCCTCACGGCTATTGAAGTGGGTCAACCCCATTGCCCAGGCAATCCGCGCCAAGTTTCCCTATGCCATGGTGAGGACTTTGGCATACCAGGGCACAGATGACCCCCCGAAGGATATCATACCGGAGAGCAATGTGTGGGTTATCGTGGCGGTGGAATTGGGAGGGGTGCCTTTCTGGGATCATGCTCTCAAGACTAACAATCCCCTGGTCGCCAAGAATCTGGCAAAACTGGACGGATGGTGCGGCATTGCCCCCAAAAGAGTAGCTGTATGTGAATACCAGGGTGGAATCTACAACCCTGCGCCTCTGGAAACACTGCAATCCCGGCTGCGCTTTTATGCCTCCAAGGGACTTGCGGGTATCGCCTATACCTATGGCCAACCGCTGAATTTTGCGCCAGTATTTAATTACGTATTTGGAAAGCTCATGTGGGACCCGAGCACGGACGCGTGTGCAGCTGCCAACGAAATTGTGGAGGCGCACTATGGGGCGGCAGCCCCCGCCATCAACGCCTATCTAAACCTCTCTGCCCGGCGCTACCAGGAGACCCTGCAGACGGCGACCAAACTTCACAACCTTTACCCCGTGGATTTTTATTCGGAACCATTTGTGGGAAGGGTCTTAAAGCTTTTTGGTCAGGCTCGCAAAGCCATATCGGCCGATGCCGGGCTCAGCAAGGAGCTAAGGAATGAAGAGAAGCTTTTCCTGACAGATGTTCTCCACCATCCGTCGGATACTCTCTCTGATGGCTGCATCATTTCCTATTGCGAGCGACTTCGAGCCATATATTGCGAGGAAAACCATTCGGCGGCCTTCTCCCGGGAAATCGCCAACATGGTTAGGGACCTGGAGGCTCAAGACGCTGCGGGTCGGTTTCGTCCTTTGATTGGGAACTGGTTGGCGTCATTGCCGGAAATGCAGCCAAAAGCCAGGGATGGTTCGCTGATTTTTACTCCCGACCAGCTTTTATGGGGCGATGCCGGCCCAACAACCATTCCTGATGCGCCCGGCCAATGGTGGGCTGGAAAGATAAAAGCCCCACGGCGCTACGCCCTGGTGGCCTGGCCGAATGCGAGCAACTCGCGCGGTGTGCCAAATACGGCATTCATTGAAGCGAGGTTCAAACTTGGATCCCACATCGGCGACGGCAGCGGGGTTCTGCTCATAGAGGCGCAGGATGCGATGCTTACGGGGGATGCAGAGGACAAGCGATCGGCTCTAAGGGCGAAGATGGTCGTTTCCGTCAATGGCGTGGAGATTTTCGCCGGGGACTCAGGATTCCCCAGGGGCGACTGGGCAACTCGAAAGCTTACCATCCCACCGGGAGTCCTGCGTCAGGGTGCAAACGAGGTCCGGATCGCCAATCGTTCCGGCTACAATTTCTGGCCTAATACCAACTGGCTGTGCATAAGCGGCCTGACGGTTTTGGTGGGCAAAAAGGATGCGTTACTCTTCTCTTATTCGCGCTGTCATCCCTTTAATCCCTGTTATTGGATGTGGTTCACCAATGACAGGGTAAGCCAGCCATAGACCGAGAAAGGATGAGCGTAAAACCGCCCGCATAATTATGGTTGGCTAAGAGTTGAAGCCGGGTCCCGACGAGGGCGCGACATCGTTGCTCCTTTTTTTACAGTGAATGCCTCACCAAACTCAGACATTTATTTCAAGTCTGCGGTATCACAGGCTTGCTTGAAGGTATGAATAATTATGTTTCTCTAAATGGCCAATGAGGGGTAGTCAAAGATATTAAGTCAAATTATTATCGATCGTTAGATATGGATTCTTTGGTAAATGTATGATCTTGAATTTATTTTTTGTTAATTCATTTTCCAAATCTAAGGATATATTTTTTTTAAATACAATAATAATCGCTAATCCAAAATCCATCAAATTCAAAGTACAGAAAATATTTTGTAAAATGATTCCAACTTTTGTTAAGAGGACCGGCAGAGACCATTTATTAAATTTTCTTTTTGAAAAAGTAGGATGCCAAAAGGTATTCATTCTTTTGATTGCTAATATTTCATAATTTAACGAGGTCATCATTTTCTCAATTTCTCTTGCATTAATTCGAAAAATATAATTTCCAGACGGCTCAAACAAAGTCGACTTATCTTTGCGGAATATTCTTTTTATTAAATCCTTTGTATTTCCAAGTATTTTCTTTTTTCTTGTCTCCTGAGGCTCAATTAAAATAAGAGCTTTCCTTGAAACTCTTAACATTTCGTAAAAAGCAATGGGGGGCCGAGGAAAATGATGATAAGCCTGTTTGCAGAGAACAAAATCGAAGGAATTATCAGGAAAAGATAATTTCTCTGCATTTTCCATCTTGAATTTTTCAATGAAGCCACTTTCCTTTGCAATTTGTAAGCAACAATCGTTAATATCTGTACCAATAACATCAGCACCACTTTTTATAAGAAAGTAGCAATCTGATCCATAAGATCCATCACCTATTGTCACCCATTTAGCTTTTGGATATGCCTTTAACAGTGGCATTAAAGTTCTAAGCATTGTATCATGAATCCACGCATCAATACTATCGGGATTTACGTAGCAAGAAGGAAGTTCATTTTCTGAAAAAACTCGGTCGAAGTGTCTATTATAACTCCATTTGGGTTGGTTACAATTCATATATTCCCTCACTTTGCATCTTTTTATCCTACACAATTCATTATCCCGCCTATTTACATTGCAATATCAGAAAGAACAGCCAAGGTGGAATGGAACCGACCTTCCTAAGCCATATTTTTTTATTGCAATTGCCCCCAAGCCCATCACAGGCCGATCAGTCCACCCCCGAACCGCCGACACGGACATGCTGACGCACGGCCCCGGTAACTCCCGAGATTGAACACAACCAGGCTATTCAGTATTGCTCTCCCCAGATGGGAAGGGCGGCTCAAGGCTTGCCTGCCGGCAGTAGTGCTTCCAGCGGCTTTTGGGCATCGGCCTGCTCCGGGAACTCCCGTTTCAGGGCCAGGGCCTTCTCCAGGGACTCTCGGGCCTTGGCGGGGTCTCCGGATTTCGCCGCACCACAATCATCAATAAGTCACTGCATGCGTTTATATCTGAGAAGATATATTTAATAATTCTGGCTTCAATTATGATAACTTTTATTGTAAACGGAGATTATGCCGCATTCATAGCTATTTCTGTCCCAACGAGGTTTTGGAGCCTCTTTGGGCGAGTAAAATCTCCCAAACGATCCTCTTCTCGAAGCCAATTCTTCTCGCAGGTGGAAAAATAGCACAAATTGGGGCGGAAAGTCAATTTTCCCCAGATTTCGGGCATACCAATCCCTCGGCGACCAGATGCTAACAGGCTGGGAAGCCTAAGGACCCCAGGCCAGCACTGATCGGTAGTGGTGTGCCAGAGGAAAGGCGGAGGCCACATGGACATACCATCTCCGGGCATGATAAGAAACCCTGGCGCCCACTTTGATTAATCGCTTGATCAGCCACTCCATGGACCGTTTCACTTCTTCACCCAAACATAGAACTGCCGGATCATATGCAGAAGGTTGTAGGCCAGAACTCCCCAGGTACACCTGGTATACCCGGTGCATTTGAATCCCCAAGTGCAGAAGCCGGTGTACGAGATCTTGTGCGCTTCGGGAACAGCCCGGGAGGGAGCCGGCGGCGCACTTCATCTGGAGGGCTCCGGGGGCGGACGCCTTTCCCTTCTGCCGCCCCTGGACTATGCCCCCTTCGTTTACTTGATGACTCGCAGTTACCTGATCCTCACCGACTCCGGCGGCATTCAGGAGGAGGTTCCGGCCCTGGGTAAACCGGTCCTGGTGATGCGGGAGGTCACCGAAAGACCGGAAGGCGTCTGGGCCGGCACGGTGAAACTGGTGGGAACCACCCGGGAAATTATCCTGGCGGAAGTCAAAGATCTCCTGGAAAACCCAGACCACTATCAGGCCATGGCCCAGGCTAAAAACCCTTATGGCGACGGCTGCGCTTCCCAGCGGATTGTGGTAATCCTCGATCAACAGTTAAGGGCAATATAAGGGTATTTTTGAGTAAGTCAAGGGAAAATCGCAACTGAAAAATCCTTTTATTTTAAGGGGTTTTAGGACGGTTGGGTATAAGCGGGTAAGTCATACCCTCTGGCTTAGCAAGCCGGGCGCGTCTTACGCGCCTTTTTCTTGGAAGCGCACCCGGTTTGAGCTGACTTTTCGGTTTCTGCTAAAAGCGTTTCTGCTGAAAGCTGATAGCCCTTTTCATAAATCTCCGGAAACTGGTTTTTCCAGCGCCGATGGAGCCACAGCCACTGGGCCGGCTCGGCCCGGATCCAGGCCTCGATGGCCCGGTTCTGGAGTTCCAGGTGCCGGATCAAGTCCGCCTGGGCCTCCCCGGTCTTCACCATGGGGATGGCCGGAAAAAACACCATCAAATGGCGCCCGCCGGGGAGCCGCCGGGACAGGCCGGGCAATACCGGCACGCCGCGGGCCCGGGCCAGCAGCGCCGCTACCGGAGTGGTGCGGGCCGGATGACCGAAAAAGTCCACCAGTAACCCTTCCTTCGCCGCGGTGTTCTGGTCGATGACGATCCCCACGACCTGGTTCTGTTTCAGGAGGCGCAGGATCTCCTTCAGGCCCCGCTGCTTGGCCACCATCCGGTTACCGCCCCGCTGCCGCAGATACCTGGCCAGCCCCCGGGCCCAGGGGTGGTCCAGCTCCCGGCCCACCACCGCCACCGGCCCATACTTAAGGCCATAGCCTATAATGGTGTATTCCCAATTGCCGGCGTGGGCCGCAACTATAATCATCCCCCGGCCCTGGGCCAGGGCCGCCTCTACGTGCTCCTGCCCCACAATGATCACCTTGCGGCGAATCCGGGCAAGAGGCGCCAGGAGCAGTTCCAGGACCTCGAAGCCAAACAGGACGAACTGGCGGAAGACCTCCCGGGCCAGAAGTTCCCGGGATTCGGGGGCCAACCCCGGCCCGTAGGCGAACTCCAGGTTTCGCAGGGTGATGCGCCGGTGCCGGGCGTCCAGCCGGTACCAGAAGCCGGCCAGGACGCTGGCCAGTTTAGTTATCAAGGGTTGAGCCACGGTTATACCTGGGCCTTTTGAGACCCATCGCCTAAGTCCTGCACCACCTTCCCGTGTGGGGCGGGGCGGAACCCTAGCCCCGCCGGCCATAGAGGAGCATGGCCTCTTCCCCCACCAGTTGGGCGATGCGGGCCAGCAGCAGTCGCCGGGCCAATTCATAGGCCCCCCTCCGGCCCCAATAAAACGGACTGTTATAATTGAAGGCCGCCCAACTCCATCTGGCCAGCCGGTGCAGCCGATGGTGCACAATGAACCGGCTCACCGGATGATTTCTCACGTTTTGATAGACGCCATAGTAACGGATAATGGATTGCAGCTCCAGGTCCTTAAAGGTGCGGATGGGAGCGGTCTCCAGCCAGGCCGCCAGCCGGCTTCCCACCCGGTTATGGAGAGCCAGCAGATCCGCCAGGGAGGCCTTGAGCTGCGGCTCCTCCTCCTGGGGATAATAGACGCCGGCAATCTCCTTCATAATCTCCAGGGACATCTCCTGAATGGCGTAAAAGGAGAGGGCCGTTTCGGGCCAGCGGTTCCAGAGATAGCGGTGGCGGCGGCTCCGGATAATTTCCAGGGCGGCCCGGTCTTCGGGCCGCTGGCCGCTGGGCCGGGGCAGCTCGCAGCCGCCAGGCCGGGCCATGAAGTCCGTCAACATCCGCCTCCTGGTCCAGAAGCGCATGGCCGCCAGGGAGGCGAGCCAGAGGATAGCCAGGCTCGCCATAGCCGGAATGACCCAGGGATTTTCCATTAAGTTGCGAGTTTCGAGTCTCGAGTCTCGAATATTTTTAGAAAATCAGATGCTATATTAAAATTTGCTAATTATTAAAATTAGTTACTGCTCACGGCTTACCGGGCGACCCAAGGGTCGCCCCTATCGGTCACTGACTCAGCCCCTGGTACACCGCCTCCACCGAGGCGGCCATCTGTTCCACGGAGAACCTGGCCGCCACCAGTTCCCGGCCCCGCCGGCCCAGTTCCCGGCGATGGCAAGCATCCGCCAGCAACCGCCGCAGGGCCAGGGTCAGGGCGGCGGCGTCCCGGGGGGGCGTTAGCAAACCCGTTTGGTCTTGCAGCACCACCTCCGGGATGCCCCCCACCGCGCTTCCCACCACCGCCTTGGCCATGGCCATGGCCTGGAGCAGGGACTGGGGCACCCCTTCATTGGCATAGGAGGCCAGGATCACCGCGTCCATCAGGGCCAGCCAGGGCGCCACCTCATCCTGGTAGCCTACCAGGCGCACCCAAGCCTCCAGGCCCAGTTCCCGAACCTTCTCGGCAATCACCACCCGGTAGGGCCCCTCCCCCACCATCAACAGATAGGCCGGCTCCCCGGCCCGGACCAGGTCCGCCAGGGCCTCCAGTAGATAGAGATGGCCCTTCCAGGAGCGCAACACCGCCACCGTCCCCAAGACCAAGGCCTCTTCCGGGATCTGCAGCCGGGCCAGCAGCTCCCGGTCTTTTTCCCGGGGGCTAAATTCCTCCAGGGAGACTCCCGTCGGAATGGAAAACAACCGGCTGCCCGGGACTCCCAGGCGCTGCCGCAAAATCTGGCGGGTGACTTCGCCGGTGCTGATCACGGCCCCGGGGGCCCGGTATAGCCAGCGAGTGGGGAGATTGTTCTGCACCCGGGTGGAGAGATGGCGCGTGCGCACCAGATGGGGGCGATTCCTTAGACTGCGCCAGGCCAGGGCGCCGATCCAGGAGTCCAGGGAACTATGGGTATTCAAGATGTCTATCGCTTGCTCCCGGAGCAGACGCCGCAACCGTCGCCAGGCCCCCAGCGAGCGCATCCCGCCGCAGGTTAGGGGAAAGCTGGGAAACCCCCGCCCCCGGGCCCGCCGATACAGCTCCCCCCGGGGGTCACAGGCCAGGAGCAGGCGGTGCCCCCGCCGCTGCATGGCCTCGGCCTCCGCCAGGATGCGGCGCTCCTGGCCGCCCCACCCCAGGGAGGACTCGGTGTGCAGGATGGTATAAGTTGCCGGCAGCGGCCTGAGGGACATCCACAATCCTCATTATTAGCTGTCAGCCGTCAGCCTTCAGCTAATGGCTATTGGCTTAGGGCTTTTTGGCTTTTTGGCTTTTGTGTTTTTGCTGACCGCTGACCGCTGACCGCTGATAGCTGTTTTTCTGCCAAAGTTCCAGATAAAGCCGCTCCAGCCCGGCCAGCATCGCCTCCAGGGAATAGTGCTCCCGGATGGTGAGGCGAGCCGCGGCTCCCAAACGGGCCCGGAGTTTCGGCCGCCGGTAGAGCTCCACCAGGACCCGGCCCAAGGCCTCCGGCTCTGCGGGGGCCACCAGCCGGCCATTGACCCCATCCTCAATGAGCTCCATGACGCCGCTCACTCGGCTGGCCAGGACCGGCAAACCGGCCCCCATGGCCTTGAGGAGGGCCAGGGGCAGTCCCTCCCAGAGGGAGGGTTGCACATAGAGGTCCAGGGCCCGATAAATGAGGGCCAGGTCCCGGTAGGTTCCCAGGAAGCGAACCCGGTCGGCCAGCCCCAGTTCCCGGGCCTGGCGTTCCAGGGCTTGCCGTTGGCGGCCATCACCCACCAAAATCAGGGTCGCCTCGGGAATCTGCCGGCGCACCCCAGCCATGGCCGCCAGGAGGTCCTTTTGCCCTTTTTGTTCCTCCAGGCGCCCCACCGCGCCCAGGACGAACCCGGAAACCGAAAGAAAGCCGCGGGCTTCCTCCGGGCTGTGGTCCGTTTCCAGCTCCGCCAGGTCGATCCCGTAAGGCAGGAGCAGCAGGCGCGAGGCCGGCACGGCGTCATAGCGGCGCACGTCCTCCCAGACCTGGGCGCTGCCCACCAGAATCCGGTCCGAGGCCCAGCCCAGGAGATGATTCCACAGGCGCCGATGGAATTTTACCCGGGTATAGGAGTTGTGCACCGCGGCCACCACCCCGGGCAAACTCAGACCCAGGGCGGCCAGGCGGCCATAGAGATTGGGGTGGTACAGGTGGGTGTGCAGGATGTCTGGCCTAATTTCCTTCAGGAGGCGCCGCACCGCCGCGGCCAGCCGCCAGGCGGAGGCGTGTTTGAGATCCAGACCCAGGGAGTGCACCGGATAGCCGGCGGCGGCGAGCTCCGCCCCCACCGGGCCGGGAGCCTCGAGACAGGCCACCTCGGGGGCAAAGCGCCGGGGAGGCAGGCCCCGGACGATGGCCGCCACCAGGTCCTCGGCGCCCCCCACCGGCAGGCTCGCCAGCAGGTGCACGACCTTGAGGGGCCGCTCCGGCAATGGGCTCTGCTTTCCCTCCATTAGCTAATTATATCAAAATTCACCGCCGGCCGGCGGCAATTTTGCGGATTTCAGGCCCTTGACAGGCCCGCCCCCTTTTGTTAAGAAAAAACCATGGGCGTGGGGCTGTAGCTCAGTTGGAAGAGCGCTTGAATGGCATTCAAGAGGTCAGGGGTTCAACTCCCCTCAGCTCCACCAAAATTATCAAGGGGTTAGCGATAGGGCGTTAACCCTTTTTTATTACCTGTGCTTCCGTGCAAACGCGAATGACCGCCGCCTGGTCAGGAGGGATCCAGGGTGGTGAACTTGTCCTCGAAAAGCACCTTGGCGGCCAGCCCGGCGGTCACCGCCAGAAAGACCATCGCCATCGCCATCACCAGAGCTGTCAATTTCCCTTTCATATCGTCCGGCCTCCCTGGTTGGGCGGCTTCCTGTCAAGAAAGAGAGGGAGGTAATCCTGGATTATTCCCCCAGAAAATGATGGAAATTAGCATAACTAATTCATGTGCAATGATTTGCGTTCATATCATTTGCTATCGACAGCTATCGACAGCTCCCATTAATAGCTTGACATGAGAGGAATTTTCCTGTAAAAATTATTAAGTTTAGCATGTCAGACTGAAACCAGGGCCGCCAGTCCTGGGCAAGAATCGGACGGGGTGCTAATTCCCGCCGATTTTTTTTTTGCTGACTGCTGTGCGCCCTGCTTTTTTGGCGGGTATATCTGGCAGTATCAAAGAAAGAGGTTTCACCATGAAGGAAACTGGCAAGGTAAAATGGTTTAACGACTCCAAGGGGTTCGGCTTTATCACTCGGGAAAACGGTCCGGATGTGTTTGTGCATCACACCGCCATCCAGGGCGAAGGCTTCCGCTCCCTGTCGGAAGAACAGGCCGTGGAATTTGAAGTAACCCAAGGTCCCAAGGGGCCCCAGGCCCAAAACGTGGTAAAAATTTAGGCAGAACCGCCTGACGGGGAAGGCAAAAGTGGAAGGCTAAAGGTTAAAGGTTAAAAAACAAGAGTTTTTAGTTTAGTTTTGCCTTTTTACTTTTTACTTTTGCCTTTCACTCCCTTAGAGAGGTTGAACTTGGCTAAAAATCGTTACGGCTGGCAAAAGCGCGCTAAAGAGATGGCCCGCAAAGAGAAGAACGACGCAAAAATGAAACGTCGCCAGAGCAAAACCATTACCCCGCCGGCGGAGGACCTGCCGGAGGTGATGATGGATCCTTAAAAAAAAGTCTGGATGAGACCGACCCTGCCGGAGCAAGCCTCCAGCCAGGTTCATAAGGGAGAAGAAATGGCTATGAAATTATATGTGGGCAACCTGTCCCACCAGATGACCGAAGAACAACTGAACGCTCTTTTTTCAGAAGCCGGCCATGTGGCCTCGGCCAAGATCATTACCGATAGGCAGACGGGCCAGCCCCGGGGCTTCGCTTTTGTAGAGATGGAAACCAAATTGGAAGGACAAAAGGCCATTTCCATGCTCAACGGCCGCGAGGTGGACGGGCGGCCCCTGGCCGTCAACGAAGCCAGGCCGCAGCAGAAAGGCTCCTTTGGCGGGGGCGGCGGCCGTTACCGCTAAACCCAGGGTTAAGGCGGCCTCCGGGCCGCCTTTTTTATGCCGCGGCAGCCGGTCTTCCTTCAGCCAGGTTCGCAAGTTCATCTTCATTGCCGATAAGCCAGATCTTGGGACCGCTTATAACTTCAGCGATGAAATGGTGATTTTCTCTGGCCTTATTCTGGAATTCTTCGGTGGGATAAACTACTTGATTAAATTCTCGCCCTAGCTCGGGCATAATTGAGCCCAGGACCTTAGTCGTCTCCCGGAGGGATAGCTCTCCAACCAGAAAAAGGTCGATATCACTTTGGGCAGTTTTCTTCCCCTGGGCCAGGGACCCGAAGATGAAGGCTAATTTCACCTTCTCCGCCAATGGGGCCAGGGCTTGCCGGAGCGCCTCCCAAGGGCTAAGGTCTTGAGAAAAGCCCGCTTCAAATCCTCAAAGGCCGGGCGCATTCGGTCGGCTTTATAATAGACCATGTTACCCCGCTTCGTTTTGCTCACCAATCCAGCGTGTTCGATCCGCTTCAGCGCACTCTGGACTTGAAGCAGCGCCTTCCCCGTGGATTAAGATCTTAACATTATTTTCTCCATGTTGAATCGGCCATAATGAACGTTATTTTAAAAATAGGCGTCCGAACAGCGCATGATAAGGCAACCTCCCAAGGAGGCAAGGACCATGCGTACTAACTACGCAGCATGGATCTCGTGGTTCATTATCGCCGCCCTGGTCACCCTGGCCACGAAATACTATCCTTATTTCCCCGGGGACGTGGCGGTGGAAAGGTGGGTGCAATCCCTGGCACCCACAAACCTGAATTGGGCCGCAGGAGTCTCGCGGACGGCCGAATTCCCCTGGGTACTTCTTATCCTGGCCCTTGTCTTTGCCCTTTCCTGGGTCCTGGCCGGCTGGCGCGCCGCACTTCTCGCCATCCTCAGCTTGGTGGGAATGTGGGTCCTGGGCGCCTGGCTCGGCCCGGTCATTGCCCGGCCGCGGCCTTCCCCGGAACTGGTGCGCGTCTTTCGACCACTTACGGGCTCTAGCTTCCCTTCACTCTTTGCCCTGAGGTATGCCGCCACTTTCGGCTTTCTGGCAGTTCTGGGCGCAATGAAGAGTTCCGGCGCCTTGCGCACCGTCCTGTTGACAGTATGCGGGGCGCTTCTCCTGCTTGGCTTTGTGGCTCGGGTCGCCCTGGCGGCGCACTGGCCCAGTGACGTGGCGCTGTCTTACCTGATTGGGCTCCTTTGGGCCTCGCTCCTTATGCACTTCACTTGAGGAAGAGAGGCAGGCAGCAATGCGGTGGCCTGGGCAGTTACTGCCAGGCGGAATAATGGCTGATTATTATAGTCCAATAATCAGTTATTCAGGTAAAAGAGACTTCGATGATGCCCATCATTCTCGTCATTTCACTGAAATTCCTGGTTCTGATCCGCGGTTGCAAGCTGGCTGGCCATAAGTATCCGGCTGCGGTGGCGTTGAGCGTCCTGATGGTTAGTGCAGTCATGATGACTGCAACTTCTGGCGCGCAAATAGCCACTTTCAGATCCTCTTTTCGGGCGGCCACACCCTGGCAGGCGGCAACCATACGCTCGGTTACTTGGGCCTTTACTGGACTGGATAGTTTGGCAAAGGGCGACGAAAAGAGACCGGACCAAAATCTTTAAGTTCTCCTCTGAGAGGAGCATAGGCGCTTACGTTCATAAAAGGACACCGCCAAATGGATGAGGCGGGGAATTCGTATCGGGGTCGAACCGAAATCGCTGGAAAACCAACCTTAAGAGAATTAGCGTTGTTTTTCTTGCGTCTTGGAACTACCGCGTTTGGCGGACCTGCGGCCCACATCGCCATGATGGAGGACGAGGTGGTCCGGCGCCGGCAGTGGGTCCCCCGGGAGAAATTCCTTGATTTATTGGGGGCCGCCAACCTGATCCCCGGCCCGAGTTCGACGGAGATGGCGATCTTCATCGGCTACCTGTGCAAAGGTTGGGCCGGGCTTTTGTTAGCCGGCGTCTGCTTTATCGCTCCGGCCATGGTTATCGTCATAGGATTTGCCTGGGCCTACGTGCGGTTCGGGAATCTTCCCCAGATCACCTGGCTGCTTTACGGGGTCAAACCGGTGGTAATCGCCATCATCTTGCAGGCGCTGTGGCAGTTGGGGCGCACCGCGGTAAAAAGCAAGTTTCTCGGGGCGCTGGCCATTATTGCCGTTGTCTTGGATTTTCTGGGGATCAACATACTGGCAGTGCTTTTCGGCGCCGGGTTGCTCTCGGGATTGCAGCGGGGAATTATCCAGGATCGTTTGCAAGACCGGAGGGCGCTGCTGGTTATGCTGCTAGCAGCCGGAGCTTTTCTGACCGCAGCTTATTTCGCTTCGGGGTTATCCTCCACGAGCAGGGTAGAGTTCAGTTTACTACCGCTCTTTCTCTTCTTCGTCAAAGTCGGTTCCATAGTCTTTGGGAGCGGCTATGTGCTCCTGGCTTTTTTGCAGGCCGATCTCGTGGCGCATTGGCATTGGCTCACGACCACTCAGTTGTTGGACGCCATTGCGGTGGGGCAGGTGACCCCCGGTCCGGTCTTTACCACCGCCACTTTTATCGGCTTTGTGCTCGCCGGATTGCCGGGCGCCCTGATTGCCACCGCCGGAATCTTTCTCCCGTCATTTGTCCTGGTGGCAGTCAGCAGCCCTCTTATCCCGCGATTACGCAAGTCAGCCGTGGCCGGAGCCTTCCTGGACGGCGTTATTGTCGCTTCCCTGGCACTCATGACTGTGGTTACCTGGCGCCTGGGGCGGGACGCGATCATTGATCTTCCCACCGCGCTGGCGACCATAGCCAGCGCCGTTCTGCTCATGCGCTTTCGCTTAAATTCTTTATGGCTCGTGTTGGGCGGGGCAATTATCGGGTTAATGGTTCACCTCACCGGCATATTAAGCTGATTTTTGCGCAGATATGACTACAAAACCTCCTTCGCCATGGCCCTCTTTCACCGGCTCCGGCGCCGTGAGGATCTCCACGTCTTGAAAAATGGTTGGGGCGATTCCCATTCTCTGCCGGGGCCATAATGCCTGTCGGCATTGCGCCAGGTGGCCTGAACCCGCCTGCCAAAGAAACAGGTATGCCAGGGGTGAGATCACCAAAGACGAATTTGAGCAGATGAAATAGGGACATCCAGAGTTAAAAGGAGCGCAGGGTGGAAAACGAGCTAACCCGCCAGGACAGGCAACGGATCGAGGAGAGCATCCGGCAGAAATACCTCAAGGCCGCCGCCAGCCCGGAAGGACTCTTTCGGTACCCCACCGGCCGGGCCGGGCTGGAGGCGCTGGACTATGCTCCGGATATGGTCCGTGACCTTCCGGAGGCGGTGGCCGCTTCCTACTGTGGGGTGGGCAACCCTTTCATTTTGGGTCCTATTCACGAAGGCGAGGCGATCCTGGACATCGGTTGCGGCGCCGGGGTCGATTCCATCATTGCCGCCAGGCTGGTAGGGCCTTCCGGGTCAGTGACCGGGATCGACCTGGTTCCCGAGATGCTGGCCCGGGCGAGCGAGAATGCTCGCCTGGCGGGCCTCGATAACGTCACTTTCCAGGAATCATCCGCGGAACAGTTGCCCTTCCCTGATAACAGCTTTGACATGGTGATCTCCAATGGCGTCTTTAACCTGGTGGTGGATAAAGTCAAAGCCCTAAGCGAAGTCTTCCGGGTCCTGAAGCCGGGAGGGCGGTTCCTGTTGGCCGACCAGGTGCTGGCCGGGGAATTGCCCAAGGAAACCAAAACTCGCATGGAGAATTGGGCCAGGTGAGAAGGCGGAGCCATACCGGGAAAGGTTTTCCTGGCACTAGTGGAACAGGCGGGTTTTGAAGAGTCGGAACTGGTAAGGGAAACCGGCTTCAACAGCTCTCCGGTAACCAGGGGGGTGTTGTTTCGAGCCGTCAAGCCTGCCGGGGAGACCCAGGCTCCGGCGGAGCCATGAAATAAGTAATCGTTTCTTTTCTGGCCATGGCCCTAATCACCGATCTGCTCACCGCCGCGCGGCGTAAAAATTCTTGAACCGGAAATCCTTGATTTTATTGGTGCCTGGGGCCGGACTCGAACCGGCACGGAGCTAACTCCGAGGGATTTTAAGTCCGGGTTTCGCTAAAATCTTCTTTAATGAAGTATGCTATCTTGACATATCCCCTGACAGTGTGTATAATTACACATGGAAAGTCGGGAGATCATCCGTCGCCTGGAGGCGGATGGCTGGTATCGGGTAGGGCAAAGAGGCTCTCATGTCCAATTCAAGCACCCGGCGAAGCCCGGGCGAGTGACGGTGCCCCATCCAGAAAAGGATATTCCCGCTAAGACGCTGCGAAGCATTGAACGGCAGTCGGGCGTCAGGTTTAAATAGGAGGAGGACCCATGCCCAATTACATCGCCGTGGTACACAAAGAGCCTACCAGTGATTACGGGGTGTCCTTCCCCGACTTTCCCGGCTGCATCACGGCCGGGAAAACCATCGATGAGGCCAAGGATTGGGCATATGAGGCGCTGCTGCTTCATTTGGAAGGCCTGCGGGAAGATGGGGAACGGTTGCCGGCCCCTAAGAATCTGGAAGATATTGTGGCCGATCCCGAGAACGCTGAGGCGGTGGCCTTCCTGGTTATTTCAGCGCCCGACGCCCATAGTAAGGCGAAGAGAATTAACATCACCATGCCAGAGGAGACCCTTCGCCTGGTAGACGCGGCGGCGAAACGCCGGGGCTTAAGTCGTTCTTCTTACCTTGCCCGAGCAGCCCAGGAAGTCATGGAGCAGGAGGGCCGCAACCACTGAACTCCCGGAACCTGGCTGTCTAAGCTGAAAGATCCATTCCGATAATTGGAAGACTGCCCGACACAACGGCTTTGAGATCGACACCCGCAAAGAGACCTTTGGCCGATGGAACTACTTTGCTCTGGTCTTGATTGAGTGAAGGGAAGCCAGGACCAATGCGGCCCTATGCAAATAACCTCAGACTAAGAAGATAACCATGAAATAAGTAATCGTTTTCTTTTCTGGCCATGGCCCTAATCACCGATCTGCTCACCGCCGCGCGGCGTAAAAATTCTTGAACCGGAAGTCCTTGATTTTATTGGTGCCTGGGGCCGGACTCGAACCGGCACGGAGCTAACTCCGAGGGATTTTAAGTCCCTTGCGTCTACCCGTTCCGCCACCCAGGCATCCTCCGTCCAATCTATTATATCAACGGCAAACATTCAAGTTCTTCTGAGGGCTTCCGGGAGCAGGCAGCGCGGAGAAATGCCCCCCTAACTCCGGCCCGCTCCCCCCGCCTTCCTCCTGGAAGCGCAGGCGCAGGCGAGTCACCCGGGCCACCAGATCACAGGCTGGAAGCCTGTGCCACTAAATGGTGGGCAGTGCCCACCCTACACGGGCGGGCAGGGCCAACCCGGCACGAGAAACTGGCCGGTGAGCACCTTGACAAAGGGGGCCGTCTCGGATTAACTAGAACGGCAAGACCTTGAATTTTTGAGGGTTTCCGGATGGGTCGCCGGCAGCCGCCGCCGGCCTCTGAGGGCCTCGCCAAGGCGGGAGGCTTGGGGCCGGGGGGTCCGGCTCAGACTCCCCCGGGACAGCGAGACAGTTTTCTGTTTTCTGTTTGGTGGGCAGTGCCCACCCTACGGGGCCTTTGACTTTGATTTTGCCTTTCACAGAAAACGGAAAACAGATATTAATGGGAGCGGAAAAGAGATTAAATTCCCCCTCACCCTAACCCTCTCCCCCATCGGGGGAGAGGGGATAAAGCTGGAACCCCTTTCATGCTCCCGTTAATAACCGATAACCGCATTTTAGGAGGCGATCATGGGAATCCGGGAACGGATGCTGCCGGCGGGCTGGTATCCCAGCAGTGCTAGCGGCTGCCGGGCGGAAATCGAGCAATTTGTGGCAGGGGTGGCGCCGCTCCCTGCAGGCGCTCAGGTCTTTGGCGGCATTGTGCCCCACGCCGGCTGGTATTTCTCCGGCAAAGCCTCGGCCCGGGTGTTTCACCTCAGCGCGCTAGCGAGCCAGCCCCAGGTGGTGGTGGTGTTCGGAGGCCACCTGGGCGGCGACTCCCCTCCCCTGCTGGTGAGCGAGGAGGCCTGGGAGACCCCCCTGGGGACCATCCCCCTGGCCGCTGAATTCTACCAGCCTTTAAAGCAGCGCCTCACCCTGGCCGGAGAATACCCCGGGGACAACACCATTGAGGTGCTGCTCCCCATGGTGAAATACTTTTTCCCCAACGCCAAGGTCCTGGCCCTGCGGTCCCCCTCTTCCCCCAAGGCTCTGGAACTGGGGGAGGCGGTGGTGGCGGTGGCCCGGGAGCTGAACCTCTCCCTGTTGGCCTTCGGCTCCACCGACCTGACCCACTACGGCCCCAACTACGGTTGGGCTCCCCAGGGGGTCGGTCCCGAGGCGGTGAAATGGGTCAGAGAGGTCAACGATCAGCGCTTCCTCAGTGAGGTTTTGAAGCTGGATGAGGCCGGCCTGCTGCGGGCGGCGCAGGAAGACCGGAGCGCCTGCAGCGCCGGGGCGGCCGCCGCCGCGGTGGCCGCCGCCAAAAAACTGGGGGCCCAAAAGGCCGTCCTCCGGGACTACTATACCAGCTACGAGATCCTGCCCGGGGACAGTTTCGTGGGCTACGCCGGGATCTTGCTGGAGAGGTGAAATTCGGTTTTCGGTTTTCGGTTTTTTAAGACCTTCGACCAAGTCATCGACCCACCGGTGATAGATTCACCGCAGAGACGCAGAGGACGCGGAGAAAAAATGTTAATCAACCCGGCGGTCCCACCAGCAGGAGCACTATTTGAATCTAATGCAGATTATGTGGCTTGGAGTGCACATGAATGAAGCTCTCCCCTGGCTAATCCTGTCTGCCGCCGTCGTGAACCTGGTCCTGATCGTCATAGTACTGGTCCGGGCGTCAAAGGCTGCCGAGGCCGCCGGGAGGGATGTACGCGACGAGTTGCGAGCGAGCCGGGAAGAAGCCCGGAGCGCAGGCAGGGAGCTTCGTGAAGAAGTAGCAGGCGGCCTGAAATCGACTAACGAGGTCCTGTCCAAGACTTTGGAGGGCATGAGCAAGCTCCAGCACGCACAGTTGGAAGGCATGACCAGGCATTTGGGGGAACTCACCGAATCAAATCAGCGCGCCCTCGATCGCATCCGCGGCACCTTTGATTCTCGTGTCAAAGAGCTTCAAGAGGGGAACGAGAAGAAGCTTGACGAGATGCGCAAGACGGTGGACGAGAAACTGCACGATACTCTGGAAAAGCGGCTCGGAGAGTCATTTAAACTCGTGAGTGACAGGTTGGAGGCAGTACACCAGGGGCTCGGGGAGATGCAGAATCTGGCGACCGGCGTGGGGGACCTCAAGCGGGTTCTGACCAACGTGAAGGCGCGAGGCACGTGGGCCGAGGTTCAGCTCGGCGCGATCCTGGAGCAAATCCTCACACCGGAGCAATTCGGGAAGAACGTCCGGGTGAAGGCCGACTCGTCGGAGAGTGTGGAGTATGCGGTGCGACTGCCGGGCCCGAGGGATGATCCCGATGCCTGCGTCTGGCTTCCTATTGACTCGAAGTTTCCTCAAGAGGACTACCTTCGCCTTCAGGAAGCCGCGGAGAGAGCCGATCCGGGTGCAGTTCAGGTGTCAATGGACGCCTTGGCGCGGGCCGTTCGGTCCGCGGCAAAGGATATCCACGATAAATACCTAGACCCACCCAGCACGACCGACTTTGGAATCATGTTCCTGGCTACGGAAGGGCTATATGCGGAGGTGATGCGGCAGCCGGGTTTTGTAGAAGATCTTCAGCACCGATATCGGGTGGTAGTGGCCGGTCCCACCACGTTGGCGGCGATTCTGAGTAGCCTGCGCATGGGATTCCAGACCCTCGCCATAGAGCAGCGCGCCGTAGAGGTGTGGAGGGTCTTAGCAGCGATCAAGACAGAATTCGGGAGGTTTGGCGAGGTCCTGGACAAGGTCAAGCGCCAGCTCCACACCGCGAGCCGGACGATTGAAGAGACCGGGGTGCGGAGCCGGGCCATAGAGCGAAAGCTCCGTTCAGTGGAGAAAATGCCAGAGCCGGAAGCCCTGGAGATTCTTGCCTTGCCTGCAGCAGGCGAGGAAGATGAGGGAGAAGACCCCGCGGTGGCAGTAACAGACACAGAGCCCAAAAATGAATAAGGCAAGGCCCTTCGCTTGGCGCACCGATGTCCTGCAATCTGGAATTCCGCATGAGATCTTCGAGGGAATTACGCCTGGACCCTATGTTTTCCCGGACCGCCCTCAGCCGTTTCAACATGGTCAATGGTGTGATCGAGCCAGCAGCCGCCTGGGGCGGCCCCCATCACGCCTGAAATCTCTATTAATTTCAGCCACCTCCGGATAATTTGCCCGGTTCTGGCGGACTACCCTTAACATTTGCAGACTTCGAATATATTTTATGGTTGCTACAGGTTTGTTCCCAATGGGTAATCAATCGTTGGGGCGGATTACGGGGCACGGCGCACTATGCCCCTGCGACAAACGATTTTCTTGGCAAATGCGATAATGCCCTATTATCTCCGGTAGCCGCAGGTTGCAGCCTGCGCTCGCTCAGGCGGGACGCCTAGGCTACCGGTTTGATTGTGACCTTATGACTGATAAAGCGGCAGCGGCGGAGATTGCGTTCCTGGGCCGCCTGTGCGGCATCGCCCCGGAATACTGCGACAACTTCGGCGGCCGCCACCTCGCCCCCCTATCCACTATCCAGGCCCTGCTCAGCGCCATGGGCGTTTCCTGGGAGGAACCGGAGAGGCGCCGGCAAGAGTTGAGCCGGCGCCGCCTGGGGCCCTGGGGCCGCTTCCTGGAGCCGGTGCAGGTCCTGGCGCCGTCCTCCCCGGGAAGGCTCAATTTTTTTCTTTGGGCGCCCTCAGTCAATCTCCCCTCCCCTCTCAGGATCGAGGCAACGGTGCAGGGCCAGGGCGACTCCGGCCAGGGATTGGATTGGCAGGAAGAATTCGCCTCCCCGGCCACCGCGGCCAGCCGGGCCGTGCCCGGCGGAGTGCGGCACCGTCTGGAGCTGCGCCTCCCCCGGGAGCTGCCCCTGGGATATTATGAGCTGCAACTGCGGGTGGAGGCTGATGGCCGGGTGGAGTCGGGGCGGAGCCGCCTGCTGGTGGCCCCGGACCACGTCTATTTTCCCGACTGCCTGGCGGGCGGCCGGCGCCTCTGGGGGTTCAACCTGCCCCTGTACGCCCTGAGGAGCGCCGGCAACTGGGGCATCGGCGATTTTCGCGACCTGACGGCGCTGCTGGATTGGGCCGCCACCCTGGGAGCCGCCTTCGTGGGGATCAATCCCCTGCACGCCCCATCGCCGCTGCCGGCAGCCGACCCCAGCCCTTATGCCCCCACCAGCCGCCTTTTTCATAATTTTCTCTACCTCGATCTGGAGCAGGTCCCGGAAATGGAGTTCTGCCAGGAGGCCCGGGAGCTGCTGGCCAACCGGGAATTCCAGGCCAGTCTGGCCCGCCTGCGGCAAGGGCCGCTGGTCCCTTATTCCCAGGTCTTTCGCCTGAAGTTTCGGGTTCTGGAACTCCTGTTCCAGGCCTTTTGGGAGCGTCATGGCCCGCCGGAGGCCCCCGGCTCCCGCCGGGGCAAGGAGTTCGCCGCCTTCCTGCGACAGGAGGGTGCGATCCTGCAAAGGTTCGGGGAGTTTGCCGCCCTGGTAGACCATTTTCAGCAAGGGGACTGGCGCCGCTGGCCCGAAGAGTATCGCCACCCCGGCAACCCGCCGGTGGCCGCCTGGGCCCGGGAACGGCCGCGGCAAATCCGCCTGCACCAATATGCCCAATGGCTGGCGGCCGGTCAGTTGCAGGAGGTGATATCAGCTGCGGCCCACAGGCAGGGGCTCCCCTTCACCCTTTACCAGGACCTGGCCCTGGGGGCCGCGGCCGGAAGCTTCGACACCTGGGCTCACCCCGGGTTGTTTGCCAGGGGAGCAGCCATCGGCGCCCCGCCGGACGCCTTCAACCCCAAGGGCCAGAATTGGGGCATCTCCCCGATAATTCCCCAGGTCCTGCGAGAATCGGGCTACCAACTGTTCATCGACGCCCTGCGGGCCAACGCCCCGGCCAGCGGCATGTTGCGCCTGGATCACGTCATGGGGCTCTTTCGGCTGCTGTGGATTCCCTCCGGGGAGGTGGCCGGCCAGGGGGCCTACGTCCATTATCCAGCCCGGGAACTGCTGGCCATCCTGGCCCTGGAGAGCATGCGCGGCCGCACCCTGATCATCGGCGAGGACCTGGGCACCATGACGGCCCGGGTGCGCCGGGAGTTGGAGCGCCTGGGGGTCTTTTCCTACCGGGTCTTTTACTTTGAGCGGGATGCGGCAGGCCGCTTCCTGGCCCCGCAGTCCTATCCGGCCCAGGCGGTAGCCGCGGTCACCACCCACGACCTGCCGACCCTAACGGGGTTCTGGCAGGGCCGCGACCTGGCCTTCAAGCGGCAGGCCAACCTCTATCCCGAAGCAGGCCTGGCCGAGGCGGAGGCGGCGGCCCGGCAGTGCGACCGTCTGGAGCTGATGGAGGCCCTGAAAGGTCGGGGGCTGCTGGCCGAAGAGGCGGAAAATCCCGACCCCAAGGTTGAGCCGCGGGCCGCGGGTCCGGCTGAGGCTGAGGTTCGGGAAGGGGTCCTGGAGTACCTGGCCCAGAGCTCCGCCGCCCTTCTGGAAGTGCGCCTGGAGGAGGTCTGCGGCTGGCCGGAGCAGCAAAACTTCCCGGGCACTGATATGGAGCACCCCAACTGGCGCGGCCGCCTCCCCTGGAGCCTGGAGGAGATGGCCCGGGACCCGGCCCCGGCCCGCCTGGCGGCGCGGTTAAACAAGTACCGGAAGCGATAATTTGAGGGGGGCGGGGGGCTTTGCCCCCCTCTCCCTGAAAGGTTTCCTGACAGGAGGATTCCCCATGCCCGAGCCTACCTTGATTTATAATCTCTTTCCCCTGCTGGTGGGGCCGATTCCCCGGTGGGAGAAGCACCTGGACCGCATCGGCCGCATGGATTTCACCTGGATTTTCCTGAATCCCATCCACACCCCGGGGATAAGCGGCAGCCTGTATGCGGTCAAGGACTATTTCAACCTCAACCCCCTCTTTTTTCCCGCCCTGGGGGAGGATCCGGAGGCGGCCCTGAGCCATTTCCTGCAAGAAGCATCCCGCCGTAACCTCAAGGTGATGCTGGACCTGGTGATCAACCACACCGCCATCGACTCGCCTCTGGTGTTGGAGCACCCCGAATGGTACGCCAAGGATGAGAAGGGGTTCATTAAGCACCCGGGGGCCATCGACCCCGCTGACGCCACCCGGGTCACGGTGTGGGGCGATCTGGCGGAGCTGGAATACTGGCCGCCCCCGGACCCCGAGGGCCTGCTGCGGTACTGGGAGGCGGTGCTGGCCAAATATCTGAAACTCGGTTTCCTGGGATTCAGGGCCGACGCGGCTTACAAGATTCCGGGAGACTTCTGGGGCCGCCTCATCGCCAAGGCACGGAAATTGGAGCCCCGGGTGCAGTTCTTCGGCGAGACCCTGGGCTGCCGCCTGGAGGAATGCTCCCAACTGGCGACGGCGGGATTTGACTTCTTCTACAACAGCTCCAAGTGGTGGGATTTCCAGGAAGACTGGTGCCTGGAGCAATACCGGCTGTTCCGGCGCCTGGCCCCTTCGGTGAGCTTCCCGGAGAGCCACGACACCGAGCGGCTGGCCGCGGAAAGCGGCGGCGCCCCGGAGGTGGCCCGGCAGCGGTATCTCTTCGCCGCCTTTTTCTCCGCCGGCCTGATGATGCCCATCGGTTATGAATACGGCTTCAGGAAGCGGCTGCACGTGGTGAAGACCCGGCCCCAGGATTGGGAGGGGATAAACTACGATCTAAGCCGTTACATCGCCGGGGTGAACCTGATGAAAAAATCCTGCCCGGTGCTCCTGGAGGAAGGTCCCATGGTGCGGGCCAACCCCCAGGGCGAAGCGGTGGCGCTGCTCCTCAAATCCCGGGAGCGCCAGCCGGGGCGGGTGCTGGCCATAATCAACTCTACCCGGAAAAGCGCCCCGGTGAGGCTCGCCAACCTGGCGGAATTCCTGGGGCCTCCGGCCCGGGCCTGGCGTGACCTGACCCCCGACCTCAAACCCCTGCGGCTCAAGCGGGAGATGGCCTTCAACCTGGCGCCGGCGGGGGTTAGGATCTTTTACAACCCCGAGGCCGCGCCGCTGGCGGAGCAGGACCAGGGATAATCCAGGAGAGCGACCTATTGACCCAGGCACTGGCGGGCTTCAATGAGCACGGGGTGATTCTGGCCACCGACAGCCGGGCCAGCCGTTTCGATGCGGCGGGGCGGGCGGAATATTTCCGGGTCAAGAAGCTGTTGCCCCTGGGAATGCGGGCGGCCATCCTGAGCGGTGGCGCCGGGGTGAGCCTGCCCCTGTCCCAGGCCCTGCGCCGGGAGATCTGGCGCCAGCGGGGCCTCGACCACCTGGAGGACATGGTGGACTTCGCCCTGGGTTTCCTCTCCCAGGGTTACCGGCGGTTCCTGGCGCGCCACGGGCCCGAACCGGAGGGTTTCCGCCGCCTCTACTTCATCCTGGCGGGAGCGGTGGATGGAATGCCGGGGTACTCGCTCCACCTTTTGGGCAGCGAAGAAAACGAATTGCCTCTCCGCAACCTCCCGGTGTCCAACCTGGTTGTCATGCCCCGGAACCTGGGGATGGAGATGCGCCTTTCCAAGGCCCTGAGCCAGGGAGCGCCCCCGGAAGAACTGCTTAAGGAGAGCCGGGATTTCCTGGTGAAAATGGCCGCCGCCACCGCGGAAGTGGGGCCGCCCTTCTACTTCGCCACTATCACCGGCGGCGGCTACCGGGAGGTCGGGGCAGGGGGGCTCATCCCCTGAATGGCGCAGGCTAAGGACTGCGGCTAGCATCTCGCCAACGACAGGTGCGCCCTGGCGGGCGCACCAATGAAAGGGGCGACCCAATCACAGGCTGAAAGCCTGTACCACTGTCGCCCCTAGGTTTTATCTTAAATGAATGATGGTGTGCGGAGCGCACCACCATTGATCGCCGCCTCTAGCGGTAACCGCCGCCCCCGCCGTAGCCGCCGCGGCCGCCACCGCGGCCGCCGCCAAAGGAGCTTTTCTGCTGAGGCCGGGCCTCATTGACTGTCAGGGGCCGCCCTTCCACGGTGCGGCCGTTGATCATGGAAATGGCCTTCTGGGCTTCCACCTTGGTTTCCATCTCGACAAACCCGAAGCCCCGGGGCTGACCCGTCTGCCGGTCGGTAATGATCTTGGCCGAGGCCACGTTGCCAGCCTCGGAAAACAGGGTATTCAGATCTGCTTCGGTCATGGCGTGGGGCAGGTTGCCCACATATAATTTGACACTCATTTCTTCTCCTTATGAGTCTTGCCGAAGGCTGAGGTTGGCCAGCTCGGTCTCGGGCGAACTATTTTGGTTGAGATCGTCAACCGCCTCCGGATTTTCCTCCGTGGCCGGCGCCCCGGCCTTGCCCTGGCGGCGTTTCATCTTTTCGTCGTTTTTCTGTTTGCGAGCCATCTCTTTGGCCCGTTTTTCCCAACCGTAACGATTTCGTGCCAAGTCTTTACCTCGCCAAGTTGATAATCAAATTCACTAACCAGCCCCCACTCACTCCGCCAGGAAACGAATAACTCGGTCAGCCGTATTCTAAGACCTTACTGAACTTTTGTAAATAAAGAGCTGGGTTAAAAAAGGCGGGACTCCGGTGCTCTGAAGAACGCCGGAGTCCCGGCCAATGCAGGCGTGAAACCGCCTAGAGTTTGCTCACGTTTTGAGCCTGGGCGCCCTTGGGACCCTGGACCACCTCGAACTCCACCTCCTGGTCTTCGGCCAGGGTGCGGAAGCCTTCACCCAGGATGGCGCTGTGATGCACGAAGACATCGGGGCCGCCGTCCCGGGAGATGAAGCCATAACCCTTGGAATCGTTAAACCATTTTACTTTGCCAGTTTCCTTCACTTGAAACCTCCTACCGGTACTGCTGAAGATATACCTGCTCAAAAAGCAGGGGGGCGCAATAGTCAGGCAAAAAAATCGGCGGGACTCGGTATCCCCGTCCGTTCAGAGACCAGCATCTGCGGCCCTGCTTTCAGTCTGACCTGCTCACCATATTTTTATTTTTATCATAGTAATCCCCGATGTCAAGCCCCGACCCTTGCCAAACTCGGCGAACTCACGGCTATAATCAAATGCGGTTCGCTTTCGCCCTGGCCCCCCGGGCCTTAACCCTGGTTCCCGGCCTTCTGGGGAGGTGGTGCGGAGCCGCGGCCGGCCCATCTCTCACTGAGGCCCGCCATGATCACGAAAAAGACCGGCACAAAGGGGATGGCCAGGAGGGTCGAGGAGAGCATGCCGCCAAAGACCACGGTGCCAATGGCCTGCTGGCTGGCGGCGCCGGCGCCCCCGGCGATCAATAACGGCGTCACCCCTAAAATGAAGGCAAAGGACGTCATGATAATGGGGCGGAAACGGCGCCGGGTCGCTTCCACCGCGGCGTCGGTGATGGACAGGCCTTGGGCGTGCAGGTCCCGGGCGAATTCCACGATGAGGATGGCGTTCTTGCTGGCCAGGGCGATCATCAGCACCAGCCCCACCTGGGTGTAGAGATTATTCGGGAAACTCCGGATCATGAGGGCCAGGAGCACCCCCACCAGGGCCATGGGCACCACCAGGATGACGGCCAGGGGGCTGGTCCAGCTCTCGTAGAGGGCGGCCAGCACCATGAACACCAGGGTAATGGAGAGGGCGTAGATGAAGTAGGCCTGATAGCCCACCTTCTTTTCCTGGTAGGCGGTGCCGGTCCAATCGTAGGCCATGCCCTGGGGCAAGATGTTTTGGGCGGCCTGCTCCATCAGGCTGAGGGCCTGCCCGGTGCTGAACCCGGGAGCCGCGGCGCCGAAGATTTGGGCCGCGGGATAGAGATTAAAACGGGTTACCAGTTCGGACCCGAGGGTTCGCCTGACTTTCAGGAAGGCGCCTAAGGGCACCATTTCCCCTGGGGCGTTCCGGACGTAGAGATTTTTAATATCCTCCGGTTGCAGGCGGTAGGGGGCATCGGCCTGGACATAGACCTGGAAGACCTGGTTGAACTTGTTAAAGAGATTTACAAAGGAGGAACCCAGGTAGGCTTGCAGGGTGTCAAAGACATCGTTCAGTGGGACCTGCAGCGACCTGGCCTTGGTCCGGTCCAGGTCCAGGTAGAGTTGGGGGCTGCGGGCACTGAAGGTGGTGTTCAGGCTGCTCAAACCGGATTGGGATTTGCCGGCGGCCATGACCTCCAGGGTCGCCTTCTGCAATTCCTCCAGGCCCAAGCTCTGGCGGTCTTCGATCACCATCTGGAAGCCACCCGCCTGGCCCAGGCCCCGGATGGGAGGCGGCACCGTCACGGTTACCGTGGCATCCACAATGGCGGCCAAGCGGCGGCGCAGACCGGCGAGGATCTTATCCTGGCTCAAGGCGGCGCCGCGCTTGCTCCAGTCATCATAGACAATAAACATGCTAAAGAAATTGGAGAGGTTGGCGGCGTCCAGGATGGAATAGCCGCCGATGGTAACCCAGGCCTTGAGACCTTTGGTCTCCTTCAGGATGGCGTTCACTTCTTCCGCCGCCGCCTGCACCCGGGGCTGGGAGGCGGCTTCGGGGAGCTTGGCGATCACGAAGGCATAGCCCTGGTCCTCGGTGGGTAGAAAGCCGGTGGGGTGGTAGAGAAAGCCCAAACCGGCGACCCCGATAATGACCAGAAACACCAGCAGCATCTGCAGGGGGCGCTGCACCATCCGGGAGATCAGGGTGACATAGGCTCCCTCCATGACTCCATAGACCCGGTTGAAGCCCCGGTAAAAGAGGTTGGGTCTTTTCTCCACGTGGGGGCGCAGCCACAGGGCACATTGGGCCGGTTTCAGGGTGAGGGCGTTGAGGGCGCTGATGATGGCCGTAGAGGCAATCACCAGGGCGAATTGCCGGAAGAGCTGCCCGGTAATCCCCGGCAGAAAGGCGGCCGGCAAAAACACCGCGGTGAGGGCCAGGGTGATGCCCATGACCGGCCCGGTCATCTCCCCCATGGCCTTGATGGTCGCCTCTTTAGGGGGCAGGCCCCTCTCGATATGGTAGGAAGAGTTTTCCACGATGACGATGGCGTCGTCCACCACGATGCCGATGGCCAGGATCAAGGCGAACAGGGTCATCAAATTGATGCTGAAGCCCAGAGCCATCATGGCCGCAAAGGCGCCGATGATGGTCACCGGCACGGTGGTGGCCGGGACCAGGACCGCCCGCCAACTCTGGAGAAACACCAGGATGACGATGAGCACCAGGATACCGGCCTCGAACAGGGTAATATAGACATCGTGAATGGCCTGTTCCACAAACTTGGTGGTGTCGTAATGGGTCGTGTAGGTCAGGCCCGGCGGAAAATCTTTACTCATAACCGCCATGGCCTTGCGCACCCTCGCGGCGGTATCCAGGGCATTGGCTCCGGGTAAGGCGAAAATCGGCATTTGGGTCGCCTTATGGCCGCTCATCCCGGCAAAAATGCTGTAGCTTTGCTGGCTCAACTCCACCCGGGCCACGTCCCGGATACGAACGATTTGCGCGGTTCCAGCCCGCTCGCTCTTGACGATGATATCTTCGAATTGGGGCACGTCGGTCAGGCGTCCCAGGGTATTGACCGTGAACTGGAAGGGTTCCCCGGCCGGCGACGGTGGCCCGCCCAACTGCCCGGCCAACACCTCGACATTCTGGTTGCGGATGGCCTCCATGACGTCCGAGGTTGTCAGGCTGTAATCATGCAGTTTATTGGGATCCAGCCAGACCCGCATACTGTAAGGTCCAGCGCCGAACACCCTGACCAGGCCGACCCCGGGAAGGCGGGCCAGGGGGTTCTGCAGATTGATGACCGCGTAATTGGAAAGAAAGGATGCGTCAAAAAGGTCCTTTTCCGAATAGAGGCTGACCACCAGCATGATATCGGTGGAGACTTTCTTGACCGTAACTCCCTGGCTTTGGACGCCCGTGGGGAGCTTGGCATTGGCGCTGGCCACCTGATTCTGCACCAGGGCCACCGCGTTATTGAGGTTGGTGCCCACATCAAAGGTGATGGTCAGGGCGTAACTCCCATCGCTGGCGCTGGTGGATTGCATATAGATGGAGCCTTCCACCCCGTTGACCGCCTGTTCGATGGGGACCCCCACGGTGTTGGCCACCACCTCGGCACTGGCCCCGGGATAGTTGGCGGTCACCTGGATGGTGGGCGGCACGATGGGAGGATATTGGGCCACCGGCAACAGGTAGAAACAGACCATCCCCACGATCATGGTGACGAAGGCGATGACGTTGGCGAAGATAGGCCGTTCGATGAAAAACCGGGAGATCATTTAGGGCTCACTCCCGGCTTGCCCTGGGGCGAGGAACCACCTTCTTTTACCGGACCTGGTGGCGGGGTTTCCTGGGCGGGGGTCACCGGTTTCCCGGGACTGGCCCGCAACAGCCCGCTGGTGATCACCTCTTCATTGCCGCTCAAACCGGTTTCAATCACCCGGCGGCTTTCCACCTGGGCTCCCACCTTGACCGAACGGCGTTCCACCACATTATTTTCACCCACCACCAGGACATAAGAGCCCAACTGGTCATAGCCGAGTGCCGTCTCCGGCACCAGCCAGGACTCCTTCTCCGAACCCACTAGCGGGCCCCGAATCCGGGCATACAATCCCGGGAGGATCTTGAAATCAGGATTGGGGAAGACGCCGCGCAGCAGCAGGGTGCCGGTGGTGGAAGTCACGCTGATGGCGGCGAAATCGAAGTAACCCCGGTGTGGATATCCGGTTTCATTGGCGAGGCCGAGATATAAGGGGACCTTAGTTTTTCCCGCTTCTCCCGGCAATTTTCCCGTCTGGCCCATGACCCGCAGCAGGTCCTCCTCATTGATGGTGAAGTAGACATAGATGGGATCAATCTGATTGATCTGGGCCAGGGAGGTGAATTCGCCGGCGCCCACCAGGTTGCCGGGGTCCACCAGGCGCCGGTCGATACGGCCGTCGAAGGGCGCGGTGACCTTGGTATAGCCCAGATCGAGCCCGGCCAGGTCCCGATTGGCCTTCGCCCCCAGGACCTGGGCCCGGCTGGAGTCCCGCTGGAACCGCCAGTTGTCCAGGTCCGATTGGGCCCCGGCCTTCTGTTGCACCAATTTGGTGTAGCGGGCCACTTGAATCAAGGCGTAGCGGTAGTTGGCTTCTTGCTGCAGAATTTGCGCCACGGCCTGCTGCAGTCTGTCTTCATAGGTGTTGGGCTGGATGAGGAACAATAACTGCCCTTTTTTCACCCGGTCGCCATCCTGGAAAAAGACCTTTTCCAAAAAGCCCTGCACCCGCGCCCTGAGGGTCACCGTATTAATCGCCTGGGTGTTGCCGGTGAATTCCAGGTAACCGGTAACCGGGCGGCGCTCCGGCCGGGCAACCGTGACCTTGGGTGGCGGCGGCGGCTTGTAGGCGTTGCGCTCTCCGCAGGCGGTGAGAGTCAAGAGGAGGCCGAGCCCTACCCCGGCCAGGGGTTTCCCCCGCAGAAAAGACGAGAGTTTACCGGCAGTCATGCCATGATCTCCAAATGGTGATCCCTCCCGGGACTCATTAGTTCAAAGTTCAAGGTTAAATGCTCCTTTAGTTCAGGGTTCAACTTTGAACTTTGAACTTTGAACTTTGAACTGCCTTTAAGTGCCGGGCGCCTGCCCTGTTGGTTTACCAATCGGGGGCCCGAATCAACCTTTTTTGCTGCTCCGGCGTCGGGGGCGTCTGGGCCGCCGGGGTCAGCAATTTCCCCCAATTGGTCCGTCTCTCCATGGCTTCCCTGGTCTCAGGAGGCACAAAATCCTGCCCTTCCCGGATTTCCCAGCCGCCACCCAGGGCCCGGTAAACTCCCACCAGGCTGCCGGAAATATTGCCGCGGGCGGTGGCCAGACTATCCTGGGCGCTCAACAGAGACTGTTGCGCGGTGAGGACGGTGGTGAAATCTGTGATCCCCTCCCGATATTGAATAACCGCCAGGTTCAGGGAATTTGCGGCGGCTACGGCGCCCTGCTGCAAAAACCTGGCTTGCTCCTGGGCCCTCAAGAAGGCTATCAGATTATCCTCCACTTCTTTCTGGGCGTTGAGCACGGAGTTCTGATAAGCGATGAGCAACTCCTGAAACGTGGCATCCTGGAAGCGCACGTTGTTGGTGATTTGCCCGTAGTTAAAGATGTTCCACTGCAAGGTGGGGCCGGCGTCGGCGGTGCGGCTCCGCCATTGGAACATCTCCCCCAGGCTGAAGTGATTTATGTCGGTAGACAGGAACCCGAAGTTGCCGATCAGCGAAAAGGCAGGGTAGAGTTGGGCCTTAGCTACGCCGATTTGGGCACATTGCGCCGCGGCCTGGTATTCGGCGGCCCGCACATCCGGCCGACGCCGCAGCAGGTCCAGGGGGATGCCCACCGCCACCTGCGGCGGCGGCACCGGGATCATCGCCTGATTTTGGCTCAGATCCGTCAGCCGCTCCGGCGGCATTCCCAGAAGCAGGCTGAGGGCATCTTGGGCCTGGCGCAGTTGGGTTTGCAGTACTGGAATGGTCGCCTGGGTGCTGGCCAAGACGGTCTTGGCCTGTTCCACGTCGCGCTGCGAGGTGGCGCCACCCCCGAACCGGGCTTCGGCGATTTTCAGGCTCTCCCTTTGGGTCTCGACGTTTTCCCGGGCGATGTCGAGGCGCTTTTCTAAGGTGCGGATGGAGATATAGTTGCTGGCCACGTCCGCAGTGAGGCTCACCAGGGCGTTGTCATAATTGGCGACGCTGGCCAACAAGCCGGACTCGGCGGATTCAATGGCCCGGCGGAATTTTCCCCAAAAATCGATCTCCCAGTTGGCCGTCAGACCCAGTTTGGATTGCCAAAAGTTAAGGGGCCCGTTTGAAAATCCCTCGATGCCCTTGCTGCTCAGGCGTTCCTTCTCCACCTCCGCGGTCACCTGTTGGCTCTGCGGATAGAGGTTGCCGCTGGCCACGCCCAGTTGGGCCCGGGCCTCCAGGACCCGCACCCCGGCAATCCGCAGGTTCAGGTTTTCCCGATAGGCGGTCTCGATGAACCGGTCCAGGACGGGGTCCTTGAATGCCTGCCACCACGAGCGGTACTCCGCCGGCTCGCGGCTTAGCCGCTGATCGCCCGCCTCCAGCCAGTTTTGCGAGACCTTGGTCTCGGGCCGCACATAATCCGGCCCCAATTTGGCGCAAGCGCCGCTTAGCAGGATGAAAATCAGCAGGATGGGGGGCCATATGCCGCGATACATGGGGACTTGCACCTTTCGGCAACCCTCCCGCCGCCGCGGGTGAGGGGCTGCCTGCCTCCGGGGCCTCAGGCGAAGAGGTTCAAAGTTCGTAAAGCTATCCGTGATTTTTTACGAAATTTCTCCCAAAAAGTCACCCTAAATAAACCCGGGCCAAGGCTCTTCTGGCCAACTCCCCTAAATTTTTAGTATAATGCCGCTGTGGATTTAATCACCTTCCTGCAGCAACTGATCAACGGCCTGTCCCTGGGCAGCCTCTATGCCCTGATCGCCATCGGTTACACCCTGGTTTACGGCATCCTGCGCCTCATCAATTTCGCCCACGGCGACCTGCTGATGGTGTCCGCCTACGCGGCGATCATGGGGGTGGGGATCTTCAGCTGGCCCTGGCCCGCGGCCTTCGCCCTGGCCATCGCGGCAACCGGCCTCCTGGGGGTGCTGCTGGAGCGGGGCGCTTACCGGCCCTTACGCCGGGCCCCCCGCATCTCTTTGCTGATCTCCGCCATCGCCGCCTCGTTTTTACTGGAGAACCTGGTCCTGGTAATCGCCGGGGGCCGGGCCAAGCCTTTCCCGGTTCCCGCGGCCTTCAGCGGCGCCGTCTCTGTGGGTGGCCTTTACATTCCCCGCCTCAGTTTTCTGATTCCCCTGATCACCGCGGCCTTCTTGGCCGGCCTCTTTGGGATCATCTACCGCACCCAGGCGGGCCGGGCCATGCGGGCCATCGCCCGGGACCAGGAAATGAGCAGCCTCATGGGCATCGACGTCAATCGCATCATCGCCTTCACCTTCCTGCTGGGCTCGCTGCTGGCCGGGGTCGGCGGGGTGTTATGGGCCATGAAATACCCCCAGGTCAACCCCTTCATAGGCATCCTGCCGGGTCTCAAGGCCTTCATCGCTGCGGTGCTGGGCGGCATCGGCAACGTTACCGGCGCGGTCCTGGGGGGCCTGCTCCTGGGTTTGCTGGAGATCATGATCGTCGCCCTCTTCCCCAGTTGGGCCGGCTACCGGGACGCCCTGGCCTTCGCCCTGCTCATCCTCCTCCTGCTGGTTCGCCCCACCGGCCTGCTGGGAGAGGCTCTGGGGGAAGAGAAGTTGTAGAGGGATGGACGGGGGGAGGATCGCCAGCGGGCCGTCGGCCACTTACAATCCCTCCCCCAAATAACTCCGGAGGAGTTTTTGCCATTCGCAAGTCATTTTTAAACTTAGGCGCCATTGCGGTGCTATTCCTGCTGCTCGGGGCGGCGAGCCGCTGGGGCAACGAATACCAGTTGCGGTTGCTGAACAACGTGGCCATCTTTATCACCCTGGCGGTAAGTTATCACCTGATCAACGGGGTGTGCGGCCAGTTGCACCTCGGCCCCAATGCCTTCATCACCCTGGGCGCCTACACCGCGGCGCTGTTGACCATGACCCCGGCGGAGAAGACCCTCAACTTCCTGGTCACCCCCATTTGGGGGCCCTTGAGCCAGCTAACCCTGCCCTTCCCGGCGGCCCTGCTGGCCGGGGGGCTGGTGGCCGCGGGTTTCGGCTTTCTCACGGGTTTCCCGGTGTTGCGGGTGCGGGGGGATTATCTGGCCATCGTCACCCTGGGGTTCGGGGAGGTGGTGCGGGTACTGGCCAACAATCTCCAGGGGCTGACCAACGGCCCCTTGGGCCTCAAGGGCCTGGCCCCCTACACCAATCTCTGGTGGTCCTGGGGAGTGGCGGTGGCCACGGTGGCGGCGGTGGCGGCCCTGGTCAATTCCAGTTACGGCCGGGCCATGCAGGCGGTCCGGGAGGACGAAATCGCGGCCCGGGCCACGGGCGTCGATTCCTTCCGCCATCTGATACTGGCCTTTGTCTTGAGCGCCTTTTTCCTCGGGGTGGGAGGCGGTCTCCTGGCCCACCTGATCACCACCATTTCGCCCTCGCTCTTCACCTTTTTCCTCACCTTCAACCTGCTCATCATCATTGTGGTGGGGGGCCTGGGCTCCACTACCGGGGCGGTGGTGGCCGCGGTCTTCTTCACCCTGGCCGGGGAATGGCTCCGGGTGGTGGAGGAGCCGACCCGGCTCGGGGGCCTTGATTTTCCCGGCATCCCCGGGCTGCGCCTGGTGCTGCTCTCCCTGGCCCTGCTGCTGGTGATCCTTTTTTTCCGCCGGGGCCTGTTGGGCCGCCGGGAGTTTTCCTGGGACCTCCTGGAGGGCCTCCGAAAATGGCTGCTTAGCCCATGAAGCTTCTGAATATCCAAAACCTTGGCATGCGATTCGGCGGTCTGCTGGCCCTGGAGGATTTTTGTCTGGAGGTTCCGGAAGGTGCGCTCTATGGTCTCATCGGCCCCAACGGCGCCGGTAAGACCACGGTCTTCAACCTGATCAGCGGCTTTTTGAAGCCCAGCAGCGGCCGCATCTCCCTGAACGGGGCCGAGATCACCAGGCTGCCGCCCCATCGGATCACCTATTTGGGGGTGGCCCGCACCTTCCAAAACATCCGCCTGTTCCAGGAGCTCAGCGTCCTGGACAACGTCCTGGTGGGGTTTCATTGCCGAAGCCACGCCTCCTGGGGCGAGGCAATCCTGCGCCTGCCCCGCTACCGCGGCGAGGAAAGGGAGCACCGGACCCGGGCCCGGGAACTCCTCCGGGAGGTGGGCCTGGCAGAGGCCGCGGCCCAACCCGCCGGCAAACTCCCTTACGGCCACCAGCGGCGCCTGGAGATCGCCCGGGCCCTGGCCACCGGTCCCAGCTTCCTATTGCTGGATGAACCGGCGGCGGGCCTCAACCCTCAGGAAACCCTGAACTTGATGGAATTCCTCCAGGAGATCAAAGAGCGTTACCGCCTGACCATGCTGGTCATTGAGCATAATTTGCAGCTGGTCATGAAACTTTGCCGGCGCCTGCTGGTCCTGGACCACGGGCTCACCATCGCCGCCGGCGAACCGGCGGAGGTCCGCCGGCACCCGGAAGTGATCCGCGCTTATTTGGGGAAATAGCGGTCAGAATAGGGTCAGGTCACCAAGGTAGGATGGGCACTGCCCACCAATTCCTATTCAGCGTTCAGCTAAGTGCAGTGATTCATAAATACGGTAACGGATTTATTAACAGCGGGAGTAAGTGATTAATTCCCCCTCACCCTAACCCTCTCCCCCATTAGGGGAGAGGGGATAAAGACCAAACGTTTGGAATGCTCCCTCTCCCCGGCGGGGGGAGAGAGCTGGGGTGAGGGGGGTCGACAAGAAACGTTACCATATTTAAGAAATCAAGTCCTAAGGCAAGTAAATTGCTGGAAATACTCAATCTCAAAGTAGCCTACGGGGCCATCCAGGCCCTGGATGGCGTCAGTCTGAGCGTCCCCCAGGGCGCCCTGGTGGCCCTGCTGGGGGCCAACGGCTCCGGCAAGACCACCACCATCAAGGCCATCACCGGATTGGTGGCGCGCCAGGGAGGCCGCGTCCTTCTGGAAGGCCGCGACCTTCAGGGCCTGCCCCCCCATGAGGTGGTCCGCCGGGGGGTGGCGGTGGTCCCCGAAGGCCGCCGGATTTTTGCCAACCTTTCGGTTCACGAGAATCTCCTCCTGGGAGGCTACAGCCGCCGTGAGTTTTCCTCAAGGGAGTCCCGGGGGCGGGACCTGGATGAGATTTATCGAACGTTTCCCCTCCTGGCGGAGCGCGAGAGCCAACCCGCCGGCACCCTGAGCGGCGGCGAGCAGCAGATGCTGGCCCTGGGCCGGGCCCTGATGTCCCGGCCCCGGTTGCTGCTCCTGGATGAGCCCTCCCTGGGCCTGGCCCCGCTGTTGGTCAAGGAGGTCTTCAACATCGTCCGCCGGCTCAACCAGCAGGGGGTCACCATCCTCCTGGTGGAGCAGAACGCCGTTGCCGCCCTGAAGATCGCGGGCTACGGCTACGTCCTGGAGACCGGCCGGGTCGTCCTGGAAGGCCCCGGGGCTGAGCTCCTGGAACACCCCCGCCTGAAAGACGCCTATTTGGGGGACGGGGCCGACGGGCTGGAGGGATGATCCGCCATCCCCTGTGGAGGCGGCAGTGGCACAGGCTTCCAGCCTGTGATTGGAGCGCCCGGTTTGAATTGGCCTGGAAAACTTACCCCCAGTTATTAGCGCCGGTTGTGCCCGTCTCAGGGTTTATTAAAGATAAGGGCATTGGTTCTTTCCCTCAAAATCCCGGGACCCAGGAGGACTACATGGAGAGGCAAACCTCGTTGGCTAAAAGAATTGCCGCCTTCGGCGGCATCGCGGTTTTCTTCATCATGGCCCTGGAAGTGATGATCATGATCAGTCCCTTCGCCTTCTTCTTCTATTCGGTTTTTGGCCCCGTATTCAATTTTCTTGGGCAGCACGCCGCCACCCGTTGGGCCACCATGTTTTTTCTGCCCCACATGATTCTGCCGCCGACTGCCTTTCTGAAATCGGTGCGCATCGCCGGCTCCCTTTTTGTGGTCAGCGGCTTGCTGGGGTTTACTATCTGCGCCCTTCAGGTCTACCTGGGTAAAATCTTTCACCGGGGTGTCGCCTCTAAAGGATTGTACAAAAAAATCCGCCATCCCCAATACCTGTCACTGGCGATCTGGGCGATGGGCATGGCCATCCTCTGGCCCCGCTTTATCGTCCTGGCCAGCCTGTCGCTGATGTTCGTCCTCTACTACTTCCTGGCCCGGGACGAAGAGCGGCGGATGTTGCAGCAATATGGAGATTCTTACCGGGAATACCGGGATCATACCGGGATGTTCCTGCCCCCGCTGCTAGAGAAGCCGCTCGCTTCCCTGGCAAACCTGGCCTTGCCTGCCGGTTCCCTGAGACCCGTCGTCGTACCGTTAATTTTGGTCGTCCTGGTGATGGGCAGCGGTTTTCTCCTGCGGTCAATCACTTTGGACTCGCTGCCCCTAGCCACCGGATACAACCTGACGATGGTGCCCATACTGCCGGAAGACAGTCCCCTAAGCAGCCCGGCGATCCGCGCCATCTCAAATGCGGTGGCGCTCGGGGAAGTTCCCTTCCTCAGGAGTGACAAGGATTATCTGGGCTATTTGATGATTCCCGATTATGTGATGCAGGGGATGATCGCTGATACCGGCGGTCACTCCCATCTCTTTAAACAGCACCATACCCTAGCCCTGATCACTGATTGGGTCTTAAACCCCTTCGAACATCTCCGCCGGCCCCCAACGGCCCAGATGGCGGCCGAGCACGGGGTGGACCCGGCGCTGGCCCGGCGGCATCACTGCCCGGTGGAGTTCGACATTGCTTACCTGGATTGCAACCTCTGCACCTTCCGGCGGGTCATCCTGGTGGAGATCGAGCACCACGAGTCGTGGCATATCTCGGGAAGCAGCCTGTTTGCCTGGGACATGGTCAGGACACCCGTGGGCTATATCGATCTGGACACCAAAACCGGGAAAATCGTCCATATCCGACCGGTGGCAAAGGGTACGGCCTGGAAGGACGTGCCCACCCCGGAGATTTAAGGTTTTCTACTAATTTCAATTCAATCATAGGATATAGGTCATGGTTAGGGCGGGCCTCGGCGCCCGCCTTCCCGGCCCCAAATAGCCACTGATTATCGTGAGCCGGATACACAGGCTAAAGGCCCTCAAGCTGGCAAAGGACATGGGCAATTGGGCTACAAAAAGAGGAAGGTTTTCGGGGTTAAACCCCGGAAAGAGAGGTCGCCAAAATCGTTTTGGGAATGCGGCGCCCCCGCCTTTCCAAAAATCTGGACTGAGGGAATAGCGAGCTTGACTTTGTGCGGCAAGCCCTTAATTTAGAATCACGAGGTCATATAATTTTTCCCAAGGAAGGACGGTAGATGATGCATACAAAGAGGATTTTTCTCAGTCTGGCGATGGTGGTGCTGCTTTTGGTGGCGGTCACACCTGGAACCGCCGAGGAACCGTACTACCCGGTCGGTACGGTATCTATTGATATGACCAGCGTGGCCGTGGGTATCGGCTTCAGTTCGGGGAGTGGCGTTTTGAGGTACAACGGCCAACGCTATCTCTTCAAGATTGACGGCCTCAGCGTGGGCGCCGTCGGCATTGCCTCCATCAGCGCGGTGGGCAACGCCTACAACTTGAGCGATGTTTCCCAGTTTGCCGGCAGCTATGCGGCCGCAGGGGCAGGCATCGCCCTGGCCGGAGGCAGGGCCGGTCTGACCCTGCAGAACCAGAGCGGCGTTATTATCGATCTGTATGCGGTGCAGCAGGGGGTGGAGTTGAACATCGGGCCCCAGGGTTTCAAGATTACCATGAAATAGAAATCTGCCCACCGGACCGGGACCGCCGCAGCCTGACGGCCCCGGTCGTCTCCTCCCTCCATCCAGATTAGGCAAATGAGGCCTCGCCCCCCCAGGCACCGTTGAGGGCGGTGGTTCCACCTTAGGAGCCCTGGCGTTTGCAAAAAATCACCCCCAAGGTCATAATCTGAGCCAGGAGATTGTGACCCATGTTGCCGATCTTGCCACTCACCGACGCCTTTAAAGGCTACACCTACGACCAGGACAAGCTCTTGACCCCGGAGGAGACCATCCGCCGGGTACGGGAGCGCCTGGCCGGCCTGGACCTGGAGATCCTGGTGGAGACCATGCGCATCGATTCCGGGCGCCTGAACATCCCGGTCTTCATCAGCCTCCTGGGAGCCGACGCCCGGCGGGTGGTGCCCACCCAGAAACAGATGGGCAAAGGCGCCACCCCGGTGCAGTCCGAGGCCAGCGCCCTCATGGAACTGGTGGAGCGCTTCAGCTTCTTCACCTTTATCGAGGAAGGGCCGAAGCACTATGCCCGGGCCAGGGACCTGGAGGGCCAGGCCCTGCCCTTCTCTTACCTGGCCCGCTCCCTGTTCGACGATTCCCCGGACGTTGAGGCCGCCGCGGCCCTCTACCAGGACTGGCCCCTCAATTTCGTCCCGGCCACCAACCTCAGCACCGGGGCCCCGGTCTATCTGCCCCTGTACTGGTTCTACCTCATCCAGGAGTACAACGGCCCGGCGGCCGGCAACGGTTACGAGGAGGCGGTGCTCCAGGCCCTGTGCGAGGTGGTGGAGCGCCACGTGGGCACGGTCCTCACCCAGGAGACCCGGCCCACCCCGGCCATCGACCCGGAGTCGGTGACCGACCCCGCGGCCCGGGAGTTGCTGGAGAAATTCTCCAGAAACGGCATCAAGGTTTACCTTAGGGATTTCTCGATGGATACCGGCATCCCCACGGTGGCGGCCCTGGCCTACGATCCCGTCACCTTCCCCGAATCCAGCGAAATCGTCTTCGCCGCCGGCACCACCACCGACCCCACCAAGTCCCTGATCCGGGCCTTAACCGAGGTGGCCCAACTGGCGGGGGATTTTCACCGGCGCACCTCCTACCGCCCTACCCTGCCCAAATACGAGTCCCTGGAGGAGGCCGCCTATCTCATGGCCCCCGGCCCGCTGGTCCCCCTGGACAGCCTGCCCAACCTGGCCCACGACAACCTTAAGGTGGAGATCGGCAACTGCCTGGAGGCCCTGGCCCGCCTTCACCTGGAGGTCCTGGCGGTGGATGTCTCCCATCCCCGGATCGGCATCCCCGTGGTCTACATCCTTATCCCGGGCACCCACTTCCTGGACCGCACCCGCAACACCAACGTCATCTTCCACCTGGCCAAGACCGCGGCCCTCTACGCCGAGCCCATGGATGGCCTGGTGGCCTTGCAGCAGCTAAACCAGACCTTTCCGGAGCGCTTCGAAGTAAACTTCTTCCTGGGCCTGGCCCTGGCCAACCTGGGCATCCATGCCGAGGCCCTGGACCATTTCCAAAAGACCTTAACCCTGAATCCCCCGGCTCACGAAGTTCCCAGCATCCAGGTGCACCTGGGCAACTGCCATAAGGACCTGGGCGACTACCGCACCGCGGCCGCCGCCTTCCGGCAGGCCCTGGAGCTGGACCCCAATCTGAAGGAGGCCCACCATTTCCTGGGGTTCTGCTTCTTCAAGCTGGAGGAATATCAACGGGCGGTGGCCTGCTTCGAGAAGGTAATCGAACTGGACCCCGGCTCCGCCATCGACTACGCCAACCTGGGCATCAATTTGCAGCGCCTGGGCCACCGCCAAGAAGCGGCCTACGTCCTGAAACAGGCCCTGGCACTGGACGCCAGCCTGGAGTTCGCGGCCCGGGCCTTAAAGGAATTGAGCTGAAGATATTGAGGGAGGGGGCCAGGGCCAATGGCCCTGCCCCCTCCCCCAAACCCCCACCCCCAACCCGTAAATGTAGGGGCGACCCGCTGGGTCGCCCCTAGGTTTCTTAACGAGGGCCAGATGATGGACGCGACCGACATCAAGCCGGGCGACCCAATCACAGGCTGGAAGCCTGTGCCACTGTCGCCCCTACGCCGGCGGCGGCCCGAAGTTCTCCCGGTAACGCTCCCAGAACTGGGAGATTTCCAGCCGGTGTTCCTGGGTGCCTTGCTGCTCCACGCAAAAACTGGCCAGGACCGCCCCCAGACAGGTTGACTCCTCCAAGGAGAGCCCCAGAACCAGCCCCTTGAGAAGCCCGGCCCGGTATGCGTCCCCGGCCCCGGTGGGGTCCTGGACCTGGCTGGGGCGAACCGCGGGCACCATTCGCCGGCCGGCGGCGGTGCAGAGATATGAGCCTTCCTCGCCCCGGGTGACGATCAGCGTGGGCGTTAACTCCAGAATCTCCTGATCCTTAAGGCCGGTCTTTTGCCGAAACATTTCCAACTCGTAGTCATTGACGATCAGGGCCCGGGCCCCGGCGGCCATCTCCCGGAGCCGGCCGCCCTCCCAGGCGGGGATGCTCTGGCCGGGGTCGAAGATATAGGGCAGCCCCGTGGCCTGGTAGGCCCGGGTATAAACCAGCATGTCTTCCAGGCCGCCCGGGGCCACGATGGCGTAAGCCGCGGCCGCGTCCACCCCATCGAAACGGTAATCTGAGAGGTATTTCATGGCCCCGGGATTGAACCCGGTAATCTGGTTGTCGGAGAGGTCCGTGGTGATGTAAGCCCCGGCGGTGAAGTCCTCGGGGATCTCCTTGATCCCCGTCAGGGGCAGGCCCAGCCGGGCCAGCCACTCCCGGTAGGGCGCGAAATCCTTGCCCGCGGTCGCCAGGATGACCGGCCTTTCCCCCAGCAAGGCCAGATTATAGGCGATGTTGCCGGCGGTGCCGCCGAAACGCTCTCTGAGGCCATTCACCATGAAACAGACATTCAGGATATGGATCTTCTCCGGCAGGATGTGATCCGCGAAACGGCCGGGAAAATCCATGATCCGGTCGTAGGCCAGGGACCCGGAAACGAAGATTTGCATAAGGACCTTTGAGTTTAGAGTTTCGAAAACAAGAACTATCGGTACATGATTGCGATATTTTAACCTTGAACTTTGAACCTTGAACTTTGAACTTTAAATTCGATTGCTGGCGTGAGTCTCCCGCCCCACGCGCATGGCGCCTGAGACGCGGCCCTACGCTAGGGTGGGCAGTGCCCACCCTACACGGGCGGCCCCATCACAGGCTGGCAGCCTGTGCCACCGCCGCCCTTACACTTGAAACTCAAGATTCGAAACCTTGAAAATACTCCTTCGCCTCCCCCACGGTGAAGAGGGAGCCAGTGATGACGATGCGGTCCCGGGGACCAGCCAGGGCCTGGGCCCGGCGGATGGCCTCACTCACCCGGGGGACCTGGATCACCTCCAGATCGTAGGCCTGGGCCCGCCGGGCCAGGTCCGTGGTAGCTGCGGCCCGGAAGTACCGGGGTTGGGTGAAGATCACTAAATGGGCCAGAGGTAAAAGGTGGGCCAGGATGGCGTCCACATCCTTGTCGGCCATGATGCCCATCACCAGGAACAGCCGGCCGTTGCCCCGAGAAGGTTTTGGTTTCAAGGCCTGGGCCAGGCTTAGGGCGGCGGCGGGGTTGTGGGCCCCGTCCAGAAGGATGCGGCGGTCCTGGGCTACCTGTTCCAGGCGCCCCGGCCAGCGGGTATTCGCCAGGCCTTCCCGGATGGCGGTCTCGCCGATGGCCCAGCCGCGCTGCTCCAAAAGCTCCAAGACCGCCAGGGACACCGCGGCATTACGGTACTGGTGGCGTCCCCGCAGGCTCAAGGTGAGACCCGCCAAGCCCCGGTTCAGCCCCTGGTAGCCAAAGCGCCCCCCGGAGGCCCCCCGAGTCCGGAAGTCCACCCCCCCCAGATACAGCGGCGCCTCCAGTTCCCGGCAGCGGCGGCGGAAGAGTTCCAGAACCGAGGGTTGCCGGGCATAGGTAATTAAGGGCGTCTTTTCTTTGATGATGCCCGCCTTCTCGGCGGCGATGGCCAACAGGCCCCGCCCCAGGTAGTCCTGATGGTCCCGGGAGATGTTGGTGATCACCGACAGGAGCGGCTGTACGATGTTGGTGGCGTCCAGCCGCCCCCCCATACCGGTTTCCAGGATGATGGGTTCCGCCTTTTCTTCCAGGAAATAGAGAAAGGCCATGACGGTGGCGAATTCGAAGAAGGTGGGAGGCTCGCTCTGGTCCACCACGGCTCGCACCCGGTTGATCAGGGACAGCAGGCGGTCTGCGGTGATTTCCCGGTCTCGCAGGCGCAGGCGCTCCTGGAAGCTCACCAGATGCGGGGAAGTGAAGAGGCCCGCGGGGTATCCGGCCCGGGTGAGGACAGCGCTGAGGATGGCCGCCACCGAGCCCTTGCCGTTGGTGCCGGCAATGTGAAGATAGCGGCCCTCCTGGTAGGAAAGGCCCAACCGGGCCAGCAGGTCCAGGGTGGAGGACAGGCCGAACTTGATGCCGAATTTCTGTAAATCAAAAACCCAGGATAGCGCCTGGGCCAGGTCGGCGAAGACCGTCATCCGGCCACCCCGCTAAAATTCCTGATATTCGTGGCTCATCACGGTTTCGCCGTCGGGTTTGAAGCGGATCACCAGGCTGCTGCGCAGGATTTTGCCCTCGGTCTTTACCGCCGGTTTCTTTATCTGCTTGCTGTCCTCAAGCAAATACAAGGATTTGGACTGCTCCTGGGGCTCGCGCTGCTCAGGTCGATAAGGCAGGGCCGGGGCGTCCTTATAGCTGAAGTACTTGTAAACCAGACCCTCGGAGGTGTGCTCGATCTCCTTGGGATCGCCAAAATAGAGGAGGACTTCCTGTTTGGTGGTCTTGCCGTCCTGGATCCGCTGTACGAAGCTGGGGTTGATGGTGACGCCGCTGGCATCCTTCCAGGACCACCCCAGGAGCAAAGGGATGAACAGGACCAGCAGAACCGGCGCCCAGCGATGCCGCACCGGGGCCCTCAGCCCGGAGAGGGCCCCAGTAAACCGCGGTTGCTCATGGCTGGATAATTGCCCCATAAATTAACCTCCCAAAAATCAAGAAAATTTCCTAAGCAAAACTATAATCCACTTTTCCGGATTGGGCCAGTCTGATTCCTTAGCTTAGCAATACCGCGACGATCCCCCCGAAGAAGATGGCGTCGAAGGTGCCGGCGCCGCCGATGGAGGCCACCGGCGCCCCCAGCTTGGGGATCTCCCCCAATCTCAGGAGGTCGCCGCCGATAAGAATCCCCAGGGTACTGGCAATGTAGGCGCAGGGCGCCCGGAGGAAGGGAGGGCAAAGGAGATAGGCTCCCAGGGCCGCCACCAGCGGCGGGATAAGTCCGGGCACCGCAATTCCCAATCCCCTGACCGGGCGGGCCAGGCGGTTCACCACCACGGTCACCAGGGCCACCAGGACCGGCAAATACCAGCCGAAGGGTATCCTGATGAGAAGATAAATACACAGGCCCAGAGGGATCAAGGCCCCGCCCACGTTGACGGCCAGCACCGTTTGGTGGCCAGGCCCCAGGGAGGGCGGCCGGAACTGCATGCCGAAATAGGAAATGACCTGATCTGCCACCACCTCCCGGCTCTCGAAGCGATAGATGGGAATGTTCACCAGGCTGCCCACCAGGGTGGAGATGAGCAGCCAGAAGATCAGGCCGGGGGGGAGCCCCAGCCGCAAAAAGGCCTGGCCGATCATCCCCAGCAGCAGGAAGGGCAGCAAGATCAGGGCCGCCACGAAGAAGGCCAGCATCATCAGAAGGATCAGGGGTGGAAAGAACATGATAAATTCCTAATATGAGTTTTGTTATTAATTATACGCTAACTTAAGGCTATCCCGACACGGGCTGAAAAGCCTGCCCTATTTGCCCACTCCATAAGAGCGGAGCCTCAGTTCCAACTCCTCCAGGGAAATCCCCAGGATCTCCGCGGCCGCCTGCCGCTGGCCATCCACCTTTTCCAGGGTGCGGCTGATCAACTGCCGCTCCAGTTCCGGCAACTCCGGTTCCACCATGCGGTCGGGCACGGCCCAGCCGGCATGTTGCAGGTGGTCCGGCAGATCCCGGAGGGTCAAGGTGTCCCCCAGGCAGACGATCACCCCCCTTTCGATGACGTTCTCCAACTCCCGGATATTTCCCGGCCAGGGATAATCCTGGAAGGCCTGGAGCACCTCCGGGGACATAGCCTTGATTTTCCTGCGGTTTTTCGCTCCATAGGTCCGCAGAAAATGATCGGCCAAAAGCGCCAGATCATCCAACCGCTCCCTTAAGGGGGGCAGGACAATGGGAAAGACATTGAGACGATAAAAGAGATCGTCCCGGAAACGCCCATCCCGCACCCTGGCTTCCAGGTTGCGGTTGGTGGCCGCAATGATCCTGACATCCACCTTCAGGGTGCGGGTGCTCCCCAGGGCTTCAAACTCCCTGGTCTGGAGAACCCGCAGAATTTTAGCCTGGGTGGTGAGGCTGATCTCCCCGATCTCATCAAGAAACAGGCTGCCCCGGTGGGCCAGGAGGAAACGGCCCTCCTGGCGGCTGACAGCCCCGGTGAAGGCCCCCCGTTCATGGCCGAAGAGTTCGGACTCCATCAGGGTTTCGGGCAAAGCGGCGCAGTTGACCACCACGAAGGGCCCGGCGGCCCTGGGGCTGTTACGATGGATGGCCCGGGCCACCAGCTCCTTGCCGGTGCCGGTCTCACCCAACAGCAGGACGTTGGCATCCGAGGGCGACACCAGCTCCAGCAGGTGGAAGATCTCCCGCATTCGCGGCGAGGCGCCCAAAACCCCGGATTGATCAAAGCCGCTCATAGTCAACTGTTTTCTGTTTTGGCTGAAAGCTGGAAGCTGTCAGCTATTAACCACTATTGCCAGGATAAATTCATAGCTCTCGCAGACCTTCCAGCCTGGGCCTGGCCTTACCAAAAATGCAAAAATTGCTAAAAGGCTGCCGCCCACCTATAACCAAAAATCTTCACTTTCGTTTTCTCCCGAGAGAGGCGGACACCTGGGTTCGTCTTACAGGTGCGGGGCCTTTTAGCCCGTGCACCACCCCGTGGCAGCGGCAGGCGGTGGCGATCAAGGTCCGGCCGCCCTGGCCGGCCAGGTCCCGGGCCAGGGCCAGCAAGGCCCGGGGCGGGTAACCACCCACTCCGGGAGCCAGTTGCCGGCTGGTCACCACCTTGATGGCAAGGCCGGGCAAACTCACGGCCGCCAGCTCGTCGGACAGGGACACCTTCCGAGGTTCCCCGCTCACCGGGCAGAGCGACTCCGGCTCGGCGCAATCATCCGGGCAGCGATGGGCGGCCCGGCTCAAATACCACTGGCCCTCCGGGCCTCGCCAGGCCACCGGCGCCAGATCTCCCAGGCTTGCCGGCGCCGCCGCCGGCTCCCAGCCCCGCAGGGGACCAGCCAACAGCCAGGCCCAGGCCAGGTGTACCGGCACCATGGGGATGAGCCAGTCCCAGGGGGAATCTTCTCCGAGGTTGGCGGCCAGAAAGGTGGCGGCCTCCGCGGCCGTCCCTGCCACCCGAGATATACCCAGGGCCAGGGCCGCGGCCAGGGCCTCCGGCCGGCGATCCACCACCAGAAAGGTGGCCGCGGCATCCTGGCGGGCCAATCTTTCCAGGGCCAGGCAGCCGAATTTCCCCGCCCCGAGGATAAGGTAAGCGGCCATGAAGATCAGTCCTTACGAGGGAATACCCCCACCACGGTGGGCAAAAACTGGCTTTTCCGGTCTAGAAGGCTGCCGATGGGGTTTTCCCACGCTGGCGGGGAAAAATATTCAAAGTCCTTGGTCTTGATCAACAGTTGGGCTTCGCTACCGCCATCCAGATTCATGGCGGAGTCGATCTCGAATTTGCTGGCCTTGAGGAATTGGGCCATCTCCCGCAAGGTAAAATAGCGGTTGGAGGTGTTGAAGACCAGGATATTACCCACCCGGTCGGTGGCGATCACCGTGCGGTCGGACTTTTTATCGCTGTCCCGCACCCGGATGTTCCCTTTGTAGTCCAGGAGTAGGGGAAAGGATTGCACCCCCTGGGTCCAGGGCAGGTTCTTGGGATTGATCGGGGTGGCCAGGAGGTCCAGGATAGTGGCCCGGGGAAGATCCGGGGAGATACCTTTGGGTTCCGCCACGAACATGCCGCGCATCTGGTGGTTATTAGCGGGCCCGCTGGCCTTGCCATCGGCGATGATCAGACCCACCGGTTCGTATCCGGGTCCATAGTAGCTGGCGTTGAAGACGATGGGGGCCTGCAGTTCCTGCTGCCAGGCAGTAATGCTCTGGGGGGCATGGTGAAAGACCCGGAAGGCGTTACTGGCCGGGTCGATCTTCACCACCGCCAGGGTGGCCACCACCTCGCGGTCCTCGCCCTCCCGGATAACCTCCACCCGGGTGAAACTGAGGCCCCGGCCCAAGGTCTGCCATTGGGGCGAGGTATGGGTGAGGTCGGCTGCCCCCAGGTTCGCAGGGGCCAACAGGCAAACCCAGCAGATCGTAATCCAAAAAAGACTGGAGAACCAGGTGGACACCGCCGCTCCTTGCAGACCTGGTAAATATCGGATATTTTACCATGGCAGGGAGGATTCGTCCATAAGCTTAAAACATATACCCCTGCGGTTGGCCGACTCTCACGCCCACCTGGACCTGGAAGAGTTGCAGCCCGACCAGACCGAGGTGGTGCGCCGGGCCCGGGAAGCCGGGGTGGTTCTGCTGATCAACGTGGCCACCGGCTTGGGGGACGCCCCCCTGGTGCTGCGCACCGCCGGGAAATTTCCCGGGGTGGTGGCAGCCCTGGGGGTCCACCCCCATGGCGCGGGAGCCATGACCGAAAAGGATCTGGAAATCCTGGCCTCCCTGGCGGTCCGGCCCCGGGTGGTAGCCATCGGCGAAATCGGCCTCGATTTCTACCGCCGCCGCTCGCCGGCAGAGGCCCAGGAACGCTGGTTCCGCCGCCAACTGGAACTGGCTCAGGCCCTGAAAAAACCGGTGATCATCCACACCCGGGAGGCCACGGAGGTAACTCTGAAGATTCTCCGGGAATACCGGGGCCGCCTCTGGGGCGGGGTCATGCATTGCTTCGGGGGGAGCCGGGAGGAGGCCGCGGCCTTCCTGGACCTGGGGCTTAGCCTCTCTTTTTCCGGCACCCTCACCTACCCCAAGGCCGGGCCCCTGCGGGAGGTGGCCAAGATGGCGCCCCTGGACCGGCTCCTGGTGGAGACCGACTGCCCCTATCTGCCTCCACAACCCTGGCGGGGCCAGCGTAATGAGCCCGCTTACCTGATCGCCACGGCCCGACAGTTGGCGGAGGTTCGGAACCTCACCCTGGAGGAGGCGGCCCGGGCCACCTGGGAAAATACCCTCCGGGTATTCGGGCTGGAAGAAGGGGATATTGAGGAAAGATAGGTAATAGCTGACAGCTTTCAGCTTTCAGTCAAAAACAGAAAACTGAAAACCGAATCAAGGGACGAGTCAGGGGGTATCCGCGGGTTGGGCCGGATCAAACGATTTCCGGAACCAGCGGCTCGATTCATTCTGAAAAAGCAAGACCAGGGCAACGACTTGAAATACGTATTGCAAGAGAGCGAACATCCCGGAAATCGGATGAGCCGCCAGGAATCTCCGAAGCGGTGTGGCCGAAAGGAAAAGGAGAATGCCTATTAACCAGAGCACCAGAAAGGAGATCCTGGCCCAATTCTTTCCCTGGCCGATCAGGTAAATTAAAACCAGTAATAAGGTAAAAGTTACCAGTGCCGAGAGGAGAAGAACGATCGGCAGCAGCCAGGTAATCCCGGTCTGGTTAACCATCGTCATCAGCCAGGGAGGCCCGGTTATGGGATACCCCGAATACAAATCTAACACAATTCGGGTAACCCCGATACCCAGGGCGGCGTAGAGCAAGGTGATGGCAACCAGGACTCTCTTTGGTCTGCTAAGCTCCGCTTCATTCAAGGGCATTTTCGTCCTCCGGCATTCTTGCTAATCCAACCAATATTTTGATTATTTCTAGGTATAAGACAGGGCAGGCCAAAAATCAAAAAAATCAGGGATTTTTACCCAATTTGCCAAGAGAAGATGAGCCAGCCGTGAGCCGCATCGCCCGGAACCTGGAGGAGGTGAAAGGCCGCATCGCGGCTGCGGCCCGCGGGGCCGGCCGGGACCCGGCCCTGGTGCGCCTGTTGGCAGTGAGCAAGACGGTGCCCCTGGAGCATATCCGGGAAGCTGTGGCCGCGGGCCAGCTCCTGTTTGGCGAAAATTACCTCCAGGAGGCCCGGCCCAAGATCGCCGCCCTGGGTGCGGCGCTTAGCTGGCACTTTATCGGACACTTACAGAGCAACAAGGCCAAAGCCGCGGTGGCCCTCTTCGAGGTGATCCACGGGGTGGACCGCCTGAAGCTGGCCCAAGCCCTAGATTCCGCAGCAGCCTCCATGGGAGGCATACAAAAAATCCTCATCCAGGTTAATCTGGCGGGTGAAGCCTCCAAATCCGGGGCCACTCCGGAAACGGTCCCGGAGTTGCTCCGGGAGTTCGGGCGGTTGCCGCATTTGCGGGTGCTGGGCTTGATGACCCTGCCTCCCTGGTTGGCCGACCCCGAGGCGGTGCGCCCCTATTTTCGGGCCTTGCGGGAGCTGCGCGACCGCCTGGAAGCGTACTGCGGGCAACCCTTGCCGGAGCTGTCCATGGGCATGTCCGGAGATTTCGAGGTGGCGGTGGCAGAAGGGGCCACCCTGGTGCGGGTGGGCACCGCCATCTTCGGCAGCCGGGGGTGATAGTTGTCAGCCTTCAGCGTTTGGCAAAGGCCGAGAGATTTGGCAGATATGATCTTATTAAAAAAATGTTAACCTCATTCAGCAAAAAGCTGAAAGCTGACCGCTGAAAGCTGAAAGCTGAGAGCTAGCAGAACTACAAAATGTGGACCGGCTCACCCGCCTCTGGGGATATTGAGCAGGCCTGCCGTTGCCGCGGCAAATAAACATGACCTCCATTAAACCGCCCCCTCCCGCCGCCAAGGTGGGCTTCACCACTACCATTCCGGTGGAAGTGGTGCTGGCCGCCGGCCTGACGCCGGTGGACCTGAATAACCTGTTCATCGCCGACCCCGGGGCCCGGGCCCTGGCGGCCGAGGCCGAAGCCGCTGGCTTCCCCCGCACCATCTGTACCTGGATCAAGGGAATCTACGCCGCCTTGCAGCACCACCCGGAGATCCGCACGGTCATCGTCGCCTGCCAGGGTGATTGCTCCTATACCCAGGCCCTGGGTGAGATCCTGGAGGCTGAAGGCCGCCAGGTGATCCACTTCAAATTTCCTTATCCCCGGAACCGGGAGCAACTGGCCCGGGAGATCGGCAACCTGAGGGACCACCTGGGCGCCAGCGAGGCTCGGGTGGCCCAGGTTCAGGAGAGGCTGGCGCCTTTGCGGCGCGCCTTGCAGCGCCTGGACCGCCTCACCTGGGAGTCCGGCCGGGTGAGCGGCAAGGAGAATTTTCAGCTTCTGATCGCCAGCACCGACTTTGCCTCGGACCCTACGGCCTTCGAACTCAGGATCAGCGCTTTTCTGCAACAGGCGGAACAACGCCGGCCCCGGGATTACCCGGTGCGTTTGGGCTTTGCCGGCATCCCTCCCATCTTTACCGACCTGTGGGAATACCTGGAGGAATTGGGGGCCGGAGTGGTATTCCACGAATTTCCCCGGCAGTTCAGCATGCCCCATGCCGGCCGGGACCTGGCTGAGCAATACTTTCATTATACCTATCCCTACGAGATCGCCGGGCGCCTGGCGGACCTTTTAGCCGCGGTGCGCACCCGGCGCCTGGACGGCCTGGTGCACTATACCCAGAGCTTCTGTTTCCGCCAGATGTTCGACCAAACCATCCGGGAGCGCCTCAACCTGCCCATCCTTACCATTGAGGGGGACCGCCCCGCTTCCCTGGATTCCCGCACCCGGATGCGCCTGGAGGCCTTTGTCGATGTCTTGCGGCCGTAATGAATTGCCGGGGGGGGGGGCCAGGAGGTCAGGGAGCTTCGCTCCCCGGCCCTCCCCCCGCGAACCTGGCCTTTCCGCCTGCGGTCTGGACTTCGGCAGCCGGTTTGTGAAGCTGGTTTATCTGGACCAGGGGGGAGTTTGGAGGCGCCGCCGCCTGGACGCCATCATCTTTTACCGGAATTATCTCCTCCGGGGGAGGCGCCGTCTATCCATCGATTGGCCGCGGCTGGGCCTCCCGGAGCCAGCCGCCCTGGTGGTCACCGGCTACGGCAAGAATCTCCTGCAACAAATATTCCCGGCCATCACCGAGATTCGGGCCCATTTTCTGGGAGCCCGGCAGCAAACGGGCCTGGACCATTTTATCCTCCTGGAGGTGGGGGGCCAGGACACCAAGGTGCTTTACGTCCGGGACGGCCGGGTGTTCGACTTCCTCTCCAACGACCGCTGTGCCGCGGGTACCGGCCGCTACCTGGAGAACATGGCCCGCTTCCTGAAGATGCCCTTAGCGCAATTCGCCGCAGCCCGGCGGGACCCGGTGGAGATTTCCCAGACCTGCGCCATCTTCGGGGAAAGCGAACTGGTGGGACACCTGCTGGAGGGAGTGGAGCCGGCCCGCATCGCCGCGGGCGTCAACGCCTCCGTGGCCCGGCGGGCCTTGTCGATGGTGCGCCGCTACCGCTGTCCTACCCTGGTGTGCGCCGGCGGGGTGGCCCGCAACCGGGCGGTAATCAATTTCCTTCAGGAACAAGATTCTTTTCAGGTGATAGTGCCGCCATACCCCCAATACATCGGCGCCCTGGGGTGCTGCCTGGAGGCCGCCCGGCAGCCGCCGGCGGGGCGGCCGTGAGCGGACCGCCGCCGGACGTTTCCGGTTATCTGTTTTCTGGTGGCATAGGCGTCTCGCCTGTGCGGCGCAGGATAAAGCCTTCGGTAAAAGCGCCTTTAGTGGCACAGGCTTCCAGACTGTGTCGAACTTATAGGGCGGGCTGTGCCCGCCGAATTTTGGCGGCCGCAGGCCGCCCTCTAGGACTTGCATAAGAGAGATAGTGGCACAGGCCCCCGGCCTGTGAATCAGAGCCTTATGAGTTCGGACCATGGAGACTAGCATGAAGACCGTCCTGATTATCGCCGGTTCCGATCCGGGAGGCGGCGCCGGCCTGCAGCAAGATCTGAAGGTGGCCACCCTGTCAGGCGCTTACGGCCTGACGGTGGCCACCGCCCTGACCATCCAGAACAGCCAGGGGGTCCGGGCGGTGCATGCGGTGGCCCCGGAGGTAGTGGCGGCCCAACTGGAGGCGGTCATCAGCGACTTCCCGGTGAACGCGGTGAAGCTGGGCATGCTGGCCACCGCGGCCATCGTCGCCACCGTGGCCGCTTCCTTAAAAAGGCTGGGCCCGGCGCCGGTGGTGCTGGACCCGGTACTGGCCGCGGGCGGCGGCTTCCCGCTGTTGGAAGAGGCCGGCGTCATCGCCATGCAGGAGGAGCTCTTCCCCCTGACCTTCCTCCTGACCCCCAATGCACCGGAGGCCGCCCGCCTCACCGGCCTGGAGATTAAGACCCCCCAGGACCTGGAAGAGGCGGCCCGGCGGCTGCAAGCCCTGGGCCCCCGCTGGGTCCTGGCCAAGGGTGGCCACCTGAAAGGTGCGCCGGTGGACGTCCTCACCGATGGCCATAATAGCTATCACTTAGCCGGCGCCCGGCTGGCCGCCCCAAATCACCACGGCAGCGGCTGCGTGCTGGCCAGCGCCTGCTCCGCCGGCCTGGCCCGGGGCCTCTCCCTCCCGGAGGCGGTAACTGAGGCCCGCACCCTCACCTTCCAGGCGCTGAAGCACGGTCTGCCCCTGGGACGGGGGACCGGTCCGGTGAACCCCTACGCCCCGTGGGCCCGGGACCTGGGCCGCTTCCAGGTCTTGCAAGACCTGCAGGCCGCCGCCGCCCGCCTGCAAGCCGAAGACCTCAGCCCCCTGATCCCCGAGGTCATGAGCAACCTGGCGTTCGCCACCCCCTATGCCGAAGGCCCCCGGGATGTGGCCGCCTTCCCGGGCCGCCTGATAAAAAGCGCCGCGGGGGTGCTCATCCCTGCCCCGCCGGCCTTCGGCTCCCCACCCCGGCGCCTGGCCGCCCTCATCCTCACTGCCATGGCCAGCCACCCGGAATGGCGCAGCGCCATGAATATCCGCTACCTTGAGGGTATGACCGAACTGGCCCCCTCCCTGCACCTGCGGATGACCTCCTGGGACGGCCCCAGCCGGGAACCGGAAGAAGATGAGGACTGGACAGGTGGGACCCTGGAACCGCAGGCGGCTCCGGGGTTGACACCCGGAGAGGCGCCCCCGGACCTCATCTGCGATCAGGGCGCCTGGGGCAGGGAAGCCCTGGTCCACATCCTGGGGCCCACCCCCATGGCCGTGGCCGAAAAGGCCCTGGCCCTGAAGTACGCCTTGCAGGCCGGGGGAAAATTATAGAAGAGAGAGTGGCGGTCCGGGGGAACTTACTACACATGATCAGACGGTTTACAACTAATCTATGACACAGTTTAAGAATAAATAATTCTAATAGTAAATCTATACATCTTGCCATGAACTTTGAGATTGTAAAAAAGGCATTACGTAAGATTAAGTCGTTATATCCTCGTTATCCGGTTATCTGGGGGTCGCTGCGAAGGCTGACTCCTATAAGCCGGGTGTTCGGCTATGATCGGGGCCCGCAATCTGTTGCCAGGTATTATATCGACCAATTTATTGCTAAGCATCAGGAGGATATTTGCGCCAGGGTTTTGGAAATAGGAGGCAATACGTACACCTTACGGTTTGGCTGCGATCGCGTCCAGCAATCGGATGTGCTTCATGTAGTCCCAGGAAATCCTAGTGCCACCATAGTCGCGGACCTCAGCACCGCTGAGACCATACCGGATGAGATTTTTAATTGCATCATTTTAACGCACACCCTGCAGTTCATCTATGATTTTCGCAGCGCGTTGCGACATCTCCAGCGAGTCTTAATGCCGGGGGGGGGTCTTGCTGGCTACTCTTCCCGGAATAAGCCAAATCAGCCGCTATGATATGGATCGCTGGGGAGAATATTGGCGTTTTACCACCCTTTCGACGGAGCTTTTGTTCGAGGAATTTTTCCCCCGGAAGAATCTTCAAATTACCGCCCATGGTAATGTGGTAGCCGCCATTGCTCTATTGCACGGGTTGGCCAGCCGGGAATTGCGCCGAGCCGAATTGGATTATCACGACCCGGATTATCAGGTGGTAATTACTGTCAGAGCTTTGAAAGAGCGGCCTTAACTTAATTGCGACCGTGAACTGCAATCCCGTTGCCGCGGAAGGTAAGCAAAGATCTTAAGCTACCGAGATTCCCATGATGTCAGGTTTTGGTCGGTTGATGAGAATAGGGAAAAATTTATTAAACCCACTTCGGGGCCGGGTTACTATGTTATTGTACCACCGAGTAGCAAATTATAAACCTGACCCACAAATATTATGTGTTAGCCCAAACAATTTTGAAAAACATCTAAGGGAGATCAAGAATCATTATTGTCCCATCAGCTTGAATTATCTTCAACAATGTCTTGAAACCGGCAAACTACCTCGAAAAGGGGTGGTGGTCACCTTAGACGACGGCTATCTTGACAATTTATGCTGTGCCAAACCCTTGTTGGAACAATACGGCATCCCGGCTACCGTTTTTGTGGTAAGCGGCTATATCGGCAAGCATGAAGAACTGGTCTCCGATGCACTTGAGCGGTTGGTACTTTCCTCCCCGGCCTTGCCTGCGCGGCTGAATCTGACCATCTCCGGACGCCTGTATTCCTGGGAATTCCGGAATAATGAGACTAATTTCCCGGATTGGGACATCACTCAAGGTTATTACCCCACCGCGCGGCACCGCTGCTATGCGGATCTGCATAAATTGTTGCGCCCTTTGAATGATGACGATCGCCGACAGGTTATGAGGAAATTGTCTGATGTAATCCAAGACCCGCCGTCTCCCCGGGCAGAGCGGAGAGTGATGAATGCTGATGAACTGATGGCATTGAGCAACGATGGCTTGGTGGAGGTTGGCGCCCATACACTTTCACATGTAGTGCTCGCGGCGCAGCCGCTCCAGGTTCAGCAATCGGAGATTGCCGGCAGCAAAGCCTCACTTGAGCAGATCTTGGGAAGGCCGGTGGCCAGTTTTGCCTATCCCTATGGAGGACGGGAGGAGGTCGGCTCTCAGGCAATAAATATCGTAAAACAAGCAGGGTTTCAGATTGCCTGCGCCAATGAACCGGGATTGGTGGGGAAGAAGTCGGATCCGGTCTTTTTGCCCCGGTTTCTGGTGCGCAACTGGGATGGAGATTATTTTGCCGGGCGATTGAGGTCGTTCTTTGCTGAATAAACCCAAGGACAGTTTACGTATTCTACAAGTACACACCTGCGATTTCGGCGGCGGCGCCGAAGGATCGACTTGGGACTTATTTCAGGCCTATCGCGAGCGGGGATTGGATTCCTGGTTAGCAGTGGGCAGGAAATTAACTAAAGATTCCGACGTCCTGGTGATTCCCAATGAAAGAAACCATTCGGGGTGGAGTCAGTTCTGGCATAGGATCCAGAGGCGTAATAACGCAAGAGCACCCCGAGAGCCTTATCAATCTTTGGGAAGACTGTTGAGATTTCTTGAGGACCCCAGGAGCGTCATGGAGCGAAAGCTAGGGTTGGAAGATTTCAATTATCCGGGGACTTGGCAACTGCTTGATTTGCCCCCTAGACATCCCACTATAGTCCATTGCCACAATCTGCACGGGTCTTATTTTGATCTCAGAGTCCTTCCCCGGTTAAGTCAACAAATCCCAGTTATCCTAAATTTGCGGGATACTTGGCTGTTGACCGGGCACTGCGCTCATTTTATGGATTGCGAACGCTGGAAAACCGGGTGTGGCCGTTGTCCGGACCTTACCATTTATCCTGCCGTTCCCAAAGATGGGACCTTCTTAAGTTGGCGTCGCAAACGAAAAATTTATGCCAGGAGCCGCTTGTATATCACCGGGGCGTCTCGCTGGTTAATGGACCGAATAAAAGAATCCATGCTTCATGGGGTTCTTTACCGTATGATCCCCCCCCCCATCAATTTTAAGATATTTCAACCGGGGGATCGCACGTTAGCCCGTGATCGGCTCGGGCTGCCCTCGAATTCTCAGATTATCTTATTATCGGCCCATAATATGTTCAAGGACTTGGATACGATGGAGGCCTCCCTCGCCCAGATTAGAAAAGCGAAGGGGGGGGGGAATCTGCTGTTCCTTTGCCTTGGCAAGCAAGGTCCAGAGAAAGTACTTGGACAAGGAGTGGTTCAATATCGCGGTTTCGAGAGAGACAAAAAAAAGGTAGCTCTTTACTACCAGGCTGCCGATATTTACATCCATGCTGCCAAAGGAGAGGTTTTTGGGAAGGCCGTAACTGAGGCCATGGCAAGTAATATTCCGGTGGTGGCAACGGCAGTTGGGGGCATTCCCGAGCAAATTGAAGACGGAGTGACGGGGTTTCTGGTGCCCAAGGCCGATGTGGAAGGTATGTCTAGGGCTATTCAGCGTCTTCTTGACGATGAGGGGTTGCGAATTAAGATAGGAAATTCTGCAGGATTGCATGCCAGGAAACACTATAGTCTCAATCGTCAGGTTAATGCCTTTCTAGAATTTTACGAAGAAATTCTCGATGATTGGTCTTGTTGGAGTCGAAAGAGCAATAATTTCCGGGGATAAGCTCGGGAAAAGAGGTCCCCAAAACCATTTTTTGACCCCGTAGCCAAGGCTGCGGCATAATCTCGGTTAATGACATGCTGAATGTGCCCAAGGGTGAGTCCGCCCGTTCCTCCGAACCACCGCTCAGGGAAGTGGTGGCCAAGAAGATCGTGGGATTGGTGCCGGCCAGGAATGAAAGCAAAATCATCGGCCAGTGTTTGCGGGCCCTGTCCCTACACACCGACGCCATCATCTTTCTAGACGATTGTTCTGGTGACGATACGGTGCAAGTGGTGCAATCGCTTGAGAGTGAATGCAGCATCGAGAGAGTCATTCAAATGACAAAATGGCACCGGGACGAACCTGGCGACCGCAATGCCCTCCTTCAGGCCGGCCGGGAAATAGGCGGCACCCATTTCATCGCCCTGGACGCCGATGAGATGTTTACCGCCAATTGCACTCGAGATGGTTTTCTACGCAACTTTATTCTTAGTCTTAAGCCGGGCGACCAGCTCTATTGCAACTGGATTCAGTTATGGCGTAGTGTACAGCAATATCGCTTTGATAGCTCAGTCTGGACCTGGAATTACAAAGGCATAATTTTCGCCGATGATGGTAAGTGTTTCTACAGGTCTGATTTTATCCATACCTCCCGCATCCCTCCTAACTTGGGTGGCAAGAAATATACCATTGCAGGTTACCGGTATGGGCTGCTCCACTTTCAATTCGTCAACTGGCGCAATCTCCTCATTAAACAGGCCTGGTACCGTTGTTTGGAGCGCCTGCGCTGTCCAGAAAAACGGGCGGCGGTCATAAATGAGCTCTACGCCCCCAGCAAAAATGAAGAAAACCTGGTACTGGCAACTGCGCTGCCGCAGTGGCTGGAGGGCTACCGCTTTTTCGATCCCAGCTCCTATTGGGAGCCGGAAACATGGCGGGAACGGCAAGTTCTCGGGTGGTTTTCCGAAAAGGGGAGGTCTTGCTTTGCCGACCTGGATATCTGGGATATCGAGTGGGGGCAAGGAGTATCTCGGGAACAGGACCTGAACCGGCAGCATAGCGCCGGTCTCTCTTTTGCCGAAACCCAGGACTTGGAAGCGCTGGCGGGTAAGGAAGCGCTTGATGAAGTTCAAGTCTCGTCTCCTGCTCCGGACAGCAGGATCCTGGTCTCAGCCATTGTCTCCACCTACAATGCGGAGCGCTTCTTACGCGGTTGCCTGGAGGACTTAGAGGCCCAAACCATCGCCGCTCGTCTGGAGATTATCGTGGTGGACAGCGGTTCACGCCAAAATGAGCAAGCCATCGTCGAGGAATTTCAGCGGCGCTATAACAATATCGTCTATATCCGCACGGAGGAGCGGGAATCTCTTTACGCCGCCTGGAACCGGGGGGTGAAGGCGGCCCGGGGCAAATATCTCACCAATGCCAATACCGATGATCGCCACCCGTCCGACGCCCTGGAGAAGTTGGTGGAGACCCTGGAGAGCCACCCCGAGGTCGCCCTGGCTTATGCCGATTCTGCCGTCACCGATCAGGAAAATGCCACCTGGGAGTCGGCTCCCCTGGTGGGGTATTTTCGCTTCCCCGAGTTCGAGGCGCGCTTACTGTTTCAGGTCTGTTATGTGGGTCCGCACCCGTTGTGGCGTCGGGAACTCCATGGACGTTACGGTTTGTTTGACCCTGCCTTTACCTCCGCCGGCGATTACGAATTCTGGTTAAGGCTGGCGGTGACTGAGCAATTTCTCCATGTTCCCGAGGTGCTGGGCCTGTACCTCTGGGCCCCCGGCGGTTTGGAGCATGGCCAGCAGAATATTTCCCACCGGGAATCGGAGGAGGCCCGCCAGCGCCATTGGCCTCCGGCCTGGGGCCCCCGGCCGCCGGTATCCGGCAATTTCCTCGTTCCCCTGACCGCCTCTCCTCCTGAGTCAGAGAACTGGCCGGTGGCAAGGGCAAGGGCGGCGAAAAAAGACATATCGTGCGTATTAACGTTGCATGCCGAGGGACTGATAGCGCACAAGACGATAAGAAGCATCAACCGGGCCGTGAAATACGCGGAGCAATGCGGCTTAGTAACCGAATTGCTCATAGTACTGGACCTGGCAACCTCGGAAACCAGGCGATATGTAGAGACCTCTTCTATCATCGATCCGGCTGCCGGAATCATTTCCACTGACTTTGGAGATTGTGGACTGGCGCGCAATGCCGGAATAGAACAGGCCTGTGGCGAATACGTCGCGATAATTGACGGTGACGATCTGATTTCGGAGAACTGGCTGGTTAGAGCCCACGAAGTAAATCAACTCAGCCACGGTTATGTTGTCCATCCGGAGGTGGTTGTCTGCTTCGATCAGAAGAATGAGCTGTTTTATCCTCCAGATCAGCATCAGGAGGACTTTGACGAGAGCAATCTCATTATCGAGAATTACTGGACAGTATTATCTTTCTCCCGGCGGGAAACTTATCTTTTAAACCCCTACCGCGCGATGCCGGCGCTTTCTGGATATGGCTTCGAAGATTGGCACTGGAACTGCGAGGTTATGGCGCGCGGGTTTGTTCACAAGACCGCGCCTGGTACGGCGTTCTTCTACCGGGTCAAAGAGATGGGCGGTATAAATGCCGAGGCTACGGCGAGAAATGCGTTGATACCTCATTCAGCCCTATTCGACAATTTTGGCTCGCGGTCTATTCAAGAGAATGGCGTCTTTGCCCCGACCCCCGCCTTATCCGGCGCCACAGAATCATTGAACAAGGATCAGCGTGCGGCCATGCTGGACAAAATGGTTGGTGCGCTCATCTCAAGGCTGCCGATGAGGATTCGGCGAGCAATCTTCTCCGCCAAGATGCCACCCGATTGGGACGAGGAGCGCTACCTTTCGTACCATCCTGACGTAAAGGCGGCGGTCGAGAATAGCATCATGAGCAGCGGGTTCGAGCATTGGGTGCGGCACGGCCGTGCAGAGGGACGGAGGCTTGCAGGCGCCAAAATACCAAAATGGCTGAGCGACGAGATGCTCGCGCTTTCAGACATTGAGGCGAAGCTCTTCCCATCGCGGACTTTCTTTGAAACGGCGACCGAGTGCCGTGCTATGAGGGCCAATGAGGCGGGTCCAGGTCCATTATATATTCAACTCCTCGAAGAGACCGGCGATCAATCTTTCACGCACGTGTTCTTGTTGCCTTCGTTAGAGCCTGGCGGAGCCGAACTTGTAGCGCTGCATCATATCAGAACGCTTGCCAGCGAGTTCGGCGCTCAAATTCTTGTCGTTCTTACGGAGGATACTGACTCACCATGGCTCCAACGCCTGCCCGAATCCGTGACGACGCTGCATTTCGGGCGAGCCTCTTCACGTCTCGACCCCTCACAGGCGCAGATCGTGCTGGCGCGGTTGCTTCTCAAGGTGCACCCCGCCATTATCCATAATATCAATTCTGCCATCGGCTGGCAGGTATTCTGTAAGTATGGGGCGGCCCTGTGCTCCGAGTCGAGGCTGTACGTCTCACTTTTTTGGTTCGATTACACTATAGAGCAGGAGCCAGTTGGGTACCCGAGGGAACTGGATAAAGCGCATGCTTACCTCAGTAGCATCTTAACCGATAACCAGAGGTTCGCTGATAAGCTGATGGAATTGTATGGATTTAGAGATAACCTGTTTTCTGTACTGCGCTATCCGGTGCACGTCGTTCCGCGGTTCACATATTTTGACAATGATCGGCAGCCGAAGATCCTTTGGGCCGGTAGGCTCGTTCGGGCGAAGAGGCCTGATATCCTCCACAAGATCGCCGAATCTCTACCCGACTGCATCTTCCACGTATACGGAGATAGCCTGCTAGAGAGATCAAGCGAAATCGCCCAAACTTATGAAGCCCTTCGGAAAATGAAGAATGTAACGTTGTTCGGAAGCTATGCTGGCTTTGATGCCATCCCAACGGACAACTATGCTCTATTTCTCTACACCAGCCAGTGGGACGGCATGCCGAACGTCGTTCTGGAGGCGCTGGCGAGCGGCTTGGCGGTCCTCGCGCCGGACGTAGGTGGTATCCGCGAAGTGATTCCTTCGGATTCGGGCTTCTTAATTGACCGGTGCGATGATGTCCAAGCCTATGTTGAGGCGATTCGGAGGGTAATAGCTAATCCGCAACTGATCTTCGCTGAGCATGATAAAAGGCTAAAATTACTACGCGAGCAATATTCTCCCGAAGCATTTATAGCTTCTCTGGCCAGTATGCCGTTATATACCCTGACAGAGGCGTGTTCCCGAACCTAATTGAAATTAAGGGCAATAAGAAATTTTAATCGCTTGCTTAATAAGAATAGGATATCTTGGGTACCAAAAGAAGGGGACGTTGAGGCAGCGCGATACCTGCTGAGGCTGTCGAAAAAGCTAACCCCTTCGAATATTTCCTTCCTGATTTTTGTCTTCATCGGTTCACCCAAAATCATTTATAACCCATTATAATATTTATTAAATAGTTGCTTTATGCTATCCT
>Ga0208038_1000075_pt1 | contig 104740 bp, 89 predicted proteins | sample June2015DPH_16_1_FD_184714 | JGI IMG/M metagenome (GOLD analysis project Ga0208038, IMG submission 184714) | Peatland microbial communities from SPRUCE experiment site at the Marcell Experimental Forest, Minnesota, USA - June2015DPH_16_100... | ecosystem: Environmental > Terrestrial > Soil >...
GGCGCTTCAATCCCCAGAATCTGTCGGTACAGTTCACGATCTTGCATCCCCAGATTGTCGCATCCCGAGATCGTCACCCACTACAAAGTCGGAATTCCCTCTTTTTGTTGGCACTGCTCTGGAGTTTGTGGGAGTTTGAATTGTGGGCCTTGCCCGTGATCGCCGTGCTGGGAGCACTGACCAAAGAATCGTTCGTTCCCTTCAGCATCGTGCTTACGTCCGCTTGGTGGTTCTCAATCCGGGCCGATCGAAATCCCGAGCGCAATCATTTCTCGCCGGTCTCACCTTGGATACTGAGCAGTTGGGTGCTAAGCCTCGCTGCGATGATCGGCCTGCAATGGTCGATCACCGGCAGGTTTGTAAGTCCGCTGCAGTTTGGTCTCGCCCTTCATCGCGGTGACGACTATCTCGGCCACTTCGCTTCTTCGCTGCACGATCGAAATCTCTGGTACATCTTTTTGTGGCTGTTGCCCACCGCCATCCCAAACCTGAAGCGCCTTCCCAAATCGTGGCTCATTCCAGTGGGCGCGACTTGCGCCATGGCATTTGTGCTGGATGCGTATTTTGGGGGCGCGCCGGGTACCGTTGGCCGTGAGCTCTTCAGTATCGCCGGTCCGGTGCTCAGCTTGTCGTCCGCATTATTCCTGCTGCGGATTGCGGGCTAGCTCTCTTCTTGGTGTGCCCTGATTCGTCGCTCCCACTCAGGTGAGCATTTCCGGCTGAATCGAAGGATCGGGTTGGGAAAACTGCCGCTGATACAACTCTACGTAGATACCGTGCTGTTCCAAAAGTTCAGCGTGTCTGCCGCGTTGAACAATGCTTCCGTCCTGCACAACTAGGATTTGGTCGGCCTTGAGAATTGTCGAAAGACGGTGCGCGATCACGATCGAAGTTCGTTCGGCGAGCGCGATTTCGAGCGCCCTTTGGATCGCAGCTTCCGACTCGGAGTCCAAATGTGCCGTGGCTTCGTCAAGGATCACAATGTCGGGCGCTTTGAGAAGAAGCCGCGCAATGGCCAGGCGTTGCTTCTCGCCGCCCGAGAAGCGATACCCGCGCTCGCCGACCAGCGTATCTAACCCTTTGGGGAGAGATGCGAAGAGTGGGAGTATCTGCGCCGCCCGCAATGCTTCCTCCATTTCTCCAACTGTGGCATCGGGCTTCGCATAGAGAAGGTTGGCGCGGATCGTATCGTGGAAGAGGTGAACGTCCTGAGTTACGATGCCGATGCGGCGATGGAGAGAATCGAGTTTCGCATCGCGAACGTCTATACCGTTAACCGCTACCGCTCCACTTTGCACGTCATACAGTCTGGCGACGAGCCGGGTAATCGTGGTCTTGCCCGCGCCCGAGGGGCCAACGAGAGCGACAAGTTGTCCCGGTTCCACGCTAAAGGTAACGTCATGAAGCACCGTCTTCTCCGGCGTTTTGTCGGGCACGGCAATGGACTCAAGCGAGGCGAGCGAAACTTCAGACGCAGTTGGATAGCGAAAAGAGACGTGATCGAAGGAGACTCTTGCCGGACCCTCCGGAATCGCAATCGCCCCCGGCCGTTCTTGGATCATCGGCGGCAGATCGAGCACCTCGAAGACCCGCTCGAAGGATACAAGCGCAGTCATGACGCTGACCTGAATGTTGGAGAGTCCGAAGAGCGGGCCATAAAGACGGCCCAAGTAAGAAACCAGGGCCACGACCGTGCCGACATCAAGCGCGTGTTTGATGGCGAGCAGTCCGCCCCAGCCATAGGCAAGCGCAGTGGCAAAGGATGCCATGAGCATGAGTGCGGTGAAAAAGATACGTCCGTAGATTGCGCGCTTCACGCCGATATCGGAGACACGCGCGGCTTGGGCTTCGAATATTTTGCTTTCGTCCTGGCGCCGGCCGAAGAGTTTCGCGAGCTGGGCGCCCGCCACGTTGAAACGCTCGACCATCAGGCTGTTCATTGAAGCGGCAAGGTCGAAGCTCTCGCGCGTGATGGCCTGGAGCTTTCGTCCCCAAAAACGGGCTGGAAAAATGAACAGTGGGAGCAGGATGAGAGCGGCAAGCGTGATCTGCCAGGAGAGCATGAACATGGCCCCCAGGATCAAGGCGGCGGTGATGATATTGCCGACAACGTTCGAAAGAATGTCGGTGAAAGCGTTTTGCGCTCCCGAGACATCGTTGTTCAGCCTGCTAACCAAGGCGCCCGTCTGCGTGCGAGTGAAGAACGCCAACGGCATTTGCTGGATATGTTCAAAAAGCTTCGCGCGCAGGGAGAGCACAATGCGAGCGCCGATTTTCGCGGAGAGATAAGACTGCGTCAGTCCGAACGCGCCATCAAGAATGGCGAGCATGCCCACCAGCACTGCGAGGTGGATGACGAGAGTGGAATTTCCCTTGAGGATTCCGTTGTTGATAATGGCGCGATAGATGAGAGGATTCGCAATGCCGATGGCAGCGTCCAGGACGACAACAAAGAGGAATACCGCCAGCAGCCGGACGTAGGGTGCAGCAAATCGCAGCGTGCGTTTCACGGTGCCCGGCCTTACGGTTTGGCGCACGACGGAGGCGTCCTGGACAAAGGAGCGCAGCCATCCTAGCGCGCTCACTCCACCACCAGCACCACGAACGAATCCGGCTCCACTTTTCTTTCCGGCCGCGGGCCCACGTTCGCCGTCACGGTGAAAAGCCGATGCGTCTTCGCATCGAGCGCCATGGTGCGCGCTCCCTTTTGGGTCGCGATGGTTTGCGCCACGCTGAACTTGTCGGCGCCATCTTCGCGAATCACCGTGATGGTGCCGTCTCCCGCCGACGCAAACGCCAAGTCCCTATCGGCATCGAAGCCGGTCGCATCGCATCCCTCGCCGATGGCGGGACTGGCCACAATTTTTCCGCTGTCCGCATCGACGATTGCCATCTTCTTATTTCCGCCGCAGCCGGCAAAGAGACGCCGGTTCTTTCGGTCGATCGCGAGCCCCGTCGGCTCTTCGCAGTCCGTCAGCTTCCACCGCGACTTCACCGTCAGCTTCTGTGGATCGAACGCCACCAGTTCCGACGTGTCCTCAATATTTACGAACACCGTGCCCTTTTCGTCGGTCGCGGCAAATTCCGGCTTCCCGCCCAGATCGATCTTGCCCACAACCCCGCCCTTGGACGCATCTACGGCCGTCGTGTCATGACCTCTTCCGTTAAACGTAAACACACGCTTCGAAAACGGGTCATACAGAATCGCGTCGGGGCCGCTGCCGACCTTGATCTTCTTTTCTACCGCAAGCGACTTCAGATCGAACACGCTCACCGTATCTTCGCGGCCGTTGCTGGTGAATCCGTGACCGATCTCTGGATCCAGCGCGATCCCGTGCACGCCCATCGTTTCCGGAATTTCGCCCACCTGCTTGCCCGACTCGGTATCGATTACCATCACACGGGTGGAGCGCGAAATGAACAAGCGATGCCCATCGCTGTCCGCGGTCAGATAATCCCAGCCGCCATCGCCGCCCAGCTTCCAAGTTTTGACTACCTTGTAGTCCGCACCGGCCGCCATAGCTACCAACATCGTGGTTGCCAGCAAAAGCAAAGAGATTCGCACCGCTGTTCGCATTTTCATGGCTATCACCTTAGCGCAATTCAAAGGAAAAATCCTCCCGGTGCGCCGCAACCAACCAGACCCGGCAGTTAGATACTGGCCCTGGAATGCCAGTCCCATGCGCGCTCCACAATAGTGCAAACAATTGCCGCTACCAGCCGCCAACCCCCATAAATCCACCATTTTGCACCGGCAAAGTTTGGCACCGGGTTTGCTCCTACTATGCGTGGAGGAGCACACATCCGCCGCTCGGTCCGCGGATGATCCCTCGCTCCGCAATCGGGAGACCTGCGATGAAAAAGACCCTGTTCGTGCTCTGCCTACTTTTCACGACCGCGGCATTTGCGCAGCGCGGTGGCGCGTCGTATACGAGCAGTCAACCGCAGAGCTACCAGTTTCCGAGTCAACCGGCGCACGCAGCGTATGCGCCCATGTCTCAGGAACAGAGCGTCCTCGCCGCCACGAGTTACACCTCCGCTCAGGGAGAAAGGCCGGCTTCGGATTTCCCGCAGGCAGAGGGCGTTTCTCTCGGCGCCTTTGCCCGCGAAGTCAGGAAGCAGCACGCCCAGTTGAAAAAATCCCGCGTCGTCTGGGTAAACCAGTAGGGTGTGGCACGGACGCTCTCGTCCGCGCGATCTCGAACTGCAATCTAAATCCAAAAATGAAAAGCCCGCCGACTTACAGGCGGGCTTGGCGCGACGCCAAGAAACTTCGCACGCCGCTTCCCGCGAAACATCGTCCCTCACCAGCGATTGCACTCCGATGCTCATGAGAAAAGAAATGTTAATCTAGAAGAAATTCAAATGACTATCCTGGACTTCACCGCCGTTGTCGCGATTGTCTCCTTCGTTGCGGGACTTCTCGGATCGCTCACCGGCCTCGGTGGTGGGGTTGTCCTCGTGCCGCTGCTCACCATCTTTTTCCACGTGGATATCCGCTATGCCATCGGAGCCTCGCTCGTCTCCGTGATCGCGACCTCCTCCGGCGCCGCCGCCTCGTATGTGAAAGAAGGATTCTCCAACATTCGGATCGGCATGTTTTTGGAAATCGCCACCACCTTGGGCGCGTTGATGGGAGCCTTCCTGGCTACCCGGATTCCGACCAGCGCCCTGGCGATCATCTTCGGAGCTGTCCTGCTCTACTCGGCGTTTCTTTCCCGCAAGCCGCGCACGCTGGCCCAGCGCAACCTGCCGCCAGATCCGCTCGCCACCCGTCTGCAGCTGAACGGCAGTTTCCCCGACATGGGAGGCGAGCGCAGTTATAACGTGCAGCGCGTTCCCACCGGCTTCAGCCTCATGTTTGGCGCCGGCGCGCTTTCCGGATTACTCGGCATCGGCTCCGGCGCCGTCAAAGTGCTTGCCATGGATCAAGCCATGCGGATCCCCTTCAAAGTTTCCACCACCACCAGCAACTTCATGATCGGCGTGACTGCGGCCGCCAGCGCCGGTGTCTACCTCGGCCGTGGATACGTCGATCCCGGCCTCTCGATGCCCGTCATGTTAGGAGTTCTGGCTGGCTCCTTACTTGGCAGCCGCATCCTGGTCAAAGCCGAAACCAAGTCGCTCCGCCTCGTCTTCAGCGTAGTGATTCTCGTTCTAGGCCTGCAAATGCTCTACAAAGGATTCTGGGGGAAAATCTGATGCCCGCCGCCCAAGCGCCCGCCCCCCGACCGCAGCTGATTCAACCCCAGCCGCAATCGTGGGATGATCACCGCATCGAAGTCATCCTCGGCAATCTGCTTCGCGGCGGGGTGCTGCTCTCGGCGGCTGTTGTTCTCTGGGGAGCGTGTATCTATCTCTTCCGCCACGGGCACGAACCTGCCGATTACCGCGTCTTTCGCGGAGAGCCCTCCGAATTCCGCACCATCCGCGGAGTCATCCAAAGCGTCAAGGACGGCCGGGGCCGAGGCTTGATCCAACTCGGATTGCTCCTGCTTATCGCGACGCCAATCGCCCGCGTAGGCTGCTCCATCGTGGGATTTGCCATCGAACGCGATCGCATGTACGTAGCCTTCACCTTGATCGTGCTCGCCATCCTGCTCTACAGCCTCCTCGGTTCCGGCCTGGGCGTGTAAGCGCGGATGCCCTTCTTTTAGGTCGCTCGGGACCGGGCAGAACGAAAAAACCCCGCCCAAGCTGAGCTTGGACGGGGTGAGGATTCACTTTCCGCAAAACGCGGGTAGTGAGCCGGTCTAGAAGACAAACCGAAGCGAGAACTGGCCGAAACGGCGCTCGTCGTTGTTGCCGCCGGTGGCGAGCGTACCGAGACCACCCTTCTCCTCGGTGACGTTCAACGGTGTCGTCGTCGCGCCGTCGTAATACAGATTAGTCGTGTTTACATAATAGTTGTGGTGGTTGAAAACGTTAAACCCCTCGGCGCGGAATTCGAGGCCGACGCGCTCGGTGAATTTGAACTTCTTGCCCACCGACATATCGACGTTCCACGCCCCCGGGCCGCGAAATGCGTTCCTAGCCGACATGTTGGCTGGAAACGGCCCAAAGTCCGAAATGCCCAAGGCCGGGTCGAGAGGCGCAAAACTCGCCGGGACCGGCACGCTCAGGGCATTGAAAGTGTTCACGCCCACATTCTGAGGCGAGCCGACATGGAAATTCGGCGCAGTGGCTGGTGTCAAGCGTGGCCAAGTATAGAAGTTGTAGACGTTGCTAGCGTCGTATACGCTGAATGGGCTGCCCGTGCGTGCGGTAATGATGCCCACTACCGACCAGCCTCCCAACGCCTCGCCCATGCCCTTTCCGCTCTTGAACCATGGAGTTTCCCAGATTGGAGAGACCACGATGCGGTGCCGGATATCATAGTCTGAGTTACCCCAATCCAGCTTTGGGTTGAACGGATCGGTGTAGCCAAGGCTGCCAATGTACTCGGATCCGCCCTGCAAGCTATCGGAGAAGGTCGAGCTTATGTCATCCAACGAGTGCGCCCAGGTGTAGTTCGCGACCAGACTTAGGCCAGTGTTGTGCAGGTTTTGCGTCTGGAATTTAAGGTTCAGAGCATGGTAGCTGCTGTTACCCATGCTGCCACGCATGTTGATATTCGAATATTGATCGTTTGGCCGGTTGAAGCACGGAGAAGGGCAATCGGGAGACTGTGAAAATGTCAGGGGGTCTCCGAGATAGAACTGGCCGGCTCCGAGCAAGTTTATGTTTTCGATGTCATAGAGGTGAACCCCGTGTGCGCCGCTATAACCCAGTTCCACGATCGTGTTTCGAGCCACCTCGCGTTGTAGAGCCAGGCTCCAGAACTGCGTCTGCGCCACCTGGATGTGGGGGTCCGGCATGCGCAGCTCAGCAGGAGGAAGGTAACTTGCAGGACCGGGTAGACCCAGAGGGCCAAGGTCGTTATTGGTAACCAATGTCGTGCAAGTGGTGACCGAGGGCTGGCAAACGGCACTCAGCACAGCGCTGCCCGGGGGATTAAAACTAGCGTTATAGGTCACATTGCCAAAGTTGCGTTCGTAGCTGATGCCAAAGCCACCTCGCAAACTGCTCTTGCCATCGCCGAAAATATCGTACGCGAAGCCGACCCGCGGCGCGAATGTACCCCACCTGGGAGCCCAGAAGCCACCGACCGAGCTCTTATCTGCAATCGAGATTCCGCCGTTTCGCACTTGCTCCTCATAGCTAGAACCGGAGCCGAGGTAGAAATTGGAGTCCAAATTTGGATTGTTGTTGTGTTGCGTGCCGTAATGCTCGTAGCGCAATCCATAGTTGAACGTCAGCCGCGGAGTCATCCTAAAGCTGTCCTGGGCATAAACGGCCCAGTCTTTGTAGCGATAGCTGCGTGCGTAGGCGGCCGAGCTCAGCGGAGGAGTCACGGCACAGGCTGAATTCTCGATCAAGTCGCTAGTACTCCCGGTCAGCCAAAAACCTGGGTTGGCGACGCAAGGAAGCTGGCCTTGGGGGTTGACTCTGGCGTCGAACGCGATTAGCTGGCTTCCGCCCGTATTTCCGGAAATATTCGTCAGATCATTAAAGCTGTCCTGTAAGGTGGCGCCAAGTTCCTCCACTGCCTGTGCGTAAGCGCCATAGGCTACGTTAAGTTGCATGTAGGTAAACTGGCCCCCAAACCGCATGTTGTGCCTGCCCTTGGTCCATGACACGTCATGTTCGAACTGTATTGTATTCTGCGGTCCGCCATACGGCAGACCACCCTCGCCCGGCGCCGAGGTGTTTTCCAACCCTGGGAGGTTAATATAACCTTCGGTCACTGGGTCCACAGGCGGGACGACCATCAGGTTCGGGCTGCTGGTCAGCGAAGTCTGGAAGGAGTTCAATGTGTTGAAACGCGTATAGCTGATTTTGGTGTCGTTGAGCAGGTTGCTGTTGAAAGTGTGGCTCATCGAATATAGAAAACTCTGGTTCAGCTCGCTGGTGCCAACATCATATTGCGGGTACGCGCTGTAGAAAGCCGTACCTGGGAAATAGAATTCGCTATCCCTGCCGCTGCGGAAAAACATCTGAGTCTTGTCGCTCAGGTTGTAGTCGAGGCGCCCCACCAAGGTGTATGTGTTCTGGGGATTTTGGCCGCCAGCATTGAATGGCGCATTGAAGTGGACGACATCGAGCACAGGTTGCGAACTTGGAACCGCCGTGGCCCCGTTTATGGGACCGACCGTAAGACCGGCCGCCGCTAGCTGCCCAGCGGTGATAGGCGCACCGGAAGCGGGATATGCGCCAGTACCGAACTGTGTAAAGTAAGCCTGGGCATTTGCCGGCAACATGGCTATAAATGTCGGGTCGAATACCTCCGCGCTCTCGGAGGCTGCACTCCGCACGCGCGTAAACTCGGTGCTCTCAGAAATGAACAGCTTGTTCTTGATGATCGGACCGCCGGCCTGAAAGCCAAACATATTTCGAGTGTATATGCCCTTCGGATCCACGATGGACCCGGCGGCGGAGTTGGCTGCGTCGTTTGCGTACGTATTGGCCGTGTATGCTGAGAGGCGGTTGAACTCCCAGACGGAACCGTGGAAAGTGTTGCTGCCCGCTTTCGTGGTTACATTGACCACTCCTCCCGAGGCGCGCCCATACTCGGCCGTGAAGTTGTTGGTAATTACGCTATATTCCTGCACCGCGTCGAGCGGGATCATTTCGCCAACGGAGACACCAAATACGGCCACGTTCTCTACGCCATCCAACAGAATCTCGGTACCCGTTTCGCGCTGCCCGTTGATACTGTAGCCCACACCGCGGCTCGAGAGGTTCTGGCCACCACTGGTGCCGCCGTTGGAGGTGCTATCCCCGCCGCTGACGTTGCCGGAAATCGCAACAAAGTCGTAAGGGTTGCGTGTGAGGCTGGGCAGTTGCGCCATTTGCTGCGTGTCGATGAGCTGCGTAAGTTCCTGCGTCTCCGTATTCACTTGAGTGGCCATTCCGCCCACGACGTCCACTATAATTGAACTCGAACCAACGGTCAGTTGGGCATCAACCGTCGAAATGCCGCCGACAGTGACTTCCACAGTCGTCCGGAAGGTTTCAAACTTCGCGCTCGTGACCGTTACCTGATAATTTCCTGGTGTAAGGCCGGAAATCGAGTACTGACCAACGCTTCCCGTCTGCGCGGTTCGTTCAGCTCCCGTCGTAACACTCTTTGCCCTTACTGTGGCGCCAGCGATGACCGCTCCTGACACATCCTTCACCGTGCCCGAAATCGCCCCGGTCTCCACCTGGGCAAAGACCGAAGTTACGGTCAACAACAAGCCAAGCACTAGACTAAAGAATACTTTTGCCGATCGAGCCATGAGAGTTCTCCTCAAAACGAAAATTTCAATGAAAGCGCTGTCAACTGAGACTTCCATAACGTCCGGCCTCTGGCGTCAAACCAAGACAAGACGTTACAAATGCATCTATGCACTGGCAATCGGTATTCCAAATGGTCCGCCACGAGTTTGGCCGTGGATTATGTAGCAGTTAGAGCAATAAGGGTGGGCCAAGTTTGCTGTGGCAGGCGCAAACCTCTACTGAAAACGGTAGCGTCCCAAGCTCGAGCTATGGAATATGGTAGCCGCATTCCGCAATTTGTCCAGTGTCTTTGGGCTTCGCAGGGGTTGGCTACATCTTTACTAATTCGGAGCGGAGAGTCCAAACTCAAGGGAAGAAATGGCGAAGGCATAGGTCGTCACGTAAGTATGGAGTCGTCGAGTCGTTTGCGGCGGAAGTCGGCTACGTGTTGCACGAAGGCCATGATCAGCGGATGCGGGTTCGCCTCGCGCGACGAAAGTTGCGGTTGGAATAACGTCGCGATGTAAAACAAATGCGCGGGAGATTCGATGGCCCGGCATTCTTCATTGGAGCCGCGGGCTACCACCGGAAAGCCCGCTTCCATCGCCATCCATTCGAACTCGGGATTCAGTTCGTAGTTGCAGAAGAATTCTTCCTCGATCGTTTCCTTTCCGTAAAACGCCGCGAGATAAGAGCCGGGACGCAGGCGGATCTGGTCGACTTTGCCGGAGAGCTTGGGCGCCTTTGGATCGCGGTTGGGAATGGCACAGGCGACCGGATAGATGACGATGTTCCTGGCGTTCGGGTCTTCTTCGGCGGTGGTGGCGTCGCGGACGCCGAGCACGTTGCGGGCGCACTCGATGAGCGTGTACTGGAAGCCTCCGCAGGTCGCGAGGAATGGGCGGTCATGGACGCGTGCGAACTCGATGCCTTTGAGCATGCCGTCGAAGCTCTTGTAGGGGCTGCCCGGCGAGGCCCACAGTCCATCGAAGGAATCGAGGGTGGCGGCGGCGCCCGGTTGGAGCAGAGAAGGCGTTGGAAGCCAGGCCGACTCTACTTTGAGTTGGAGCTTCCGAGCGGCGTGCTGGAGCGAATCGTCGGTCGCGTGATGGGAACGGAATTCGGGATTGAAATCGCCGAGAATCCCGATCCGGACGGATTCGGTCACAAGAGACATTCTAAATGAGTGGTTCCAACTTGCCATTGAGCAGTTAGCTACGGGCGTCGTCGACGCCACGCCTTTCATAAATTGTCATCGCGAGCGTAGCGAAGAACCTGCAGTTCGCCGCAAAATGCAGATCCCTCGCTACGCTCGGGATGACAAATCCGGCGAATGGAATGCTACAGCAACTCCATCTGCGCCAGCAGCATGTAGAGGCCGAGCAGTGTAATGGCTGCGCCTCCCCAGACCATGGCGGTGGATTTCCAGGCGAGCGCAGTGACAAATTCCTTCTGGCTGCGGAAGGAGATAACGAACGTGGAATTGTTAGCGCCTTTCATCAATACGACGGGCGGAGCGAGATTGAAGTCAGAAGACTTGGGCTGGTCTTCATTCGGACGCGCTTCCTGCGAACGCGCTTCGTGCAGCCGCTCTTCGTTGTGGGCGGAAACTGGCGCGAGCGGCGCGTTTTCCGCGACGGCTACGGTTTGATACGGAACTCCGGCAGCGGACCACGCCTCGGGCCTGGTGATGCCGGCGCGAGTGAGCGCAGCCGCGATTTTCGCCTGCTGGCTCATTTCTTGAGTGGTGGAAGGAGCCGCGCCACTGGCAAGTCTGATGATCTGCGGGGCAGGAAGCTGCTCCGAAAAATTGTTTGGCGTCGAGTTGCGCGAGTAGTTCGTGCGCACGTCGTTCGTGTGTACATCGTACGGCGAAAGGGGACGCACTTGAACGCCCGGATTTTCAGTCAGAGTTCCGGCGATGAAGAGCGCGTCTTCGGGCTTGATCGAGCGCTCTTCGATGCGCAAACGGCGGCCCGGAACGATGCCGTATCGAGAAAGAAAAACGCTTACGCGCGGCGGAATGTCGTCCAGATTCGACGAGAAAAACGATGCCGCATATTCTTCGCGAAAGTCGCGGTGCAAGTCGAGATCGGCTCCGAGAGGTTCGACGAGCAACTGGCCGGTGGAGTCGTCGATGAAGAAGGGCAGGTGCAGAGTTTCATCCGCAACTTTCTCCCATTCCTGCTTCTTGCCATCGCGCTGCTGCCATGCGGTGGTGTGGTAGAGAAAGCAAGGCTTGCCGGTGATGGGCGCGGATATTGTGTGAGGACCGGCAGCCGCGCCGGTGACCTCGACCAGTCCCAGGGCGGCGCTGCGAATTTTGGAGGCCGGGGTGGTAAGCAATAAGCGCTTGCGGGCGAGCAGTTGAAATCCGACAAAGAAAAAGTACAAACCGCCGGCAATCGCGACCGACGAAAGAATCGTGAGGTAGTTGATCGAGATGAAGATGGAAAGGCAGACGGTCACAGTGCTTTCCTAATTTGCCTCGAATGATGTGATCGACGGATGATCTGATATGAGAATAAGAAGAGATTTCAAGAACGACACGGAGAAAGAGGTGGGATCGACTTACGGAAGTAACCGAGGGCGTCCGCCCCTGCGTGAGCGACTTAGGGATATTGGGGGCGAAGGAAGCTCGCCCCCGAATGGTCTTTCGCTATGGTGTTGTTGCATCCGCGAAACTGTGCGGATCAAGCTGCCTGTGAAAGTCTTCCAGTAAGCGCTGCCAGTAACTGGGTTCCATCGGGAGTACCAAGTCCGGTGCATGGATCCCATCCCTCGCCTGCGCTAAAGGCGCCGTTGTTGCCTTCCGTTACGTCGTGAAATCCGGATGCTTCTACGGCTTGCGCGTAGATTAACGGGTTCAGGAAACCGACCGATTTCCCGATCTTTTGATTGATGCGCGCCAGCAGAGCGGCCCATAAAGGCGCAACCGCACTGGTGCCACCGAAGACAGCACTCTCGCCATCGACGAGAATGTTATATCCGGTGTTGGGGTCGGCATCGCCGGAGACGTCGGGCACGCCTCGCCCGCCCGTTTGACCCGATGGCGACGGAACACCGAAGCCATTTTGGTAAGAGGGAAGCGGGAAGGCGTTGCTCACGCCGCCGCCCGTGGCTCCGCCATTCGGCAAGTCGTTCCAGACGGTTTCGTTCACAATTTGTTCGTTCGAAGTTTGCAGGGTGGTGCCGCCACAGCCCAGCGTGAAGGAGCTGGAAGCCGGGAAATCAACGTGGTTGTTGCCGTCGTTGACTCCGTCCGAAGAACCATTGTCACCGGAGGCGACGCAGACGGTTACACCGATGGCCGCGGCCGCTTGAAAGGCCTCGTCGAAGTTGGTGAGCGCCTGAGTTGTCCATCCCGACTCGGGACCGCCCCAGCTTATCGAAATGACCGAGGGTTGATTGGTGCTGTCGTGTACTGCGGTGGTGATGGCGTCAAGGAAACCGCGATCTGTGTTCGGGGCAAAATAGACGACGATCTTCGCAGCCGGAGCAATCGCGCCCGCCACTTCAATGTCGAGCATCACTTCGTCGTCCGCGCTGTTGGGACCGGTTGGACTATTGGCGCCTCCATCGACGGACACGGAGACGACTTGAGGTTGGTTGATATTGAGCGAGCTAAAATAGTTGCTCAGGTCATCGATCTGAAAGCCTCCACCTAACTCAATGATCCCGATACATTGACCCGCTCCGTCTCCTGCGGGGTAGTCGTAGATTTGGGCCAACTCATTGGGATCATACGAATTGGTGGCGGTATGGGCCTTAATTCCAGGGGTTTGCGGCAAGCGTCTGAAATGCGGTTCTGCCTGGGGGCGGTTGTCGAGACCAAACACTCCCGTGATGATGTCTGCATAGTCGGCTGGCACGCTGATAGTGCCGACACGGCCGCGGAAATTCCCCTTGGGGTGGCTGTACTCTTTGAGTTCCACGTGGAAGGCCTTTTGGAGATTGGCTACGGTTCCTGACAGAAGTACGGTCCGGCGCGCCAGCTCGGTTCCGGTTTCGTGCACCTTCAGGCCGAATTCCTGGGCGAACTTCTTGATTCTGTCGAGATCGGCAGGATCGGCGCCGTGGGCATTTTCGAACTCGGCGCGCGACATGCGTTTGAAACCCGGTTTTTCGAGAGCGCTCCTTAACTCGCCATGCTTCGCCTCCGATTTCGAGCGAAGTCGTATGGAGACCTCAATGGTTTGGTCCGGATGCGAATTTTGGATCAGGCGCGCACCACGGACTGGCTGACGTTCGCTGCCTGGAATGACGCTGAATTTTCGAGTGGAAGTCACGGTTGCTCCTTTGTTTCGGGGGAACAGAGCGGCTGGGAACTAATCGCGACTGGGAGTCGCACAGGTAGGGAAGTCCGGGGTCGTCCCGCCGTTCAGATGGGTCCCGAAACGAGTTGAGGATATCAAGAAAAAAAGAGAGTTATCAATACAAAACCGGAGCAATAAGTAGAAAGGGCAGGTGCGATTTTCCCGATTTGGGACTATGGAACGCTAACGCTAAAGAGCGCTAAAGTGATGCCCCGATACAAAGCCTGAGTTTTTCCATGCCGATGAAGGCGCGCCATTGCGTTTTCGCAGCGAAGTTTGAATTTTCTCTCGGCCTGTTGAGTGGTTTCTTCTGGCTGGAGGAACGGGGGACGAGCCCGTCGCATGACTTTCGTAATCGACTAGCGGGGTAACCGCGTTGCTGGTGGGGGGTGTGAATCCTAGAATCAAGGCGGAGCTCTCTGTCGCAAGACCGCCCATGCCGGAAAATCCCAATCGTGCCGAATTAGCTCGCCGCGTAGAAAAGGCAGAGAAGCTTTTGCAGAAGGGGAAGACGGCCGACGCGCTGGCGGAATACCTGCAAATCCTGGAAAGCGATCCGGAAAACGACAATGTGCGGCAGATGGCGGCGGAGCTGTGTCTCTCTTTAAGTAAGGGGGCGCAGGCGGTGCGGTTGCTGGGAGAGTTGTTTGAGCGGCAGGTAGCGGCGACGGATGCGACGCGCGCGAGTCTGACCTATAAGAAGCTGGCGCGGTATACCAACCCGACCTGGGAACAGAAAGTGCGTTTTGGGCAACTGCTGGAGCACTCGAACAAAAAGCTGGCTATCGGGACGTATGAAAATGCGTTGGAAGACTTGCAGCGGCAGGGAAAAAAGGAAGAAGCGTTGCTGATTTTGCAGCGGATCCTGAGTCTGGAGCCATCGCAGCCCAACCATTTGCGGGTGGCGGAATTGTCGGCGGAACTGGGCGAGCACGTGATGGCGTCGCAGTCATTTTTGCAGTTGGCGGAACTGGCGGAAACTTCGGGGGGAAACGCCAGCCCGTGGTTCGAGCGGGCGTATACGGAGAATCCGGCGGATTCGAAGAGCGCGTTGGCCTATGGCAAGAGCCTGCTGTCGCGGGGCGAGTCGGGGGCAGCGATTTTTATTTTCGAGCCGCTGGTGCATTCCGGAAATGCATCACTGGAGCTGCGCGACCTGTATGCGCAGGCGCTGCTGTCAGCGGATCGGTGCTTGGATAGCGAGCCGTTGATCTGGCAGATGTTCGAGCAGAACCCGGCGCGCATACACCAGGTGGTGAGCCTGATCGGAAAGATGATCGACTCCGAGCTGGATGCGGAGGCGGTGGCGCTGGCCCGCAAGCTGGAAGCTTTCCAGCGGCGGCGTGGGGAACGACGATCGTTTATCGCGACGATGCAAGAACTGTTGGCTTCCCACCGTCCGTCGGCGGAAATGTTGGAATTTCTGGCGGAGCTGTTCAACGCGTCGAACCGTGAAACGGACTACGCGCAGGCGCTGCTGAAGCTGTTTGATCTGTATTGCACGAAGCACGATTACCAGAAAGCGGGCGAGTGTCTGGACCGGGCGGCGGAAGTGGATCCGTACGAGCCGGGACATCAGAAACGGCTGGAGGGGCTGCGGGGCAAGATCGACGATCAGCGCTTCAACGTAATCGCGTCGCGGTTCACGCCGGTGAAGAAAGAAGAGGAGCCAGCCAAGGCCCCAGAACCGACGTTGGGAGCGGCCGCGCTGCAGGATCTGATGCTGCAAGCCGAGATCCTGGTGCAGTATGGGATGCGCTCGAAGGCGATCGAGCGTTTGCAGCGCATTCAGGAACTGTTTCCGCGGGAGGAAGAGCGCAACCAGGATCTGCAGCGGCTGTACATTTCAGCGGGCATCGAGCCGCAGTATGCGAAGCCAGCGGCGGCGGTCGTGCCAGCGGCGCCATCTGCGGCGAGTGGCGAACAGGCAGCGCCGGCAGCGGCGGCGGCGAGCGATGTGGCCGACGTCAGCAGCCTGGCGAAAGTGGCCGAAATCACGCGCAAGCTCTACCACCAGGGAAACGCGGAAGGAGTTTTGAAAACGGCGACGAACGAAATCGGCGCGAACTGGCGGACTGCGCGCTGCATTGCGGCCTTGCGCAAGCCGGGTCTGCCGCCGTCGAGCGTGCAGGAATATCACATAGAGGGGCTGATTCCGGCGAGTTCGGCGGCCCTGGTTAGCCTGGTGGAAACGCTGCAGGATCTGGCGGTGGCGCGAGGCACGGTGACGATAGGCGATGCGAGAAACGCTCCGGAGTTGATGGGCGTGCGCAGCGCGGTCGAGGAGTTGCAGATTGAATCGCTACTGGCTCTGCCGCTGACTGAAGGCAACGACCAGATCGGAGTGCTGATCCTGACCCAGAACACGGGCCGGGCGTGGCAGGCTTCGGAGGTGCTGGTGATCCGGACGTTGAGCGACCAGGTGTTGATCGCGCTCAACAACGCCGGGCTGCGGCGGCTGGTGAAAAATCTTTCGGTGACGGACGAGAAATCGGGGCTGCTGAAACGGGCTTCGTATCTGGATCTTCTGCAGGCGGAAATCCGGCGCGGGTTGCAGCAGGGGACAACGGTGACGGTGTTGCTGATGCAGTTTGGACGGCGCGGAGCGCTGATCAAGGAATACGGCGAGCAGGCGGTGACGTTGGTGATGGAGCAGATCGGGCAGCTATTTTCGGCGAACATCCGGACGAACGATCTGGCGTTCCACTATGAGGCGACGACGGTCGCGCTGGTGCTGGGCGATACGGGCGAAAAAGAGGCGCTGCTGGCAGTGGAGAAATTGCGGCGGCTGCTCGGGGAAGTGCGTTTTCCGGGTAAGGACAAGGGAGTCGAATTCAGCGCCGGGCTGGCGCAGGCGGTGATGCGGCCGCATTTCGACCCGGCGGACATTGTGACCGAAGTGGCCAACCGCGCCGATCACGCGCTGGAGCTGGCGGTGGCGCAGGGCGCGGGGAAGATTGTGAGTCAGGCGCCGCAGTTCGCGGCATCCGCGGCGGTAGCGTAAAGTTTTCACCGCCGAGACGCCCAGTGCGCCGAGAAAATCCAAGACTTGAACCGCAGAGAACGCAGAGCTCGCGGAGAAAATCGTTGGCGGGACTTCCTCTGGTAACCCGCTCTCCTGACTCTTTTCGAGACCTTCAAACCCAAACTGTCTAGCAAACAGCGAAGGACTAACGACTAACGACCGACGACTGCCTCTCCTCATCCGTGGTGATGTTCTTTTCCTGCTGCTAAACTCACTGGTGGTTTGGGGCCGATGCACTCTTCGATATAGTTGGGACTCATGCTGAAACCTGGAGACATTGCCATTGTCAGTGGGGCGCGCACGCCCTTTGGACGCTATTGCGGGAAGATCAAGGATTACACGGCGCAGGAACTGGGCGCGGTGGCGGCGAAGGCTGCGATCGAGCGCGCGGGCGTCGATCCGAAAGAGTTCGATCATGCCGTATTTGGAAATGCGCAGCAAACTTCGGGCGACGCGATTTATGGAGCGCGGCACGTGGGGTTGCGGGCGGGCTTGCCGATTGAGACTCCGGCGCTGACAGTCAATCGACTTTGCGGGTCGGGGATGCAGGCGATTGTCAGCGCGGCGCAGATGATCCAGACCGACGAAGCGAAGATGGTGCTGGCGGGCGGGATGGAATCGATGTCGCAGGCGCCGTTTGTGATCCGGGGACGCGATGGATTCACGCTGGCTCCGGGCGGGAACCTGGAAGATTCACTCATGGTGGCGCTGCTCGATTCTTATTGCGGACTGTACATGGCGAATACGGCGGAGCTCTATGGCGAGCAGCAGGGAATCACGCGGCAGGCGCAGGACGAGTTCGCGCTGCGCTCGCAGCAGGCGGCTGATGCGGCTTATAAGGCGGGACGCTTGCAGGAAGAGCTGACGCCGGTGCCGTTGCGAAATTCGAAGGGCGCGGCGACGGGAGAGATGCTGACCGAGGACGATCACCGGCGTCCTCAGACAACGCTGGAGGGCCTGGCGAAGCTGCGCGCCGCGTTTGGGAAAAATGGGACGGTGACGGCGGGGAATGCGAGCGGGATTGTGGATGGCGCGGCGGCGGTCGTGATGATGTCTTTGGAGCAGGCGCAGAAAAGAAATCTGAGTCCGCTCGGAAGGATTCTGAATTGGGGGATTGCGGGCGTCGAGCCGAAGCTGATGGGGCGCGGCCCGGTTCCGGCCACAAAGATTGCGCTGCAGCGCGCGGGGCTGACTTTGGATTACATCGATCTGATTGAGGTGAACGAAGCGTTCGCGGCGCAGTATCTGGCGGTGGAGAAAGAATTAGGCCTTGATCGCGAAAAAGTCAACGTGAACGGCGGAGCGATTGCGTTGGGGCATCCGCTGGGAGCGACCGGAACGCGGCTCGTAATCACGCTGCTCTATGAGTTGCGGCGGTGGAAGAAGAAGTACGGGCTGGCAACGGCGTGCATCGGCGGCGGGCAGGGGATTGCTATGGTGGTGGAGAGCTTTCACTAGTTTTTCACCACGGAGACACGGAGGCACGGAGAAAATCTCAAGTGTTGTCATCCTGAGCGAAGCGAAGGACCCATGCATTTCCGTCGGAGCCAGCAAGGTGCCTAATCGCGCTCGTCCTTGCGTTCGACCCTCAGCCACAACATGCGACCCGGAACGGCTTTCATTCCAAGCTCTTTTCGCAGGCTGTTGCGCAGCTCCGTTAACAATGAGTCCAACTCTGCCGCTTGCGTTTTGCCAAGGTCTTCGCCGAACCGTTGCGCCAATCGCACCTGTTCCGGCGTTCCGAACAATTGAATATCGCTGATGGCTTGCTCCAATTCGTCCGCGACTTCCCAGAGGCGGGGATGATTATTTGCCTTCGAAAGGCCCCGATACGCGCTTAGCAGATACCCAATACGCTGTTCGCGCCGTCGATTTGCCGTCTCTCGATGAATTGTGAAAAAGTGAGTCAGGGCCACTACCGCCAAGGCAACAAGCGCGGGGACGACCATCTGCGCGAACTGAAAACTGAATGTGGTTTTCACGCTGACAATTATATGTGGTGCAATTGAGCTTCTCCGGTCAATTTGCAGCCCTCCCGATAGCACCCTTCACCAAGTGCTTGCCAGAGCGAAGGAACCGCGCTAGGGTTCTAGCTGTATGAACGATTTGCGCAGCCAGATCAATAGCCTGTCCGCTGCTGAGAAGGCGGAACTGCTGGATACGGTCTGGGAGAGCCTGGAGGCGGATGCGGTATCGCTGACGGATGCGCAACGGGCGGAGCTTGATTACCGAATCACTCGGCATGAGCAAAACCCTTCCGATATCATCCCGTGGCAGCAAGTCAGGGCGGGCCTGTTTAAGAAACCGTGACACTCCCAGTCGTCTGGATACCAGATGCGAATGAGGACTTGCTGGAAGCGCGGGCATGGTATGACAACATTCGCCCAGAGCTTGGGGAACGCTTCGCGTTGGCGGTCGAGGCCACGGTTGAGGCAATAGCGGAACATCCATTGCAATTCCCAGTCGTCTACCGGAGCCGTCGCCGTGCGGGAGTGCGGCGCTTTCCCTACGGAATATTCTTCGAGGTTCAGGAGCATCGGATCGTGGTAATCGCCTGCTTCCACGGCCGGCGCAATCCGAGGCGCTGGCAGTCGCGGTAACCTATGCGGTCCGATGGCGCAGGCAAAATGCATAGGTTCTTCGCTTCGCTCAGAATGACATATTCTTAAGTAAGTCAGCGTAAGGGAAGCAATTATGGAAATCAAAAAAGTCGGTGTTCTCGGTTGTGGCTTGATGGGTTCGGGCATAGCGCAGGTCTGCGCGACGGCTGGCTTCGACGTGATCGTCCTCGAAGTCGAGCAGAAGTATCTCGACAAGGGCTTTGCCGGGATTGAGAAGTCGCTGGCTAAGTTTGCCGAGCGGCCGGTGGATAAGGGTGGGATCACTCCGCAGCAGAAGGACGAGATACGGGCGCGGCTTCGTGGGACTACTAACAAAGCGGACTTGGCCGATTGCGACATCGTCATCGAGGCCATCATCGAGAACGTCGAGGAAAAGAAAAAGATGTATGCGTCGCTCGACGGCATCGTGAAAAAAGACGCGATCTTTGCCTCGAATACTTCTTCGATTTCGGTGACTGAGCTTTTGACGGCGACGAAACGCCCGGAAAGATTCATCGGGCTGCACTTTTTTAACCCGGTGCCGCTTATGAAGCTGGTCGAGGTGGTGAAGACGATTGCCACCGCTCCCGCCGTGTACGACGCGGCCTACGAGTTCGCGAAGAAGCTGGGCAAGGTTCCGGTGCGCACGTCGGACAAGACGGGATTCATCGTAAACCGGCTGCTGGTGCCGTATCTGCTCGATGCGATCCGTGCCTATGAAGAGGGCGTGGGGTCGATCGAGGACATCGATAACGCGATGAAGCTCGGCTGCGGGTATCCGATGGGGCCGTTTACGCTGCTCGATTTTGTCGGACTCGACACGACTTACTACATCACGCACGTGATGTATGACGAGTTCAAGGAGCGGCGGTTCGCGTCGCCTCCGCTGCTGAAGCGGATGGTGATGGCGGGGTGGTATGGACGCAAGTCGGGGCGTGGGTTTTATGATTACTCGGACCCGGAGAAGCCGGTGGCGGGGAAGTTCTAGGGCTAGTGGGTACCCCCTCCCCCCTATTTTGTTAAAGTATTCGTTTTAAAGGAGTTATATTCAAAGTATTCATAGCAAAGGAGTTACAGGCAAATCTTTGGGGTCCTGAGCTTTAGAATCAGTGGGTTGGACTTACTGAATCCGGCAAAATATAGATTTAAAAGAGCTTAGCTGCAATTGCACCTACAGCCACCCTGGACCTATAACAAAAAAACCTTACCCATCGATCTTTGGAATCATAGAGTTAGGCAAAAAATCCTTCCAAATCTTTGGATTTAAATGACTTATTCGTAACATATTCCGGAATAAGGAGTTAGGTGGTGTTTGGCAGTTGCAGTCGCCGGCAAGACCTTGGTACCCCTCCCCACCCTTTCTCGCAAAGTATTCAAAACAAACGACATGACTCCAAAGTATTCAGGAATAATGACTTAGCTCCACTTGGGAGAAGCAATGAAAAAGGGTGCGGGAGAGATTCCGCACCCTTTTCATCTTTAGTTTCATTATATCAATTCATGGTGCCCAGATGGACAGGATTTCCGACTTTATTTTCCCAGGCGATGCATCGACTTAGGGGAAAAATCGCCGAAACAGGGGCTTGACAAGATTTCCGCAATCGGGCTTATGTGGCGAATTTAGGGGATGGACGCTAGAATCCCATGCGGGACGCGTTCGTGGAATCCCACCCTTGCGCAAAAGACGCGCAAGGATGGGGCACCCGGCTTCTCGGCGAGGTAGATGTCTTCCAGATCGTCCAGATGTTGGAGGATGGCCTCGCGGGCGTAGTAAGTCTTGGTGCGTCCGGTGCGCTTGGCGAGGCGGTCGAGGCGTTTTTCGATGGTTTCGGGAAGGCGGATGGCTAGGATGGGGTTCCTCTCTTGATATACAAGTAGAGCACATGGGCAGACTATTCCACGTGGCGAATTTACGGGATGGACGCTAGAATCTCGTGCGGGATGTGTTCGTGGAATCCCACCCTTGCGCACAAAACGCGCAAGGATGGGGCACCCGGCGTTCACCAAATGTCGGACAAATTCAATGTGTCATGGCTAGCGATAACGAAATGACGTCGAAAGAACGGTTCAGGCGTTCCTGTATTTACGCGCTCATCGCGGTCACTGCAAGCTCGGCGGCGCTCCTCGTTATGGCGTTCTTAGGGGGCCATGTAACCGCCAAGGTCTCTGGACTGAGTGTTACCGATCTCGCTTCCTACATACTGGCCATACCCCTCGTTCCTGGTTGGCTCCTGATCAGAGGCATGTTCGACAAGGTGGGAAGCTGTTCGTCGCTAGATCAGATTCTAGGTCCTATTCTGCTAGTCCCAGTTATTAGTGTTTTAATTGATACAGGCCTGATTTTCATAATCTGGGAATTCTTCCACCGAAAGATGTCGCGGGGATTGGGCTCGGACAACATCTTGCATATTGATAGATGATTCTGAATGGAAATCAAAAAAGTTGGCGTTCTTCGGTTGTGGTTTGATGGGTTCCGGTGTCGCGCAAGGCTGCGCAATTGGGGCTCAACGTTAACGGCTTGAAGTCGAGATTCCGGCGTTGCTAACAAATACATAGGTTCTTCGCTTCGCTCAGAATGACAGACTTTGTAGTAGCGCAAGATTGGACAGCGGATTTCAATTTATGAATTACGAAAACATTCTCCTCGAAAAGAAAAACTCTATCGCCTACGTCACCGTCAATCGGCCGAAGGTGCTGAACGCGCTCAACATGGCCACCATGGAAGAGTTGCGGGTTGCGTTTCTTGATATCAGGAATGATTCCTCGATTCGCGTGGCGATTTTGACTGGCGCGGGCGAGAAGGCGTTTGTGGCGGGGGCGGATATTGGGGAACTGGCGAAGCAGGACGCGGTTTCCGGCAAGGAGTATGCGCACCGGGGGCAGGCGGTGCTCGACCTGATCGAGAACCTGAGGAAGCCTGTGATTGCGTGCATTAATGGATTTGCGCTGGGCGGTGGATGCGAATTGGCTCTCGCTTGCACCATGCGTCTCGCCAGCGACAATGCGAAGCTCGGTCAGCCGGAGGTGAAGCTGGGGATTATTCCGGGATATGGAGGGTCACAGCGGTTGCCGCGGCTGGTGGGCAAGGGTCTCGCGATGCAGATGGTGCTGGCCGGGGAAATGATCACGGCGCAGGAAGCGCATCGGATTGGGCTGGTGAATGAAGTGACGGCGGTGGCGGAGCTGATTCCGCGCGCGGAGGCGATTGCGGCGAAGATCGTCGCGAACGCTCCGCTGGCGGTGCAGTACGCTATGGAGGCAGTCAACAAAGGGATGGAGATGACGCTGGCCGAGGGCCTGTATCTGGAGGCGACTTTGTTTGGCGTCTGCTGCGCTACCGAGGATAAGAAGGAAGGCACGGCGGCGTTTCTGGAGAAGCGGGCGGCGGGGTTTAAGGGGAAGTAGCTTCTTCGCCGGGGATTCGAAACGGGATGTTATGAAGGAGCGACCCTCAGCGGCTGAAGCCGCTTGTATGGCGGGTTCTAACGGCATGGCTGAAGCCATGCCCCTTCAAAGCAAGGCCTGGAGATTCAAAGTAAGGCGTGGAGAAAAGCTACGAAAGAAAAAATGAAACTCGAACACCCTCCTGAACCAGCGGTTCGCGCTATCGAGGGCAGGCTGAGCGCTGCGGGAAAGCGGTTTGCTATTGTCGTGTCCCGCTTCAATGCCTTCATCACGGAAAGGCTCTTTCAGAGTGCCTACGATGGACTGCTCCGCTCTGGCGCGAAAAAGAAAGATGTCGCGCTTGTCCGTGTTCCCGGGGCATTTGAAATTCCTTCTGCGGCGCGGACGCTAGCCGAGACCAAGAAATACGATGCGATCATCTGCATTGGCTGTTTGCTGCGCGGAGACACGGCCCACTATGACGTGATCGTCAACGAAGTTACGCGCGGCATCGGGCAGTCGGCGCAGGAAACTGGGGTTCCTCATGCGTTTGGCGTGCTGACCTGCGACACGCTGGAGCAGGCCATTGATCGCGCCGGGCTGAAGATGGGCAACAAGGGATTTGAGGCGGCGCTGGCGGCGGTGGAGATGGCGAATCTGACGAGAGCTGTCGTCGGCAAAGGCGTCGTTCGTCGTGCGTCGTTCGCTGTTCGCAAAGGCAAGGGCAAAGGCAACAAGCCGAAGCGTTGACTCCTCTCACAGTGCAATCCCAACCTGTACACTAAGAGCGAATCGCGAACGACGAACCGCGAACGACGACCATGGGCACTCGACGAAAATCCCGCGAACTGGTTCTGCAGATGCTGTTTCAGGCGGACATGGGGAAGCAGACGCCGGAGCTGGTGCGGAAGACATTCTGGGCGGAGCGGACCAACGTGGACGAAGAAGTGCGCGGGTTTGCCGACGATCTGTTTTGCGTGGCCAGCGACCGGATGGAGGAGATCGATGGGCTGATCGGGAAGCACACGCAGCACTGGCGGATGGACCGGATGGCGACGGTGGACCGAAATGTGCTGCGGGGAGCGGTGGCGGAGTTTCTGGGGTATCCGGCGACGCCGCGGGCGGTGGTGATCAATGAGGCGCTCGAAATTGCGCGGAAGTTTTCGACGCCGGAGTCGGTGCAGTTCATCAATGGAGTGCTGGATAGTGTGGGGAAAGAGGTAGGGCCGTAGAGAACCACTGTCAGCTTTTGGCTGTCAGTTCTCAGCTAAAGGCAAAGGCGGTTCAGTTTTCGGGTGCGCCACTTCTTCTTGGTACATTTCTCGTACACCGCAGTCAGCCAAAATCCAGAAGCGAAAAAGGGGAAGCTCAAGACTTCAAAGCCGTGCCCATCCCCAAATCTCTGCGGAGCTTCGCTCCGCCTGGACGGGCGAGGGCGCCCGTCCCCACACGAACTCGGCCTTCGATCACTGCGGCTTGATGGCGACCAGGTTGGGGAGGCACACCGGTACAGAGTACCCCAGGTTGTTACACATGTTGCGGTCGTTGTTGTCGTTGACGTTGACATAGGGGACCTGCTGGTAATCGCCTTGGCCGGTGGTGCAGGCGGTGGTGCAGACGATGTGCACGGAGCCTTCGACGCAGGTGGTTCCGTCCTGGGCATACTGATCGCAAGCGGCGACGTAGACCTGACTCCCGTCGGTGGAGGCGGAGGCGGAGAGCGGGAAGCTGCTGCCGAAGCCTTGCCGCGCGAGCGGGATGGGGGTGGTGGTTCCATTGGCCACGTTGACGAGAAGCACGGCAGGGATGTCCTGGGCGACGAGGATGACCTCGGCACCGTCGGCAACGAGCTGGGAGTAGAGCGGGGTGAAATTGCCCTGGCCGAGGTTGAAGGATGCGCCCTTGGTAAATCCGTCCGGCAGGATCAAAGGGGGATTGCACGTGAACTGGAGCGGATTCTGGTAGGGTATCGGATCCTGCGTGAACTGCGCAGTCAGAATCTCAATGTTGGGTGGTTCGAGAGCGATGATGTTCTGCGTTATCCACTCCGAGCCGGCTTGAACGGGCGGAATTACAGGCGACGGAAAGATTTTCAACGGGGTGCTCGACGCTGCGACACTGCCCCCGGGAATGTCCACGCTTGCAATGCCGGGCTGGGAACAAGTCGAGTAAGCTGACACCGAACCGACGGGCGTTCCCGCCACGTAGGCAAAGCTGCCATCCGCCGAGAATTCGACGTCGGTTACGGAGGTCGCGATCGGAACCGAGGCGAGCGCGTCGACGGTTGAGTAGACGTACATGTTGCCGGTGTTGGTGAGGATGAAGAGTTTTAACTGATCGGGAGAGAAGGCGGCGGCAGTGGCGGTGTCGCCGGGGATGATGAGGTCGACGGGGGCGGTGGTGGTACTGCCAGCGTTATAGATATAGACCTGGCTGGGGGTGGAAACTGTGTCGGAGACGACGACCAGTTTGCCATCGTTCGAGATAGTGAGCACTTTGCCGCACAAGGAAACGTTGCAGGGTACCGAGGAGTTGGAAACCACGCCAACGGAGAGCTTGGCGCTGATATCCACGTACATCAAGCCCTGATCGCTGCCGAGGTAGACGCGCGGCGACGACACATGATTAAACATCATGGAATTGGGAGTGCGGGGCAATGCCAGGATGGCGGAGCCGATGGGAGTTGTTCCAGGGGTCACCGAGAACAGCGCACTGGTGCAGCCGGGAGCGTCCTGGCAGTCGGTGGTCGTGGCCCAGGCGGTGTAGGTGGGTGTCTTGGAGCTAGAGCTTTCGGTTACGTCAACGGAGATCGTGCCATAGCCCGCCGTCCCGTTCGGCAGCAGTCCGTCGCTGGCGTAGATGGGGAGATCGGGTAGAACTCCGATATTGCAGGTTGGGGGAGTGCAGGAAGCGAAAAGGGTGGCGCCGCCGAGGTTGCTGCGAGCGGCAGCACTGTTCGTTCCCGTGCTGTTGGTGGTGCTGCTGAAGGCTATAACCTCAGGGTTGGTCGTGCTCCAGGTGAGGGGCGGGCTGGCCAGGGTGACACCGGTGTACTGGTACAACGTATCGATGGCGGTTGCCGTGACGGATACGCTGCCGCCGTTGTTTACAATGATCGAGTTTCCTGCCCGGCTCTGGCCCCCGATCTGGAGCCAGATGGATTGAATCAGGCAGGTCGTGTACGGATAGGGGCTGCTGGTGACCCCGGAGACGCTGGCAAAAAGCTGGGTGATACCGGGGGACTTGGCGGTGGTCTGAACCAAGTAGACCGGGTTTTCGGGGTTTCCGGACACGATGGGGGTCGTTGTGACCACACCGGTATTGCTCGACGACCAGGTCATGGGGCCGACGCTGTCGGTGATGTCCACATTGTTGCTATATGCGATCCCCTCGTACTGCCAAGTCTGTCCTTGGGAAAAACAGGGGTACTGAGGTGCCTGGGTCTCGGCCTGTTTAATCTGAATGCTGTCGATGTGCTGGTGAACGTAGACAGTAGTGACCGGGCTGCTGACGCCATTGACGACGGCGGTGACGAGGGCGATTCCGGGAGTTCCGGGACTGCAAATGGAGACGCTGGCGTCCCAAGTGCCGGCGCAGGCGTTCCCGTTATTGGCGATCGAGAGTGGTGGGGCGGTGGTCGTACCGGTCGGCACTCCAACAACATATTGGATGTCGACGCCGAGGACGGCGCCGCCGTTGGCATTCTTGCCGGTGGCGCTAAAGACTTGAGTGGCGCCGACATCGATGGAGATGTTGGCGGCGGGGCTCAGCGTAACGGATTGGACGCCTCCGTTGCCTGAGTTGCTGCTGCTCTTGCCGAGGCAGCCGGTGAGAGCGACGACGAACGCGATAGCCAACGAAAGAAGAAAACCGGAACCGCAACGATGCATGAACCCTCCTCGCGTCCGTTTGCCAGGCGCGAGCACAATGTGATTGGGCGGAAAGCTGTTAGTGTAGAAGGTAAAGTGCAAGGTTTCAAGGTTTCAGAGTTTCAAGGACAAGGGCAATGGTGAACGCTTTCGAGCGGCCTGGCACCTTGAAACTCTGAAACCTGATCTCTCAGATGCTTCGAACAGTGGTTGACGATGTGCAAGGTAATTGTTATTATCAAACGGTTCCGCGAGTTAAGTCTGGCTTGCCTGTGTACGGCAGTCCTGTCGGATACGCAACCTGCGTTGGCGACGGGCTCCGGGAAAATTTTGGCTGAGCTTTGAAGAAATACGTGCCCGGTTGGAAGTGGGACCGGGGACGCCCTCGCTGAAACGTCCTGCGAAAACCTTTGCGCCCGGGCATGAAGCAGAAGCCTGGGAGTCACGCGAGGCTATGCAGGGAAAGCGGACGAAACGGAACGTCTCCGAACCTGATTGGGGTAAGGCGTGGCGTCACCGTCGTCGGCGATTAGTCTGAGCGGGAAACTGAACGAATTCTCACCGGCATTAGCATTGTTGCGCGGGAGAGTATGGCTGGGCGCGGCAGGCCTGTGCCAGACCGGAGACGAGGGCGGAGTTTGCGTGTCGCTTGCGTCTTTTGGTGAGAGAACTGTGCGGAGACGGGGCGAGCCCCGTCTCTAGGGAAATGTGTGGTAGAGACGCGGTTTGCCGCGTCTGGGAGTGGCGAGAGTGCCTACTTTTAATCAGCTGGTGAAATTCGGACGCGAGCGGACCCGGTATAAGACGGCGAGTCCGGCTCTGCAATCGTGTCCGCAAAAACGCGGAGTGTGCACGCGCGTGTATACCCAGACGCCGAAGAAGCCGAACTCGGCGCTGCGCAAAGTGGCGCGCGTCCGCCTGACCAATGGAATCGAAGTGACTACGTATATCCCGGGCGTTGGCCATAACTTACAGGAGCACTCGATTGTGCTGATCCGCGGGGGCCGTGTGAAGGACCTGCCGGGCGTGCGTTATCACGTGGTGCGCGGAACGCTCGACGCGACTGGCGTGACAGGCCGTAACCAAGGGCGCTCGAAGTACGGCGCGAAACGCCAGAAGAAGGCTTAGAAACAGTTGTCAGTGGCCAGTGGCTAGTGAAACGCTGCGAAATGAGAGCTGAGAAGCATGCCTAGAAAAGGACATATCGCGAAGCGGACAGTCGAGGGCGATCCGGTGTATGGATCGGATCTGGTGACGAAGTTCATCAACTCGATGATGTGGCAGGGAAAGAAGTCGACTGCCGAGGGCATTTTCTATAAGTCGCTCGAGAAGTTGCAGGAAAAGGGCGGCGACGAAGCCCTGAAGCTGTTCACGAAGGCGGTCGAGAACGCCAAGCCGCTGCTGGAAGTGAAGACGCGGCGCGTGGGCGGCGCTAACTACCAGGTGCCGATCGAAGTCGCTCCGGACCGCAGGACGTCGCTGGCGATCCGCTGGATCGTGAGCTATGCGCGCGGCCGCGGCGAAAAGGGAATGATCGAGAAGTTGACCAACGAGTTGCTTGACGCCGCGAACGGCAAAGGCGCCGCCATCAAAAAGAAAGAAGACGTGCATCGCATGGCGGAGGCAAACAAAGCGTTCGCGCATTACCGGTGGTAGAAGCGCTGTTCGTCGTTCGCTGTTCGCTCTTCGGTGAAGCCGAGAAGCGAACAGCGAAGAGCGAAAAGCGAATAGCGAACGACGAAACATTAATTTCAGAGCCCCGGAAAGAGTTAAGAGTCGTGCCCAGAACAGTCCCATTAGAACGTTGCAGGAACATCGGCATCATGGCCCACATCGATGCCGGGAAGACCACGACGACGGAGCGCATCCTGTTTTATACGGGAAAGACGCACCGCATCGGCGAGGTGCACGAAGGCACGGCCATCATGGACTGGATGGAGCAGGAGCAGGAGCGCGGCATCACGATTACGTCGGCGGCGACGACCTGTACCTGGCGCGACATTCGCATCAACATTATCGATACGCCCGGCCACGTCGACTTTACGGCCGAGGTGGAGCGCTCGCTGCGCGTGCTGGATGGCGCGGTGGCGGTATTTGACGCGGTGCACGGGGTGCAGCCGCAGTCGGAAAAAGTATGGCGGCAGGCCGATAAGTACGGCGTTCCGCGAATTTGTTTCATTAACAAGATCGACAAGATGGGCGCGGATTTCGAGCATGCCATCGACACGATCCGCAAGCGCCTCAATGCGAAGCCGGTAGCGATTCAAATCCCCATCGGACAAGAAGACAAGTTTCAGGGAGTGGTGGACGTCGTTGCCATGAAGTCCATCATCTGGCAGGACGAGACCATCGGCGCGGAGTACCACGTCGGCGAGATTCCCGCGGACTTGCAGAAAAAGGCCGAGGCGTTCCATACCCAGTTGGTCGAAACCGTCGCCGAGAACGATGACCACATTCTGCACAAGTTTCTCGAGGGCGAAGCGATTTCGGCGGACGAACTGAAACAATCGCTGCGCAAGTCGACGATCGGGCTGAAGCTGTTTCCGGTGGTGGTGGGAACGGCGTTCAAGAATAAAGGTATCCAGCCGTTGCTCGACGCAGTGGTGGATTATCTGCCCTCGCCGCTCGATACGAAAGAGACGCACGGCCTCGATCCCGCCAATGGGAAGACGATTACGCGCAGAGCCGACGACAACGAGCCTTTTTCGGCGCTGGCCTTCAAGATCATGGCCGACCCGTATGTCGGCCAGTTGACGTTTATCCGGGTGTACTCGGGACAGTTGAATTCGGGCGAGTCGGTGATGAACTCGCGTACGCAGAAGCACGAGCGCATTGGGCGCCTCCTCAAGATGCACGCCAATAAGCGGGAAGATATTCAGGAAATTCTCGCTGGCGACATCTGTGCCGTCGTGGGGCTGAGAAACGTCGGTACCGGCGACACGATCTGCGAAGAGAAACATCCGATCACGCTCGAATCGATTGTGTTTGCGGTGCCGGTGATTTCGGTGGCCGTCGAGCCGAAGACCAAGGCCGATCAGGAAAAGATGGGCATGGCGCTGGCGCGACTGGCGCAGGAAGACCCGACCTTCAAAGTCCACACCGACCCGGATAGTGGGCAGACGATCATCAGCGGCATGGGCGAGTTGCATCTGGAAATCATCGTCGACCGCATGATGCGCGAGTACAAGGTCGAGGCCAACGTCGGCAAGCCGCAGGTGGCGTATCGCGAGACCATCCGCAAGCACGCGGAAGCGGAAGGCAAGTACATACGCCAGACGGGCGGCCGCGGCCAGTACGGACACGCGAAGATTTACCTCGATCCGAACGCGCCGGGCAAGGGCTACGAATTCATCAACGAAATCGTGGGCGGCACGGTGCCGAAGGAATACATCAAGCCAATCGACCAGGGCATGCAGGAGGCCATGGAAGGCGGCGTTCTCGCCGGCTATCCGATGGTCGACGTCAAGGCGACGCTTTACGATGGCAGTTACCACGATGTCGATTCCAACGAAATGGCGTTCAAGATCGCCGGCTCGATGGCATTTAAGGAAGCGGCGCGCAAGGCGAGCCCGGTGATTCTGGAGCCGGTGATGGCGGTGGAAGTGGTCACTCCGGAAGATTACGCGGGAGCGATTATGGGCGACTTGAGTTCGCGCCGCGGGCGTATTGAAGGCATGGAACACCGCGCCGGTTCGCAGGTGATCAAGGCCATCGTTCCCTTGGCGGAGATGTTTGGCTACGCGACGCACATGCGTTCGAGCACGCAGGGACGCGCCGAGTACTCGATGCATTTTGCGCGCTATGAAGAAGCCCCGCGTCAGGTGGCGGAAGAAATCATCGCCAAGACGCAGGGGAAGAGTGTAGGGAGGTGAACATGACTTCTCCGGATTTTGAAGTAGTTATTTCGGGTGGGCACGTCTCGCAGGAAGCGTGGCTGAAAGCAAGTGGCTCGCAGAAACCCGAACTTAGCGCCGAGCAGAAAGAAGTTGCCCGCAAGATGAACGTTGCAGAAGAGGAATACGCCCGAGGAGTGGTCGCAATGCAGCTTGGGGAAGAAGCCGAGCGCGGAAGGGGCAGAGTGCTTGGAGAGCGCATACAAAAGATTCTCGAGAGCTTGGGTTCGGAGTACAAGCTGGGCGCCGTGATTCGGCAGGGTACGCAGCTACGCTGGTTGGCGCGAATTGAGGCGGGGGGAAAAGTTTTTGCGGTTGCGATTCCGATGGAACTTGCGGATGACATTATCGATGCGGGTTCGGATCAAGACATGAATAGATTGAGGAACCTCGTGTTTTTTGGTGTCGGGCGTCAGGATTTGATATTGAAGCATTGATATGGATTTAGCAGGAAGATTCGTTCATTTTTGGTTGTCCCCAAGCGGACGGGCGGCTTTGAATGAGGTTGTTCCCGGTGGTGCAGATTTCGAGACTTACGTCGTCGCAGAGGATGGATTGGGGGTATGGGTCCAGCTTTCCGATCCCGAACACTTGCTACTGCTGAAGTGGGAGTACTTTGCATCTGCGTCGTTTGAGTATCTGCCGGAACCACTGCCAGCGAAGCCCCCTGCGGGCTTTCGAGGGCCGGACTAGTGACGGCGAGGTAAAAATAGGCCTTAAAGATAGGGCCGAGGAGCAGGTAGCAATGGCGAAGGAAAAATTTGAACGGACGAAGCCGCACTGCAATGTAGGGACGATTGGCCACATTGACCATGGCAAGACGACGTTGACGGCGGCGATCACGAAGGTCTTGCAGAAGCACAACCCGAAGATCGTGTTCCGGTCGTTCGATTCGATCGACAACGCTCCGGAAGAGAAGGCGCGCGGGATCACGATTGCGACGGCGCACGTGGAGTACGAGACGCCGAACCGGCACTACGCGCACGTGGACTGCCCGGGGCACGCGGATTACATCAAGAACATGATCACGGGCGCAGCGCAGATGGACGGCGCGATTCTGGTGGTGGCGGCGACGGACGGTCCGATGCCGCAGACGCGCGAGCACGTGCTGTTGGCGCGGCAGGTGGGGGTTCCGTACATTGTGGTGGCGCTGAACAAGTGCGATGCGGTGGACGATCCCGAGTTACTCGACTTAGTGGAGCTGGAAGTGCGCGAGTTATTGAAGAGCTATCAGTTTCCAGGCGACGACGTGCCGGTAATTCGGCTTTCGGCGCTGCTGGCGTTGAACGGGGACGAGAAGTGGGAGAAGCAGATCGACGCGTTGATGGAGGCGGTGGACAAGAGCGTGCCGCAGCCGGCGCGCGAACTGGAGAAGCCGTTCCTGATGCCGATCGAAGACATTTTTTCGATTCAAGGGCGGGGCACGGTGGTGACGGGCCGGATCGAGCGCGGGAAGATCAAGGTGGGCGAGGAAGTGGAGATCGTGGGCTTCCGGGAGACGCGTAAGACGGTAGTAACGGGCGTGGAGATGTTCAAGAAGCAGCTGGACGAGGGCATGGCGGGCGACAATGCCGGGCTGCTGCTGCGGGGCGTCGGGAAAGACGACGTGGAGCGCGGGATGGTGCTGGCGAAGCCGGGATCGATCACGCCGCACACGAAGTTCAAGGCGGAAGTTTACATTTTGACGAAGGAGGAAGGCGGGCGGCACACGCCGTTCTTCAAGGGGTATCGTCCGCAGTTTTATTTGCGGACGACGGACGTGACGGGGGTGGCGGAGCTGCCGGCGGGGACGGAGATGGTGATGCCGGGAGACAACGTGAGCCTGGTGATCGAGTTGATCACGCCGGTGGCGATGGAAAAGGGGTTGCGATTTGCGATCCGCGAAGGCGGCCACACGGTGGGAGCGGGCACGATCGCGGAGATTATTCAGTAGGAGTGTGGCGGCGGTGCTTTGCCCCGCCGGGACGGGCGAATCGCCCGTCCCCACACAAGCAAATTCGCGAGATAGAAAGCATGTCGCACAGACGCTAATAGCCAAGAGCTAGAAGCCAAGAGCTGGGTTAGGGAGTGAGCAATGCCCCGAGAGATTATTACGTTGCAGTGTGGCGATTGCAAAGAGCGGAACTATTCGACGACCAAGAACCGTAAAACGACACCGGACCGCCTGGAACTGAAGAAGTTCTGCAGCCGGTGCCGCAAGCACACGCTGCACAAAGAGGTTAAGTGACACCGTTTAGCGGGCGTGAGCGAAGCGGGAGCCCGCTGGCGTCATCCTGAGCGAAGCGAAGGATCTGGTGGTAGGGATCCTTCGGCGCCAAAGGCAGGCGCCTCAGGATGACAAAGAGAAACAGGGGCGTAAGCTCAACGGTCAAACTGTCGGTCTCCAAAACCGAACTTGGGGGTTCGAATCCCTCCGCCCCTGCCAGAGTTCAGGCCCGAGAGGGAGCAGTCGAGGAAAGCGGGAAGGTATGGCGACAGCGGTGGAAGAGAACGCTATTGTTACCACGCTGAGGTCCTGGCCGGAGCGGATCAAGGCCTTTTACAGCGACGTGCGCACGGAGATGAAGAAAGTCACGTCTCCCTCGCGCAAGGAAGTCCAGGGAACAACGACGGTCGTCATAATTACCGTGTTCCTGTTTGGGCTGTTTTTTTTCCTGACAGATTTCGTGATCAGCCACACCCTGGAGCAGATGCTAAAGTATTTCTCGCACCGTTAGGCGGCGAGCGAAAGAAGCGATGGAATGCCGGATACGGACAAAGAAAAGAACGAAAGCGCTGCGGATGGCACTGGCCAAGACGGCCAGCAGTCGCCGCCCCCACCGCCTGCCGAAGCAGTTCCGGGCGGCGAGCCCGCGCGCAATCCAAATATGAAGTGGTACATCATCCACGCCTATTCGGGATTCGAGCGCAAGGTGAGGGAGTCGCTCGAATCGCGCGTGCAGGCTTTCGGATTGCAGGAGAAAATCGGCAGGGTGCTGATTCCGACCGAGTCGGTCACCGAGGTTCGCGGCGGCAAGAAGTACACCTCGGAGCGCATGTTCTATCCCGGCTACGTGCTGGTGGAGATGGACATGGACGACCACGTGTGGCACGTGGTGAAGTCGACGCCGCGGGTCACCGGATTTGTGGGCACGGGACAGCAGCCGACCCCGCTGTCGGAAGAAGAAGTCAACCACATCGTTTACAAAGTGGCTGACAGCCGGGAAAAGCCGAAGCTCAAAGTCAAATTTGAAAAGGGCGAAACGGTGCGCATCGGCGAGGGCCCGTTCGCAACCTTTACCGGCGTGGTCGACGACGTGAACGAAGATCGCGAGACCTTGAAGGTGATGGTCACCATCTTCGGCCGTTCGACTCCGGTGGAATTGGAATTTGGGCAGGTGGAGAAAGTCGCGTAGGCGGCGGCTGAATTTTTGTAGAGACGCGGCTTGGCGCGTCTCCGCAGCGAAAGACGGGGCAAGCCCCGTCTCTACACGATAGATTGGACAGGCATCATGGCGAAGAAAGTTACAGGTTCGGTAAAGTTGCAGATTGCGGCGGGCAAGGCCACGCCGGCGCCTCCGGTGGGACCGGCGCTCGGCCAGGCGCAAGTCAACATCATGGAGTTCTGCAAGCAGTTCAATGCTCGCACGGGGCAGAAAGAACTCGAAGGGTTGATTGTTCCGGTCGTGATCACGGTTTACAGCGACCGCACGTTCACGTTTATTACCAAGACGCCGCCGGCGTCGGTGTTGCTGAAGCGCGCGGCTGGCATCGCCAAAGGATCGGGCGCGCCCAACAAAGATAAGGTCGGCAAGGTGACGTTGAAGCAGGTCGAGGACATTGCGAAGCAGAAGATGCCGGACCTAAACGCCGCTTCGGTCGATGCCGCCATCAAGAGCGTGCGCGGCACAGCGCGATCGATGGGGATTGAAGTGGTGGGATAAAGTTTTGTGTGGAGGCGGGGCTTCGCCCCGCTGGACGGGGCATAGCCCCGTCACCACACCGGCAAATGTAGTCGAAAACACCACGGCGTTTCGGAACAAGGAAGCGCGGTGGGAGACTGAGGTGAAAATGAAGAAGTCGGGAAAGAATATCGCGAAGGCGCGGAAGGCAGTCGAGCCGCGGCCTTATACGCTGCAGGAAGCGGTGCCACTTCTGCAGAAAGTGAAATACGCAAAATTCGACGAGACGGTTGAAGTGACGTTGCGGCTGGGCGTCGATCCGAAGCATGCCGACCAGATGGTGCGGGGCACGGTGGTGCTTCCCCACGGACTGGGCAAGTCGAAAAAAGTTCTGGTGATCGCGAGCGGCGAAAAGGTTCGCGAGGCCGAGGCGGCGGGCGCTGATTTTGTCGGCGGCGAGGACATGGTCGAGAAGATCACGAAAGAAAACTGGACTGACTTCGACGCGCTGATTGCCACGCCCGACATGATGAAATCGGTGGGCCGGCTGGGCAAGATTCTCGGACCGAAGGGTTTGATGCCCAATCCAAAAACGGGTACGGTCACCATGGATGTTGGGCGCGCCGTGCAGGAAGTCAAAGCCGGCAAGGTCGAGTTCCGCACCGACAAGACGGCGCTGGTGCACGTGCCGGTGGGAAAGATCTCGTTCACGCCCGACAAGCTGATCGAGAATGCGACCGTGCTGATTTCGAGTGTGATCAAGGCGAAGCCTTCGGTGGCCAAGGGCAAGTACATCAAGGGATGCTACCTGAGTTCGAGCATGGGGCCGGGGATTGCGCTGGACACGACTCCGATCGAGGTTGCGGCGAAGGCATAACTGCCGCGCTGTGCCCGGCGGACGGGCGAGTCGCCCGTCCCCACACAAGACATCAAGATTCTTGAAAGGGTTTGAACATGGCGGTTACCAGAGCAAAGAAAATAGACCAGGTTAAAAAACTCGGTGGCGAACTGAAGAACGCTTCGAGCATGATCGTGGCGACGTATTCCAAGCTGACGGTGACGAAGGATTTCGAATTGCGCAAGGCACTGCGTCCGACCGGGGCGAAGTATCGCGTGGTAAAGAACACTCTGGCCGAGCTCGCCGGCAAGGGCACCAAGGTTGAGGAAGCGCTGAAGAACCTTCAGGGAGTGACCTCGATCGCTTACACGGCAGGCGATCCGGTGGCGCTGGCGAAGGCGCTGGCGAAGTACGCCAAGGAGCATCCGGAATTCAGCTTCAAGGCGGGTGCGGTCGAAGGCCGCGCGATTACGGTCAAGGAGATCGAGTCGCTGGCGACTATGCCGTCGAAGGACGAGCTTTACTCGAAGCTGCTGTTCTTGTTGAACGCTCCGTCGCAGCGCCTGGTCACGGCGATGAATGCGGCCGGACGGAACCTGGCGGTGGTCGTCAACCAGGGCGTGCAGGAGAACAAGTTCAAGGAAGCGTGAGGAGCAGCTTCTGGCTGCTAGCTGCTGGCTTCTGGCGATCTGATTTGTTCGCTAGAAACTAGTTTCCAGAAGCTAGAAGCCAGTACAAGTTTCTGAGCAGCAAGGCTGCTCGAAAAAAGATTTAGCTGTCGTGAAGCGAGGGGTGGCGCGGTCTGAAATCTGGCGTTGTCTGGCGCCGGAAATTGAGGGCCTGGTCGCACTGGAAACCTGGCCGAGCGATAGCGAAATCGCAAATCTTACATAAAGCGGAGAGATTCACATGGCGGATCTACAGCAGTTGGAAGAGTCGATTGTTGGCCTGTCGTTGCTGGAAGCGGCAGAGCTGGTGAAGAAACTGGAATCGCGTCTGGGCGTTTCGGCGGCGGCAGCAGCTCCGGCGATGGTTGCCGGCGGCGCAGCGGCGGGCACGGCAGCCCCAGCGGAAGAAAAGACCGAGTTCACGGTCGTTCTGAAGGAAGTGGGAGCCAATAAGATCAACGTAATCAAGGCAGTACGCGAAGTCACCAGCCTCGGATTGAAAGAGGCGAAGGACTTGGTGGATGGCGCTCCGAAGAACATTAAAGAAGGTGTTTCGAAGGACGAAGCCGAGACCATCAGGAAGAAGTTCACTGAAGCGGGCGCAACTGTCGAAGTCAAGTAATTTTGGCAGAGCGGGAGGGTTCCCGCCGATCCGAGCGAGCAGGGTTGAATCGGCACGCCTGGATCGGGGACCATTCCGCCTGCAATTATTTGACCGAACAGTAGCCGAATCGTGGGAAGTGGTGTTAATATCTAATAAATAACCCGCTTACCCTGGCTTCACTGCGAGGCGACGGCGACCCGCATCCTCCAAATAGACCCAGGAAGCGGAAAGGAACCGGGTCGCTGGGATGAAAGTATGGCAGCCGGTCCCGCGGGCGGCGGGACGGAACAGGCCTTTGAACTGGCACGGAATTTTACAAGTTATCCAGGATTAAGCGTCGCACGCGGCGCCTGCGGACAGACATGTCCTTGCGGGTGCCTGTGTCTTTTTTCCGCGTATACCGCTCGTTAGTAATACCTTGGCGCGACTTTTTGCGCTCTCATTCCGCGCTGTACCGCAGCCCCAGGCTGCCTGAAAGCAGGAGTTCCTGAGAATGGCAAAGCACAATATACACCGCAAGCGTTTCGATTTTTCCAAAATTCCAGCGACCATCCAGATCCCAAACCTGATCGAGGTTCAGAAGCGCTCCTATGACCGCTTCCTGCAGATGGACAAACTGCCCAGCGAGCGCGAAGACGGCGGGCTGCAGGCAGTATTTCAGTCGGTGTTTCCGATTACCGACTTCCGCAATGTTTCCCAGCTTGAGTTTGTGGACTTCGCGATTGGCAACTGGGAGTGCAAGTGCGGCCACCTGAAGGGGCTGCACCACTTGCGCACGACTTGTAAGAGTTGCGGATCGACGGTGATCACGGACCCGTTTCATCCCGGCGAAGTGCTGTGCCACAAGTGCGGCACCTACAACGCGAACACGCCCGACTTCTGCAACAAGTGCGGCGATCCGGTTGGGTTGCAGCTCAAGTATGACGTGCCGGAATGCGAAGAGCGCGGCATGACCTACTCGGCGCCGCTCAAAGTCACGATGCGGCTCACCATCTGGGACAAGGATGAGGCGGGCAACCGTTCCATTCGAGACATCAAGGAGCAGGAAGTTTTCTTCGGCGACGTTCCGCTGATGACGCAGAACGGCACGTTCATCATCAATGGGACCGAGCGCGTGATCGTCAGCCAGTTGCACCGCTCGCCGGGCGTGTTCTTCGAGACGGCGGCCAACCGCACGTACTTTTTGGGAAAGATCATTCCCTACCGCGGTTCGTGGGTTGAGTTCGAATACGACCAGAAGAACGTTCTGTACGTGCGCATCGACCGCAAGCGCAAGTTCCTGGGCACGATTTTCCTGCGTGCGCTCGGCCTGCGCTCCGGCGAAGACATTCTGAAGACTTTCTATACGACGGACCGCCTGATTGTCCGCGACAAGAAGCTGCTCTGGACGCTGGACCCGGCGAGCGACAAGCCCACGAATCTGATCGGCATGAAGCTGGCGCACAGCGTCAAGTCGAAGTCGGGCGACGAAGTGGCGCACTCCGGCCGCAAGATCAGCGCCGCGATCCTGAAGGAAATTCAGAAGGCGAAGGTCGCTGAAATCGAAGTAGACACGACGGATCTCGAAGGCGCGTGGGCGGCCATCGACATTGTGGACACCACGACCGGTGAAGTGCTGCTCGAGGCCAACTCGGAAATCACGGCCGACAAGCTGGCCAAGATTCTGGAATCGGGCGTGATCGAGATGAGCGTGTTCTTCCCGGAGCGCGACGACGTGGGCACGGTGATCAGCCAGACTCTGCGCCGCGACTCGATCGCCAGTCCGTCGGAAGCGCTGATTGAGATTTATCGCAAGCTGCGTCCCGGCGATCCGCCGACGCTGGACACGGCGACGGCGTTGTTCCAGGGCATGTTCTTCGATCCGCGCAAGTACGACTTCTCGCGCGTGGGCCGGTTGAAGTTCAACATCAAGCTGTTCGAAAACCAGGAAGCGACGAGCCTGGAACAGCGCACGCTCGATCCCACGGATTTTTACGCAACCATCAAGTACCTGCTCAAGCTGCGCAAGAACATCGGCGCGGTGGACGACATCGATCACCTGGGCAATCGGCGGGTGCGAGCGGTGGGCGAGTTGCTGGAGAATCAGTTCCGCATTGGCCTGGTGCGCATGGAACGCGCGATCAAGGAAAAGATGAGCGTGTACCAGGAAATGTCGACGGCCATGCCGCACGACCTGGTCAACGCCAAGCCGGTGATGGCCGCGATTCGCGAGTTCTTCGGATCGTCGCAACTGTCGCAGTTCATGGACCAGACGAATCCGCTGTCGGAAATCACGCACAAGCGGCGTCTGTCGGCCCTTGGGCCGGGCGGGTTGTCGCGCGAACGCGCCGGATTTGAAGTACGCGACGTCCACCCGACGCACTACGGACGCATCTGCCCGATTGAAACGCCGGAAGGTCCGAACATAGGACTGATCTCGTCGTTGAGCTGCTTTGCGCGCATCAACGACTACGGTTTCATCGAGTCTCCCTACCGCAAGGTGAAGAACGCGCGCGTGGTGGACTACGTCATCGTCGTCAATTCCGGCGACGGCAGTTATAAAGTCGGCGACTATGCCGAGAAGAGCGAGATGGAAAAGGTCAATGCGGACCTGAAAGAGCGGCGCAAGAAGCCGGTCGAGGTCGAGCCGTTTTCCTTCTATCTCTCCGCGTGGGAAGAAGACCGGCACACCATTGCGCAGGCCAACATCGAGCTGGACGAAAAGGGCCGCATCGCCGGCGAGCTGGTCAACGCGCGCCGGGCGGGTAACTTCGTGCTAGTGAACCGCGACGAAGTGGACTATGTGGACGTCAGCCCGAAGCAGCTGGTTTCGGTGGCCGCATCGCTGGTGCCGTTCCTGGAGCACGACGACGCCAACCGCGCACTGATGGGCGCGAACATGCAGCGTCAGTCGGTGCCACTGCTGCGCGCTCAGGCTCCGATTGTGGGCACTGGGATGGAAGGCGTTACCGCGCGCGATTCGGGCGCGGTGGTGCTGGCGCGCCGCAACGGAATCATCGATTCGGTCGATTCCGAACGCATCATCGTTCGGGTCGAGGGCGAGCATCATCCGATGCAGCTTTCGCGCGAAGTGGGCAGCGACATTTACCAGCTCACCAAGTTCAAGCGCTCGAACCAGAACACCTGCATCAACCAGAAGCCGATCGTGAAGAGAGGCCAGCGGGTGGTGAAAGGGCAAGTGATTGCGGACGGCCCGTGCACCGACTTTGGCGAGCTGGCGCTGGGACGCAACGTGCTGGTCGCGTTCATGCCGTGGCGCGGCTACAACTTCGAAGACGCGATCCTGGTTTCGGAAAAGATGGTGAAAGAGGATTACTACACCTCGGTCCACATCGAAGAGTTCGAACTCGAAGCCCGCGACACGAAGCTGGGGCCCGAGGAAGTGACGCGCGACATTCCGAACGTGAGTGAATCCACGCTGCGCAATCTGGACGAAGCGGGCGTGATCCGCATCGGCGCAGGCATCAAGCAGGGCGACATCATCGTCGGCAAAGTTACGCCGAAGGGCGAAACGCAACTGACGCCGGAAGAGAAACTGCTGCGCGCGATCTTCGGCGAAAAAGCCGGCGACGTGCGCGACGCTTCGCTCTACTGCCCGCCTGGAATCGAAGGGATCGTGGTGGACGTGAAGATCTTCTCGCGCAAAGGCCAGGAGAAGGACGAGCGCGCCAAGATGATCGAAGGCAATCAGATCGCGAAGCTCGAAAAGAACCTTTCGGACGAAATCCGAATTCTGACCGATGAGCGCCTGAAGCGTTTGGAAGGCCTGCTGGGGGGCAAGGAAGTGCAAGCCGATCTGCACGACGAGCGCACAAACAAGCGGTTGCTGACCAAGGACACGATTCTGGACCGCGATGCCATCGAGCGCATCTCGACGCGCAATCTGAAGCGGATCAAGTACGCCGACAAAGACCCGCGGGTGAACGAGCAGATCGACGAGATCGAGGAAATGACCTCGCGCCAGATCGACGTGCTCAAGAAGATCCTCAACGAAAAGAAAGAGAAGCTGACCAAGGGCGATGAGCTGCCGCCGGGCGTGATCAAGCTAGTCAAGGTGTACATCGCCATGAAGCGCAAGCTGAGCGTCGGCGACAAGATGGCCGGACGGCACGGGAACAAGGGCGTAATCGCGCGCATTCTGCCGGAAGAGGACATGCCGTACCTCGAGGATGGAACGCCGGTCGAGATTGTCCTGAACCCGCTCGGCGTACCCAGCCGTATGAACGTGGGACAGATCCTTGAAACCCACCTTGGATGGGCGGGACATGAACTGGGTCTGAAGGTCGCGGAGCTGCTGAAGCAGAATACTCGCGCCGAAGCCATCCGCCGCGATCTCAAAGCTTTGTTCAAGGGCACGGTGCTGGCGGAAACCATCGCCGATATGAGTGAAGACGAACTCGAAGCGCTGGCCCCGACCCTTAATAAGGGCGTCTTCATGGGATCGGCCGTATTCGACGGCGCCCGCGAGACGGAAATCAAGGCGCTGCTGGAGAGCGCGGGCCTGCCCACGTCGGGCAAGACCATCCTGCGCGACGGCATGACCGGCGAGAAGTTTGAACTGCCGATCACGGTGGGCTACATATACATGTTGAAGCTGTCGCACCTGGTGGACGACAAGATTCACGCGCGTTCCATCGGACCGTACTCGCTCATCACGCAGCAACCGCTGGGTGGCAAGGCGCAGTTCGGAGGCCAGCGCTTCGGAGAAATGGAAGTGTGGGCACTGGAAGCGTACGGCGCCGCGTTCATCCTGCAAGAATTGCTGACCGCGAAGTCGGACGATGTGTACGGCCGCACCAAAATCTACGAGGCCATCGTCAAAGGCGAGGCCGCGATGGAACCGGGCGTGCCCGAGTCGTTCAACGTGCTGATACGCGAATTGCAGGCGCTCTGTCTGGATGTCGAGTTGATCAAGGCCACGGAGAAGAAACCGGTGGCGGTGGCAGCGGATTAGTCGTCGGTGGGCAGTGGCCGGTGGCCAGTAAAAATCGGTTGGCCGCGACGGCAGCCTCTGAACGGCACAAGAAGAATTTAAGAAAATGTTTCGTAGGGCTTAGGCTCTCGGTCGCTGCGGAACACAAAAAACTGGCCACTGACCACCGATCACTGGCCACTGAGAGCAGGAAAGCGGAGGAACATGTTTCGTTCGAGCCCGTTCGATATGGCAAATCCCGTGGCTGACTTTGATGCCATTCGCATCAGCCTGGCGTCCCCGGAAAAGATCCGGAGCTGGTCGCATGGGGAAGTGACCAAGCCGGAGACCATCAACTACCGCACCTTCAAGCCGGAGCGCGATGGCTTATTCTGCGCGCGCATTTTCGGGCCGGTCACTGACTGGGAATGTCTCTGCGGCAAGTACAAGCGCATGAAGCATCGCGGGGTGATCTGCGACAAGTGCGGCGTGGAAGTCACACTGTCGAAAGTCCGCCGCGAGCGTCTGGGGCACATCGAGCTGGCGTCGCCCTGTTCGCACGTATGGTTCTTCAAGGGCCTGCCCAGCCGCATCGGGCATCTGCTCGACATTTCTCTGCGCGATCTGGAAGCGATTCTGTACTTCGAGGCCTATGTAGTCGTCGATCCCGGCGACTCTCCGGTGAAAGAGCGCGAAGTCATCAAGGACGAAGCGAAGTACCGCGAACTCGACCAGCAATATCGCCCCGCCGGCTTCAAGGCCATGATGGGCGCGGAAGCGATCAAGGAACTTCTGAAACGCATTGAGGTCGATTCGCTGGCCGCCGAACTGCGCGAGAAGATGAAGAACGAAACCTCGCTGCAGAAGCGATTGAAGTATGCCAAGCGGCTGAAAGTGGTCGAGGCCTTCCGCAGAAGCGGCAACAAGCCGCAATGGATGATCCTGGACGTGCTGCCGGTGATACCACCGGAGCTGCGCCCGCTGGTTCCTCTGGATGGCGGACGCTTCGCCACTTCCGATCTGAACGATCTTTACCGCCGCGTCATCAACCGGAACAACCGGTTGAAGAAGCTGATGGATTTGCATGCTCCCGAGGTCATCGTGCGCAACGAGAAGCGCATGTTGCAGGAAGCGGTCGACGCGCTGTTCGACAACGGACGCCGCGGGCGCGTTCTGCGTGGCGCCAACAATCGCCCGCTGAAGTCGCTCTCCGACACGCTGAAGGGCAAGCAGGGACGCTTCCGCCAGAACCTGCTCGGCAAGCGCGTGGACTACTCCGGACGTTCGGTGATTGTGGTTGGCCCCGAGCTCAAGCTGCACCAGTGCGGATTACCGAAGAAGATGGCGCTCGAATTGTTCAAGCCGTTCATCTACCACCGGCTGGAGCAGACGGGAAACTGCACCACCATCAAGCAGGCAAAAGAGATGGTGGAGCAGCAGGAACCGATCGTCTGGGACATTCTGGAAGAGGTCATCAAGGACCATCCGGTCATGCTGAACCGCGCGCCCACGCTCCATCGCCTGGGCATTCAGGCTTTTGAGCCGGTGCTGGTGGAAGGCAAGGCCATCAAGATCCACCCGCTGGTCTGCACGGCGTTCAACGCCGACTTCGACGGCGACCAGATGGCGGTGCACATTCCGCTTTCGCCCGAGGCGCAGGTGGAAGCCAGCGTTCTGATGCTGTCTTCGCATAACATCCTGTCGCCAGCGTCAGGGCAGCCCATCACCGTGCCCACACAGGACATGGTGCTCGGTCTCTACTATCTGACGAAAGCGAAACCGGGCGCGAAGGGCGAAGGCCGTTCTTTCGCCAACATTGACGAAGTCGTGATCGCGCTCGAAATGGGCGAGGTGGAAACGCTCACCCCGATTCGCCTGCGCTACACCGGCGAGGTCATCGACCTGACGCAGGCTTACGACGATCAGGACGTGAACCATACGGAACCCGCGCACGTTAATCGCGAGTACCTGAATACCACCGTCGGTCGCGCCATTCTGAACGACCATTTGCCCAAGGCGGTGCCCGGGGTCAACTTGAGCATGCCGTACATCAACGGCCTGCTCAAGAAGAAGGGCGTCGGCCAACTGGTCAATTACTGCTATCTGCGGTTCGGCCTGGAAGTCACGGTCAAGATGCTCGATGAGATCAAGTCGCTCGGCTTCAAATATGCCACGCGCGCCGGCCTTTCCATCGGCATTGACGACATGGTGATCCCGGACAACAAGAAGACCCTGGTAAAGGACGCCGATAAGCAGGTGATTAACGTGCAGCAGCAGTACCTGGACGGCGCCATCACCAACGGCGAACGCTACAACAAGGTCATCGAAATCTGGTCGGCCATTACGGAAAAAGTTGCCGATGAAATGTTTAACCAGATGCAGAAACGGGACAAAGAGGGCGAACTCAACCCGATCTACGTCATGGCCGATTCCGGCGCTCGCGGATCGAAACAGCAGATCCGTCAGCTCTCCGGAATGCGCGGACTGATGGCGAAGCCGACGGGCGAAATTATCGAGACGCCGATCACGGCCAACTTCCGTGAAGGATTGACGGTGCTCGAATACTTCATCTCGACGCACGGCGCACGCAAGGGTTTGGCCGATACGGCCCTGAAAACCGCCGATTCGGGTTATCTGACGCGCCGTCTGGTTGACGTGGCGCAGGACGTGATCATCAGCGAATACGACTGCGGCACGGTGGACGGAATTTACGTTTCCGGCATCGTCGAAGCCGGCGAAATTATCGAGCCGCTGCGCGACCGTATCGTGGGCCGCGTGTCGCTCGAGAAGATCAAGGACTATGAAGGCCAGGTTGTGGTCGATATCAACCAGGAGATCACGGAAGACCTGGCGGGCGCGATCCAGGCGGCCGGCATCGAGCGCGTGAAGATCCGCTCGGTGCTCACCTGCGAATCGAGGCGCGGTGTTTGCGTCATGTGCTATGGACGCAACCTGGCTTCCGGGCGCCTGGTCGAACTGGGCGAGGCCACCGGAGTGATCGCGGCGCAGTCCATCGGAGAACCTGGAACGCAGCTCACCATGCGTACCTTCCACATCGGAGGCACGGCGTCGCGAGTTTCGGAACAGTCGCGGCTCGATGCCAAGAGCAACGGCACCGTGCGCTTCGTCAATTTGCAGACGGTGAAGTCCAAGACTGGAGACCTGGTGGTCATGAATCGTCAGGGCTCGATCGCCGTCGTGGATGAGAAGGGCCGCGAACGCGAGCGCTATGCGGTGGTGTATGGCGCCAAGGTCAAGGTTACTGAAGGCGGCCCGGTGCTGCTCGGACAGGCTCTCGTCGAGTGGGATCCGTACACGTTTGCGATCCTCACGGAAATTGGCGGAACGGCGCAGTTCAAGGACCTACAGGAAGGCATCACGCTGCACGAAGAGGTGGATGAGGTCACCGGTTTGTCGCGTCATGTGGTGGCGGATTCGCCCGACGAGAAGCGTCAGCCGGCCATCGTAATCAAGGGCAAGGCAAGCAAGCGCTACCTGATGCCTTTGCGCGCCCACCTCATGGTGCAGGACGGAGACACGGTGTTTCCGGGCGACGTGCTGGCCAAGATCCCGCGCGAGACCACCAAGACCAAGGACATCACGGGCGGTCTGCCGCGCGTGGTGGAATTGTTCGAAGCCCGCAAGCCGCGCGAGACCGCCGTCATCAGCGAAATCGATGGCGTGGTGCGCTTCGGCGAGGTGGCCAAGGGACAGCGCAAAATCTACGTGGCAGCCGATAACGGCACGGAGAAGGAATATTCCGTTCCGCGCGGCGTGCACATCAACGTGCAGGAAGGCGAGCGCGTCCGGGCGGGCGAACCGCTGATGGACGGGCCGCTCAACCCGCACGACATTCTGGCCGTGCTCGGCGAGAAGGAGCTGCAGGCTTACCTGGTGAATGAAATCCAGGAGGTCTACCGGCTGCAGGGCGTGAACATCTCGGACAAGCACATCGAAGTGATCGTCCGCCAGATGATGCGCTGGGTGAAGGTCGAAGATGTAGGCGATACCCAGTTCCTGCTCGAACAGCAAGTGGACAAGTTCCGCTTCCACGAGGAGAACGAGCGTGCCATCGCGCAGGGGGGCAAACCGGCCACCGGGCGTCCGTTGCTGCTCGGTATCACGAAGGCGTCGCTCTCCACCGATTCGTTTATCTCCGCCGCCTCTTTCCAGGAGACAACGCGCGTGCTGACCGAAGCTTCGATTCAGGGAGCGGTCGATCATCTGCGCGGCCTGAAGGAGAACGTGATCGTGGGCCGCTTGATTCCCGCCGGCACCGGCATGGAATATTACCGGAACGTGCGGCTCTCTCCGGAAATGGAAGAGGCGGCGAGCAAGGTGCAGGAGGAAGTCTCGCAAGCCTACGAAGATGCCGAGCGCGCGCTCGAACTCATGCGGCACGAAGGCGAGACCGAAGAACTCGCCGCGGAGTAACACGCGACGAATCCAGGAAAGGGGCGACGCGAGTCGCCCCTCATTTTCTTGGCGGCGTCTTCCGGAAGGACGTTTTTTTTGAGTGACGTTTTCTTGAACGACGTTTTCTGAATGACGTTTTTCTGAAACCAATGGCTTTAGCACTGGAACCACAGCGCCACACCGGGCAGCCTCAGGACCGCAAGCCCACGCCGGAGCCGGTTCCTGGTGGACTGGTGTTGGCTCCGGCGTTGGGGCGCTTCTGGCGGCTGTTCCGCTTGTCGATCTGGCGCGCCTTCGAGCATGATGCTTTCGGAACCGCCAAAGCCTCGGCCTATTCGTCCATCTTCACTTTTTTCCCGGCCTTGCTGGTGCTGGGCTCGGTTCTCGCCACCCTGAGCCGGGGCCAAGTCTACCTGCGCGAGATCTCCTACGCCCTGGGCGCCATCTTGCCTGCGGGTAGCGCAGCCGCACTTTCCTACCTGAGAGGCAGCGTGAACCGGCCGGTGAGCCTGCTCATCTCCGCTTCGTTGTTGACCATCTGGAGCGCTTCCGGCGTCATCATCTCATGGATGGATGGTTTTCGACGTGCCTACCAGCTTCCCAAGACCTGGGGGATAATCCAGGAGCGCGCGATGGCGATCTCGCTGGTTTTGGTGGCGGGTTTGCCGCTGACTTTCGCCACCATTCTGGTTGCGTTCGGCAGCCGCATTGAAACGCGGATTTTGTTTCACCTCGGGCATGAGTTCGGACCTCTAATTCTGTTGTTGTGGGGCGCGATCCGCTGGGCCATCGCGATCCTGACCAGCATCGCCGTGATCCAGCTTATCTATCACAACGCGGTACCCCGCACGCAACCCTGGCACAGCGTTTTGCCGGGCGCTGTTCTTGCGACCGCCATGTGGCTGATTTCCACCGCATTATTTGGATGGTATTTGCAGCACTATGTCGACTACAGCGTCATCTACGGTTCGCTCGGCGTGGGTATTGCGTTGCTGGTCTGGATGTACCTGATCTCGCTGGTCGTGCTGATTGGCGCCGAATTCAATGCCATGCTCTTTCCTCGCTGTCTCAAGAAAGTTCCGCCTCCGCGGATGGACGCCGAAGCTCGTTGAGTGTGAAGTTAGAGCGGATTCAGCGTTGCTGTGGCCCGCCCTAGATATCCGCGTGGCAAGTGAGGGAAAGAAAAGCTCTTCTCGGCGCTCTCCGCGTCTCGGCGGTGAAATTGTCCTAATTCACCCAGCCCGATTTCGACCCACCATTTGTTTTGTCGTTATCGTCGGGAGGTATGTAGTTTCCGTGCTCGTCGAAGGTGACTTTGCGGTCGTGATCCTTCATATAGACTTCAAATTTTCTTGCAGCGCGGCGCCGCTTCCAGCGGTAGTAAGAATTTCGCACGCCGAAATAGCGCTCGGACGCCGCATAGCTCAATCCGCGAGAAGGCAAGAACTTCACCCACAGAAAGCCGAAGAGCAATCCGCCGAGATGAGCAAAGACCGCGATTTCACCCGATGGTTCAAAAGCCGCAATGATCGCGGCCACGACCAAAATGCCGACCAGGTATTTGGCCTTGATCGAGAACGGCAACGGAAACAAAAACATTTCCTGATCGCCGTAAAGCATCCCAAAGGCCATCAGCAGTCCGAGAATGCCTCCCGATGCGCCCACCGTTCCGGTTCGCGGATCCATACCAAGGAAATGGGTATAGGAAACAGCAATCGTTACCAGCGCGGCGCCCACCACGCAGAACGTATAGCACTCGATGAATCGCCGCTGTCCCCAGTCGCGTTCCAGATACGCGCCGATGAACCAAAGCATGAGCATGTTGAAAAACACGTGGCTGAAGCTCGCGTGCAGCAACGAGTACGTGACCACTTGCCACACTTTGCCATGCTCCATCACCGCAGCAGGGATCAGCGCCAGCCACTCCTGCATCAGAACGACAACGTCCGGGGCAAACCTGCCCATCACCACCTGAAACAGGTAGATCCCCGTGCAAGTCAGGATGATGCGCTTCACCCATCCCGCAAATGGGGGGAAGCTGAACGAGATGGTTTGGCCGCGTCTCACGATTTTTATCTTTCTGGCTCGGGCACAACCGGCAGACTGCGATGTCCCGCCAAATCTATCGCCCGCACACCGAATATCACATTATCCTTCGAAACCTTCAGGGTTGCACGCGCACCGCTGCTGGTCGTTTGGGCGTGCTCCCAATCGGGCGCGTTGTGCAAGTCGGCTGCGGAGCGCGGCGCCGGTTCCTGCGCCAGGCACAGAGGACCGCAAGACGCCAGAGCCAGGGCAATCAGCACGGGTGCCACAAGACTTGTCGAGAAATAACCAAAACGGGAAGACTTGGCAATTTCAGAATTTTCTTGGCAAGCCACTTGATTTTTCCCTCACGAAGAAACTAAATATAACAGGGGCCCCCGAACGTGGAGGAAATCATGGTGTACTGTCCAGAATGCGAGACGGATCTCGACATCGATGAAGATGAGGTCGACGAAGGCGCGGTCGTCTCCTGCCCGGAGTGCGGCACGGACTTCGAGGTGGTTACAGTGAATCCCATTGAACTGAAGATAGTGGGCGAAGACGAGGTCGAAGAAGACGAGGACGAAGAAGACGCCGGCAAAGAAGAGCCGGAGGACGAGGATTCCTGAAGAATTCCGCACATATCCGGGCGTTCCGCCGTTTTGTCGCAATGGCTTCGTCAGTCTTGTTCCTGGCGTCTCTGCTTGCCCCTGCGAGCGCGCGGGACAGCGGCCGCGAGAAGCCGCAGCCTTACGCTCTAATCTTCGGAACGGTTTGGGACCCCGACGGTCACCCGCTCTACGGGGTCAAGGTGAAGATCCGGCGGCCCGACGAGAAAAAAGTCCGCTGGGAGCTCTATTCCAATCACACCGGCGAGTTCGCCCAGCGAGTGCCCGTCGGTAAGGCCGACTACATCGTTTGGGCGGACGTGAAAGGCTACAAGCTGCCCTCTGGCAGAAAGTTGAAGCCGGGCTCCGAAGTAACCGTGCATATCGACAATGACGAGCGTTCCGACATCGGTCTTCATTTAGACTGGTACTGACTCGTACTGTAATGACCGCCGACTGCGTCGGAACCGGCGGCAATGAGACACTCATGAAGAAAGCGGTAATCGCCGTTGCGGTTTCGCTGCTGGTTGTGTTGTCGGTTTTCTCGACATCGGCCCTGGCGGCTCCAGCGCCGCAGTTTGGCAACTCTTCGAAGGAAGACAAGACCCGCCTGCTCACGGGCAAGGTGCTGGACGGCAGCGACAATCCTTTGCCGAATGCGGTGGTATATCTAACCAACACTCACACCCGCACCGTGAAAACCTATATAGTTGGCGCGGACGGAACCTACCGTTTCCCGGCGCTCCAGCCCAGCCTCGATTACGAAGTGTATGCGCAGTACAACAACCGCAAGAGCGGCACGAAGACGGTCAGTCAATTTGACAATCGTCCGCAGGTGTATATCAGTTTGAAAATCAACACCAAAACCGAGACCAAGTAAGCTCTTTCGCTTCCGCCTGGCGACGCGTTGCCCGGTTTACTCCGCCACATTCAAGGGTTACTGAGGGCTGGCACCGGGCTGCCGGTATCCACCCGGGCGTAACTTGTTTGTGACCAGCCCTTCCGCTACATTGGAGCTGGTCTACGCGAAAACGCTCATGCCGGTTCTTACCACCACCGCCGTCGTTCTGCTGGTTACGGGTGCCGCGATCTACGCGGTCATCGTGTACAACGGACTGGTGCGCCTGCAGAACGAAATCAAACGTGCCTGGGCCAATATCGACGTTCTGCTCAAGCAGCGCCACGACGAGATTCCCAATCTGGTGGCCTGCGTCAAGGGCTACATGGACCACGAGCGGCAGACGCTGGAGGCGGTGACAGAGGCTCGCGCGGTTTCGATAAACGCGGCCAGCATTCCGCAAAAGGCTCAAGCGGACGTGCTGCTGACGAGCGCGCTGCGATCCTTTTTTGTGGTGGCGGAGCGGTATCCGCAACTCAAGGCCAACCAGAATTTTCTGGCGCTACAGGATCGCATCTCCGAACTCGAGGAACGAATCGCCGACCGCCGCGAGTTTTTCAACGACGACGTCAACACCTACAACACGCGTATCGCACAGCTCCCCGAAGTCTTCCTGGCGCGGCCGATGAAACTGCAGCCGCGGCAGATGTTCCGCGTGAACGAGCAGGAGCGGCAGCAGGTGGAAGTGAAACTCTCACTGGCTCGGGGACAGGGCACCGCCTAGCCACTGAGAGTTTCAACTCTTCAGCCAAGCCTCCCGCTTCGTCAGATACGCGCTCGTGCCGGACGAGAGCGCAGGCAAGGCATGACCACAGCGGGTTGCGAAAAGATCTGAGCGGCAGCTATTCTCCAATGCATGCTTAACCGTCGCGGGTTTCTTCAGTTGTCGATTGCGGCTGCCAGTGGGCTGGCCGCTGCCAGACTGCTTGCCTCGGAGCGCCGTTCTTTCGGAGTGCAGCTCTACACCGTGCGCCAAGAGGCAGAGCGCGATCTTCCCGCCGTCCTCGAAGCCATTCGCAAGATCGGCTACACGGAGGTCGAGACCTACTGGGATATCTATGGGCATCCCGCGGCAGAACTGCGCCGGATGATCAGCGACCACGGCCTGAAGGTCCCCAGCGGGCACTTCAATTATGACGGGCTTGAGTCGAAGATCGACTACGCGAAGTTGCTAGGGGTTGAGTATGTCATTTGCCCGATGCTGTCCGAGAGCATGTGGTTCACGCTCGACGGTTACAAGCGAGCGGCCGACCAGTTCAACACCTGGGGTGAAAAGATTCATCGGGCTGGCATGCAGTTCGGATTTCACAATCACAACTATGAGTTCCGCCGTTTCGGGGACACAACCGGTTTTGCAACAATGATGAAACGCTGCGACCCAAGACTCGTTTGCATTGAGATGGATTGTTACTGGATTGAGCAGGCCGGTGGGGATTCGCTGCAGATGTTTCAACAGTACGGCAACCGCATCAAGTTACTTCACTTGAAGGATCGCAAGCCTGGATTCCCAGCCACACAGGTGAAGGACGCGGCCGCGGAACATTTCACCGAAGTCGGAGCCGGGACGGTTCGCTGGCAGGAGATTTTAGCGGCGGCGGAAAAGAACGGTGTGAAGCATTTGTTTGTCGAGCGCGATTCGGGCGACCTTCCAGCCATGGAGAGTCTTCGAATCAGCTTCCAGAACCTGCAGAAGATTGGGTGAAACGGCTGCACTCAGGGTCAGGATGACAAGGTCTAGCGAATTGCGCAGAGGCTAGTTACTATCCCCGCCGGCGCGTTTCCACGAGATCAAGTCGCCGATGGTGGTGCTGGTCGAGGAAGAAGCCGGGTGCTTGTAGGACTCGACTTCCTTGCGCGACGCCTCTTCGCCGACCGCCCGGATACTAAGTCCAACTTTCTTCTCTTCCTGATTCATCTTGATGATCTTGAATTCGAACTCGCTGCCGGGTTCCAGATGCATCGGCTGTCCGTTCGCGTCGACGGCTTCCGAGTTGTGACACAGACCTTCGATGCCTTCGGCAATCTCGACAAATGCGCCGAAGTTCGCCACGCGCAAGACCTTGCCATGCACGATGTCGCCGACGCGATGCTGCGCGAAGAACGAATCCCAAACGTCGGGCTGCATCTGCTTCACGCCGAGTGAAAGGCGGCGCTTGTCCGGTTCAATGGCCAGGATCACGGCCTTGACCTTGTCGCCCTTCTTCAATACCTCGGAAGGATGCTTCACACGGGTGGTCCAGCTCAAGTTGCTGACATGCACCAGACCGTCGATTCCGTCCTCGATTTCAATGAAAGCGCCAAACTCGGTCAGATTGCGCACCCGGCCCTCGACCGTCGCCCCCACCGGATATTTGTCGTGCAACGTATCCCAAGGGTTGGACGCGAGTTGCCGCATGCCCAGCGAAATCCGGCGCTCGGTCGGGTTCACGCTGAGGACCACACAATCCACTTCGTCGTTCACGTTGACCAGCTTCGACGGATGCTTCATCCGTTTCGACCACGTCATTTCGCTCACGTGGACCAGTCCTTCAATGCCCTGCTCGAGCTCGACGAACGCGCCGTAGTCGGTGACGCTGATTACGCGTCCGTGGACGTGCGCGCCCACAGGGTAGCGGTGCTCCGCATCCAGCCACGGATCGGGCGTGAGCTGTTTAAAACCGAGCGAGACGCGCTGCTTGTCTTTGTCGTACTTCAGCACCTTCACCTGAATCTGGTCGCCGACGTTGACGAGGTCGCGCGGGTGCGTCAGACGTCCCCACGACATGTCGGTGATGTGCAGCAGTCCGTCAATTCCGCCCATATCCACAAATGCCCCATACTCGGTCAGGTTCTTGACGATCCCGGTGAGGACGCTGCCTTCTTCCAGATGTTCCAGTGTTTTGCCGCGCTTCTCGTTCTGCTCTTCTTCCAGAAGCTGTTTGCGCGAGACCACGATGTTGCCGCGCTTCTTGTTGAGCTTGATGATGGCAACTTCCATCGTCTGGCCCTTCATGCCATCCAGATTCCGGATCGGACGCAGGTCCACTTGCGAGCCCGGCAGGAAAGCGCGCGCGCCATGAATGTCGATGGTCAGGCCGCCCTTGATGCGCTCCACGACGATGCCCTTAATCGGTTTCTTTTCGTTGTAAGCGCGCTCAATTTCGTCCCACGACCGCAACCGCTGCGCCTTCAGGTGCGAGAGGTTGACGTAGCCCTCTTCGGTCTCACCCTTGTCCCGCATCACGTCGATCTCGTCGCCGGGCTGGAACTTCGGCTTGCCCTCCTGATCGAGAATTTCCGCAATCGGCGCCATGCCTTCGGATTTCGCTCCGATATCGACGACGACGTGGGTCGCCGTCAGTTTCACCACGGTTCCTTTGATTACGTGGTCGCCGCCAACCGCTTCCTCGGTTTCGGTCTCGAAGTGCTGGAGGGCGGCGGCGAAATCGTCGCTGCCAACCGCGGCACTCTCGGTGGCGGAATTCTCAGGAGTGTTATTTCTAGGAGCGTCACTTGAAGGAGCGTCAGGGGCGGAAGCCAGTGGTTCCGCGGGAGTGGGTTGTGCTTGCTCGGGAGCGTCTACTACGGCCGGGCCGCCGGTGTGGGTGTCGTGGGCAGGTGTCATGGTTTCAAGACTGGATTCAAGATTGCGAGCGGTGCTGTCGTCGAACAAGTTCATAGCCTCTGTGTCGACGCGCGTTCGTGCGCGACATGCGGGACCGGTGTAGCGGACTGCTGGCGTGGTCTTTAGGTTGCGTTGAGGCCGACCTGGCGGACGACCCTAGGACAATCCCCAGCTGGTTCGAACCCGCGTCCGAAAGGGACTCTTCGACTATAGCAACCGCTTTGGAACAGTGTCAAACGCGAAACGCGCCGATTCGGGCGGGCGGCTAAAGAATTCATAAACTCGTCACATTGCCGTCCCTTCCGCCCCAGTTTGGGAATTAGTAACCGGTTACCGCCCTGCCTCCCGGGTGCATCTAGCGGAACACAGAGATTGGCTCCGCGCTGGCCGTTTCTGCTACGCTCCCCTCATGGACCATCTCTGGACTCCGTGGCGTTACGCATATGTTACCGGCGCCGACCAGAAACCGGGGTGCATCTTCTGCAACGCTCCCAAGGAAAGCGACCAACAAGCCCGCATTGTCCATCGCGGCGCGCATTGCTACGTCATTCTCAATACCTATCCATACACAAATGGGCATGTCATGGTCGTACCTTACGCGCACCTGGATGAGTTACAGAGGCTCCCCGCCGATGCTGCCCACGAGATGATAGTTCTGACCCAGCGGATGGAGGCGGTGCTGCGGTCTCTGTATCGGCCCGACGGCATCAATCTCGGCATGAATATCGGACAAGCCGCAGGCGCCGGCGTGGCCGGACACATCCACATGCACATTCTGCCACGCTGGGTCGCGGACGCGAATTTCGCCAGCGTCATCGGCGAAACAAGAGTGCTGCCCGAGGAATTGGACGTGACTTGGGAACGGATTCGGAAGGAATTTGTAATTGGCAATTTGTAATTGGTAATTGGAAAGGCTATCCATTAGGAGAGATGGCCGTTTTGAAATTACAAATTACAAATCAGTTACAAATTTTTCTGCATCCACGCCCACGCACTCGAGACGATGTCGGCGAGATTGCGCTTGGCGGTCCATCCCAGCACGTTTTGAGCTTTCGCCGGATCGGCTACCAGAACCGGAGGATCGCCCGGCCGCCGCGGTCCGATCGTTCGCCGGACGGGGCGCCCAGTAGCCTTTTCCGCCGCCTGGATGACTTCGAGAACGGAATGTCCCCGGCCTGTTCCCAGATTGATGGCCAGCGAGTCGCCGCCCTTTTCGAGATATTGCAACGCTCGGACGTGTGCCTCGGCGAGATCGTTGACGTGAATATAGTCGCGAACGCAGGTGCCGTCCGGAGTCGGGTAGTCGGATCCGTAGACTTGCAGCTCGGGTCCGTTCGCGGTGGAGGCGGCGAGCGCCAGTGGAATCAGATGAGTTTCCGGGTCGTGCATCTCGCCAATCTCGCCGCTTTCGTTTTTACTGCCTGCGGCTCCCGCAGCGTTGAAATAGCGCAGGCTCACCGAGCGTAGTCCGTAAGCGCGGCCGTAAGCCTCGAGCGCGTTTTCGAAAAAAAGTTTCGATGCGCGATAGGGGTTGACCGGCGCGCGCGGCGTCTGCTCGGTGATAGGAATTTGTCCGGGGATGCCGTACACGGCGCAACTGGAGGAAAACACGAAGCGGCGAATACCGGTGTCCAGCGCGGAGTTCAGCAGGCTGAGCGCCGCGAGGACGTTGTTCTGGAAATACTTGCGTGGGTTCTCGACCGATTCTCCAACGTAGGCGTGGGCGGCAAAGTGCATCACTGCGTCCACGCGCGCGAGCACTGGCCGAAGCCTGGCTTCGTCGGCGATGTCGCCCTCCACCAGCTCGAAACCTTGCGCCAGCCGGCGAAAGCCGGTGGAGAGATTGTCGTAGAGCACGACCTCATAACCGGAACGCCGCAGCGCGTGCGCCGCATGACTGCCGATGTAGCCTGCTCCGCCCAATACCAGGATCGCCACGGAAAAACCTCAGATGATTCCACGACCTGAGTCATTCTACGCGATCATGTTGCCGTGGGAAGAAGTCGCACCGTGGCAATGCCCATCGATGGCGGAACGGTTGTCCTCGCCCCGGGCTGCCGATGGTGTAGAATCTGAAAGTCAAACTTCACGCTGCCATCCTCAGCAGCGGAGTCCGTCGGGACGTAGCGCAGCCTGGTAGCGCACTTGCTTGGGGTGCAAGGGGTCGCCGGTTCAAATCCGGCCGTCCCGACCATTTCAGAACACAGCAGTTACGCGGATTCCTCTCCGGCCCCGAATACTAAGGCAAGGGGTCAATCCGCGCAAGGCTTTTTCTTGCACGCTCACCCTCACGAGCTATAAGCGGGCCTACGATATTTTTGGGCTTGACAACAGTTCCGATATAGTAGTAATCTCGTGAATAAGGGGAGGTAGCCCGATGATGATGGTGGCCGGACTACAGAAGTCAGGCGAAAAGAATCTTATGGCTCCCACGTGGACAGAAGCCGCGAAGGTCCGAAGAGTATTCAAAGCAGGACGGCAACGGCAAAAGGACCGCCTTCTCACCCCAACGGCGGCAATCTATGAAACGTGCATTCTGCTGGACAAGCTCCGTGAGGCGATGCATGACGCCAAGCTAGACCCGGATGACGTGCGTGCTTACCTCGTTGTGGGCGCTGAACCAAAGCTCGGCGCGGAATTGGTATCGGGCAAGGTCATTGTCATCCCGCCGCCAAAGCGATTGCCCGAAGTATTCCGAAAGGTGGAAGCGATAAGGGAGTCACGGATGCTAGGAATTGTCTTCCACCAAGCAGACCGCGACCCGAAGGCCAAGGCACCGTTTTCCGTGTGGGTCCATCCGTTTATTATCGGCACCTTGGCCGAGAGAGTATTGCTGGAGGCTAGAAACAGAGTCGCGCAAGGAAAGGCGCTGGACAACTAGAGCAGAAAGAACAATGGCCCCGGAGCGCCAACTCCGAGGCCGGGTAGCAGGTCAAAACGGACACGCGCTAACGCATCACGGTTTTGCTTTGCCATTTTTATTATACCGCGAAAGGTGAAACAGATGGACCGCATAGAACAGATCGCATGGGACTCCGAATATGCCATGGCCGTGCTTGGCAAGGGGACAGACTTTCTGCTGGTGGACCTGGATACGACGATGCCGGAGGAAGTCAGGCAAGACGCGGTGACTCGGGGCTATCGCTTCTGTGGAATTTTCGGATTCAGGAACGGACGCACGGAGTCACAATTCGAGCCGGACCCGGAGGCATTCGCCGTGATGAACTGCGCGTTGTTTCGCTTCGTGCAACTTGTGGCCTCGAAACTAACACACGTGGATACGTTGGAGCGGCTGTATCGACTCCCGGACACGCGCGAGAACTAATCCCCGGTTCCGGGGAGGAAAACAAGAATGGCGCACGCAAAATTAGATCGCTGTCGGCGCGCCCATCGTGCGAAGTACAGAGTTTTGGAGTTTGCCCTGCAAAACATCGCACGGCACGGGGCACGCGCCTAGCGCTGCCCCACAAGTTCAAAGAGCTGCCCGACTAAACAGGGTCGGGCCTTCGCGCTAGCTGCCCCTAATACGGGGACGGGGAGGCACGATGCAGCAAACCGGATTGCCCGAAATGGCGGACGGTACCTCAAAAATCTAGGAGCAGTCATGAAATCGCTTTTTGAACTGAAGCAAGAACGTCAAATCGCTTTGGACGCTTGCGAGACAATCCTCGCACGTGCCGAAGCCGCCAAGCGCAATCTCACCGCGCAAGAATCTCAACTGATGGACAATAATCTGTCATCCGTCAAAGAACTCAACCCAAAAATCAAGAAAATCGAATCTGACAACACAATCCTCCGGTTTGATCCCGTCACCCTCATGGGAGGGGGCACACCATCCGCCCACACACCCACGGCGACACAGAAGCCGATGAGCACCGAGTACACTGAATCGTTCCTGAGCTTCCTCCGAAGCGGCGGAAAGCAAGCAACGAGCGCTCTCAGTGAGGGCTTCGACCCCATGTTCGGCGGCTTTGCATTGCCCAGTCTGTCTGCTGCATCATACGAAGGCGGGTCCACTGCGGGCGGCTACGCAGTCTCCGTCCCAACCGATAGTCTCATCGTGCCTTTGGCTCTCCCGGATTTAGGGGTTAGATCAGTTGCCAAAGCCATTCCTACGCTCACCGACATCAAAATTTCAAGCCAGTCCACATTCGGAACGGCGGGCTGGAAGTCTGAGAGTTGGGGCTCCAACGCCCAAAACCTCTTCCCGGAAAGCGACCCAAGTCTCGGTCAGTTCACGCTTTCGGCGTTCATGACCGGCCTAACCGATACCGTGAGCTGGGAATTACTTCAGGACGTTGCCCTGTTTCAAGAGTTCGCGGTGCGCGACCTTTTAAACGCCGTCGATATCAACGAAGATAACGCTTTTGTTAACGGCAACGGCACCGGACAGCCGCTCGGTTTGGTTGGCAACACGGCAACCGGAACGGACTCGCCGTACCTCGTCGAATCGACTGGCGTTTATCTCCTCAACGCCATAGATGACGTACTGGGTACCCTCAAGGGAGGCTACTTCCCCTTCGCCGCTTGGCTAATGAGCCGGGCAACCGCAACAGCGATTCGGAAGGCACAGCGTCAAGCAAACTTGTTTGCACCTGTGTTTACGCGCGAGAATGGTCGAGATCTTTTGCTCGGCTTCCCGGTGAGTTACAGCTCGAACATGCCAGCACTCCCAACCGCAACCAACGCGGGCGTGGTGCCGATCTTGTTCGGGAGCTTCCAGGACGGCTATGTCATTGGTGATCGGGGCGGATCAGGGACATTTGTAAAAATTCTGGACCAACCCCTGGCCACTGCTGGACAAACCATCCTGTTGGCTTACAAGCGAGTCGATGGACGCGTGAGACGGTCTGAAGCAATTCAGGCTATCACCATTTCTCACACCTAACCAATATTGTCCCCACTCGGCGGGGCCCGCTGTGACTCGGTAACGGGCGCACGGGAAAGCCGGGGCGGTCTTCAGCGTACCGTTTTCAAAAAGCGCTGACCTTTTCGTACAACACCGGCTCTCTCCGCTTGTGCAGAGCGAGCGGTTTTGGGGGCCGGTGATCTTTCTCTAAGAGGGTAGCCACATGCCAGTCATCGGAACTTTGACAGTCAACTTGGAAGCCAACACCGCGAGTTTTACCGGTGACTTGGGGAAAGCCTCGGGCAGCCTGAAGGTGCTAGCCAATGACGCCGAGGGTGCGGGTGAGACCGTAGACTTTTCCATGCGGGATGCACGCGGCTCCATGATGCTGTTAGGTGAGGAAGCCGGTATCCACGTCCCCCGCGAACTGCGTACTCTCATTGCCGAGATACCGGGAGTGGGTGAGGCCTTCGCCGCACTCGTACCCCTCATAGGCGCTGTGTTCGCCTTGGGCATGATTTACAAGTTCGTGGATGCTCACAAGCGCGCAATTCAAGACTTGTCCGAGGATGAGAAAACGCTGTACGACAACGCCACAAAAGGCGCTGAGAAGTTTCTAAGAGCGCAGGAGGGATCAATCAAGGCCGCGTACGCGTTGGCTATTGCACAGGCGTCCGGTGATCCCGTGCGGCAAGCGCAACTCCGGGTGGACGAGATGCGAGCTATCGGAGTCGCACAAGATCAGAATATGACTCAGTTGATCGCCGAGCGTGAGGTGCTGCGCGGCATCGTGACCCAGGAAGAAAAGAAGGCCCAAGTTATAAAGGATTCAGCCGGGCACAATGCGCGCACGGGGCAAAAGTACACCGTGGATACCTCCGACGAGGATGAGAAGGCGCAGAAGGCTCGCGACAAAATTAACGAGCTTAACGATCTGATTATGGCCGCTCGGGATCACGAAAAGGAGAGCCAAGCACAGCTCATAGACGGCGAGTATCACGTGAGCGAAGTGATAGCTTCCCTGGCCTCAAAAGATGCGGCGAAACAGGCCGAGGCATTTAGAAAGTCTAGCGAGATAATGCACCGCGCCATGGAAGAGCGCAAAAAGGCAGCCGAGGAATCCGTACGGTGGGACAGAGAGACCACTGACATTGCAGAAGAACTGGATAGAAATCTCTGGCGCGACCGGGAGAAGCGAGCCAAAGAGTTCCAAACCGTGCAGCAGAAATTGGCAGAGGAAGATCTGCGACATTCCACGACAATGGCCAGGCTGCAAGAGTCCGCCGACGAACAGGCGGACAAGCACGCCCTGGCCATGCACCAAGCCACCGCACGGCAAACAATGGAAGCGGAAATTAAGGCATCACAAGACCGCCTCACCGTCGAGCTGGCCGCGCTCGACCGCGACATCGAAATCCAGAAGCAAAAAGGCGAACAGGGCGTGGCCGCGTTGCGTGCCGACGAAAACAAGAAAACCGAGCTCATTAAACAGGCCGCTAACGAGCAAGCCAGAATCCAGAAAGATGCCGAGAAAAAGCGAGCGGACGATGTGCACGCGGCTGAGCTGGAGATGGCTAACGACATAGCCAAGACTTCGGTACAAAGCATCATGCACGGTAAGAACATGGCGCAAGCCTTTGAGCGCATGGGGTCCGAGATGCTGGAATCCGCGGCGGAATACGCGCTCAAGATAATTCTGCTCAACAAAGAGGGGCAGTTATCGGACGCCTCGTCGGCGGCCACGGCGGCCTTTAAGGCCGTGTGGAAAGCGGTGCCCTTCCCCGCTAGTGCCGTCATGGCACCCGCCGCCGCTATCGGGGCTTTCACCGGGGCTATATCATTCGAGTCCGGCGGCGAGATACCCGGCTTTGGCGCGGTGCCCATCGTGGGTCACGGTGGTGAGACGGTCATTACCAAGCAACTAACGGACCAAGTAAAGAACAGCGCGGGCGGGGGCAACGTGCATCACTTCCATTTCGCCCCGCAGATACAAGCCTTGGACTCGGAAGGCATGGACCGGGTGTTGGACAAGAACATGGACAAATTTACCCGCCGGATTGGCTCTGAACTGCGCAACCGGAACCGGAGGTAGGAATGAAATTGTCTTTTGATGTGGAACTGCCGGAGCCGTTGTTTCAGGAAATGCTTGACGCGTGCGCCGAGCGAGAGTGCCATCGCACGACACTGGCGGGCGAAGCTTTGGAATGCTTGCTGGCCGCGCGCCGCTTGCCGAGGGCTTACATACCCCGGCTCACCACAGGCACTCAATTGCGTGGTACACGCGGTCACTCCGGGCATGAGGTAGAGCGGGAATTTGAGGACGCGGAAGACGCGGGCCTCACAACGCATCGGTTGCTGCTCCCGAGGGACACTGTGGAGATGCTGTGAAGTGCGAGGTACTTGACGGGCAGCCCATATTCGTGGACACGCGCTGTCTAAGTTGCAACACCGAGATGGGAGACGACCGTCCCGCGCGCGCTCTAATATGTCGGAGGGCCACACAATTCCCCGAAACCGCTGACCGCGTTTGGCTTCTATCCCGCAATGGCCTCTCCGTTTTTCACAAGGTATGCCGCGCTAAAGCCTGTAGTAGTTTTCTGGAGAATCCGCTGTTGCGCCCGGCACCGGACCCAGATGTCATTTTCGAGGATTCCATATATCACCGGGGGGCCATGCGGTTCCTGTCCGGGACTGTGGTGGAAAGACCGCAACCTGTCCGTGCACTGACGTTCTTTCAGGATGCCCGCAGTCTCCAGATGAAGCAATTTATCAAAGATGAATCTGGGCTGCGGAGTTTCTGTGAGTACGTGGATACTTGGGACGCTTTGCGCTGCGTAGGAGCCTGGAGCGGCCAAGAGGAAATTGACGCGGTGCATCATTACGCCTGCCTATTCGCACAAGAGACATCCAAGGACAGCGGCGTGTGGATGCCCTACTGGTTTCTAGATGCGCGGCTCAATGGCCCCAATCGTGTTGTGTACCTAATCAAAGGCGGGGAGAGCTATCAGGGCGCGGTGATGATGGACACATTGGGTTATTCCACTCTGGCTTGGGTTTGGCTCACTCCCCGGCTTCGCAGACGGGGGATTTTTCGCGCGGTCTGGCGTGGCCTGGAAAGCTATCACAAGGGTTTCAAGGTTCTCGCGCCCCTGTCCACATCAATGAGGGCATTTCTGAGACGCGAAGACGCCGAGGGAATACACGAAATTGTGACGGAGACGGGGTGTCCAAGTGCAGATAAGCATTGACGCGGTAAAAAAGCAACGCCGTTTTGTTTGTTGGAATCGTGAGGTAGTCAAGGGCAAGGAAACCAAAGTCCCTTACATGCCCTCGGGCTGCCATGCGAAGTCCAATGGCCCAGCCACATGGTCCACGTACGCGGAATGTGAGGCCGCAACCGGCTTTGACGGCATCGGAATTGTGTTAGGCCGCGTGGATGGCGTGCCGGTTACCGGCGTTGACTTCGACGAATGCTGTGATGCCTTCGAGGGTCACTTCACGCCGGAGTCACGAAAGACGATAATCGCCCTGGACTCCTACAGCGAATACAGCCCCAACGGATACGGGGCGCACGTTCTCTGCTTGGCGGACTTTCCCGAGGAATACCGAGGCGTCAACACCGGTAAAAAAGGTGACTCCATCGTGCGGCCCGGCCCGGACTTCAAGCAAATTGAAATCAAAGGCTCGGGATTCTATTTCACGCTGTCTGGCCGTCATCTGAGCAAGACCCCAGCGGACCTGATGCCACGGCAAGAGCAGATTAACGCGCTGTGCAAGCACGTGGCTGGAATGCAGGCCAAGCCGGGCATCGTGGTGAGTGCGGGCACCGAGGAAGAGAAATACCGCAAGCTGATGGCCGGGGATCTCAGTGACTTCGATGGTGACCACAGCCGGGCGGACTTGACCCTGTGCAACCTTCTCGCGCGGAGACTCAACAACAATTCTTACGCTATCGACGCGGCGTGGCTCAAATCCCCGCTCTATCGGGAAAAGCTGGAGCGCGAGGATTACCGTTCCATGACCATCCTGAAGGCCATCAAGGGCGGCGCGCTGGTTTTCGACGAAGAGGAACCGATGGATGAAGACGCGCCCACAATCTGGACAATCCAACCTCTCCCGAAACGTGAGGAAGGGTGGTTTCCATTGGGTGAGGTGTCCTTGGTAGGTGGTCCGAGCGGCGCGGGCAAGACGCATTCCTTGCTGCGAATGGCTGAGGACGCGCGGCAAGGCCGAGAGACGTACGGGCACGCCACCACGGCTAGCGACTACTGCCTCCTTCTACATGACCGCAGTTCCGCATCGATGCGGCGGACGTGCAACGCGGCCAAGCTACCCGTTCCCGTTGACGAAATAATGTCCCGCGTCATCCGTCTCACGCGAGCGCAACAGAAAGAACGCCCGGCTGCTGTTATAGAGGCCATGATACAAAGCCGGCCCGGTGTGAAACTGTGGATTTTAGAGGGCTTGGACTTCTGGACTCCCGATTTGCACAAGCTTGACGCCGTGGGTGACGTGCTGGACGAATTGCAGCGCGTGGCAAAACAGTACCGGGTTGCCATCGTGGGCACGTTGGGCAGTCCCAAACAGAAAGAGAATGACCGCTATGCCAGCGGGCGTGACCAGTTCATGGGCAGCGTAGCCTTCGGGCGCAAGAGCGAAACCTGCATCAGCATAGAAAAAACGGCGGATAAGAATGTCCGCAAGATGAATGTCATGCCACGGAATACGGCGAAAGAGGAATTTTTCTTTACCTGGACAGACGCAGGACTGACGCTGACCACGGAACCGAGCGAACCGGATACAAAGGATGAAAATTCGGCGCTTGCCCGAATGGAAGCACAGGTTTTCGCAGCCACACCGGTTGGTGAAGAGCTGAAATACCACAAACATTTCGGCTCGGCATCCGCGTTCTTTCGCTGGAGACGAGTGGCGCAAGCCGAGGGCAAGGTCACGCTGTCGGGCAAGAAATACTATCGCGCGTATGCCGGTGGTGTTGAATGCGGGGAGGATGCGGTTCAGTGAGTGTGTGAGTGTTGACATGACACAGTGAGAATACCTTCCTATATATATATTCATGTCAACTCTCATACAAGAAGAGGGTTGATGCATTCTGTGGCAAACAAACACGTTACGGGCGCTGAAAGTCGCCTGCTACTTGACATGACACAGTTGCTTTTTGGACCGCTGCTGACTCTATCAAGTCAAGCGGAGAGCAGAAATCAGGTCGTGTTGTGTATGGCAAAGCTGGCCGGGCTCACACGCCCGCGCCTGGAATCGTGGCATAACACAGGCGGGGGTGGTTAAGCAATCCACATAGGGGGTATGCCGTGGATGGTAAGAAATGTTAAAAGGGAAGCACTCGAAGCCCACCGTCGACCTATTTTTTACGTGAATGAACAATTTCTCAAAATGAGATTTTTCAATAGAATCAGCAGTTTACGCCACCATAACCAGAAAATGACCGAGCGCAGTTAAGAAAAGCACCATTTCGGCCTCATTAGCAAGCGCAGGACGAAAAACCCATGCCAGAGTGCCATCCCGCCGCAACTATGCGCCAGAACGCACCGGAAGGCCCGCACGGGCCATTCACAGCGAGCCGATTTCACGATGCCAGTAGGCTAATCCGCTGATGCACCGCCTGGAGGTCCGAGGTTACGAGATTGCAATACCGCTTCGTCATCTCCAGCGTACTGTGGCCGAGCACCTTTTGCAGATGGAACACGGACCCACCACGGCGAAGGTAATTCACAGCGAACGTATGCCGAAAACTGTGCAACGTGCGCCCTGGAGGGACAAACCCCAACCGCCCGCACAGTAGCTTCACGTCACGGAGCATCACCCGCCGCCCCAATCGCGTTTCATTCTTGCTCGCCAGTAAGAGCGCATCCGGCTTGCGGGCGCCATCACGGATGAATCGGAACAATGCTCTTTTCAGCTCAAAGGAAAATGGAACCATGCGCTGCTTGCGTCCCTTGCCGTCCAGCGTGATGAGCAGGTTGTCAAAATCAATCTCACTCACACGAAGACTGAGGGCCTCCGTGATTCTGCATCCCGTGTCCAGCAAGAGCAGCACAAGCACGTGCAACCGCCGCTGATAGAGATTTTTGGGTTTCCAGTTTATGAGCAAGGCTGCTTGCTGCACCGTCAACGTGGGCAGAATCAATTGCGGCTCTTTGAGTGGTGGGATGCGTAGGTGCCGGCAACCTGGACCGCACTTACGCTCTCCCGCGCTGCTCCAGTGGAGATAGGAATTGATGGCCCGGATTACGGAGTTGCAGCCGGTTGCCTTCAGTCCGCGCTCACGCATCTTGAGCACCGCGTCTTTCAGCTCATCAGCCGAGGGGGTCTCCGTGGGCAGCCATTTCAGCGTGTGCTTGTACCACTCGATTGTTGCAGGGGAAACATTGTGCAAATACTGACGTTCACGGATGAACTGCGAAAAGCCGCCCATGCGCCCTCCCGAGGCAAGTACCCAATTTGGGAGGAAACCCGCATAAACGCGGGACGTAGCGCAGCCTGGTAGCGCACTTGCTTGGGGTGCAAGGGGTCGCCGGTTCAAATCCGGCCGTCCCGACCATTTACTTCCCCGTGTATCCGGTGGCGGGCCAGTGGCTCGGCCTGCCTCCAATTGCTGAGAGCTAAACTACAGCGGGCCGCAACCAGTCCTTCGTGATCTCCGCTCTTGCATTTTTCCTGCGTTTGGAGCAACGTTTTCACCGTGAAAGGAGTGCCCCCGAAATCATGATCAACGTTCTCATCTACCACGAAGTTGCCGACTATACGGTCTGGAAAGCGGCGTTCGACTCCGCTTTTGACTGGCGGCGCAAGAACGGCGAGTGCAGTTGCCGTATTTTCCGCAGCGCTGGAAACGCCAACGGCCTTACTCTTTTCTTCGAATGGGAGAGTCTAGAAAAGGCGCGCGCATTCATAGCTTCCGAGGAACTCAAAGCCAAAATGGCAAGCGCGGGTGTCAAAGGCGCGCCTCGAGTCGACTTCCTGACTGAGGTGCACGGCATCCGGCGCAGCGCTGCCGACTGAGAGCGCACGGCAGGCACTGCTGTCCACCGACTGATCGGCATACCCTTGATCGCTATACCCTGGGATGGAGTTTCCGTTCGGGCAGGCTCGGAATCCATTCCCGGCGGTTCGCATCCAAAGAGTTGAACCGGAAAACTGGACCGGAAGCAGATACTTCTTTCTGGCAATTTCCTCGTCTTCTGGCTTGCCCCCAAAATCCGTAGTTTCAGGAGAACTTTATGGCTAAGAAACCAATCTCCACCAATTCGAACAAGGCTTCAGCGCAACCCCGCTACCACCAGACAGCTCGCGAACTCCAGGCATTTGGCACGGTGACCAGTGTGTTGCCGTTGCAATTGGAAGAGCCAATCCGGCTGGAAATGACCGAGCAACTCAACCAACTGTTAGCCGACACCATGACTCTTCGGGATCTCTACAAGAAGTCCCATTGGCAGGTGTCGGGAGCGACTTTCTATCAACTCCATCTTCTGTTCGATAAGCACTATGAAGAACAGAGCGCGACCGTCGACACGATCGCGGAACGAATCATGCTTCTGGGCGGAATCAGTATCGCCATGGCGGCCGACGTCGCCGAGTTGACCCGGATTCCGCGCCCGCCCAAAGGACGCGAAGAGGTTCCCGCACAACTGTCTCGCCTGCTTGACGCGCACGAGCTCATCATCACCGAATGCCGCGAAATCGCGGAGCTTGCCACCAAACTGGGCGACCCCGGCACGAACGATCTGGTGGTGAGCGATGTGCTTCGCCCCAGCGAATTGCAGGCTTGGTTCCTGAGCGAACACCTGGTCAATGCGCCGCTGGTCGAAGCCGAGCCGCTGCGGAAATCGGCATAAGCCAAAATCGATTTACAATGGAATTCACGCGGGCTTCCTGGCCCGCGTTTTTCTTGCCTGGCCAGCGCAACTAGCGGCCCGAGTCGGACTTTCAGGGCATCCAATCTTGCCAACGAAGGATCAATCGGCAAACTCTAACTTCTAAGTTCAGTTAGAATCCCCCCGTGCCTGTCCGCCTGCAGATTGAAGCCGCCCGCGACGCCGCTCGCGCCGGCAAGCTCATCACTCCTCACGGAGAGATCGAGACGCCTGTGTTCATGCCGGTCGGAACCCTGGCTTCGGTCAAGGGCGTCTCGCAGGATGTGCTCGAAGAACTCGGCGTCCAGATTCTGCTCGCCAATACCTATCATCTTTATTTGCGTCCTGGCGTAGAAACCGTTCGCCAGATGGGCGGGCTGCACCGGTTCATGTCATGGGACCGGGCCATTCTTACTGATTCGGGCGGCTTCCAGGTTTTCAGCCTGAACGATCTCCGTGTGGTCAGCGAAGAAGGGGTGGCGTTCCGCTCGCACTTGGACGGCTCCTCGCACTTTCTGAGTCCGGAAAAAGCCATGGAGGCGCAGATCGGCCTGGGAGCCGACATCATCATGGCCTTTGACGAATGCACTGAGTATCCGACCGACCCCCAGCGCGCGCGCGACTCGATGGAACTAAGCCTGCGCTGGGCCGAGCGCAGCAAAAATTATTTTGAAGCATACAAGGACGAGGTGCCCTGGGGGAGCAGCCATCAGCCGTCAGCCGTCAGCCATCAGGAGCGGCCAGTGGCCAGTACCCAGTCTCTGTTCGGCATCGTGCAGGGCGGCATGGACCTTGAACTGCGCCGCGAATCCGCCGAGCGGACTATCGACATCGGCTTCCCCGGATATGCCATCGGCGGGCTGAGCGTCGGCGAACCGCGCGAGCTTACTCGCGAGATCGTCGAATTCACGCTCGAGCATCTTCCCTCCAATCAGCCGCGCTATCTGATGGGGGTGGGTACTCCCGAAGAGATCGCACAATACGCTCAGTTGGGCGTGGACATGATGGATTGCGTGCTGCCCACCCGCGCCGCCCGCCATGGGTTGCTGTTTACCTCGGAAGGCAAAGTTTCGATCAAGCAGGCCCGGTACGCGCAGGACGACAGCGCGCTCGATCCCGCCTGCGACTGCCGCGTCTGCCAGCGTTATTCACGGGCCTACCTGCGTCATCTTTATGCTTCGAACGAACTGCTGGCGCAGGTTTTGAATACGGTCCACAACCTGCACTTTTACCTGGCCACGATGCGGACCGTCCGCGCCTGGATTCGTGCCGGCCACGCACCCAGCACCGGCGGTTCCCGGCTGTAAATTCGGCGTCGCGTCCTTGACACATGACGAGCCGTCCTGCATTCTATTTAGCTTGGGAATAAGGTCCGTTTCTTTCTGTGCCGTTCCGATCAAAACCGGAGCGCGGTATCGCCGGTTCTAGCCACGAAGCTGTAGGATCTCCGGCCATAGAAGAAAAGAATTCCCGAAGTTAGGCGGCGAAAGAAGCAAACTTGTGCCGAGTTTTGCTTGGCTGGCCCGTAGAGGGAGCTTCAGACTGTCGCGGTTTTAATAAGGCATTTCGTTACAGAGGATCAACTTGGCGGTGGAAATCATATTGTCTGGCATGCCTGGCGGATTGGCGTTTTGGATGCAGCTACCCGGTGGCACAAGTCTGCTCGGGCTGGCGCCCCTGCTGTTCATCTTTGCCATTTTTTATTTTCTGCTGATTTTGCCGCAGCAGCGGAAACAGAAAAAGTGGCAGACCATGCTGGGCGGATTGAAAAATGGCGACAAGATCGTAACCAGCGGCGGTCTGCGCGGGACGATCGTCAGCCTCAAGGACGATGCGCTGGTCTTGCGCGTGCCGCCCGACAATCTGAAACTCGAGATCAGCCGCGCATCGGTGGTATCGGTGACGACGGCGGAAGAAGGAAAATAGTCGGTGGTCGCTTGTCGTTGGCGGCTCGCGAAGCAGCTGTGGTTTTTACCAACGACCAACGACCAAAGACGATCGACTGGTTTTCATGAATAAGAACCTCAGGTGGAAGTTGGCAGTTGTCGTCGGGATCCTGCTGGTCTTCCTGTTCGGCGTCTTCGGCATTCCGAAGGACTGGTCGGGCAGGGGTATGCTGGCGGCAATCACCGACCGCATTCATTTGGGCCTCGACCTCAAGGGCGGGACGCACCTGATTCTGCAGGTGCAGGTCAATGACGCGGTCAACGTCGACTCCGACAACGCGGTTGCGCGTCTCAAGGAAGGCTTGCGGACGCACAAGATCAATTACGCCGACATCACCAAGCCCGATCCGGTGAACCATCCGGAAACGATCGTGGTCAAGGGCGTTCCTCCGGAGCAGACCACCGATTTCAAGAGCATTATTTCCGACCGGCTGCCGGAGTACGACGCGACCTCGGGCGCGGAAAATTCCTGGACCGTTTCGATGAAGGGCCAAAACCTCGCCGACTTGAAGGACCATGCGGTAACCCAGGCCATCGAGACCATTCGCAATCGCATCGACCAGCTCGGCGTGAGCGAGCCTTACGTTGCGCCGCACGGCCTCGGCAAGTACCAGATTCTTGTCCAGCTTCCGGGCGTGGACGATCCGGCGCGCGTAAAGGAAATCATGCAGTCCACTGCGATGCTTGAAATCAAGCAATCGATCGACGGACAGGCAGCATACCCAAGCGAGCAGGCGGCGTTACAAGCGCATGGTGGCGTGCTGCCTGAGGACACTGTCGTGATGCCCGGCAAAAGCATCGGTTCGAGGCGTGACACCGAAGGCGGCGAAGCCTGGTACATAATCTCTCGCGCCTCGGCCGTGACCGGGCGCGATCTTCGCACTGCGGAACCGGGCACCGACGAAAATGGCCAGCCGGACGTCCGCTTTATCCTCACCGGTGAGGGTGGCCGCAAATTCCGTGCATTCACTTCCGCTCACGTCGGAGACTCCCTGGCGGTCGTTCTCGACAACAAGGTGCAGGAAGTGGCCGTGATCAAGGACACCATCAGTGAAAACGGCGTCATCAGCGGACGGTTCACCCAGCAAGAGACGCAAGACCTTGCAATGACGCTGCGTTCCGGCGCTTTGCCGGCCGGCATCAAGTATCTCGAAGAGCGCACGGTGGGGCCGTCGCTGGGCGCCGATTCGATTCGTTCCGGCATTCAGGCGGCCACGGTCGGCATGCTCGCCGTCCTCATCTTCATGCTGATTTACTACCGCTGGGCGGGCGTGAATGCCGATATCGCGTTGATCCTGAACCTGGTTATTCTGCTCGGGTTCATGGGCTACTTCGGAGCGGTGCTGACGCTGCCGGGTATTGCCGGCGTCATCCTAACGGTGGGCATGGGCGTCGATTCGAACGTCCTGATTTTTGAACGCATCCGGGAAGAGCTGAGGAATGGCAAGACGCCTCCCTCGGCCGTGGAGCAAGGATTCAGCCACGCCTGGGTCACCATCGTCGATACGCACGTCACCACCATCGTCTCGGCCGCGATTCTGTTCCTCTTCGGTACGGGGCCGGTAAAGGGTTTTGCGACGACGCTGGTCTTCGGTTTGCTCGCAAACCTGTTTACGGCGGTGTTTGTATCGCGCATGATTTTTGATTGGGTGCTGAGCAGGAAGCAACGCGGCGAAGCGCTGAGCATTTAGAGGGCGCTGTTCGTCGGTCGCTGTTCGCGAGGATCATTTGCATGGCGAAAAGCGAATAGCGAACGACGAACAGCAAACAGCAGATTTTTGAAGGGATCGTAAGCAGCGTGGAATTTTTTAGAGACACAAGCATCGATTTCCTCGGGAAAAAGTGGTACTTTCTCACCTTCTCGCTGATCTTCAGCGTGGCCGGAGTGCTTTCCATGGCGTTCTGGCATGGCATCCCGCTGGGCGTCGACTTCCGCGGCGGCACGCTGGTCTACGTGAAGTACGCGCACACCCCCAATGTCGCCGCCATCCACGCGGAGATCGAGCGCGCCGGATTAAAGAACGCCCGCGTCCAAGCCTACGACCAAGCGCACAATAGCAACGAGGTGCTGATCCAGCTCGATATTCAGGAGACCAGCGAACAGGCTCTCGACAAGGGTAAAATCCAGATCATTCAGGCGCTCGAAAGCCACGCTCCAGCAGGCAAGCAGGACCTCAATAACTCCAGCTCCAAGACCATTGCCGATTATCTTCTGGAGAAAGATCCGCTCTTCCTTGGAGCCGGCGCCGATGCCAACCCGCGCTACACCGCGCTGGCTCAGGCCATTGTCGACTATCGCGACAAGACGAAAAGCGGCGTGCTGGGCTCGATTGACGAGCTGAAGAGTGTGGCCGATCGCGCAGCCGTCGCCTCGCTCCAGGACAACTTCTACGTCTCGGACTTTGGTATCCGCAACGTCGAGATTGTCGGCCCGCAGGTTGGGCAGCAACTGCGCGGGCAAGCCATCCGGGCCACTCTTTATTCGCTGGCCGGAATGCTGGTTTACCTGGGTCTCCGCTTCGAATGGATCTACGGCGTGGCCGCCGTATTGACGGTCTTCCACGACACTCTGATCACGGTCGGCGCTTTCTCGCTGCTGAACTGGGAAATATCGCTGACCGTGATCGCGGCCATCCTGACCCTGATCGGATACTCGAATAACGACACCATCGTCGTGTTTGACCGCATACGGGAGAACGTCAAGTTGCTCCGGCGGGACAGGCTGGCCGACATCGTCAACAAGAGTATTAATCAGACCTTAAGCCGAACCATCTTGACAGCGGGCCTGACTTTCCTTACTGTGCTTGCGTTGTTCCTTTTCGGCGGCGAGGTGTTGCACGGCTTCAGCTTTGCCCTGGTCATCGGAATCCTGATCGGGACCTATTCCTCGATCGCAATTGCCGCCCCGATTCTGGTCGCCTACCAGGAATGGCGGGGCGAGCGCGGCAAGAAGCCGATTGCCATGCCGCTGCGGCCCGGCAACGGCCCAACGCAGCCGAAGGAAAAAATTAAGGTCTAAATACCGTCATGTGGCGTAGAATCTTCAGTTGCCCCGAGAGGCAGGAATTCGTAGAGAAAATAAGTCGAAAGAGCGGGAGCAAAGAGGATGTGGTTGGTGTCTAAGTTATCGTAGGGTTTGGTGTAGGAGAAGCCTATGTTTGAAGACAGCCTCATTGTTTCAGGCAAAAGACCCGGAACCAAGCGGTTGGGTACCACCGTCTTTTCCTTCGTGCTGCAGGTAATGCTTGTCGGGGTCCTGATCCTGATCCCGCTGATTTATACCGACGCGCTGCCCAAGACGCAGCTAATGACCTTCCTGGTAGCGCCGCCGCCGCCGCCGCCGCCGCCCCCCCCGCCGGCAGCCGCTACCGTCAGGGTGGTGAAGATGCAGAGCGAACTCGTCAACGGCCAGTTGCGTCAACCCACCAAGATTCCAAGCAAAGTTCAGATGATCAAAGAAGATGAAGCGCCCGATCTGGGTGGTGGCGGCGTCCCGGGTGGTGTCCCGGGAGGCATTCCCGGAGGCCAGGCGGGCGGTGTGATCGGCGGCATTCTCAGCTCGACCCAGATCGCAGTCCCGAAAATCGCGGTCCAGCCGCGCCAGCGCGTGTCAACGGGTGTGATGACCGGTCTTTTGATCAAGAAGGTCACGCCGAATTATCCGCCGCTGGCAAAACAGGCCCGCATTCAGGGGCAGGTCGTGCTGCAGGCGGAAATCAGCAAAGAGGGCACGATTCAGAATCTTCAGTTGGTTAGTGGGCACCCCATGCTAGCGCCGGCGGCGATCGAGGCCGTGAAACAGTGGCGTTATAAGCCATACCTGCTCAATGGCGAGCCGGTGGCCGTGGAGACCCAGGTGATTGTGAACTTTAGCTTGACCGGAGGCTAAACTCTCCCGGCCAGCTTGTGTTGGTTAGGTTTGTGGCGGTTTGAACAGGCTGGAGGACAAGCCGGTATTCGCTGCCCAGCCCTTAAAGGGCCGTCTGATTTCGAAAGAACTTACGGCATCGCTAAAGCGATGCCGTGATGCGAAACGCGACTTTTTCCGCGGTCTGTTCGGTCGTGCCGTAAGTGCTACCGAATGAAGGGCGGCTGCGGATGTGCAACACGAAGACTTTTGACAAGCGTGTAGAAACAAGTTCGAAACAGTTCTGAGGAGGAAAAGCAACTCATGGTAGTCAATCTGGCAGCAGTCGCACTCTGTAATTTCCATCTTTTCGCCGTCTGGCTCTTTGACGAGGGCACGGTCGGTTGGGACCCGATTTCGCTCTGGAAGCAGATGGGTATTCTGGCGAAAGCCGTGGTCATCATTCTGTTCATCATGTCGGGGTGGTCAATCGGCGTGATGATTGACCGCTGGATGGCTTTCAACGCCGCCCGCAATCAGTCCCGCTCGTTCGCTCCCGCAGTTGCCGGGGCGCTGCGCGAAGGCAAGATTGACGAAGCGATCAAAGTCGCCGAGCGCAACAAGAAGAGTCACCTGGCTAAAGTTGTCACCGCGGGCCTTATGGAATTCAGGGCCCACCAGGATAGCCCGGGTGAAATTCCTGGCGAGACCATTGAAGCATCCAAGCGTGCGCTGGAGCGCACCGAAGCCATCGTGCACGCGGAACTGAAGCGTGGCTTGGGCGGTCTGGCGACAATCGGCTCGACGGCTCCCTTTGTGGGACTGTTCGGAACGGTGGTCGGCATTCTGAACGCCTTCAACGGTATTGCCAAGGAAAAGGCAACCGGCTTGGCAGCGGTCGCGGGCGGCATTTCCGAAGCGCTCGTAACCACCGCCGTCGGCCTGTTCGTGGCGATTCCGGCCGTCATGATGTTCAACTATCTGACCGGCCGCGTGGAAGCGTTTGACGTCGAGATGGATAACTCCTCGAGCGAACTGATCGACTACTTCCTGAAGCGCCGGAGCATGCGCCGGTCCTAACGCCGCGTTTTGTGGCCGTCGCAAAACGGCGGCTGCAAAAACGAGGGTTGCAAAAATGAGTTGCTGAAGCGGCGCCGGCTTTCCGGCCGGCGCCCGCTCTCCCTCATCGCTGCGGTCCTCCGGCCAAGGGCAAGCACACGCAGGAGACAGAATTTTATGGGAATAGCAAAGCGAGACGAAGGGTCCAAAGTCAGTTCCGACATCAACGTCACGCCCATGGTGGACGTGATGCTGGTGCTGCTCATCATCTTCATGGTGGTCACTCCCATGTTGCAACATGGCATCCCCGTGGACATGGCCAAAGTCAATAGTCCCAAGGATATGAATGACGCCGACAAGGAAGACGCGCTGCTGGTTGCCATCACGCGCGATGACAAGGTCTTCTTCGGGACGGATAAAGTCAATGTCGATGAACTGACCGATAAGATCAAGGATAAGTTGGCGAACCGGACCGACAAAACCGTCTATCTCAAGGCCGACCAGCGGGCGAAGTTCGGCTGGGTGGTCGCCGTCGTCGACAATGTTCGCGCTGCCGGCGTGGATCAAGTCGGCCTTTTGACGGATCAAAAGAAGTCCGGAAGCCTTGCCCCGCCGTCGGGCGCCACTCCATAGGCGCCGGTGGGCGGACAGTAGCATGCAATAGCAAGTAGAGGAGATCGATATGAGTATGGCAGTCGGCCCCAAAGGGGGCCAGAACGCGAACATGAACGTCACGCCGCTGATTGACGTGTTGCTGGTCCTGCTGATCATTTTCATGGTGATCACGCCGCTGACGCCCAAGGGTCTGGAAGCGCTGGTGCCCCAGCCCCCGCCGAAGGATCAGAAGGTACAGCCCGACATAAATCGCACCATCGTGGTGCAGTTGATTGACCACGGTCCTGGCAACAATCCGGGCATCAAGATCAATCAGGACGACGCCACTTGGGACACTCTGCAGGGCCGCTTGGAAGATATTTTCAAGACCCGCGCTGAGAAGGTCATGTTCGTGAAGGGCGATGACAATGTGCCCTTCGCCGACGTCGCCAACGTCATTGATATCGCGCATTCGGCCGGCGTCGACAAAGTCGGTTTGATCACAGCCAAAATCGAAGCGGGCGGCTAGAATGCTCACCGGGCGATGAAGCGAAAAGCGGAGAGGCTCCAATTCCGAGCTTGGGCCTCCCGCATCGTCTCGGCTCAGGTTCTTAAACTCCGCGGCAAAGGGAGATTCATAAAGCAATGAAAACGACTCAAAGGCTCATGGTGGTATTCGCCGCCGTGCTGGTGATGCTCTCCAGCACCGGCTGCAACAAGCTTAAGGCGCGTGACCACCTCAACAAGGGTGTGCAGGCTTACAAAAACTCCAAGTTCGAACAGGCGATTGATCACTTCCAGCAAGCCGTCGCCCTCGACCCAACTCTCGTCAATGCCCGCCTGTATCTGGCCACAGCTTATACCCAGCAGTACATTCCGGGCGTCGATACTCCCGACAACAATCGCTTTGGCGAGGAGGCGATTGATACCTACAAGCAAGTGCTGAAATTCGATCCAAAGAACATCAACAGCATTAAGGGCATCGCCTACCTCGACTGGCAGATGAAGAAATTCGACCAATCCAAGGATTACGACAAGAAAGCCTCGGAGATCGATCCCAACGACCCCGAGCCTTATTACTCGGTGGCCGTGATCGACTGGACGCAGACCTACGTGCCTCGTCAGGAACAGCGCGCCCTGCTCGGCATGAAGCCCGATGAGTCCCTGCCTGCCAAGGACAAGAAGGTCTGTGCCGAGATAAGAGAGAAGAATGCCGCTAACATTCAGGAAGGCATCGATAACCTGAACAAGGCGCTCCAGCTTCGTCCCGACTATGACGACGCAATGGCCTACATGAACCTGATGTACCGGGAACGCGCCGATATTCAGTGCGATGATCCGGCAGCTCGCTCCGCCGATTTAAAGACCGCCGACGACTGGGTCGACAAAACCATGGCGATTAAGAAATCGAAGGCAGAAAAACAGGCCGGCGCCGGCGGCATTGTCATGGATCAGAAGCAATAAATACTAGCTCGCGTGGGGACGGGCGCTCTCGCCCGTCCCAGCCGAGCGCAGTCCGGCCTCGCCCCTAGCGCCATCACTACCCTAAATCACAACCGCAAGCGATTTGCATGCGCGCCCCTGCTCCCAAAGGTAAAATCAGTGCGGCACGGCGCGTCCAACCAGGCGCGCGCAACCGAGCCAGATTCAACTGGAAATGTTCAAGAAGATTCTGATCGCCAACCGGGGAGAGATCGCGGTGCGCATCATACGTGCCTGCCGCGAAATGGGCATCGCCACTGTCGCCGTCTATTCCGACGTCGACCGCGCCGCGCTGCACGTTCGTAAGTCCGATGAGGCTTACCCCATCGGCCCGGCTCCAGCCGCCGAGTCGTATCTTCGAATGGACAAGATCCTCGACGTAGCCAAACGCTCTCGGGCCGAGGCCATCCATCCCGGCTACGGCTTTCTCTCGGAAAACGCGAAGTTTGCCCAGGCATGCGCCGATGCGGGCGTGAAATTTATCGGGCCAACTCCGCACTCCATGGAAATGATGGGCTCGAAAACCCGCGCCCGTCGGGAGATGGAAAAGGCCGGCGTGCCTTTTGTTCCCGGAACCGCGCGTGGCCTCGCCTCTCCCGAAGAAGGCGAAAAAGTCGCCGAGCGTATCGGCTACCCCGTGATGCTGAAAGCCGCGGCCGGCGGCGGCGGCAAAGGAATGCGCCTGGTGCGCACCCGCCAGGAACTTCATGCTTCCTTCGCCTCGGCCCAGAGCGAGGCGCGGCGTTCTTTCGGCGACAGCGAAGTTTATATCGAAAAGGCAATCGTCAATCCCCGCCACATCGAGATGCAAGTGCTGGCCGACGAGCAGGGCAATACCGTCTGGCTCGGCGAGCGCGAATGTTCCATCCAGCGCCGCCACCAGAAGGTTCTCGAGGAGGCGCCGTCGCCGATTGTCGATACCGACATGCGCCGGCGTATGGGTGAAGTCGCCGTCAAAGTCGCGCAGGCAGCCAACTACACCAATGCCGGCACCGTCGAATTTCTGGTGGATCAGGACAAGAATTTCTACTTTCTCGAAATGAACACGCGCCTGCAGGTGGAACATCCGGTCACCGAGTTGACCACCGGGCTCGATCTCGTGCACCTGCAGATCAGGGTCGCGAGCGGCGAGAAGCTGCCCTTCGTGCAATCCGGCGTCGAGATTCGCGGGCACGCCATCGAGTGCCGCATCTACGCCGAAGACCCCGACAACAATTATTTTCCCAGCCCCGGCAAGATCACCCTACTGCTCGCGCCCTCGGGGCCGGGAATCCGTCGCGATAGCGGCATGTACGAAGGCTGGAATGTTCCGATGGAGTACGATCCGCTGCTCGCCAAACTGATCGGCTATGGAACCGACCGGCAGCAGGCCATCATGCGACTCCAGCGAGCGCTCTACGAATATTTCGTGGCCGGCATCAAGACCAACATTTCGCTATTCCAGCGCATCCTGGGCGACGCCGATTTTCAGGCGGCAAAAATCGATACCGGCTACCTCGATCGGTTGATCTCGAAAGGCAATCCGGCCGTCGCGTCGAGCGCGCCGGAGCGCGAGATCGAAGCGATGGAGACGATCGCCGCCATTGCCGCCGGAATGTTTGCCATGCTCGACCCAGCTTCGCCCATCAATAAGAATGGCGACACCGCCGCAACAGGTTCAGGTCCGGCTTCGCCGCCATCCAACTGGAAACAGAAGGGACGCTCGGAAGCGCTGCGCCGATCTTATGGTGTATGAAGTCATAGTGGGCGACAAAGCGGGAGGCAAACCACGCCGGCTCGAGCTTGAAAAAGCCGCTGCGGGATGGGAGTGCCGCTTGGACGGGCAACCGATCCATATCGACGCGGTCATCGCGCGCCGCGACGTTTTGTCCCTCTTGGTCGATGGGCGCGCCTACGAAATCAAGCGCGAGCAGACTGCCACCGATCTCCACATGTGGATCGGCAGTTCCCGCTTCGCGGTCGAGTTGCGCGATCCGCGTTCCCTGCGCTCGCGCCAGAGAGCTGCCGGAGACGAAAGGGGCCCCAGGAAAATCCTTGCTCCCATGCCCGGCCGCATCGTGCGGCTGCTGGCCGCGGAAAATTCCGAAGTCGAAGCCGGCCAGGGCATCGTCGTAGTCGAAGCCATGAAGATGCAAAACGAAATCAAGTCGCCGAAAAAAGGAGTCGTGAAAAAAATCTCGGCAACTCTAGGGGCAGCAGTGAATCCCGGCGACGTGTTGGCCATCGTGGAATGAAGCCGCCATTGCGGGGGCGTTCGCGTTCGCGAGCCTGCCTAAGCGAAGTTGTAGGGTCCAAGCCGAGCGCCGCTCGGCTCCCCTTCTGGCGCCGCAATCCGACACTCCCTAGCAGGTTGCGGGAAAGCTCAGTTGAAGGGGCCGCGAAGGATATTCGACGGCGATTAACGATCACCACACAAACAATAGATGGATTCTGGCCTTGCGGTCGAGAGTCGCGAACTGCCACCATTCGGTCAGCATTCCGGCGAGTCGTGCGCCAGTGCGCCACAACTCCTCCGATCCGCGAACCAGAACAACGTGCCTTTTCGCAGGAACCCATTCGTGGACATCGTCGAGATACTCAAGAAACGCTTCGGCGTTAGGTGCGAATTCTTCATCTCCGTACCACCCCTTGGGTTTCCGCAGAGCTATTGCGAACGCCCTGAATAAGTCTTCGCGTGACTGTATAGCCGCACCATCGACCTCGAAAACGGCCACATCGTCCTTCAGCAACTCTTCCATTATGGTTTCAACTTCTTCCGTTTCGCGAAAGTGAACTGAGGGGCGGCCTGCCTCCGCAGTAAGGTCAAAGAAGAGCTGTGTTTTCATGTTCGAAAGGATACCTGTTGTAGCAGTCCTTTGCACTACCCAAGGCTTCTCCCAGCCTGCTAGTCCCGCGACCCGCAGGCCAAACCCTCCCACAGCCCCAGCACCTACGTCATCTCAAGCCAGTCTCGGCCCGCGCGTACCATAGAAGGCAGCAGAAGATAGCAACGGCGGAGGTGTCTTCGTGAAGCTGCAGCGGATCATTAGTTTCGCAACCTTGGCAATCTCGATTCTTACGCTCGTCCTCGTGTTAAAACGGCCCGCGCCGGTTGCACCGGCGCTCGCGCCCGCTGCGGCTGCCGCCAATGCGCAGTCCTTCCAGGAGAAGGTGAACCAGCTCGCGCAGCCCAAAGTGCCCGGGGAAGGGGAGAGCGAAGTCCGCATAAATTCCGGAGAATTGTCGGCTGCGCTCGCGCAAGCTGCCGGCCTGCTGCCCTTGGCCGCGCCTGCGAATACTTCCACCAGCTCTTCCCCCAGCTCTACCGCCGCAAGCCCTGCAATGGAGTTCCCCGGCGCGGTTCCCAATATCAAGGATTACCAGGTCTCCATGGATGGAGACATTGTGCGCGGTCAATTTCTTACCGAGATCGCCGGCAAAGATGTCTACCTCACCCTCGCCGGACATCTCGGCGCCAAAGATGGTTACGCCACGTTCGACGCCACCGAGGTCAAGATCGGCGATCTTTCGGTGCCCGCTTCGCTGGTCAACGAAGTGTTGCAGAAGAAACTTGCCGAGCAGCGCGATCAGCTCAAACTGCCGAATAACGTTAAGGACCTCAAGGTCGAAAACGGCGAGCTGGTCTTCGTCGAGAAATAACGTCATAGAGCCGACATCCACAGCCCGCAGTGCGTGATCGGAATCTCAGTTCTTCGCTGCGGCTTCGCGATACCTTTCGACGATTTCCTGAATTGAGGCATCACCCACTAGAAGGTCGGAGGATTCGGCGCCGAAGATCCATTCTTTGAAGAAGCGAGATAAATCGCGCTTCGAGACGCTCTCGGCAACGCTTTGGAAATCGCTGAAGCCGGCCGGGCGCTCAGAAAATTCCGCCATAGAGGTCTGAATAATCCGGTTGAATCCTTCGTCGCCGACAATCTGGTTCAGGACATACAGCGACCACGCACCTTTCGTATAGGAATTGTCGCCGAGTTCTTCTTTTCCGTACTCCGAAATTGGGGTCGTCGCATTGCGCGAATTCTTTCTTGCCTCGCTCCGGAAGCGCTCGCGGTATCTCGCCATGCGATCGTCGAAGGCCTTCTGCCCCGCGAATTCGCGCAGGGCGATTGCCTCGAAATAGGAGGCAAAAGCCTCGTCGAACCAGCGCGTGCGCCGCACCTCGGGCTTTGCTTTCATGTTCCAGGAGTGCCCGATTTCGTGATAAAGCTCGTGCGTGCGCTTCGGGTCCTTGAAGGCCCCCGCGTCTTGCAGGATGTAAAAATCAGACGCCTGCGAACCCGAGCCTTCTGGGATTTCAATCACCGTGTAGGCGGTCGCCCTCTTCGAAGGCCCGAACCGAAGCGTGTAGAACTCGGTCACCCTCTGCATCTCCTTCAGGAGATTCCCGGCGCCGGCTTCATCCTCCGGTAGCGCGTAGACAACGAGGTTCCCCGCATCATTCTTCAGCACTTTGAACTTTGCTGCGGCGATGTCCATCCGCCACGTCGGCACGCGGCTCGCGAACCGGAACGTTTCCGTGCCATCGCCCACGGACACCTCAACCGGCAGCCCGCCACACGCCACGATCATGCTGGTCGGGGCTGTGATCTCCAATTCGTAAGTGAAAAGGGTGTCGTACGCGGCGAAAAGGCTCTGGGACGACGGCCCCGCGAGCATCGGGTAGGCCAGCGCGTCCGGGCGAAGCAGCGTGTAATCTTCCCCGATATGGTCCAACACGTAACCCATCACCTCGCGGTACCCGAAGATCGCGCCGCTATACTTCAACGTGATGCGCGTCGTGCCGCCGGGCGGCAGCGGTTCACGCAACGTGAGAGTCACTAAATTTACCTGCCAGTTTTTCTCGTCGGACATGGAAACGACCGCTTGGCGGAACGCAAGCGCCGCCCCCTTTTCATCCTGGGCAGCGTCCACGGCTAGCAAGCGGTACAGAAGAAACGGAATCTCTCGCTGTGGCTCGGCGTTCGGATTGGAGAGGGTGATCTGAGCGCTCGCCGTCAAATGCTCCTCGGCGGGATTGATGCGCACGCGCAACTCGTAGCGCGTTACCTTCGCAAGATCCCCACTTGCCGCGACGCGTTGGCCCCACAGCTGCCTGGGGATTGTCGGGAAAAGCAAGACTGGAATCAGCAAGGCGATTCCACTCCTGGAAATTGACATGAAGATCCTCCGTTAACTCGGACGATTGAGATCCTAGTGGTGAGCACTGTTCTCGCCATTCTGGTTGGAAATGACAACCGGCAGAAAATGCCCGCCACCTACAAAATCATCCGCTTGTAAAGCAAAATTTGCCACTCGTGCTACACGATGGGTTCCTTCCGAAAGAGTCTTCTAATCTCCATCTAATCTCGTTCTAATCGCACTCGTTTCAAATGGACGTTATGACGAGTTACCCGATCCCGTCCAACTATGCCGACCACATTCTCGTGGCCAGCCCCAGTACCGTCGTGCGCCAGCGCGTCCTCGAAAGTCTGCGTTCTCCCCGCCGCTGCTTCGCACAGGCCACCGGCGGGGCCGAAGCCCTAGTCCATTTGGAGAGCGGCTTCTGGCAGGTGCTCTTTCTCGATCGCCGCCTGCCCGACCTCGACGCCGAGGAGCTGAGCCAGACCGTGCGTCAGCGCTTTCCCGGAATCGACGTCGTGCTGCTCGATCCGGAGGTCGATCCAAAGAGCGATGCCGAAGAAAGACCGCTTCTGGAAATGTGGCCCGTCGTGTCCCAGGACGAAGAAAGAGAAAAGGACAAGGGAAAGGACGAAGACAACGTTCTCCCCGGTGCCCAGTCCATTCTCGAAGCTCCCTTGCCCGGAATGATCGGCAACTCACGCATCATGCAACCCGTGTATCGTCTGGCGCGGCTGCTGGCGTCGCGCAACACCACCGTCCTAATCGCCGGCCCGACCGGCTGCGGCAAGGAAATCGTTGCCCGCGCCATTCATCATTTGAGTCCGCGCTCCGGGCGCGCGTTCGCGGTCGTCAATTGCGCCGCCATTCCCGAGACCCTGCTCGAAGCTGAACTCTTCGGATACGCCCGCGGCGCTTTCACCGGAGCCATGCAATCCTATGCGGGAAGAATCCAAACAGCGCAGGGAGGCACGCTCTTCCTCGACGAAATCGGCGAGATGCCGCTGAGCCTCCAGCCCAAGCTGCTCCGTTTTCTGGAGCAGAAAGAATTGCAGCGCCTGGGCAGCGCCGAAGTCGTGCGCGTGGACGCCCGCGTCATCTCCGCCACCAACGCGCACCTGCTCACCCTCGTACGGGAGGGAAAGTTCCGCGAAGATTTGTACTACCGCCTCTGCGCCTTCCCCATGGAAATTCCGCCGTTGCGCGAGCGGCCCGAAGATATCGGGCAACTGGCCGCGCACTTTCTCGAAAAATATGCATTGCGCCTGCCCGCCCCGCAATTGTCCGCCCCTGCGCTGCAACTGCTGAAAACGCAGCCTTGGCCAGGGAACATTCGCGAACTGCAAAACGCGATCGAGCGCGCGCTGATCCTCTCCGAAGACCAAGCCGTGATTCGCCCCGAGCATCTGTTGCTCTCGGACTCCAGCTTTCGCAGTTCGCATTAGAGCTGGTGGAAGGACGGGCGTCCTCGCCCGTCCAAGGCCTAAATCGACGCTGTCATCCTGAGCGAAGCGAGGGACCTATGGATTTGAATCCGCTCCAATGCATAGGTATTTCCCCTTCGGCTACGCTCAGGGTCAAGATGCACTCCAAATTTATGTCGCGAATTTACGGAACATACCCAGATCGAACAATAGGTCGTCTGCATACGTACTCGGCATAAGAGCGATCTAAGGCAAATTGTGCCGGGGTGGCATCGCCGTTGCAACGTGATCCGCATGTCCACCACTTTTCCAACACCGCGAGATCCCGCGCGCGACCCCGAGCATCCGCTGGCCCGCGCCTTTGCCTCGTTCACCGAGGCGGCGGGTTCGCTCGAGCGCACCTATGGGCAACTGCAAGGGCAGGTCGCTCATCTCCGCCAGGAACTCGAAGTCACGAACCGAGACCTGGCGACGAGTCTCGAGGAAAACCACCGCATCCGCGAACGCCTGCGCCGCATTCTGGAAGGCTTGCCGTGCGGCGTTCTGGTGATCGAAGCCGGAGATCGGATTTCGACTCTCAATCCCGAGGCGGCGCGACTGCTCGGCGGCAGCTTCGAATCGGCGGACGCGTTGCCCGCCGTGCTCTCTGCGGCGCTCGACCGGGCGCGCCAGACCGGCGAAGAGCCGGAATTACCGCTCGCTGGTTTCGAGCAGTCCGCTTTAGATTTAGACCAGTTTTCTTCGAACCAGCCCTCTTCGAATCAAATCAAGTCCGTCTGGGTCGCCATCCGCCACGCCTGGCTGGAGCAAAGTCAGGCTCGTGCCACTTCGGTGTTTATCCTGCGCGATGTCAGCGAGGCGAAGAAGCTCGAACACGATCGCGAGCATTTGCGAAAGCAGCAGGCTCTGGTTGAGATGTCGGCCCTGCTCGCGCATGAAATCCGCAATCCCCTGGGCAGCCTCGAACTTTTCGCCGGACTCTTAGCCGAGGCCAATCTCGAAGGCGAAAGCCGCCGCTGGATCGAACACGTCCAGGCCGGTCTGCGCACGCTTTCCGCCACCGTCAACAATGTGCTTCACCTGCACAACACGCCCCAGCCTGAACTCGCCACAACCGACGCGGGCCAGCTCCTCGACTGGGCGTACGATTTTCTGCTGCCGCTCGCCAAGCAGGCGCGCGTCGAAATGCAAATCATCAACGGCCTCAATGGCGTCACCATTCATGCCGACCGGCACAGCCTCGAGCAGGTGCTGCTTAATCTCGCGCTCAACGCCTTTCGCTTCATGCCGGACGGCGGATGGCTCTCGATTCGCGGCATCGACTGCGCCTCGCGCGAGGACATGGAAAGCGGCGGCGTCGAAATTGTGGTGCGTGACACCGGGCCGGGCATTGCGCCGGACGACCTGCCGCGCATCTTTGAAGCGGGATTCAGCACCCGGCCCGGCAGCTCCGGCCTCGGACTCGCCGTCTGCCGCCGCATTCTCGAACAGCACGGAGGCTCGATTTTGGTCGAGAGCCGCCCCGGTCACGGCGCCACCTTCCGGCTCCGCCTTCCCCACAATGGAGCGTCGGCGGCGGCTGGAACCGGACAGTCGTCCGAAGACTCATCCGAAAACTTATCCGAAGATTCGTCCGGACATTCATCCGAACAAGTTGCCGAACCTGCCGCCGCATCTGGAGCCCAGCCATGAAGCGCCTCCTTATCGCCGACGACGATGCCGGCATGCGTGCCGCTCTCGAAGCCCGCTTCCGGCGCCGCGGGTGGCTGGTTGATGTCGCCGTGAATGGCGCCGAAGCGCTGGCGAAGTTTCGCGCCGGCTTGCATTCGCTCGTGATCACCGACGTGCGCATGCCGGGCCGCGACGGCTTCGAGCTGATGCGCGAGGTGCAAACCTCGTCGGCGCGCACGGCTGTGATCCTGCTGACCGCCTATGGTTGCGTGCCGGATGCGGTCGAGGCCATGCGCAACGGGGCTTGCGACTACCTGGTCAAACCGGTCTGCTTCGAAAAACTCGAGCTCGCCGTGGAGCAGGTGTTGCGCCGCGCCGAGGAATTTGGCAAAGATACCGAAACGCTCATCGGCCACTCGCCGGCTTGGGAGCAGGCGCTCGATCGCGCGCGGCAAGCGGCCTCGACCGATGCCGACGTTCTGATCGAGGCCGAAAGCGGCACCGGCAAAGAGTTGATCGCCCGCCTCATTCACCGCCTCAGCCGCCGCAAATCGGGACCGTTTGTCGCGCTGAACTGCACCGCGTTTCCCGAAACCCTGCTCGAAAGCGAATTGTTTGGACACGCCCGCGGCGCCTTCACCGGGGCCGTTGGCGCCCGGCCCGGCAAGTTCGAAACGGCCAGCGGAGGCACCTTGCTGCTCGATGAGGTGGGAGAGATGCCGCTGGCGCTGCAGCCGAAACTGCTGCGCGCCCTGCAGGAGCGCGAGTTCGACCGCCTGGGATCGAACCAGACCGTGCGCGTCGATATCCGCGTCATCGCGACCAGCAACCGTCCGCTTGAAACCGCCGTCGCCGAAGGCCGTTTCCGCGCCGATCTTTACTATCGCCTTAACGTGATTCCGATTTCCCTGCCGCCGCTGCGCGACCGCGCGGGCGACATTCCAGAGCTGGCCGAGTATTTTGCCGGGCTCTATGCTCCATCCGAAAACCCCGGGACCCAAGCCCGCTTATCCCGGGAACTGGTGGTTCGTCTCGAAGAGCACGCCTGGCCGGGCAATGTGCGCGAGCTGGCGAACTTCGTGCGGCGGGCTGTAGCGTTGTCGCGCGGCGGCGAGATCGGCGTCGAAGCCTTCGATCACGGAAAAATCTTGCACGGAAAAATTTTGTCCCGCCCCGAGCGCTCCCCGGAGTGGAAACCCGGCCTCTCGCTCGGCGAAATGGAGCGCCAGCTTTTTGCCATGACTCTCGAATCCACCGGCGGCAACCGGGCGCGGGCGGCCGAGTTGCTAGGCGTGAGTTTGCGCACGGTGCGCAACAAAGTCCGCGAATTTGGACTGCCTCCGCGGGATAACTATCGCAACGGCCTTCGAAACAACGGTCTTCGAAACAACGATCTTCCAAATAACAAGGAGCAACCATGTCCATGATCGATACCCCGCTGATGCGTGGTCTGGAGCGCGTGCTCGACGTGAGCGCGCTCCGTCATCAGGTGATTGCCTCGAATCTTGCCAACGTCGATACCCCGGGATACCGCACCCGCGATCTGCGTCCGTTCGCCGGCGAAATCGAGCAGGCCATGGCCGGCGACGAGCCGTCGTTCACTCCGGTCGCGCATGAAATCTCCGGACTGCTCGAGCGTCCCGACGGAAACAATGTCTCAGTCGAGCGCGAATCGCTGCTCTTGGCCCAGAACCAATTACGCTTTCAGGTGGCCGTGCAGTTCTTGAAAGCCGAGTTTCACCGTCTGTCCAGCGCTATCAGTGGAGGGAGTGCGTCATGAACCTGTTCGGCATGTTGGAACTCAGTGGCTCGGCGCTTGGCGCCGAGCGGCAGCGCGCGGAGGTGGTCGCGAGCAACATGGCCAACGCCCAAACCACGCGCACGCCGGCGGGCGGCCCCTATCGCCGCCAGTTGGTGGTATTTCAATCGCAGCGCGTTCCCCGATTCTCGCTCGCCCTCGCCGGCCTCACACGCGGAAACTCTTCCGCCGTGCGCGTGGCCGCAGTCGTCTCCGATCAGCGGCCGCCGGTGATGCGCTACGAGCCCGGACATCCCGACGCGAACGCGCAAGGTTACGTGGCCTATCTGCGCATCGTTTTCGACTGCAGCCTGGTTTCCGCCGAGCATCTCACCTACCTCGAGTTCCTCGAGCGCCTCCCGGACAAAGCCTACGTCGCGTCCTGCGATCTCGCCCCGGCCGGCGCCACGGCTGTGCTCCAGCTCGATTTCGCCATCGCCTTCCCCATCATCGACGTCATGCTCGGTGGGGAAGGCAAGAGCAGCGAAATTACCCGCGACATCACCGAAATCGAAGAACAGGTTCTCGAAGGCATCGTCCGCATCATGTGCCGCGAGTTGCAAACGGCCTGGCAGGTGATTGCGCTTGAATTCAATTTCGGCGCGCGCCAGCAGCTCTTGCAAACCCAGCGCCTCATGCCTCCCGAAGAAAAGAACCTTTGCCTCAGCTTCGAAATCAAAATGTCGGAAACCCGCGGTACCCTCAACCTCGCCATCCCCGCCGTGGTTTCCAACGCCCTGCTCAGAAAAATTTCCGCCGACTTCAGCTATCAGCGCCGCCGGGGCTCCGCCGAAGCCCGCCTGCAGATTCAGAAAAAACTGCTCGACTGCCTCTTCCCCGTCGAACTCTCCATGCCAGACCTCCAAGTGCCTTTGCAGAGCCTCAGCGAACTCGTTCCCGGCTGCTTGCTTCCTTTTTCCAGGAGCGCCTCCGCCCCCGCCATCATGCTGGTCGAGGATGTTCGTTTATGCTTGGCCACCCCGGTGCGCGTCGGCGCCCACCGCGCCGCCCGCGTCCTCTCTATCGATGCCCCGCTCCCAACCACAGGTGAACTATGACCGATGCGCCCGCCAAAAGCCCAGCCCCCGAACTTCGCGCCGAACTGTGCAATTGGTGCGAAGCCTGGGAAACCTGTCTCCAAAACGTGATCTCCCAGGTCTCCGGACAACCCTCCGTCTTCGAAATTTCTTCCCGGTCTCTGCCCGCCACCGATTCCGACGTGTGGTACACGGTCGTGGCCGGAGGCGCGGTCCATGGCGAGATGACCTTGCGTCTGCCTGCCGCCTCCGGTACCCTTCTCGCCCAGAAGTTCCTCGGCGAAACCGCGCCCGCGCCTGAAGGCATCGCCGCCGAACCCATCACTGCCGAGAACAAGGAAGCCCTGGAAGAACTCCTGCGCCAGATCGCCGGTTTGGCCTCCACCACCCTCGCCGCAACCGCCGGCGGCGAAGTCCAGCTTCATCTCTCCGCCTCGGCTGCTCCCTCCTGGTCCTCGGACGCCATCGTCTGCCTACAAACCAAGAACGAAGCCGAAGCCGGCGCCTCCATCACCGTCGAAATTCAGATCAGCCCCGCCCTCGCTGCCGCGCTTCAGTCGCGAGCGCAGCCCGTGCCCACCGCACAACCATCGTCTCCGTCTTCTTCGACCCTGCCCGCGCCCGCCTCCAGTTACGGCCGCCTCATGGATGTCGGCCTCAACGTCAAGCTCCGCTTCGGAACCCGCCGCATGCTGCTGCGCGAAGTGCTCGCCCTCAGTCCCGGAGTCGTCGTCGAACTCGAGAACACTCTCCATTCGCCCGTGGATCTTCTTCTCGAGGGACGCCTCATCGCCCAGGGTGAAGTTGTCGTCGTCGACGGCAAATACGGATTGCGCATCACCGGCGTCGTCGATCCCGCGCCTGCCGCCGGAGCCGCCGTCTGATTCTTGTTTAAGGATGATTGCCCAATGAAAAACTTTTTCAAGCTGCTCGCCTGGTTCACCAACTGGATCAAGCGCCACAACATCGAAGCGCAGCCCCCTTGTGCGCTCGTCTCCTGTTCGCGCTACTCGCAATCGCTCTGGCAGCGCCTCCGCCACCGCCAACGCCCGAGCGGAACCTTTCTCCAGGGCGCCTTCTATTGCCAGCCCCAATGCCTGGAGACCGCCCTCATCAACCAGCTCTCCCGCCTGCGCGTAATCGCTCCATCGCCGCCGCCCCCCAACCGCATTCCCCTCGGGCTCCTCATGGTCGCCCGCGGCAAGCTTACCCACACCGAAGTCCGCGCCGCCCTCGAAGCCCAGCGCCGCGCCCGCTACGGAAGAATCGGGGAGTGGATTGAAAAACTTGGCTTTGCCACCGAACAGGAAGTCACCACCGCCCTCGCTCTGCAATGGGGATGCCCCGTTGCAACTTCCTTCGATCCCTCCACCGTCCAGTCACTGGCCAATATTCCGCTTCCCATCCTCGAAGCCTTTCAGATGCTGCCCCTCAACTACGCTGTCGCCACCAACACCCTCTACCTCGCCTTCGGAGAACGCGTCGACCACGCCGCTCTCTACGCCATCGAAAAAATTCTCACTTGCCGCACTCAGCCCTGCGTTGCCGGACGCAAAAGTATCGCCCGCCAACTCGAGTTCATGCGTCAACTGCCCCGCACCACCGACGTGGAATTCGGCCCCATGAACGACCTCGCCGAAATGGCCCGCATTGCCTCCAGCTACACCGCCCGACTGAGTCCCGATGAAGTCCGCCTCAGCCGCATTGGCCGTTTCATCTGGCTCCGCCTCGCTGTCCGTCCCGAACTCCGGCCCAGGACGCGTTCCGTCACCACAAACCTAGTCTTCCGCTTGCAAACCGACTCCGCCCTCCCCTTCACTCGCCCCTCACCCCGGCTTCCCCCCGCTATCCCACCACAAACCAGATAGGGACGCGCTCGGGTAGGGCCGGAGGCCCTCGCCCGTCCATCCCGGCGAAACCCGGCAGTGCGCATCAGCGGCACACGATGCGCCGGAACTGGCTTAAGAAATTTGTCTTAGGAAGATGAACCAGAAGAAGTCACGCCCAGCTTTTCTCGGCGCCCCCGGCGTCTCGGCGGTGAAAAGCTTTACAGTGTCCGCTTAAACAAGGGCACCGCCAACGTCAGCGTCGCCGCCGCAAATATCGACAGATAAATCATGTCCGGAACAATCGCCCCCAGCCCCGTTTCCTTCAGCAGCAGCGACTTGAATCCATGCACCGCATACGTAAACGGATCTATCTTCGCAATCACCCGCAGCCACTTGGGAAACGCCTGCACCGGATAGATCGATCCGCTGGGGAAAAACAGCAGCGTATTCAGAATCCCAAACATCGCCCGCGGCACCAGCGGATCCTCGATCCGCACCATCAGCAAGAACATCATCGTGTTGAACGCCACAGAGGTCAGCGCGATCATTACCAGCAGCCCCAGCATCGTCCCCGGATTGAATATCGTCCCCACTCCCGCCAGCAGCGACCCGATCACCGTAATCACCACCCCGGTCATTACCGCCTTGATCGCCCCCGCCCCATTCAGCCCCAACACCAGCTCCGTCTTGGTGATCGGAGTTACCAAATATCCCTCGTGCACCCCGCGCGCCTTGTCGTCGATATACAGCATCCCCCCACCGATCATCACCGACACGAACATCGCCAGCGTGATTGACCCGGGCAGCAGGTACTTCATGTACTCGATATACGGATATAGCTCCACCACCTCCAGCGCCGTCTGCTGCAACAGCCGCGGCGAAACGTCTGGCTGGTTCAACGCGTCCGTCACTTCATTCATCTCGTCTTCGAGCGTCGAACTCATGAAGTTGTCGCTGTTGTCCACAACCAGCGCGATCCGCGGATGATTCTTCTCGTACACCAGCTTCGAATACTGCGCCGGAATAATCACCGCTCCCTGAATCTTCCCGTTGCGCACGTCCTCCCGCGCCTGCACTTCGTTGTCATACGGGACCGCAATAAACGTCCGCATATTCGCCCGCACCGCGTCAAACGCTTCCTTGATGCGGATCGCCTGCGTCCCATGATCCTCATCCACGAGCCCCATCTTCGCGTCGCGGATTTTTCCTCCGAACGCGTTCCCCAGCACGATCAGTTGCACCAGCGGAAAAATCATCGACGCCATCATCAGCGCCGGCGACCGGAAGAACTTGCGCATCTCGCGCTCGATAATCGCCATCGTCCGGTTCATGGCTGCAACCCCGGCCGCGGCGGCATGATGAACGCATGCGCTTTCACCAGCTCATCGCGCAACTGCCGTCCCGTGTAAAAGACAAACACATCGTCCAGCGTAGTGTTCTGCACCGTAAGCGTCCTCAGCGCCACCCCCGCCGCGACCGCCATCTCGACCAGATCCATCGTCGTGCGCGACCCATTCGCCGTCAGCACCCGGAACATCCCCGCGCTCTCGTTCTGCACCGACGTCACTTCCGGCAATGCCCGCAGCTTTTCTTCCCATCCCGCCGGAGGATTGTCGAAGTGCGCCTCGATCACGTTCGATCCCGGCACGCTTGCCTTCAACGCCTCCGGAGTATCCAGCGCCACCAGCTTTCCATGATCCACAATCGCAACCCGGTTGCACAGCCGGTCCGCTTCATCCATGTAGTGCGTCGTGATCAGGATCGTAAGCTTGCGCTTCGCCTTGATGTTCGTCAGCATCTCCCACACCGACACGCGGGATACAGGATCGAGCCCCGTAGTCGGCTCGTCCAGAAAAAAAATCTTCGGACTATGCACCAGCCCCCGCGCAATCTCCAACCGCCGCCGCATCCCGCCCGACAGCGTTTTCGTTTGCGCATCCCGCCACTTCGTCAGATCGACGGTCTCCAGCAACTCTTCAATCGCCTCTTTGCGCCGCTTCTTCGGAACGTCATACAGCTTCGCGTAAATATTCAGGTTCTCTTCCACCGTCAGATCCAGATCGCTGGTCAAAGCCTGCGGAATCACTCCAATCGTGTGCCGCACCGCGTTCGGATCCCAAGCCACATCATGCCCCGCCACTCGCGCCCGCCCCGCCGTGATCGGAATCAGCGTCGTCATCATCCGGATCAACGTCGATTTCCCCGCCCCATTCGGCCCCAGCAGCCCAAAAATTTCCTCCTCCTTCACCGCAAAGGAAATATCATCCACCGCCAGGAACTCGCCATATCGCTTCACGATGTGTTCCACTTCAATCGCATTAGGAGCGTCCGCCGCAATCTCGCTCCGCAGGCTCAGTTCCGACCCCGCAACACTCCTGCCGTTCGCGGTGTTCCCGTTCGTCTTATTCACGCCCTCACTCATGGCTTGTATCTCTGAAACCTTGAAACCCTGAACCTGGCCTCTAGCTCCCCTTCAACTGCTCGGGCGACACCAGCACTTCCGCCGTCATCCCCGGCACATACGCGCCCTTCGGATTCTCCAGCCGTACCTTCAACGCAATCGTCCGTATATCCCGCTTCCGCCGCCCCACATCCCTCTGCGTCGCGAAATCCGCTTCCGCCGCCTTATAAAAAACTTTTCCCGGAACCACCGTGCCTCCCGGCAGCCGCACCCGCAGCGTGTCCCCAAGTCCAATATGATCGGAGTCCGTCTCCGGAATCGACGCAGCACCCACGTGTCGCTGAAAATCCACCACCGTCACGATCGCCTGCCCCGCGTTCACCACTTCACCTTCGCGCGCCGCCCGCACCAGCACCGTCCCCGTAACCGGCGCATAAATCTTCGTATATCCCAGGTGCACTTCCGCTTCCTTCAACAGTGCCACTGCGTTATCCACCTGCGCCCGCGTCGACGCCACCGTACTCTGCGCCGCCGTCGCCTGCTTCGTGCGCGCGATCGCCGAATCCAAATCCGCCTGCCCCGCCGTCACCTCATCCTTCAGCGCCTGCACGCTCGCCTGCTGCGCCTTCAGGTTCATCTCTGCCTGCACCCGGTCCTGCTCTGAATCCACGCCCGCCAGCGCTAATCCAATCGTCCGCCGGCTGTCGCTCTCCACCCGCGTCAAAGTAGCTTCCGCCTGCGCCAGTTGCGCCCGCGCCGCCTGCAGCTTCGCCTGCGAATTCGCTACATCTCCCGTCGTCGACCCTTTTGTCGATTGCCTCGTGTATTCGCTCTCGCTAACCTTCGACCGCAAACTGCCAATCGTCGCCGCCGCCGCACGCTCCTCCGCCTCCAACTCCGACGGATCCAGCAATGCAATCAGGTCCCCTTGCTTTACCTGCGTCCCTTCTTCCACTAGCAGCTTCATTATCCGCCCCTGAATCTGCGGACTCACCACGATCTGGTTCGCATCCACCGTCCCTACCAGCACCAGGTCATTCCCCCCCGGCGTGGAAAAAAAGTAGTACACCGAAGCAATCGCTAGAATGACCCCCAGCACAATCAGGAATTTATTCCGCGCACTCATCGAAAATCTCCTGGCATCTCGTCGGAAAGCCGTTGGCTGTTCGCTGTTCGCTCTTCGCCTTTCGCAACCATCCTTGGACAAGGAAGCGAATAGCGAACAGCGAACAGCGAACAGCCCTTCTCCGCGTCCTCGGCGTCTCGGCGGTGATCACTTAAACAACGCCGCCGAAACAAAATCCAGCACAAACGCCCGCCGCTCCCGAATCCGCTCCTCCGACAACGGATCCACCTTCATCAGCGTTTTCATCAGCGGCGCCGCGCTGAAATAAAAAATAATCGCCCCCACAACCGACGGTACAAAATCCATCGGATTCACCGCCCGAAATTCCCCCGCCTCAATCCCCTCCCGCAGCACATCGGCCACCTTCCCGAAGATCGGACGGAAATACTCCTGCGCAACGCGCCGCATATGGGTGCTGCCTTTCGTGCCCGACTGCATCCACTCCGCCTGCACCACCCGCGGAAACCGCGGATTGGCCGCGATGTAATCGAAATATGCCCCCAGATATTCCAATATTTTCTGACGCGGAGGCAGTTTGCTCTCGAGCACCGGCGCGACCCGCGCCCGCAGCCCGCTGAACACATGGTCCAGCACCGCTTCGTACAAAGCGTCCTTGTCTTTGAAGTAGTAATAAAGCAGCGCCTTATTGACGCGCGCCTCGCGCGCGATCGTATCCGTGCGCGCCCCCGCAATCCCGTTCTCTGCAAACTCCGCCACCGCCGCTTTCAGGATCGCCGCCCGGCTCTCCTCCGGCCGCCCGCGAGTCCCCAAACGATGAATCCCCAGCTGGCCTGTGCCACGACGTGATCGAACCGGACGTCGTGTAGCCGCGGGTGCCTTCATATAATTAACCAGTTAGTTAGATTCTACCCGACCCCAACCCGCGAAGCAAGCCACAAAACTCACGTACGGACGGCCGCCCTCGGGAGCCTGCCCTGAGCGAAGTCGAAGAATCCAGCCGAGCGCAGCTCGGCAGCGCCGTTGGCACGGCCCCGTACCTCGCGTTCGGAGAGAGAAGATGGCAACAAGAAGAAGAGAAAGAAGAGAACGAAGCCGTCAGAAAACAAGCAAAGACAAAGACAGCAAAAGACGGCGACTCTGCGCACTCCGTAAACCTCGAAGCCGCGGAAACCGTTACCGCAATCCGCCCGCGATCGAAGGCACCAGCAGCACCTCATCGCCGTCCTGGAATGAATACGAAGCGCCACCCAGGAAGCGAATATCTTCTTCATTCACATAAATATTCAGGAACCGCCGCGTCTCTCCCGCTTCATCCCTCAAATGGGGCTTCAAGTCGGGAAACTGCCGGTCGAGCTCCGAGAACAGCTCACTGAGATTCGCAGCCGAGCAGACGACGCGCGGTGTCCCAGAGGTAAGCCGCCGCAAAGCCGTAGGGATTTGAACGGTGATGCTCATGAAAAAACCTCCTGGGCAAAAAGCCCGTAACAAAAGTGGTGTGGTCGTTCGCTGTTCGTCGTTCGCTATTCGCTATCCGCTATTCGCTCAACCTTGATGGCCAGTAAGTCAAGTCAAGCCGCAAGGCATGACAGAAAGGTTGAGCCAGTAGCGAACGACGGGCAGCGAATAGCGAAGAGCGAACGACGAACGCCCAACGACTAAGCGACCACAGCCGACGCCGATGCTGCCGTCTCCGGAAATGAGACCGGCAAACTCGCCGCCTTCACCGCGAGGTACGCTTCAAACTCGGCAAGCTTCGGAGCGATCGGAGTTTCCGCTTGATACTCATCGGCCAGCACGTCGGTGGTCTTGAGTCCGTTGCCCGTAATGCACAGCACGGTCGTCTCATCGGGCAGAATGCGGTCCTGCTGGATCAGCTTGCGCGCGGTTCCAACCGTTACGCCGCCCGCGGTCTCGGTGAAGATGCCCTCGCTCTCTGCCAGCAACTGGATGGCATTGACCACCTCGTGATCCGAAATGTCTTCCGCCCATCCGCCGCTTTTGGTGATGGCCTTCACCGCGTAATGTCCATCGGCCGGATTGCCGATTGCCAGCGAGCGCGCAATCGTCTTCGGACGCTGCGGTTCGATCTCGGTCGAGTACTGCTTGATCGCCGTGGAAATCGGCGAGCAGCCGGACGCTTGCGCGCCAAAAAATCTAACGGGCTTGGGATCGACCAGCCCCAGGAGAATCAGTTCATCGAACGCTTTTTTGATTTTCGTGATCAGCGATCCGCCCGCCATCGGCACCACGACGTTATCGGGCAGTCTCCAACCTAGTTGCTCGGCGATTTCATAGCCCACCGTCTTCGAGCCTTCGGCGTAATACGGACGAAGATTGACGTTCACGAATCCCCAGCCATGTTCGCCGGAACGATGTTCGTCGGCGATCTGCGAGCACAGGCGATTGACATGATCGTAACTGCCGTTGATGCGCACCAGCTCCGCGCCAAACACTTGCGTGCCCAGAATTTTCGCGGGCTCAAGATCCGAAGGAATAAAAATCCACGCCTTCAAACCTTCACGAGCCGCTTGCGCCGCCACCGAGTTCGCGAGATTCCCAGTCGACGAGCAAGCGACCGTATCAAACCCGAAGCTGCGCGCATTGGCCAGCGCAACGGCGACGACGCGGTCTTTGAAGCTCAAAGTGGGCAGGCAAACCGCATCGTTTTTAACGAAGAGCCGCCGCGACCCGATCCTGTCTCCCAGCCGCGGAGCGCTCACCAGCGGCGTGTATCCCACCGGCAGCGACGGCTGATACCCTGCCGGCAGCGGCAGCAATTCGCGATAGCGCCACATGTTCGGGGCGCGCGAAGCGAACAGTTGGCGCGAAATGCGCGGGCGGATCGAATCGTAATCGTAGGTAACTTCGAGCGGCGAGAAACAGTCTTCGCAGATACTGCGCGGTTGGTTGCCCCAGGTCTTGCCGCATTCGCGGCAGCGGAGCTGGTAGGTGCTCGTCTCCATTTTGCAACTTCTTTCCGTGACTGCGGGACGAGCCGGGTAAAAATTACCCATTTGCGACAAAACCCCTTTTCCGGATTGGAAAAGAGGCTCGGGAGATGCGAACAACTCGCTTTCACCCCGAATCTCATGGTCCCCGTTACCGGGCGAGAGTTGGCACCTGACGGTCGGGATTTATGATCCCGATCCGGTTGCCGTGGCGTCTTAGGGCTCGTCCCTCAGCCACTCTGCATGAAATTCCGGCTTGCTCAATTTCAGAGCTTGCTTGGGATCAAATGTTACAGGCGGCCGAGCGGGCTGTCAAGCGAGATTTCCCTCGCGGAATTTCCACCATCGGACTGCAGCGCCGAGACGCCGAGAGCATCGAGATAAGCACTTACTTCTGTTTAGCGGCCGCCAGCGTGATTGGTTGCAGCAGGTTGAATGTGGTTGCAACCGTTCTCCATCTTCCCTGGATCTTTCGAAGCGCGGTGAGATAGTAGCCAGTGAGTTTCTGACGCTCTCGGCATCTCGGCGGTGAATCGGTTCACCGGCTGTACTGATTCCGTTTCTTGTCTTCGTGCCGCTCGATGCCGAGCTGGATTAGGCGGTCGATCAATTCGGGATACGACACTCCCGTTGCCGCCCACAGCTTGGGATACATGCTGATCGCGGTGAAGCCGGGCATGGTGTTGATCTCGTTGACGAAAATCTTGCGCGATTTGGGTTCCATCAGAAAATCGACGCGCGCCAGGCCCGTGCAATCGACCGCTTGGAAGGCCGCGACGGCGAGCCGCTCCACGGTTTTCATTTCCGCTTTTGTGATCTTCGCGGGGATTATCCCTTCGGAGCCTTCGATCAGATACTTCGCGTCGTAGTCGTAGAACTCCTTGCAGGGAATGATCTCTCCCGCGATCGAAGCTTTCGGATCGTCGTTGCCGAGCACCGCGCACTCGATCTCACGCGCCCTATGCTTCTTTCCGCCGACGCCTTCCTCGATCACGATCTTGCGATCGAATTTCGCCGCTTCTGCAATGGCCGGACCGAGTTCCTTCGGATCGTGCGCCTTCGTGATTCCGACCGACGATCCCAGGTTCGCCGGCTTCACGAACACGGGATACTTCAACTTGCTCTCCACCAGCTTTTGCACTTTCTTAGGCTCGCGCTCGAATTGGCTGCGCAGCACGGTCACATGTTTCACGATAGGCAATCCCGCCGTGCGGAACAAAGACTTCATGATGTCTTTATCCATGCCCGCGGCGGAGCCGAGCACGCCTGCGCCAACGTAGGCAATGTCGGCCAGTTCGAGCAGTCCCTGAATTGTGCCGTCTTCGCCGAAGGTTCCATGCAGCACGGGGAAAATGACATCGACGTTAATTGCACGGTCGGCAGCTCGACGAAGCGCGGAAGCGTCCGTCTGGAACGGCGCGAGTGCTGCGTCGTGCCGTGCGGGTTCCGGAGGAACGACCACCGACTCGCCCGTCGCCAGCACAGCCGCTCCTGGAGTCGCCTCCGGATCGCCGGCCCGAAGCGACGTTTGTGTGGCGCGGGCGCCCTCGCCCGCGTTGCCCTTCAGCAATCTCTCGGCGTGTTCCGCCGTGAGCCAGCGGCCGTCTTTCGTGATGCCGATGGGAACGACTTCGTATTTCGTTTTGTCGATTGCATTCAGAACGGACGCCGCCGACAGCAGCGACACTTCATGCTCGCCGCTGCGTCCGCCAAAGAGGATGCCAACCCGGAGTTTTGCCATGCCCTTTCAGTCTGGCGCTCGGCATGTTTCCCGTCAATCGCAGCTTTGGTTCCGGCATGGAGCGGATCGTACCGCCGAGACGCCGAGGTCGCCGAGAGAACCTTCTTAGACTATTCCCGGCTTCTCAGCGTCAGCGATGTGTCCATGGGGTGATGATGCGCATCATTGAGTTGATCCTCTATATGCTTCTGGATGAGTTCCCATTCCGAGCGCAGCGTCATTTCCTTGATGGTGAACTTGGATTCGTGGCGAGCGTCATCCACGCGGACCGCCAATTCCTTGTTCTGGAAACGGAAATCGATGACTTCCGCCAGCGGTACCAGTTGATTGGAGGACTTGCCCACGATGAGATACACGACCTTATCGGTCACCAGGGTGTATTCCGGGCAGGCTCCTTCGTCCACTGCGGCTTGCGGCGGCCCGAACGTGTTCATGAAGCCTCGGTGCATGAGCGCGCAGTCGCCCATGCGCATACGAACCACGGTTCCATGTTGATAGATACCGATCGGCGCAGCCCAAGCAACTGAAACGCCAGTCGATATCCATGCAAGGGCCAACAACAATGTGGATTTCATAGGTCTCCAATCAGCGAACGCTAGGTTCGTAGTAGTAACCGTTCCGGCTATGGAATCTGAGGTTGAGGTTGTGGGTCGGCAAAAGGCGAAGAGAATGGAATCCAGCCTGGTGGCTGGGCAAAGCGTAGGTTACCAGGTAGGAGGCGCGCAGATCCTCGAGCATAGCGTTCAGTACTGTGGCGGCGCCGTCTTGCTGGGAGGAGCGCAGGGAGGAAGACAAAGAGAAATAGCGCCCACCGGTAGCCTCCGAAACTTGCCGCAGGAACGCGCTGCCCGAGGTTTGGTACGAAGCCTGGTTTTTGGAAGTTTCCATATCGACGGAGTAGATCAGGGCGCCAGCGTCCAGCACCGCCTCCAGCGCGTCGTCGGCGGAGTGCAGGCTGATGGTGTCGTTGCCGTCGGAGAACAGAATCAGGACCGACCGGGCCCCGGCCCGGCGATGATGCGAGATGAAATCGGCTGCGAAGATCAGCGCGTCGAAGAGCGGCGTTGTGCCGCCGCCCTTTATCTTTACCGCCAGGAGTCTCGTCACGGAGTCGGACGCGCCGCAACCGCTCGCGCAGAGAACAGCGGGCCGGATGCCAGCAAACGTTCCTCCAGACGTTCCTCCGAACGACAGAACGGCGATGTTGTCATCGGGGATCGACTGCTCCCGGGCGACCAATTGCAGCACATCGCTTATGGCAACTCGAAAGCGCGGGGCGACCGATTCGCTGAGATCGACCAGCGCGACCACGTCGAGCGAGGTTTCATCGGAATGCGTGAAGCTGCGGAAATTGCGCACCACCCGTTCGTTGTCGACTACCGCGAAGTCAGACTTCGTCAAGGTTGCGACCGGACGATTGTTTTCATCGGTGGCGAAGAATGTAACCCGGACTTCAGAGACGTCACTGCGATACGTAGGCACGCCTGAGGGATGGTTCGGGTCTTCGGCAGCCGAAGCGTATGTCAAGGCAAGTAGAGCCAGGAGTGCCAACCGAGTGTGCCAATGGGCCAACATCGCTGTCCATTAGTCCTATCGGCACACGACGGGACATTCCTCAATTACCGTAGTTTCGCTTGGAGGTGACTAGGAGGTTGGTAAAATCGGCGGAAGCAAGCCCCTACCCGCGAATTTACCGCCGAGACGCCGAGGTCGCCGAGAAAAGCCAATTCATGTCTGTCCGTCTCGTGGGTCAGAGTGAAACTAAGACCTCAGTTTCCTGTCGCTGCTGGCAAACAGCAGGTCCTTCGCTTCGCAGGATGACAAAGTCTTAGTTTGCCAGTCGTAATTCGCCTGGGATGACGAGTCTGAATTCTCGTTGATCAAGAGTTCAACTCGGCGTTCTCGGCGTCTCGGCGTTAGATTTACGGGCTGAGGGCGATGACAGATGTAAATTTGGAAGGGTTTGCTTGACACCGCGCTGAAACAGGTGTGAAATTGGCGATACTTCGCGAAGGCCGGTGCCGGCCCTTCCCCCATGGCACTTGGACCCAGGGCCTCTCGTCGAAGAAACGCATGAGAGACTGCAGGCCGGATGAAATTTGTCTGGCCGCTTATGTTTTCTGTCGTGGATTTATGAGGGAAGAGTTTCGCATCTCACAGGAGTGGCTATGAATTCGAGCAATCGAGGAAAGAACGTCCTGCCGAAATGGTTCGTATTGCTGGTTCTTCTCGCAGTAGCCGCAGTTGCTTCGGCTCAAAAGAAGGAGGAGAAGAGCGCACCTGCGCCGAAGGCACAGGCGTCACATCCGAGCGCGCCAGTTCATGCGGCCGCGCCTTCCCATACGGCAGCGCAAACGCATAGTACAACGCCAACGCATACGACGACCGGTCACACGGCAGCCACGGGCCATCCGGCCACGACTGGGCGCACGAGTCCGGCCACGACTGGCCACACGCCCACGACCGGCCGCCCGAGCACGACGACTGGGCACGCGGCGACTACGGGCCATCCGGCCACGACTGGCCGCCCGAACATTAATGCTGGCCGCACGACCACGACGGCCGGCCGCCCCAGCGCGGGCAGCCACACTCTTCCGGGCCGGACCGTTTCTCTAAAGGGTGGAGGAACCGCGAGCGTCCGTCCCAACGGCCAGATCCGTTCGATCAACCGCAACGGCATGCACATTGAGAATGGGATCCACGGTGGGCGCACGGTTGTGAGTGAACGCAACGGAGCGCGCATTGTGACCACGGGACGCCAAGGAGGATACGTGCAGCGCGCCTACGTCACGCGCGGCGGCCACTCTTATTATTCGCGCACCTACTATAGCCACGGCGTGTATAGGACCGGCGTGTATCGCGGCTACTACTACGGAGGCTATCACTACTACGGCTACTATCCGGGCTACTGGTACCACCCGGGATTTTATGGATGGGCCTATAACCCGTGGGGGGCACCGGTTTACTGGGGTATCGGGGCATGGGGTTGGGGAGGAGCGCCGTGGTTTGGCTTCTATGGCGGATTTTTCGCGCCTTACCCCTATTATGCTGGGCCGGCGTTCTGGCTGACGGACTACCTGATTGCAGCGGAATTGCAATCGGCGTATGCGGCACGGGCTGAGGCGAATGCCGACGCAGACGCGGCGGCAGCGGCGGGTCCGCCACCAGACAACGGCGGCGGCGGCGGTGGATCGGGTGCCGTGGCCTTGACTCCCGAAGTCAAGCAGGCCATCGCCGATGAAGTAAAGGCGCAGTTGGCTGCGCAGCAGGCGCAGGCTGCACAGAATGGCGGTTCCGGCGCGCCAGCACCGGCGCCGGCGAACACCAGCGGCGAAGTTCCGCCGGCGCTGGATCCTGCAAGGCGCACCTTTGTGGTCGACAGCGATCTCACCGTAGTGGCAAACGGGCAGGAATGTGGGCTGACTGCGGGTGACGTAATTATGCGGCTCACCGACACTCCGGATGCGGACAATATGGTCAACGCCAGCGTCTCGGCCAGCAAGAAGTCGGACTGCGCGGCCGGACAAACTGTGGCCGTTAAAGTGGACGACTTGCAGGAGATGCAGAACCACTTCGCGGAACAGCTCAATAGCGGCTTGGGCGAACTGGCGAAGAAGCAGGGCACCGGCGGTATTCCGAAAGCGCCGGACACCAGCACCACGCCCTCGGATGTGCCGCCTCCGCCGCCAGATACCACGGTGGCGAAGACTCTGCAAGATCAACAGGCGGCAGCCGATCAGACGGAGTCGCAGGTCAAGCAGGAAGCTGCTGCATCGGGCGGCGGCGCGCAGTAGGAACACACGATGGTAGAGCGGCGGTTCTCGTTGATCGCAACCTCCCCACCCAAGCGGAGCTTGGGTGGGGCACCCATTTTCCAGAGCGGTTCTCGTGATGGTGTATAGTGCGCACCCTCAGCGGCTAAAGCCGGAACCCGTTGTAACTCCCGGCGGCACGGCTGAAGCCGTGCCCTACCCGTTCTCGGTTCCCTCTACAGCAACTCGAGAACTGCTCTAGACAAGTTACGCCACTGCTAACTGTGGGAAAAATTGAACCGGAGGGTTTTACGATGTCGCGGACATTTCACGTTCTGATGCCAGGGATTGTGCTTCTGGTTGCCACGATCTTTTCAATGCCGCTGGCCAGCGCCCAAGCGGTTTCTCTGCAAGAGCAACTGGCCGCGCAGTACAAGCTGGTCAAAATGGGGTCGGACACGGGCGGATATTCCGTGGTCGAGGCGGGCACCCTGCTGGCCATCGAAAAGGGCGGAATCCTCGGCGTGCCTTATTCCGATAAAGCGGTTCTCTCCACGAAGTATGAAGGCGGAACGGTTCATTCTCCCAGCGGCTTGATGGTGCAAGGGCGAAAGGCCCTGCTGGGACATTTTTCGCAGACGCAGTCGCAGGGGCAGACCACCCACTTGTTTGCGAAGGGAGACAAGGTATATCCCTCCAAGATCGAAGTCGATGTGGCGAGCGACAAGGTTTCCATGTTGATTGTCGCTTGCGACACTTGTAACAAAACCGATCCGCCGACTTACAACAAGGCGCAAGTGGTTTTCCAGTTCCCCAAGGGCACTTTGGCAAGCGCGAGCGCGGGTCAGGTGGAGGACGTCATCGGGCAGCTTCTATCGATCAGCAGTGACGACGCACAGCAGGGTGGCGATCAGGGCGGCGGACAGCAAGGCGGCAACGATCAGCAAGGAAATAATCAGCAAGGAAACGATCAGGGTGGAGCGCAAGCGCAACAACAAGCCGCTCCGGGGGAGCCGCAGCAGATAGAAAAAGGGCAGACGCCCGATCAGGTGAAGGCTGCGCTAGGCAACCCGGATAAAATCGTCAATCTGGGCACGAAGCTGATTTATGTTTACAAGGATCTTAAGGTTACGTTTCTCAACGGAAAAGTTTCCGACGTGGAGTAAGTGGGAATTGCGTTAGATCAGTCTTTGCAGGCTGTCTTGGCCGGCTGCTGAGAGCAGGTTTTTGAAGGGTCGCGGCTTGACCGGCACAGCTTCTTGAGTCGCGCTTGTTGACTCTTGGGTTATTAACCCATGTTTACTATACCCCCCCCTCCCCCCTGCCTTTTGGAATCATGGGATTAGGCGGAAATTCCAACAACGGTCTTTGAGTTCAAAGGACTTATATGGGAAGTATTCCGGAATAAGGACTTAGCTCGATTTTTCGCCGAATTCTATTACAATTCATAGTTTTGGCGGCGGGCTGACCGTCGCTTGTTGCCTCGAATATATTATCAAAGGAGTTACTAACCCCTTATGGGGCTAGGGCAGCTTCGAGGGCCGCCTTCGGAGGCGGGCACACTTCACGTCTGCCACAGGTCAGTGGATATTATCGCGCGGGGTGGGGTTGAAGGTCTGTGATGGCGCTCACAGTGTGGATGTGATGAAAAAATCGGTACCCAGTGCCCAGTTGCCAGTGCCCAGTTGCCGGTACGCGGCGGTGTATGGGGCCGCCCCTTGACTTTGTTCCGCCAGTCCCCTTCTAGTCCCTGTCGGGTGAACATAAACAAGGACTTGCGCGACGCCCAAAAGTGAGATTGACTTGAGTCCTCTGGACGCATAAATTTCTCTGCGACGGGTTACTTGCCTCTACCGTAACCAGTGTGGAGTTCTGCGCCCATGGCTACTGCACCAAAACCACCGCAACAACCCCCTGATTCAGAATCATTCACAGTTGAATTTGAACAGGAAGAAGACGGACGCTGGCTGGCTGACATTCCTGGACTTCCGGGAGTGATGGCATATGGCCTGACAAAACCTGAAGCCGAGGTTGCGGCCGTTGCTCTTGCTTTGCGTGTGCTGGCTGATCGAACTGAGCAACGTAAGAAGCCGCCGAGGTCTATACGGTTCCTGTGAGCCAGTGGCCAAGCAGCAAAGCAAAACGAGTGTATCAAGCGTTGCTTCGGATTGGATGGACGCCGAAAGCGCAGGCGTCTGGCACTTCACACATTCAATTGCAGCGTGCCGGATATCGGGATTACACATGGGCTTGGCATGACTCTGTGGAATTAGGTCCTGTTGCCTTGCGGAGAATCGCGAAGTATACCGGGCTCACGCCTGAGGATTTGTAAAAAACTAATCTTTGTCGGTTCCGCTATTTCCGGACACGGAACTAGAACGGCTCGTCAATCTCCGTCCCGCCCAGAGGCATCTGCTCTTCCGTCGCCTTCCGCGCTTTCGGTGCCTTCTTAAACGTCACTTCCAGCAGCCGCGAATAAGCCACGCCCTTGCCCGCCAGCAGCTCTTCGATAGTAAGAATCTGAATGCGAGGATACCGGTCCTCCAATCCAGGAGGCTTGTAGAATCCGGCCTCGGCAGCCTCTTTCAGCATGGGCTTGGTAGGAGCTTCCATGCAGATCAGCACGCCGATCTGCGCATCTTCCCGTTCGATCACGCCGCGCAAGTCCCGCACATACGCGGATTGCACGTGTCCTGCTTTGACGGAAAAAATGACCTGCTTGGTTTTGCGGTCCCTCTTGTTTTCGTCGTGGAAGTAGCTTGTGCCGGGGTCCGAATAGTGGTATCCCCGGTTAAGGAGAGAATGATGGACGAGTGGAAGGACGAGTGGAATATCGATGCGACGAAATTCCAAAATCAGCTCGGCGAACTCACTACAACAATTGCCTACAAGGTCCAACGCGAGGGAGGCGCTCTCATCGGAAGCCGGACGGCCGTCGAGGACATTTACGTCATGGTGCGCTTGGCGCAGCGGACGTATGACCTGTTTTTTTACCTCAACGCGGATGAGCATCGTAAAAATCCCCCATGGCGAGCGTATTACACGTTTGTTGTTCTTCCCGTAATACGATCCATGATTGACTACCTCTACAACATCACTGTCATGCTTGAGGAGCCTCGAATCAAGCCCGCCGAGTTTCGCAGGAGCGGCTATCGGATGGCGTTTGAGGCACTCGACGAGGATGAACAAAAGTACGCCAACAACCCGGACCCCAGATGGGCCGAGTGGTTTAAGAAACGACGCGAGCATCTAGAACTGGGATTGCGGAGAGATGGATTCAAATTCGACGAGGTGATGGCTCAAAACAAATGGCCCACCCTATCTGGCTACCTCCGGTTGAAGAAAGGCGTCGCGTCGACGGAGCACCAGCGCTTCCTGAGAAGTCTCACTTACGGATACTGGCGCGAGTATTCGGACTACGCGCACGGAACATTTCAGGGGTTGATGCGAACAGCAATGCCTTACTTAGAGCATGACCTACCGCATGAGGAACGGCCGAAGTTGGAAGAGGTTTCGCTGAAGGGCATCTTTCACCATATGACCCGCGCGTCAGCCGTTCTCCTTTGTATTGTTACGGAGTTGCAGGCGTTTTTCCGATTCGATGGCGCACGTATTAATGAACGCCTTCGCGATGTTTGGGCCGCTCTAGTTCCCGCCCCCGATGTCAAGGATTTGCACGATTTGAGATATGCCCAATTGATGAAGGAGAAGGGTATTTCGTCGTAGCTGGGTACGATTCGAGACGCTCCCTTATTTCGGCCTCGCGCTTTCGCGGGCGAGGGCGCCCGCGCCACACAGGTGCGAGATAGGCCATCATGTCGCTGTGGCCTAGGAACGTGCGGAAAGCGCGCATGGCCTCAGAGACACGTCCGCCGCGCTCGACGATTTCCTCGTAAGCCCGCTCGGCGTCCACGTTCCACTCCCATGTGTCCTCGAAAGCCATGATCTGCGAACTGGAGCGGGTGCCGTCTTTTTCCGCGAAGAGGACGTTGTAGTCCTGTCGGCTGTTGAAAGGCGGATCGAGGTAGATGAGGTCCAGGGACTCATCCTTGACGTGCTGGCGCAGGACTTCGAGATTGTCGCCGTAATAGAGTTTGTTCTTTTCCACTGCGGCACGATTCTAACTCGGATAAGGCGATTACGTAATTTGCGAGTTTGGTGTGCCGAGGTCGCATCTTCAATCGTCACAACCGGGCGGGCGAGTCGCCCGCCCCCACACTGCCCGCCCCCACACTGCCCGCCCCCACACGCTACAGAATCTTCTTTCCAAACGCCGAGAGCGCCAGTTCGACGGCCAATTCGGCGGTCTGGTTGCGCTCGTCGATCACCGGATTCACTTCCACGATTTCGAAACTCAACATGTGTCCGTGGTCGGAGATGATTTCCATGGCGAGATGAGCCTCGCGATAAGTCGCGCCGCCCCAGACCGGAGTGCCGACGCCGGGCGCGTCTTCGGGGTCGATCCAATCCATGTCGAGCGAAACGTGATAGCCGGCGGTGCCGCGTCCGGCCATGCGGAGGGCTTCTTCCATGACGGCGCGCATGCCGCGTTCGTCGATGTCGCGCATGGTGAAGACTTCGACTCCGGACTTGCGAATGTGTTCTTTTTCGAAGTTGTCGACGTCGCGGATGCCGACGAGCGCGCAATTTTCCGGCTGCACTTTGGGCGAGAAGCCGTAGAGGTTGCCGAGTTCGACGGGAGGAAGTCCCATGAGCGCGGCCAGCGGCATGCCGTGGACGTTGCCGCTGGGGGAAGAGTCGGGCGTGTTCATGTCGGTATGAGCGTCGATCCAGAGGAGACCGATTTTCTGGTTCTGGCGGCGGTAGAATTCGGCGACGCCCGACACCGTGCCGGCCGCGACGGAGTGATCGCCGCCGAGGACGAGAGGAACTTTGCCGGCTTCGAGCGTCTTCAACACTAGGTCGGCGCTGTTGGCGCAGGTGGCGGTGATTTCCTTGAGGTATTTGACGTTGGCGGCGCCTTCTTCTTTCTGTTCGGGGATGGCGACGGCGATGTTGCCGGCGTCTTCGACAATGTGCCCGATGGCGTGGAGGCGGGCATCGAGTCCGGCGACGCGGACGGCGGAGGGACCCATGTCAACGCCGCGGCGGGATTGGCCGAGATCGAGAGGCACGCCAATCACGCGGATCTGGCGCGGGGTGATGTTGCTGTCCGTCGCGCTTCGTTGAGCCATACGCTTCCTATTCACCGCCGAGACGCAGAGGTCGCCGAGAAAAGCTTAAGGCTTGTTCTATTCGGTTTGCGGCGCTTGTATTTTCGCCCGCTCGGGGTCTGGGAATTCATTCACGATTCTTTTTAGCCCTAATTTCTCAACAAAAAAATAAAAAGGCTGTCGTTTCGTGGCATAACAGCTATAGCGAGTAGTAGTTAGGCCAACGAAGGGAGACAGCCCTATGACAACAGAG
>Ga0208038_1000079_pt1 | contig 101422 bp, 103 predicted proteins | sample June2015DPH_16_1_FD_184714 | JGI IMG/M metagenome (GOLD analysis project Ga0208038, IMG submission 184714) | Peatland microbial communities from SPRUCE experiment site at the Marcell Experimental Forest, Minnesota, USA - June2015DPH_16_100... | ecosystem: Environmental > Terrestrial > Soil >...
CTCGTTGCCGTCTTCGTCGCGGTAGACCTTGCGGACATAGGAATCCGCAATGAGTTCGTGGAACATGCAATTGCCCACCCCGCCGATGCAGCGGTTACCGTGGACCAGCACCTCGGTCTTTAATCCCAGTTCATCCGCCTCCTGCTTGAACCGGGTCAGCTTCTCCAGCGTATTGATCTCGGTGGAGGCCACCAATTGGCTGGCTCCGTAAGATTTAAAGCGGGCCATCTCCTCCTGGGTCTGGATATTGCAACCGACACTGGCGTGGATGACCAGTTGCGGAAACTGCCGGTGCACCGCCTGCATCACCGCCGGGGTCTTGACGATCACCCCTTCGATACCGAAGTGGGCATACTTTTCCACCTTTGCTACCACCAGGGGAATTTTCTCCGGCGGGATTTCGGCGTTTAAAGCCACCCGCACCTTTCCCTGGTAGTTGGCGGCAATGCGCACCGCCTCAGCGATGTCGCTGTCTTCCAACTCCCATTGGCACTTGCGACGGCTGAAGCCCTTGGCCCCCACATACACGGCGTCGGCGCCGTTCTTAAAGACTCCCTCCACCATTTCCAGGCTGCCGCCTGGAGCCAACAGTTCGTTAATCATTGCTCTCCCACCTCCCTGAACCTCTGCCAAAAGGTTCCTAGGCTCTGCGATACCCTCAACGCCAGTGCCTCTGGTAACCCCCAGGAAATGGTGGGTTCCTGCTCTGCGCCTGCTCCCGCCGGCCACTGGAACTTTCCGCATGGCAGCGAGTTTTCTGCTTAGATATATTATAAGTCTGTTAAAGATTAATTTCAATTATTTTTGTTAAAAATCTGTGACATTTTACAGACGCCGATTTTGCCGTTCAGCCCCGCAGATAGGAAATGGCCAAGGTGATGCAGAGACCGATTTCCACCGCCCAGCTAAGCAGATAAATCAACAGCTCTATGCCGGAACTATAATCTTTCTCCAGCAGGATGCGATTCGGTTCCCGGAGGATGTCCCAGGAGCTGATCTCTTTGTCAGCCACCATCATAAGTTATCTCCTTTCAGAAAAATTCGGCCAGCAGCTCCCTGAGGGCGCTTCCTGGAAAATTTGACATAAAGTTTCCCCCGGAGACTATTCAGAAAAAGTCGGCTAAAAGCTCCTTTACAGGACGCTGCGGTTGTTGCCGCACCAGGGGACCGGCCCCGAGGACCGGATGGATTTCCTCCAGCAAGGGGCGAGGCCGTTTGAAGATCAACCCGATGGGAATTCTCTCCCCCCACTCCCTGCCTTTCTGGAAGGCCCAAATTTCGTTCTCCGGGTCGTAGCCCGCCTCCTCCTCCACCTGGTAAACCCGAGCCTGGAACCATTGATAGGTGTTGATCCGGTTAAAGGTGACGCATGGCTGCAGCACCTCCAACAGGGCGAAACCCCGGTGGCTGAGGGCCTCTTTGTAGAGGCCGGTCAGATGCTCCTCCATGCCGGCGAAGCCCCGGCCCACCCAGGAGCAGTCCTGGCTCACCGCCAGGGCCAGGGCGTGCAGGGGCGGGTAGGCCACCCCATCCGGCTGCAGCAGGGTCTTGAAGCCCTGGTCGGTGGTGGGGGAGGCCTGGCCCTTGGTCAGGGCGTAAACCTGGTTGTTGTGCACCACCAGGGTGAGATTGGGGTTGCGCCGCAGGGTGGCCAGCAGGTGGTTGCCCCCCTCGCCGTAGCAGTCACCGTCGCCGGCTTCGGCCACCACCGCCATCTCGTGGTTGGCCAGCCGCGCCCCGGTGGCCAGGGGCAGGGTGCGGCCGTGGATGCCGTTGAAGGTGTTGCACCTGAGGTAATGGGGAAATTTTCCCGACTGACCGATCCCCGAGACCATGAGGAGGCCTTCCGGCTTGATCTCCAATTCCGCCAGGGCCTGCTTGAAGGCCTTGAGCATGCCGAAGTTGCCGCAGCCCGGACACCAGGCCGCAGGGAGACCTTGATAAAGATCCAGAGGCAGCATCAGGCGTGGCCCTCCAGACCACGCAGGATATATTCCGGGGTAAAGGGAGCGCCGTCGTACCTGAGGACCAGATGATCGGCGGCGATCCCGGTCTCCTGACGCAGCAGGCGGTCAGCCTGGCCGGTGGCGTTCATCTCCACCATTACCAGCTTGTTGGCGCCTTTTAAGGCCTTGGCCACCGCCATCGCCGGGAAGGGCCACAGTTCGCTGAGGTGCACCATGCGGGCCGGGGCGCCGGCCTCATTCAGCCGGGCCACCGCTTCCGTCACCGGCCCCAGGCTGGAGCCCCAGCAGACCAGGGCCAGGGGGGCCGCCGCCGGGCCGGAGGTGGAGATGCCGGTGAGCTCGCGCCCCAGTTTTTTCAATTTGCGCAGCCGCTTGTCGTGCATCTGCACCCGCACCAACAGGTCTTCAGTGAGGTGGCCATCCGGGGTGTGCTCGTCGGAGTCGGCCACCACCAGTTCCGGACCGAAACCCGGCAGGCGCCGGGGCGAAACGCCGTCGGCGGTGATGGCGTAGCGCTCGTAGACCGCCGCCGCCGGCCCCAGCTTAAGGGCCCGCTGGATCTCCACCTTCTCGGGAAAATCGCCGGCCTCATGGGTGAAGTTGACGTCGGCAAGGTATTGATCGGTGAGGAGAAACACCGGCAACTGATAGCGCTCCGCCAGATTGAAGGCCCGGGCCGCCAGGGCGAAGCCCTGGGCCGGAGTGCCCGGGGCCAGCACCGCCCGGGGAAAATCCCCCTGGCCGGCATAAAGGACGAAGCTCAGGTCACCCTGCTCGGTGCGGGTGGGCAGCCCGGTGCTGGGGCCGGGGCGCTGGGCCTCCACGATGACCAGAGGCGTCTCGCTGCACCCTGCCAGTCCCAGGGTTTCCACCATCAGGGAAAAACCGCCCCCGGAGGAGCCGGTCATGGCCCGGACCCCGGCGAATGAGGCCCCCAGGGCCAGGTTAATGGCGGCGATTTCGTCTTCCGCCTGCTCCACCACCACCCCCCAGCGGGCGGCCCGTTGCCCCACGGCGTTGAGGACGCTGCTCCACGGGGTCATGGGGTAGCCGCTGATAAATTGCAGGCCCGCGGCCAGGGCTCCCAGGGCCAGGGCCTCATGGCCGCTGATCAGGAGACGGGGCGCCGGCGCCGGGGTGATCCCCGCCAGGGAATGGCCGTTGCCCAAGGCCGCCCCCAGCTTATAACCGGCGGCGGCGGCCCGGTGGTTCCAACCCACCACCTCGGTGCCCTTGTCGGCAAACGCCTCCAGGAGCAGGCCCATCATGGGCACCAGGGAGACCTGGAGCAGCCCCAGGATGGCGCCGCTGGCGCCAGCGTTGACGGCGATCTCCGCGGCCTGTTTCTCCGGCAGCAGGGTAGCCGTCTCCAGGGGAAGCTTCAGCCCCCGGGTGGGCAAGTCCCGGACCTGGGAGGCATCATAGATGATGACCCCATCCGGGGCCAGTTCCCCCTGGTGCAGATGGACGGTCTCCTGGTTCAAGGCCACCAGCAGGTCCACCCCTTCCCGGGAGGAGATCAGGGGCGCATCCGCCACCCGGATGCGGTTGAAGAGATGGCCGCCGCGGATGCGGGACTCATAGGACTGCACGAACAGCACCTGGCACCCCTGGCGCACCAGGGTCTTGGCCAGGGGAGTAGTGATGGCATGCACCCCCTGCCCTGCCGCCCCACCGATCAAGATATTGAAATCAATGGCCATTTGTCCGCCTGGTCCGTACCGAGCCATCTGATTGTGAATAATTACTCAAATAGGGGCGCTTGTCAATATAAATAGCCTGCTTTGGTGAGAGGTATCTTAAAAATAAACATGGGCGGGAAAGCCGGTAAGGTTGCCCAGGGCCAGTTTTAATTTATGTTTTTGATGAGCAGATTTTTGGATAAAACCTCTTGACTCCGTACTATGGTACGGGACTTATATTAAAGCTGAGAAAAATTAAAGCTGAGAAAAATAATGAAGGAATTAACTAGCGGCGCATTAGCAAAGGCTGCGGGAGTCAACGTCGAGACCATCCGCTTTTATGAACGCAGAGGGCTGCTTCGCAGACCGTCCTACAAAACCTGCCGTCAAAATATTCCTGGGGGAATCACTTCGGCTTGTGTTCGGTGAAGGAGTGCCACAATTTATGGAGAAGCCCGTCCTCGTGGTTCTCGCCCGGGGTTCCCTGGGCTGCCCGGGCCTGGGCCTCCGCCACTTCTTCCTCGGCCAGCTCTTCCAGCAGGTGCCGCTGCCGCGGCGTCAGGGTGTGGGGGACCAGCACCCGCACCTCCACCAGCAAGTCGCCCCTGCGGGAGCCTTTGGGATAGGGCACCCCCTCCCCTTTGAGACGGATGGTTTCACCGGGTTGGGTCCCCGGAGGGACCACCAGCTCCCGGCGGTCTTTGAGGGTGGGGATGGTGAGGCGGGTCCCCAGGGCTGCCTGGACAAAGGAGATGGGCGCTTCCAGATGCAAGTCGTAGCCCTCCCGGCGGAAAAGCTCGTGGGGGCGGACCGACAGGACGATATAGAGGTCACCCGGCGGCCCGCCGTAGGCGCCGTCGTTGCCCTCCCCGGACATCACCAGGTGGGTGCCGCTGTCCATGCCCGGCGGGACCTTCACCTTGATCTTCTTCTTTTCCCGCAGCCGCCCTTCCCCGTTACAGGCGGGACAGGCTTCCGCGAAAAATTCCTTCATCCCCTGACAGCGCGGACAGGTGGTGGTGATCTGAAAGATACCATGGCTGCGGGAAACCACCCCCCGGCCGCCGCACTGGGGACAAGGGATGCGCCTGGTCCCCGGTTTGGCCCCGGAACCACTGCAGGTGCGGCAGTTCACTACCCGGGGGACCTCCAGCGTCACTTCGCTGCCCAGGGTGGCGTCGAGAAAATCAAGGGTCAGATCGTAGCGCAGGTCGGTGCCGGGCTGGGGACGGGGACCGCCGCCCATGCCGCCCATACGGCCCATGCCGCCGAAGCCCCCCATGCCCAACATGTCTTCGAAGATGTCGCCGAAGGACCGGAAGATGTCGCCGAAATCCCGGAAGCCGGTGAAGCCGGTGGACGAGACCCCTTCATGGCCATAGAGATCATAGAGACGGCGCTTTTCCGGGTCGTGCAAGACCTCGTAGGCCTCAGCCGCCTCTTTGAACCGCTCTTCGGCCTTGCGGTTACCGGGATTGCGATCCGGGTGGTTCTTAAGGGCTATCCGCCGGTAGGACTTCTTGATATCGTCGATGGAGGCGTTGCGCGCCACTCCCAAAATGGTGTAGTAATCCAGTTTTGTCGCCATATTACCTTATTTCAGTCGCGCTCGAACGGATTTTTTCTTGTCGCCCAGGAAGACTTCTTTATCGCGGCGGTCGTCGATGGAGATGTGGGTCATAACCCGCTTGACTCCCTGTTTGAAGGGAAGTTCGTGCAGGGCCTGGGCCACTCGCAGCAGCGTGTCCAGCTGGCCGTGCACCACGGTGCCCATGTCCGTAAGTTCGTGGGGAATGTTTTCATTTTCCAGGTATTTCACCACTGCGGCGATGTGGTCGCCCACGCTGGTTTGCCCCAGGCCCAAAGGGACCACGCTGATCTCCATGATAGCCATGTCCAACCTCCGACAGGCGCTGCCGTCCTTCAGGAAGGCAACAAGCGTCGCACCACAGCCTTGAGAAGATCCAGATCTGGTGATTTTACCACAAAATCATCGGCGCCCCAAGTGGAAAGATCATGGGGAGGAAGGGAGTGGGAGTAGAGGATCACCCTGGTCTCCTTACGGCTGCCCTTGATGATCCGTCCGGTCTCCAATCCGGACATATCCGGTAGCAGAACTTCCAGGATAACCACGTCAGGCTTGAAGGATTCTACCAGGCGCACCACCTCCCGGCCCCTGCCGGCCACCAGAACCTCATAGCCCTCATCCTGCAATTCCTCCAGGCAGAGCTGGCGGATGTGGGGTTCGCTGTCGGCAAATAAGACCCTGCTCATGGCAGCACCTCCTTTGGACAAGAGTGTGCTCCCCCCCCTTTTCAAGCTGATTAAAGGATAGTCATGGCAAGCTCGTTTGTCCAGTTGGCGGCTGCGGTGGCCCCGTTTTTTCCTACTGAAAATCGGGGGTCTTATTCCTTTTGAGGTTCGTGGCTGCCCGGCGGTTCTTCCCCCCGTTTGCGGAAGGCCTGCCAGCGGGCCACCAGGTCCGGCTCCACCCCCTCCTGGCCAGCCTCATAGAACCGCGCCCCGGCCAGCTCTTCCGGCAAGTATTCCTGGGGCACGAAATGGCCGGGGAAATCGTGGGGATAGAGATAGCCCTGGCCGTGGCCCAGAGACTTGCGGTCCCGGTGGGTGTCTTGCAAGGGAGCGGGCACCCGGGTGGCGCCCTTGTCCTCCAGGGCCGCCCGGGCCCGGAAATAGGCCTGGGTGGAGTTGCTCTTCGGGGCCAGGGCCAGATAGATGGTGGCCTGGGCCAGGTGGTACTGCGCTTCCGGCAGTCCCACCCAGGTGAGGGCCTGGGAGGCCGCGGCCACCTGCACCAGGGCGTTGGGATCGGCCAGGCCGATGTCCTCCGAGGCCAGGATCAGCAGCCGCCGCATAATGAAGCGCTCATCTTCACCCGCCTCCAACATTCGGGCCAGCCAATAGAGGGCCGCGTCCACCTCGGAGCCCCGGACGCTCTTGATGAAGGCCGACACCGTGTCGTAGTGGGCCTCTCCCTGCCGGTCATAGACCAGGTCCCGCCGGGGCAGACATTCCCGGGCCGCCTCCAGGTCCACCCGGATGACTCCGCGCTCATCCATTTCGCTGCTCAGGACCGCCAGTTCCAGGGCGTTCAGGGCCCGCCGGGCGTCGCCCCCGGCCAGGCGGGCGAAATGGAGCAGGGCCTCTTCGGTCACCGTCAACGCCATGGCCCCTAATCCCTGTTCCCGGTCCGCCAGGGCCCGGCGCAGGAGGGCGAGAATCTCAACCTCCTGCAGGGGCTCAAAGATGAAGACCCGGGCCCGGGATAGCAGCGGCCCGATGATCTCGAAATAAGGATTCTCCGTAGTGGCGCCGATGAGGGTGAGAAGCCCCTCCTCCACGTGGGGGAGCAGGGCGTCCTGCTGGGCCTTGTTGAAGCGATGGATTTCGTCAATGAGGAGGATGGTGCGGCGGCCCCGCTCCTGCCAGCGGCGGGCCTCTTCCACCACCCGGCGCAGGTCTGCCACCCCGGCCATCACCGCGCTGAGGCTGGCGAACTGGGCGTCCAGGCTGCGGGCCATAACCTTCGCCAGGGTGGTCTTGCCGCTTCCCGGCGGGCCCCAGAAAATCATGGAGGAGAATAGGCGGCGGGCCTTCAGAGCCCGCCACAAAAGGCGCCCGGGTCCCACCAGATGCTGCTGGCCCACAAATTCCTCCAGGCTCCGGGGACGCAGGCGCATCGCCAGGGGCTGCGGCGGCGCGAATAAGGTGGCAATCATAGCAGGATCCGGTGGTTAATGGTTAGTGTCATGTCTAAGATTTTCCTTTAATAAAAAATGTCCTTCATCTTTAGGCCTTAAAATGCAGCCGCAAGCTTCAGCCTGCGAAAATCCTTAATCAAATGAGCGCAGGTTTTTTGCTAGGGCCTGCGGCTACCAGAACATGTCGATATTTTAAAAGGTATTTCTGAAACCTGACCTTAGGTTATGAAACTCCTTGAGTAGACGGCCTTCCGGGTGCATCTAGCTGGTAACCACCACGTTCCCTTTTTTCCTGGGGTTTCTCCGGCCCTTGCCATTTAGGTTAATTTTTGCTTATAATTAAATTAACTTCACTAAATTTTTGGCTCTAGAGAGGCCGCCCCATGTTCGGCTATAATTTTTCCACCCTGCTCATCATCCTGGTCATCGCCCTCCTGCTTTTCGGCCCCCGGCGTTTACCGGAGCTGGGAGAAAGTATCGGCAAGGCCATCCGGAGTTTTAAGATGGCCCACGATGACCCCAATGCGGTGCCTCCCAGGAACGAGATTCCCGGCGGGACCCCGGCGCCCGGCGCCACCTGTCCCCAATGCCACAAGGATCTCCCGGGGGAGTTCGCCTTCTGTCCCCATTGCGGTAACCGCATAACCAAGGCTTAATTTTCCGGTAGCGAGATGGGAATAGATTTTGAAACGCTGATCATCCTTTTGGTGCTGGCCTTTATCCTCTTCGGACCCCAAAAACTACCGGAATATGCCGCCAAACTTGGGTGCCTGATCGCCAAGTTGCGTGAGGCCAGTTCGGAGCTAAGCCGGCAGTGCCAGACCTCCTTTCCCGATCTCATACCACCGCCGCCCCAGCCCGGCGTCAACCAGCCCGCTCCCTGGCAGCCGCCGCCGATCCCGCCAACCTTCCCTTGCCCCAAGTGCTCCCGGGAACTGGGGCCGGATTTCGCCTATTGTCCCCATTGCGGCCACCACCTGAAGGAAGGAGGGGAGGCGCCGCCGCCCCCGCCCCAGACCCCGGCCTCCTGAAAAGGCTCCGTGCCCGGAAGCGCCCCTCTTCGATAACTTCTGGTGCCCCGGCAACTGGAGGTAGTCCTTGATCAGACCCTTGACCAATGATGAAGTTGGGGTCGCCCTGAAGATCATCAATGAGGCGGCCAGGGCTTATCAAGGAGTAATCCCCGAAGATTGCTGGCAGGAACCGTACATGTCCGGGGACGAGCTGCAGGCGGAGATCGCCGCGGGGGTCGATTTTTGGGCTTACCTGGCCTCCACGGGCCTCCTGGGAGTCATGGGACGCCAACCCCTTACCGAGGTTACCCTGATCCGTCATGCTTATGTGCTCCCTCTGGCGCAGCAACAGGGCATCGGGGCCCGGCTATTGGACCACTTGCTTAAGGGGGTCAACGCCCCCGTCCTGGTGGGCACCTGGGCCGCGGCCTGGTGGGCCATCCGCTTCTATGAAAAATACGGCTTCAGGCAGGTGGCCCCGGATGAAAAGGATCGGCTGCTGCGGCGCTACTGGACCATCTCGGACCGTCAAGTGGAAACCTCGGTGGTCTTGGCGGATGGGAAGTGGTTCGCTTCTCAGTTGGCTTCTGCCTGAAGGCTAATCCCGAAGGCCCCAAAACAGGAAAGCCACGAACCCTTTCCAGGTTTTCAAACCGGAAGCGGCCTTCGTGGCTTCTATCGGAGTGTGCCGCCCGGATAACTTGCCGCGGCAGATTTGACCTGGAATCCCTTTATGCTAAGTGGTATTCCCGGCGGCGCCAAACCTTCATGGCCGTAAGCAGCCGATAGCTGAGCCGCTCTTGGCCGGGCATGCTCCCCAGGACGATCTCCGGCTTGTTGTCCCCGTGGAAGTCGGAGCCCCCGCTGACCAGCAGCCCCAGCTTCCGGGCTAGCCGCAGGTAGAGGGCCTCCTGCTCCGGGGTGTGCTCCGCATAGATGGCCTCGATACCGGCCAGGCCCATGGCCATTAATTCCTCCAGGGTATTTTTCAGCGCCCAGGCGGAGCCCAACCCCAGGGTAAAGGGGTGGGCCAGGACCGGGACTCCCTGGACCTCCCGAATCATGGCGATGGCCTGCTCCGGGGGGAAGCGGAACTTGGGGACATAGGCCTTGCCCTGGTAGCGCAGGTAGAGGTCGAAGGCCTCCTGGATGGACCTGACATAGCCGGCCTCCATCAGAGCCCTGGCGATGTGGGGCCGGCCCATCTGGCCCTGGCCGGAAATCCTCGCCACCTGCTCCAGGGTAATGGGGATCCCCAGGGCGTTCAACTTGGCGATGATCTGGGGATTGCGTTCGACCCGGGCCCGCTTCAGGACTGCCAGGCGTTGGTCCAGGTGGCCGTTGCTGAAATCGATGTCCAGACCCAGGATATGCATGGTGCCGCCGGGATAGCGGGCGCTCACCTCGACCCCGGGGATGACCTCCACCCCGTAGGCGGCGCCCGCGGCCACCGCCTCAGCCAGGCCGTCAATCGTGTCGTGGTCGGTGAGGGCCAGGGCCTTGAGGCCCCCTTCCCTGGCCAGGAGCACCACCTCCGCCGGCGCAAAGGTGCCGTCGGAGGCGTTGGAGTGGACGTGCAGGTCGATTAATTCCATTTCCATGGCTTTCTAGCCAAAGCCGGAACTTGGGGCAAATTCCGGTTTCCAGGCAGGAGCTTGGGAACGAGGATCATTCTTATTTGAGGGCTAGCTTTTTGATGAACGAGTTTCTTTTTGTTTTTGAAATCCTTAATTTTTTCGCTTTGGGTTTTTTGCTTTAGCTGCTAGCCGCTAGCTGATAGCTTCTGTATCACCCTCCAATCAGAGCGATCATTTCCCGGACCGCTCGCTCGATCCCCACCAGCACGGCCCGGGCGATGATGGCGTGGCCGATGGAGTATTCGGCGAATTCCTCCCGGCCCCGGAAGGGTTTAATGTTCCGGTAGTTGAGGCCGTGGCCGCACTTCACCTTCAGGCCGAGGCTGCGGGCGTGACGGGCGGCGTTCACCAATTCCTGGAAGAGCCGGGTAGCCTCGGCCCGAGTGGGCCCCTCGGCGTAAGTGCCCGTGTGCAACTCCACCCATTCGGCCCCCACTTCCTTGGCGGCCTGGATCTGCGGGTTGACCGGGTCCACGAACAGGCTGACCCGCAAGCCCGCCGCCTTTAAGGCCAGCAGATACTCCGCCAATGCCGCCCGGTTGCCCGCCACTTCCAGGCCCCCTTCGGTGGTGAGCTCCTGGCGCTTTTCCGGCACCAGGGTCACCAAGTCCGGCTGCACCTCCCGGGCGACCTCCAGCATCTCCTGGGTGGCGGCCATCTCCAGGTTGAGACGGGTTTTAAGCGTCTTTCTAAGCAGCCTCAAGTCACGGTCCTGGATATGGCGGCGGTCCTCCCGGAGGTGGACGATGATGCCGTCGGCCCCGGCCAGCTCCGCCAGGGCGGCGGCGGTCACCGGGTCGGGCTCATCGATGAGGCGGGCCTGCCGCAGGGTCGCCACATGATCCACGTTCACTTCCAATCGAGGCACGCCGGTTCCTCCTTGAGGTTCAATTTTCGTGCAGGAAGGGTTTCACTGGGAACTGTCAACTATTTCAGTTTCAGATGGAGCAGCCCCATCAGCTCCCAGGTCTTGTGGGTCATGGCCGCCTCCTCCGGAGGCGTCCCATGATCATAGCCCAGCAGGTGTAATATACCGTGAATCAGGAAAAAGTCGAAGAGTTCCTGCCAGGGCCAGCCAAGTTGCCTGGCCTGGTTAATGGTGGTCTCCAGAGAGATGACCACCTCTCCCAGGACCGTCGGCGGGCTTGCCCTGGAGGTGGAGCGAGGCCCAGGGCCTGGAGCGCCCCGACTTTCCCGGGCCAGCCCATCTCCGGCGAAGGCGAGGTTTGGGGCGTCCAGAGGGAAGGAAATAACGTTGGTGGGACCCCGGCGTCCGAAGGTCTCACGGTTGAGGCGGGCCATGGCCCGGTCCCCCAGGATGGTGAGGCTCAGCTCCGCCTCAGACCAGCCCAAGGCGTTTAAGATCTTCCCGGCTCTTTTCTTGATTCTCTCCGGATTTAGCGCCATTTTTCTTTGGCGGTTGCTTATCCAAATCCTCATGGATTCTCTTCTTTTCGACGGTCTGGGGATAATGGATGCGATGGTGGAAGATGCCACCCAGGATCTTGTGAAAGCTCTTGGCGATGTGGTGCAAGTCCCTCAGGGTCAGCTCGCATTCGTCCAGCTGGCCGTCAGCGAAGACATTGTTGACGATCTTCTGCACCATTCCCTGAATACGGGCGGGGGTGGGATCGCTGAGGGTCCGGGAGGCGGCCTCCGCCTGGTCCGCCAGGAGGACCAACCCGGCTTCCTTGGTTTGGGGCCGGGGGCCGGGATAGCGATAATCCTCGGCCTTTACCGTCTGGGGGTTGGCCGCCTGGACCTTGGCCTTATGGTAAAAATAGGTGATAAAGCTGGTGCCGTGATGCTGTTGGATGATGTCGATAATGGCCTCTCCCAGTTGTTGTTTCCGAGCCAGGTCCACCCCGTCCTTGACGTGGGAGATAAGAATCAGGCCACTCAAGGAGGGGGCCAACTTTTCGTGCTTGTTTTCCCCGTCCATCTGGTTTTCCACGAAATAGACGGGCTTTTTGATTTTACCGATGTCGTGGTAATAGGCCGCAGCCTTGGCCAGCATGGGACTGGCGCCGATGGTTTCGGCCGCCGCCTCCACCATCTGGCCCACCACCAGGGAATGGTGATAGGTGCCCGGGGCCATCAGCATCAAATCCCGGAGCACCGGCTGATCCAGGTTCAAAAGTTCCAGCAGGCGGATGTTGGAGGAGAAGCGAAAGCCCGCCTCCATAATCGGGGTGAGACCCAGGGCCAGGATGCCGGTAAGCAAGCCCCCGGAAAAGGCAAAGATCTCTCCGTTGAACAGGTCCTTGAAGCCGAAGGGGTATTCCAGCAGTTTGAAAGCGGCCAGGAGGGCCATATTGGCCAGGCTGATGGCCAGCCCCGCCTGGATCAGGGCGCTGCGGCGGCTGCAGTTCTTCACCCCCCAAACCGCCACCAGGCCGGCAATGACGAAGTAGAGAAACAGGGGAAAGGGCCGCTCCACCATCAGGGCGGTAAAGGTGGCGTTCAAAAAGGCCACTCCCACCCCGGTTTCCAGGCCCAGGAACATGGCGGCAAAGATGGCCGGCAGCCCCAGGGGCAGGATAAATACCAGGTTTTGGCCCACCAGCGGCAGGTTCCAGGATAGATTCTCACCCAGGACCAGAAGAGATTTATTCAGCAGGGCGCTGGCCAGCAGCAAGGCCGCCAGGAAGCCCAGGTCCCGGAGGCGCTGGGAAAAGTTCTGCAGGGAGAGACGGGCCAACTGGTAAAAGACCGCCAGCAGCAGGATCAGGGTGAGGAAAATACCCAGGAACACCACCACTGCCCGACTGCGGGGATAGAGTTTGCTCTGGGCCTCCAATTGCGCCAGGTGCAGGGTGGTGATGGGCTCCCCTTCCCGCACCAGCATCTCACCCCGTTTGACCTTGAAATAGACCGGCTGCAAGGACCTTAGTTTGGCTTTTTGCAGCTCGCTGGTTTCGGCCAGGTTGGGGGAGACGTTGGGCGCCAGCAGATGCTGGGCCAGATCGCAAACCAGCAAGCGTTCCGCCGGCGAGAGCTCTGCTGCCACCTCCCCGCAATAGCCGGCGACGGCTTTTCGGCCCTCATCCATTCCCACAAAGGGAAAGGGGGCCTGCTCCAACTGTTCTTTTTGGGAAGGCAGACGCCGCACCAGGATCTCCTTGGGGGGCGGTTGCAGGACGGTGCGGCTGCTGATCACTCCCTGATTGAAAAACTGGCCCAGAACCTGACTGGTCATGGCCTCCAGGTAGGGGGAGAAATCCGACTTGACCAGCAGTGAGAAGGTGGAATTGGGGATGGATACTCCCAGGAGCCGGTCGAACTCCGGCTTATGCTCCAGCAGCATTTTATAGGAGACGTCCCCCCTGGGCCGGGCCCGGCTGCCTGACGCCGGCCGCCCTCCGTTGGCAGCCGACGGGTTTTCTTGGGAAAGGCGGCGCAAATAATCCATGGCCTTCTGGAGGCGCTGCTGCACCTTATCGGCCATTTGCTCCTCCAGGTCGAAGACCGGCGGGATCTGGGCCAGCAGTTCCTGCTGCCGTTTGGTGGTGGTCTCCACGTCCTCCACCAGAAACCCCCTGATGGCCTTGACGTTCTCCCGGGCGATGTCCCCCACCCGATATTGCCTGGCGGTGGCGGGAGTCCGCGGCGACAGGATAAAGGCCAGCCCCAGGCTCAAAAACAGGAGCAGCGCCAGTTTGAGGGCCCACTCCTCCCGGGGCGTCGCCGGCAACTTGCGGGACAGGGAGCGGGGCAGGCGGGAGCGCAGGCGCTCCAGCCCGAAGAGGCGCCGGATTTTGCCGGGCGGTTCTTTGTCAGGCATGATGGCGGTCCGTTGGCGCCGGCGTCTCGCTGGCGCTTAATCTCTGGTCATGGTTAGGCATGGGGGAGCTCTCCCGGGGCAGAACCCCGCCGCGGCCGACGGCTGTCATAGGCCCGGATAATATCCTGCACCAAGGGATGGCGCACCACGTCCCGCTCGCTGAAGTGCACCAGGGCGATGCCCTCCACCCCCTGCAGCAAGTCCCGAGCTTCCACCAGCCCGGAGGTCACCCCGGGAGGCAGGTCGATCTGGGTCACATCCCCGGTGATCACCGCCTTGGACCCGAACCCCAGGCGGGTAAGGAACATCATCATCTGCTCGGAGGTAGTGTTTTGAGCCTCATCCAGGATGACAAAGGAGTCGTTCAGGGTCCGGCCCCGCATGAAGGCCAGGGGGGCCACCTCGATGATGCCCCGCTGCACCAAACGGCTGGCCTTCTCGAAATCCATCATATCGTGCATGGCGTCGTATAGGGGCCGGAGATAGGGGTTGACCTTTTCCGCCAGGTCCCCGGGCAGAAAACCCAGCTTTTCTCCGGCCTCCACTGCGGGCCGGGTGAGGACGATGCGGATGAACTCTTGGTTCATTAAGGCTGCCACCGCCATGGCCATGGCCAGGTAAGTCTTGCCGGTGCCCGCCGGCCCCACCCCGAAGACGATGTCGTGGGTGCGCATAGCCTCGATGTAGCGTTTCTGATTGAGACTCTTAGGCGAGATGCGCCTCTTCATGGCAGAGATATACACCGTATCCAGGAAGATCTCCTTGACCGAAGCGGTCTCCCTGTCCTGGAGAATCCTGATACTGTACTGCACATCCTGGGGCAGAACCGGATACCCATGGCGAAGCAACTCGTAGAGTTCCAGGAGGACCCGCTGGGCCAGACGAACCTCGGCCTCCGAACCTTCAAGGGTCACCTGGTTGCCCCGCACCGGCAGTTTGACCCCCAAGGTGCGGCTGATGATGCGCAAATGCTTGCCCTGTTCCCCGAACAGGGCCTGGGCCAAAGCGTTATCTTCAAAGGTGAGTTGGGCGGTGGTCATGGTGTAGGTTTTGGGCGCGGCAGTCTTCACCCGGTGGCTGGCTGTAACCCCAGAACCTGGCCCCGAATCCGGCGCTGCCGGGGCCGGTTGTCAAAATCGAGTAAGACGATCTGCTGCCAGGTGCCCAACTGGAGCCGTCCCTGGTCGATGGGGATGCTCAGCGAGGGTTTGAGGAAGGCCGCCCGGACATGTGCATAGCCGTTGCCGTCACCCCAGCGGCGGTCATGCCCATAGTCCAGGTCTTTGGGGAAAAGCCGCTCGATGGCGGCCTTCAAATCCTGCACCGCACCGCTCTCATATTCGATGGTGGTCAAAGCCGCGGTGGAACCGGAAATGAATAGGGTTAGCAAGCCCGCGCTCACCCCGGCGTCTCGAACCTTTGCAGCCACCTGCGGGGTCAGGTCCAGAACGTCGGTGCCGGCCGTGGTTTCCGCCTCTATACTGAACGACTGCAAGGAGAACATCGGATAGGTCAAATTCTCACCAGAATCCGCAGCCAGTTGCCATTACTGCGGTGGCCTCAACGCCGATTTTAATATTCTCACAATCTGACCCTAATTAGCAATCCACCCTTCAGGATATTTTTGGTTATCGGTGAAAATTTTGAGCAAGGGAAGGAATTCCGGTTCTTTTCTTTCGGTTTTCCTGGCTTGACCGTGAATCTCCCAATACCTGGTGATGGCCGCGTGACGGCGGCATCCAGGACAGCCGCCCCGGCTGGCCCTGGACTGTATGGGGGGTCCGTCCACCATTCCCTTCGCCATCTTTGCCTAAATGGTGAAATAACCGCGAAGACCTGAGCGAGCCTTCATCTTCGGGGGTGAAGCCGGTTCATGGACCTTTAATTTGGATGGCTTTCCGCTATCTCGGGTCCTCAGGCGGCCGGGTCCATTAAGGCTTGACTATGGCCCTTGAATAATCTAAAAATTTGGAGTTTGAGAAAATTGGCGTATTGATATCTCGCCCGGGGAACAGGCTGAAGCTTGGCGCTATCCGACCAGATCAGAAGTCAACGTCTGCAAAAGCTAAAGGAGCTGCGGGACCAGGGAGTCGACCCTTTTTCCAACCGCTTTGCCCCCAGCCACAGCCTCGCCCAGGTGATCGAGGAATACGGCCCCTTCAGCGGGGAGCAACTGGCAGGGCTGGACTTGGACTTTCGCCTGGCCGGACGCCTGATGCTCCTCCGGGAGTTCGGCAAGGCCAGCTTCGGCCACCTCCAGGATGGCAGCAGCCGGCTGCAGATCTACCTCCAACGCCAGGTAGTGGGCGAGGAGGACTACGCCCGCTTCAAGCGTCTCGTTGATCTGGGAGACATTATCGGGGTGGTTGGCACCCTGTTCCGCACCAGGACCGCTGAACTCACCCTGGCGGTTAAGAGTTTCGTACTCCTGACCAAATCCCTGCGACCTTTGCCGGAGAAATACCACGGCCTTAGCAATGTTGAGACCAGATATCGCCAACGCTATCTGGACCTGATGGTCAATCCCGAGGTGCGCCGGGTCTTCGAGACCCGGGCCAAGATCATTCGCCTGCTGCGGCAGTTCTTCGATACCCGGGGTTTCCTGGAGGTGGAGACTCCCATGATGCAGCCTATCCCCGGTGGGGCCACCGCCAGACCCTTCGTCACCCACCACCACGCCCTGGATCTGAGGCTTTATCTGCGCATCGCCCCGGAGCTCTATCTGAAGCGCCTGGTGGTGGGAGGGCTCGATCGGGTTTATGAGATTAACCGCAACTTTCGCAATGAAGGCTTATCGATCCTGCACAATCCGGAATTCACCATGCTGGAGTTCTACCAGGCCTACGCCACGTATGAGGACCTGATGAACCTGACGGAGGAGCTCCTCTGCTCGGTGGCCGGGGAAATCCTGGGAAGCCTGCGATTCAGCTACCAGGGGCTGGAGATCGACCTCACCCCGCCTTGGCGCCGCCTGGACCTGCGGGAGTCGCTGACCGCCATCGGCGGCATTCCCGCGTCGGTGGTCCGGGATCACCTGGCCCTGCTGCAACTGGCCCTGCACGAGGGGGTGGCCCTGCGTCCCGGGGAGGGGTATGGCCGGGCCCTCACCAGGCTCTTCGATCTGCGGGTGGAGGCGCACCTATCGCAGCCCACCTTCATCCTGGGCTACCCCCTGGAGACTTCACCCTTGTCCCGGAAAAGTGAGGCGGACCCGGAAGTAGTGGACCGCTTCGAGCTCTTCATCGCTGGCCGGGAGCTGGCCAACGCCTTCTCCGAGCTCAACGACCCGGTGGACCAGGGGGAACGCTTCGCCAGACAATTGCAGGCCCACGAGGCCGGGGACGAGGAGGAGCCCCACGTGGTGGACGAAGACTTTGTCCAGGCCCTGGAGCACGGCCTGCCGCCTACCGCCGGGGAGGGCCTCGGTATCGACCGCCTGGTGATGCTCCTCACCGATTCACCCTCCATCCGGGATGTCATTCTATTCCCGCTGCTCAGGCCGGAAAGGTAAATTCCTTGGCGTTTTTTGAAATATTCGTGGCCTTGCGCCTCCTCCGCGGAGTTAAACGCCAGAGAGGCTTCCTGTCGCTCAGCAGCTTCATCTCCATGGCTGGGGTGGCAGTGGGGGTGATGGCCCTCATCGTGGTCATCGGGGTGATGACCGGCTTCACCCAGGAGCTGAAGCAGAAGATTCTCAGCGTCAACGCCCACATCCTGGTACTGAAGCAGGGAGGCCCCTTCACCTCTTACCAGAAGGAGGTGGCCCAAATCCAGGCGGTCCCCGGGGTGCTGTCCGCCACTCCCTTTATCTACACCCAGGTGATGTTTTCGGCCCCAGGCAACATCTCCGTCGGGGTGATCCGGGGTCTCGACCTGAAAACCATCCGGAGCGGCGGATCCCAGGCCCTGAAGGTGATCCAGGGGCATTTTGCCGATCTGGCCGAGGCCGCGCCGGAGGAGCCTCCCCGCATCGCCATCGGCACCGAGATGGCCCGCAATCTCAATCTCCAACTGGGTGACTACCTGAACATCATCTCCCCTTTGGGGACCCTGACTCCCATGGGGCGTCTGCCTCGAATGAAGGCCTTCCGGGTGAGCGTCGTATTCTACTCCGGCATGTACGAATTCGATAATAGCCTGGTCTTCACCAGCATTCCGGCCATTCAGGAATTTCTAGGCCTGGGCCACCGCATCACCGGCCTGGAAGTGGAAATCCGGGATATCTATGCCGCGGATCGGCTGCAGGAGGCAATCTTGGACCGGATAGGCCCCGGTTATTACTGCAAAAACTGGATGCAGATGAACGCCAGCCTGTTCGCGGCCCTGAAGTTGGAAAAGATCACCATGTTTATCATCCTCACCCTCATCATTCTGGTGGCGGCCTTCGGCATCGCCAGCACCCTGTTCATGATGGTTATGAAAAAGACTCGGGAGATCGCCATCCTCAAGTCCATGGGGGCCACCCGGCAGTCCATCATGCGAATCTTCATCCTGAACGGCCTGGCCATCGGCGGCCTGGGGACCCTGGTGGGCCTGGGCCTGGGGCTGGGGGTCTGCGGGTTGCTGAAAAAATTTGAGTTCATCAAGCTGCCCGCCGGGATTTATGGTCTCTCCACCCTGCCGGTGCGGATCCAGAGCCAGGACGTGCTGGCCATTGTGCTGGCCGCCATGGCTATCAGTTTCCTGGCGACCTTGTACCCCTCCTGGCAGGCGGCCCGTTTGGACCCGGTGGAGGCCATCAGGTATGAGTGAGCGGTGAGCACTCAGTGGTTTGCGGCGACAGGATCCATTCTTGATACTCCTAGCAGATTGGCTGCAAGGGCGGCGGAATACTAACTAACATCTCACCACTCAGACATTCGAAGCTATCAAGATTGACGCCCTCTCGGGAAAGTGTTAAGGTGCTAAACGCGGTAGAAGAGAATATGGCAGAGCACAGCAGGTCTGAGACTCCCCCAAAGATCCAGGTCCGGGGTCTGGTCAAGACCTTCAAGAATAATGGCATCCAGGTGCCCGTGCTCACCGGGGTGGATCTCGACATCCCCCAGGGGGAAACCCTGGCGGTGGTGGGGGCTTCGGGGGTGGGCAAATCCACCCTCCTCCATATCCTGGGAACCCTGGAGCGCCCCAGCAGCGGAGAGATTCTCTGGGAAGGCACGAACGTCTTCGGCATGGATGACAAACCTCTGGCGGCCTTTCGGAATCGCAAGCTGGGGTTTGTCTTCCAATTTCATCACCTGCTATCCGAATTCAATGCTCTGGAAAACGTCATGATGCCGGCCCTCATCGCCCGGGAGCTCCAGGGGCTGGCCCGGGACAAGGCCGAGGCCATCCTGGTGCGGGTCGGCCTGAAGGATCGCCTGAGCCACCGGATCAGCAGCCTGTCCGGCGGCGAACAGCAGCGGGTGGCGGTGGCCCGGGCCCTGGTGCTGGAGCCGGAAGTTCTCCTGGCGGACGAACCCACCGGCAACCTGGATCCCAAGAGCGGCGCCAGGGTGCAGGAACTCATCCTGGAACTCAATCACGAACGGGGCCTCACCTCCGTAATTGTCACTCATAACCAGGAGTTGGCTCGATCCCTGGACCGGCGCATAACCCTGGTGGATGGCAAGGCCATGATTCTACAGGGAGAATAAGGTGTTGCATAGGCTCATAATTTCAGTCCTGCTGGCGGCTTTGGCCCTGACCCCGCCGGCCCTGGCGCAAGAACAACAGGAACAAGAGGTGGTCCTGAAGAAGGTGGCCGTCTTCCCCTTTACCGTGGCCAGCCGGGAACCTTTGGAAGCCCTGGGTGACAAGGTGCAACAGGAGATCCTGGAGCGTCTTAAGGCCGATGGCTTTTCCACGGTCCCCCAGGAGGACTTGAAGCGGGAACTGGCCACCCTGAAAGAGCCCCTGAACGATGCCCGGGTCCAGGAGATCGGCCGCAAGCTGGGGGCCGACATGGCCATTTACGGCACCCTGGTGAAGGTAGGCGAGGCCCTCTCCCTGGAAGGCCAGCTCCTGGATCTGAGCGGCCGGGCGGCCCCGGCCACTCTGAAGCTCCAGGCTACCGGACTCAAGGCCCTCACCGGCCTCAGCCATCAGATGGCTCAAGAATTGAGCTTCAAAATCCTTGGCAAGGTGCGGGTCTCCCACCTCGATGTCAAGGGCAACCGCCGCATCGAAAAAGACGCCATCCTGGGAGTGATGCAGACCCGGGAGGGGGAGATAGCCAATCCCGCCCGCCTCCGGGAGGATTTGAAGGCCATCTTTAAGATGGGCTACTTCACCGACGTGAAGTTGGATATCAGCGATACCCCGGAGGGCAAGGTCCTCACGGTCCTGGTGAAAGAGAAACCAGCCATTAAAGAGATCGTCATTAAAGGCAACCACCAGGTGAAACGGGACAAGATCACGGAGGTCATGGAGATCAAACTTTTCTCGGTGGCCTCGGAATCCGCCATTAAGGAGAGCATCAACAAAATCCAGAACCTCTACCGGGAGAAGGGGTTCTATGAAGCCCGGGTCGACTATGAATTGGTACCCGTTACCCCGACCGAAGTCAATCTGGTGCTGCACGTCGACGAAGGCGGCAAGAAGACCATTAAAGAGATTAACTTTGCGGGTAACAAATCCTTCAAGCCCAAGGAACTCCGGGGTGTGATGGAGATCAAAGAAAAATCTTTTTTCTTTCCAGTCAACTGGCTCACCGGGTCGGGGAAATTGGACAAGGATAAGCTGGAGCGGGACGTAGAAAAGCTGGCGTCGTTTTATTACAACCACGGCTACATCAAGGCCAAGGTGGGCGATCCCAAGATCGACGTCAAGGGTAAATATATCTATATCACCATCCCCATCCAGGAAGGGCCGCAATACCATGTGGGGACGGTGAACTTCCAGGGGGACCTTCTGGAAGATAAAAAAAAGCTCCTGCAGAAGATCGGGATCCCCAAGGCGAAGGTTTACAACCGGGAGATGCTGCAAACGGATCTCACCACCCTATCCGACTTATATGCGGACAAGGGCTATGCCAACGCCGATATCAACCCCCTGATCAAGGAAGATGACCAGACCCTCAAGGTGGATGTGACCTTCGACATCCATCAAGGCAACAAAGTCTATTTAGAACGCATCGAGATCGCCGGCAACGTCAGGACCCGGGACAAGGTAATCCGGCGGGAAATGCGGGTTTATGAGGGAGACCTCTTCTCCGCCACCAATCTCAAAGAGAGCATCAAGAATCTGCGGCGCCTGGAGTATTTTGAAGACGTGAACTTCAGCACCTCCCCGGGCTCCAGCCCTAACCACATGAATCTGAAGGTCACCGTGAAGGAGCGGCCTACCGGCACCTTTGGGGTGGGGGCCGGATACAGCACCCAGGACCGAATTGTGGGTATGGTGCAGATCAGCCAGAACAACCTGTTCGGCCGGGGAGAGCAGGTCAAGGTCGAGGGTATGATCGGGTCAATTTCCCACCGCTTCCGGGCCTCTTTCACCGAGCCCTATCTCTTCGACCGGCCCCTGAGTTTCGGTATCGATGCCTTTAACTGGGAGCGCCTCTACACAGAATATGATCGCAAAACCAGCGGCGGGGATCTGCGCCTGAGCCATCCCCTGATGTGGCAGTACACCCGCCTCTTTTGGATGTACCGTTATGAATTCGTGACACTCTCGGACTTGGGCCCCAATCCCGATCCCCTCATCTCCCAGGCGGCCAAGATTCACAGTACCAGCGCCACCTCCCTGACCTTGCGCCGGGACTCCCGGGACTCCCTGTTCTCCCCCACCAAGGGATCGGATAACAGCGTCTCCACGGAATTTGCCGGTATTGGCGGCGCCGTCGCCTTTATGCGCTACGTGGCGGAATCCGGCTGGTATTTCCCTCTTAAGTGGGGCAGCGTGGGCCTCCTGCACGCCCGGGCGGGCTACATGAATAACCTGCCCTGGGGGGACCTGCCGGTTTATGAAAAGTTCTATCTCGGGGGGATTGACACCATCCGCGGCTTTAAATATGCTGATATTAGCCCCCGGGATTCGACCCATGAGCGTATTGGCGGCGATAAGTTCATCCAGTTGAATTCGGAATATCGCTTCCCCCTAATCACGAAGCTGGGCGTCATGGGCACTATCTTTCTTGATGCCGGCAACGTTTACGGCCCCGGCCAGGTGGAGCCGTTCCTGCGGCCGACCGCGGGCATTGGCTTCCGATGGTTCTCGCCCATGGGGCCGCTCCGGGTCGAATGGGGCTACAACCTGACCAGGAAGTCCTTTGAGAGGTCGAACGTTTGGGAATTCACCATGGGCTCCTCATTCTAATTTAGGGTCAAGTCCCAGGCGTATCCTGAAGAAGTTTGCCATGGGCGCCCCCCTAAATAAAGGGGACTTGGTCCGCCCCTTAAGCAGCACCGTTCCCGGCCGCGAGGGCTCTGGCCTCCCCCGGGGAGTTAAACATTAATCGAACTCAACGGGAGGCTTACATGTCCAAATTGGTAATCAGCGCCTTAATTGCCTTGACCATGATCTTCGGGCCGTTGACAGCCCTGGCGGCCGAATTGAAAATCGGTGTTGCGGACACTAATTCCATATTGATGAACTCTGCCGAAGGTAAACGAATCCAGGAATCCATCAAAAGGAAAGCTGAGGAGTTGAGCCGCCCCCTGGGGGCCAAGCGCCAGGACCTGACCCGCCAGGTGGAGGAATTCCAGAAACAGGCTTCGCTGATGAAGGAAGATGCCAGAAAGGCGAAAAGCCAGGAACTGGAAAAGAAGATGGCGGACTTCGATAAGCAGGCGTCCGATGCCGACAAACAATTGGCTGAATTTCGGCAAAGCCAGTTCAACCCCTTGTCCCAGAAGATGAACCAGGCCCTGGAAAAGGTTTCCCGGGAAGAGAAGCTGGATCTGATCCTGGATAAGTCGACGGTACTGATCAGCAACAAGGGCCTGGATGTCACGGACAAGCTGCGCAGCGCCTTCGGTCAGTAAATTACTGCATGAAACTAACCCTGGGAGAATTGGCGGCCCGGCTGCAGGGGGAACTGCACGGTCCCCCGGACCTGGTGCTGGAGGGCATCGCCGCCGTTGACCGCGCCACTCCCCGGGAGATCACCTTCATCGCCCAGAGGCGCTTTGCCCGCCAGGCTGGCGCCAGCAGGGCCGGGGCCTTCATCGTGGGCCTGGACCTGAAGGACCTGGACCGGCCGCTAATCATCGTGGCCAACCCTTATCTGGCCTACGCCCGGGTGGCGGCCTTATTTGCCCCACCCCGGCGGCGCTGGCCCGGGGTTAGTGACCAGGCCTGCCTGGGGCGGGACCTGGAGCTGGGCTGGGAAGTCTCCATCGCCCCCCTGGTATTTATCGGCGACCGGGTGCACCTGGAAGACGGGGTAACCATCATGCCCGGCTGCTTCCTGGGGGATGAGGTGCACCTCGGGGCCGGCACCCTCATCTACCCCAACGTCACCATCCTGGAGCGTTGCCGGGTAGGGCGGCGCTGCATCATCCATAGCGGCACGGTGATCGGCGCCGACGGCTTTGGCTTTGTCCCCACCGCGGCCGGTAATGAGAAGATCCCCCAATTGGGTACCGTGGTCATCGAAGACGAGGTGGAAATCGGCGCCAACTGCGCCATTGACCGGGGCGCCTTGGGGGAGACCCGCATCGGCCGAGGCACTAAGATGGACAACCTGGTGCACCTGGCTCACAACGTTGAAGTGGGAGAGTATTCCCTGCTGGTGGCCCAGGTTGGGGTATCCGGATCCACCAAGATCGGCCGCCGGGTGGTGCTGGCGGGCCAGGTGGGTCTGGCGGGCCATATCGAACTGGGCGACGAGGTCCGGGTAGGGGCCCAATCCGGGGTTCACCACTCCGTGCCCGCCGGGCAGACGGTGTCCGGTTACCCGGCCCGGTCCCAAAAAGAGTGGCTTCAGATCATGGGCCATCTGTCCAAACTCCCGGACCTCCATCAGAAGCTGAAACGGCTGGAAAAAGAGTTGCGCCAACTCTCCGCTAGGCTGGATAAGGAGCCGGAAACATGACCCTGCCGCCCCTTCCCTGGAATTATGAAAAAATTTGTAACATCCTGCCGCACCGCTACCCTTTTCTCCTGGTGGACCGCATCATCGCCCTGGAGCCGGGGAAACGCATCGTCGGCTTGAAAAACGTCAGTATCAATGAGCCCTTCTTCCAGGGCCACTTTCCGGAGCGGCCCATCATGCCCGGGGTGCTCATCGTGGAATCCCTGGCCCAGGTGGGCGGCATCCTGGCCCTGTTGGCCACCCCGGAGAACCAGGGGAATTCCCCCCTCTTCCTCATGGGGCTGGATAAGGTGCGCTTCCGGCAGCCGGTCTTCCCAGGCGACCAATTGCGGCTGGAAGTGGAATCCCTGCGCAGCGGCCAAAAGTTCTGGAAGATGCAAGGCAAGGCCTTCGTCAACAATACCCTGGTGATGGAAGGTGAGATGATGGCCGCGGTGGGCCGGGAAGAAGAATGAGGCAGGTAGAGATCCATCCCACCGCCATCGTGGATCCCGCGGCCCAACTGGACCCGGGGGTGACCGTGGGCCCTTACAGCATCATCGAGGGCCAGGTCGCCATCGGGCCCCACACCCAGATCGGCCCCCATGTGGTTATCCGGGATTTTACCAGCATCGGCAGCCGCTGCCGCATCTTCCAGTTCGCGGTCCTGGGCGAGATTCCCCAAGACTTGAAGTTCAAAGGGGAAGAGACCCGGCTCATCATCGGGGATGACAACACCATCCGGGAATTCGCCACCATGCACCGGGGCACGGCCGCCGGCGGCGGCGTCACCCGCATCGGTGGCGGCAACCTCTTCATGGCCTACAGCCATGTGGCCCATGACTGCCAGGTGGGCGACCGGGTCATCATGTCCAACGCCGCCACCCTGGGGGGCCACATCACCGTGGAGGACCACGCCATCCTGGGAGGCCTCTCGGCGGTGCACCAGTTTTCCCGCATCGGCGCCTACGCCTTCATCGGCGGCTGCTCCGCGGTGAACCGCGACGTGCCACCCTATGCCATGGCGGTGGGCAACCGGGCCAAGCTGGCGGGTCTCAATCTGGTGGGCCTCAAACGGGCCGGCTTCTCCGACTCCGCCCTGCACGACCTGAAGCGGGCCTTTGAAATCCTGTTTCTCTCCGACCTCAACCTGAAGGAGGCCATGGCCAAAATCCGCCGGGAACTTCCCCCGGGCCCGGAGATCCAGCGCCTGCTCCACTTCCTGGAGACCTCGGAACGGGGTCTGGTGCCGGCAGATGTCCGAGAAAATCGGCTTAATCGCGGGTAAAGGCCAGTTCCCGCTCCTCTTCGCACAGGCCGCCAGGGCCCGCGGCGCCCGGATCATCGCCGCAGCTCACCGTGGCGAAACCGACCCCGCCCTGGCGGAGCTGGTCCAGGAACTCCACTGGGTTTACGTGGGGCAGTTGGGCAAGATCATCCGCATCTTCAAGGACGCCGGGGTGCAGCGGGCGGTGATGGCCGGAGGTATCACCCGGGGCCGCCTGTTTCGGGATTTCCGCCCGGATCTCCGGGCCTTGGGCGTGGTGCGGCGAGCCGGGGCCGGCAACGACGATCGCCTCCTCCAGGCGGTGGCCGCCGAACTGGAGAAGGAAGGCATCACCATCGCCCCCTCCACCCTGTTCCTGGACCAACTCCTGGCGCCGCCCGGCAAACTGAGCAAACGGGCCCCTACCCGGGAGGAGTTTCTGGACATCGACTTGGGCCTCCGGCTGGCCAAAGAGATCGGCCGCCTGGACATCGGCCAGTGTGTGGTGGTGCGGCGCCAGGTGGTGGTGGCCCTGGAGGCCGTTGAAGGCACCGATGAGTGCATCCGCCGGGCCGGGGCCCTGGCCGGCCCCGGCGCGGTGGTGGTCAAGGTGAGCAAGCCGAATCAGGATCTGCGCTTTGACGTGCCCGCGGTGGGACCGGACACCATCCGCTCCATGGTGGCCGCCCGGGCCTCGGTCCTGGCCATCGAAGCGGGCAAGACCCTGACCTTTGACCGCCCCCTGATGCTGGCCGAAGCCCAACCGGCCAGGATTGCCATCTGGGGGGTTTGAAAGTCAGTTCGGCCAGCCGGGGTTCCTGGGGGGCGGTAAAGAAGCTGGCAAATGTGGTCTTTATTTATTCAACTTCAACTGAGCGCAGGCTAAAGCCTGCGGCTACAATTGCGCAGGAACCATGAGCAAAAAGAATTCCGTGCCAGCTTTCTCCTGCAGGTGCGCACGGTCCAGCCCAGCCGGGAGGTTCTACAAGAGGTCTTCGCCCTGGAGGGGGTAAAAAGCGTGGAGTTGAATTTTTAGGACATTAAGCAGTAAGAGTGAGCAGTTAAAATCTTGGGACGGTCTAGTGTCATGTTTCAGAAATACCTTTAAAAATATTTACATGTTCTTGTATCCGCAGGCTTTAGCTTGCGCTCATTTTATTAAGGATTTTCGCAAGCTTAAGCTTGCGGCTACATCTTAAAGGCCTAAAGATAAAGGACATTTTTTATTAAAGGAAAATCTGAGACATGACACTAGAAGCGGTATTCTTCGAAGAGTCTGGCGGGGTATTCCTGGGTCAGGCGGGCGGCCAATTGGTGATGCAGGTCCCAGGCCTCGTCTTTGGTATGGGTTTCCACCGCCAGGTCAGGGTTGGACCAGCGCCGGGGCAGATAAAAGAAATTGACTTCAAAAACCGCGGTCTCGAAGAGGTCCTCATCTTTCTTGATGGTGGAAACCACGAAACGCCGGCGGGTCGCCTGGTTCCTGACCTTGTTGAATAAACCTTTGGCAGTTATGCCCGGGATCCTCAAGATTGCTCTTCCTTATGCCTGGATCTTTTCCTGCTGACGGCCCTTTTCCTGACCGGTGCGCAAACGGTGGAGCCCATCACCACCCTGGCCTGAACGGTTTTGAGGCGTGAGGGGAAATAGAGTTTCTCCTCTGCCGGCGGCAGCTCGGCGATGGGGGCGCCTTCCAGTTCAAAGCCTTTTTCTATGAGGGGCCGCAAATCGGCCCAGTTCTTTTTGCTCCCCATCATGGCAACGATGATGGCCTGGTCGCCATTCTGAAACATCCCCACATAGGTATGCTTGGAGGCACGCGTAAAGCCGGTTTTGCCTGCCACCGCCAGGGGGGTGGTGAACAGGAAGCGGTTGTGATTGCGCAATTCCCGGTCCCCCTGGATAGTGTAATACTTGGTGGCCATGATCTTGGCCAGTTCCGGATTTCCCATGGCCCGCCTAAACATCAGGGCCAGGTCCTGGGCCGTGGTGAACTGGTTGTCCGCGGGCAGGCCGTTGGCGGTGGCCAGGGTGGTGCGGTACGCCCCCCACTTGCGGACCTCCCGGGTCAATTGCCTGGCAAATGCCTCTTCACAGCCGCTCACCCTTTCGGCCAGGGCCCGGGCCGCGTCGTTGGCGGAGGAAAGCAGCAGGGCATAGAGCAGCTCCCGCACCGTATAGGTCTCCCCCGCCTTGATCTTGATCTTGGAAGGGGGGGCGGAGGCGGCATAGGCGCTCACCGGAACCTTGTCGTCCAGCTTCAGGTGCTCCACCACCGACATGGCGGTCATGATCTTGAGGGTGCTGGCGGGGGGGCAAAAGAGCTGGGGATTGCAGGACAATAAAATCTGGCCGGTCTTGGCGTCCATGATGACGAAAGACTTGGCCGACACCGGAAGGTCTGCTTCCTCGGCGGCCACCGGCCTCAGCGCCAGCCAGCAACCCGCCAGCACCCCGAAAAACACCATTGCCCATTTGACGCTGGATCTCACGAACCCTCCCGCTCACTTGCCCTTATGGCCCGACGGCTCGGGGCGGCATTCATTGCCCCCTATCATATGAAAATTTTCGTCGCTTGGCAATGAGGGAGCCATCGGGTTGCAGAACAATCCGTTCTGAGGTAACCGAGGAGGGAGCCACCGCCCGGCAATTTCGATTACTTCGGGGAAAAACCGGCCAGAGAAGGGCCGGCGACCGCCAGGTCTCCGGCGCCCTGCTCTTAACCGTATTTTTCCAGCTCCTTAAGGTAATCTGCAGGCGGGTAAAATCCGGGAAAGCGATGCAGTTCCCGGCCGTCGGAGGAGAAGACCAGGGTGGTGGGCGCCCCGGTGACGTTGAACTGGCGCACCAACTCCAGGTGGCTGCGCCCTTCCAGACGCACGGGAATGAAGCGGGTATTAAGCGCGGCGGCCACCGCCTGGTCGGTATGGGTCTCCTGGTGCATCTGCTGGCAATGGGGACAGCCTTCCATATAGAATTCCAGCACCAATGGGCGGTTCGCTTCCTTGGCCTCTTTCAGGGCCGCCTCCCAGTTGTCACGCCAATATACCACTGCCGTCATGAGTTCTTCTCCTTTAGGGTCTGGTGATCGCCGCCCCGGCCGCTGCTCCGCAGCCGCCTGCACTCCCCCTTGCCCCACCGGCGTAGCGCACTCTTAAGATAAGCCGCATCCGCCCAAAGGCAAGGGGGTGCCCCCATAACCAGGGGATGAGCCGCTAATTTTCTGTCCTTTTTATGGGGAGATGATATTATCCTTCTGGGTAAAGCACCCAGGCGGGCGGTCCCTGGAAAAGCCTAGAAGCCTGAGGGCGGCACGGCCCGCCGTGCCTTAGACACTATGGGAATATCGCCTTTCCTGTTTCTCCTGCTCCTGGTGGGGGCCTGGGGCTACCAACTCCTGGCCCTGGTCTCCCTGTGGCGCTTCTTCGCATCGGCCGCCGCCCCGTTGCCGCGGCCTCCAGAGGTCGGGATCACCGTATTCAAGCCCTTGAAAGGGCTGGAGGCCACCACCCGGGAGTGTCTGGAGAGCTTCCTGGTCCAGGACTGGCGCCCCTGCCAGGTGCTTTTCGGGGTGCGGGATCAAGGCGACCCGGTGGTTTCCTTGCTCCGGGAACTCCAAAGGACCCATGCCGGACCGGAAATCGAGATCATCTTTTGCCCTCAGCTCCTGGGGCTGAACCCCAAGATCAGCAGCCTGCGCCAGATGGAGGAGCGGGCTCGTTACGATCTTATGGTCATTACCGATGCCGATGTCAAGGTGGGCCCCGACTTCCTTTCCCGGGTGGCCGCGGCCTTGCAGGAGCCGGAGGTGGGCCTGGTGAGCTGCCCATACCGCTCCGGCCCGGCCCAAACCCTGGGGGCGCAACTGGAGGCCTTGACCATCGCCGCGGATTTCATCCCCGCGGTGGCCGCGGCCCACTATGTGGAGGGCATCCGCTTCGCCCTGGGAGCCGCCATGGCCCTGACCCGCCGGGCTTTGCTGGCCATCGGCGGCTTTGCCCCCCTGGCCGACTACCTTGCCGATGACTTCCAATTGGGCCGGCGGATAGCGGAAGCCGGCCTCCAGGTGCGCCTCCTCCCCTATGTGGTGGAGAGTCAAACTCCGAAGATGAGCCTTAAGGATTACCTGGCCCACCAGCTTCGCTGGGCCCGCACCTACCGGGTCTGCCGCCCCAAAGGCTACCTGGCTTACGGCATTACCCACGCTTTGGTTTTCGCCCTGGCCCTTTGCTGGGTCACCGGGGCGGCCCCTTGGGTATTGGCTCTCACCCTGGCCACCCTGGCCCTCCGCTTAACCCTGGCCGTCGTCTCAGAGCGATTCTGCCTTCGGGGCCATCTTCCCGGGAACTCCTTCTGGCTGCTGCCCCTAAAGGACCTGCTGTCCTTCGTACTTTGGACCCTGAGCTTTCTCGGTAGCCGGGTCACCTGGGGCCACCTTCGCTACCTGGTCAGCCGTGAGGGAAAATTGGTGAAAATATAATAAGTTACCACAAATGACGGGATTACCTATGGATGTTAAGGTCCTGGAACAATTATTGCTCGAGGTGAAGGATGGGCGGCAGTCGGTGGAACAGGCGTTGCAACGCCTCCGAACCTTGCCCTTCGAGGACCTGGGTTTCGCCCGGGTGGACCATCACCGGCAGTTGCGCCAGGGGTTCCCGGAGGTTATTTTTGCCGAGGGGAAAAGTCTGGCGCAGATCCGCGCCATTTTGCAGGCCCTCAGCCCCCGGGCCGAGCGGATCCTGGTGACCCGCCTGGCCCCGGACCAGGCCGAGGCCCTGTTGCCGGAATTCCAGCACTCCCGCTACCACCCCGACTCCCGGGTGTTGACCATCATCCGCGGCGACATCCCCGATCGGGGCCGGGGGGTGATCCTGGTGCTCTCCGCCGGCACCTCCGATATCCCGGTAGCGGAAGAAGCGCTGCTCACCGCCAGGATCATGGGGCACCAGGCCGAACCCGTCTATGACGTGGGGGTGGCCGGGCTGCACCGGCTGCTGGCCCACCAGGAGTTACTGGCCCAGGCCACCGTCTTTGTGGTGGTGGCGGGCATGGAGGGGGCGCTTCCCAGCGTGGTGGGCGGCCTGGTGGAGCGCCCGGTGATCGCGGTGCCCACCTCCGTGGGCTACGGCGCCTCCTTTGGGGGCCTGGCGGCCCTGCTGGCCATGCTCAATTCCTGCGCCACCGGCGTGGCGGTGGTGAACATCGATAACGGCTTCGGCGCCGGCTTCCTGGCGGCCCTGATCAATCGGAAGGATTAAACGAGAGAATATTCCTGAGAGCCTTAAGAGGTGATGAGGTGGCGCTGAAGGAGGCTAACCATTTTCGTTCCCAAGTACAACTTGGGAACGAGTTGCGAAGTTCTAACTTTTCGGAACAGTCGCTCATGGGTCCTTGGCTCACCCATAAATTATGAGAAGACCGGTGGGGCGGGCGTCTCGCCCGCCACTCAATGGGCGGCAGATGAGAACGTTTGAAGTCTAAAGATGGAATAATGCTAATGGCGGGATGCGCTTCGCTTTCCCGCCCTACGGCCTGGCGGCCCTGCTGGCCATGCTCAATTCCTGCGCCACCGGCGCGGCGGTGGTGAACATCGACAACGGCTTCGGCGCCGGCTTCCTGGCGGCCCTGATCAATCGGAAGGATTAAACGAGAGAATATTCCTGAGAGCCTTAAGAGGTGATGAAGTGGCGCTGAAGGAGGCTAACCATTTTCGTTCCCAAGTACAACTTGGGAACGAGTTGCGAAGTTCTAACTTTTCGGAACAGTCGCTCATGGGTCCTTGGCTCACCCATAAATTATGAGAAGACCGGTGGGGCGGGCGTCTCGCCCGCCACTCAATGGGCGGCAGATGAGAACGTTTGAAGTCTAGAGATGGAATAATGCTAATGGCGGGATGCGCTTCGCTTTCCCGCCCTACGGGCTGCGGCCCTTACCGTCGGTGGGCGGGACGCCCGCCCCCGCGGGAATGTGGTGCGTCAGACGCACCCTGGTATCTCCTGCTGGCCACTGGCCATTTCTTCAAATCTTTACCTCTTCCTTCTGCCCTTTAAGGAGGGCCCGGTAGTGCTCCACCGACTTCCTGGCCTGGAAGATTTCGGCCTCCAGGCGGTTGCGCTCCGCCAGGGGGGCCTCCGGCCCCAATCGCGCCCGGGCCTGCTCCAACTCTTCCAGCCGCTTTAGCCAGCGGTAGAGCTCCAGGGCCAGATGGCGGACGGTCATCCCTGTCCAGCCTCAGGAGCCGCCAACTGGTCCGTCAGGGGCACCTCCGGGGCGATCACCAGGGGCAGGACAAAGTAAAAATTATTGCCCCCGGGAGTGGTCTGGCAGCCCACTTCACCCCCATGGGTCTCGATGACGCTGCGGACAAAGAAGAGGCCCCGTCCAGTGCCCACCTCGCCTTCCACATTGGCCCCCCGATAACCTTCATCGAAGATATGCGGCTGGTCTTCCGGCGGGATGTGTGGCCCGGTGGTGAAGACGCTGAACTTGACCCCGTCTTTTTCCGGTCCAAAATAGTCCGAGAGCAGGTCCCGGCCATAGGCCATGTACTTGAGGCCTTCCTGGTTGCGGCGGGTGTACTTCACCGCGTTGGAAAAGAGATTGGCGTAGACCTGGGCCATCAGGCCCTTATCCACCGACAGGGGCAGGTCCTCGTCGGGCATCACCCCGGCCCGGGTGTCGATGGCGATGCCGCGCTCCTGGAGCTTGGGGAGAAATAGCTGCAATTGCGGCTGAATGATTTCGCTGTGGACCCGGCAGGTGCGCCGCTGCAGGACGAAGTGCCCTTTCTGGAAATGGGACAGCCGGAACAGGGATTCAATGAACAGACTGACCCCGCGATAATGCTGCTCCAGGGTCTGGTAATCAGTCTCCATCTCCTGAACGAGGCCCCGAAAATATCCCTGGGCATCCTCAGGGGAGGCAGATTCCGGTTCTCGCACCTGGCAGACGCCCTCCAGATTTTTCAGAGTCTTGATTTTTTCCCGCAGATGCCTCAGGTAGAGGGCGAGGCTGATGTTGGGGATGATGACGTTGTGTTCGATATCCGCCACCAGGCTGTTGATGAAACGGATGTGCTGGATATTCTGCCAGGCGATGATCTTGACGTGCAAATTGTAGCCCAGCCGATTGGCGTACTTCTCAAAGAAAAACTTGTCTTTCCGGGAGATCCGGTCTCCGGGGAAGAGCTCCAGCAAACCGATGATTCGATCCTTGGCGTAAAAGGGGAGCTGGCTCACCAGGATCTGATTGCCCCGGATGGGGATGATCCAGGAATCGGCGGCGTCGTAGGCCTCGCTCTCCAGCCGGATATGGGGCGGCGGCTCGGGCTTTTCCGGGTAAACCCCCCGCAGGCTGTCGCACACCAGTTCCAGCCGGCCATCGACGCAGATCAAATAGAGGCGGCAGTCCAGGTCGAAAAATTCTTTGATGATCCATACCGAGACCCGGTAGAAGTTCTCCATGGTCTCATATTCCTGGGCCAGGTCGTAGAAGGTCATGAGGGCGTCGTCCTTCAGGGTGCCAAATTTATACTCCCTGAATTTCCGCCACTTTTCCGTCACATGGCCGGCAACCTCTGCCAGATCCATGGGGACGTTCATATCGACCTCCTTTTTCAGACGAAAAACTGCCCCACCTCAGCCGCGGGACCGCAGTTATTCGGGGGCGGGGCTGCGCCGGTACCGGGCCACCCCGCTTTCGAAGAGATCCCGGCCCTGGCAATCGTTGATGACGATGGCGGGCAGGTCTTGCACCTCCAGGCGGTGGATGGCCTCCGGCCCCAATTCGGGGAAGGCGATAACCCGGGCGTCTTTGATACACCGGGAGATAAGGGCCCCGGCCCCACCGGTGGCCCCCAGGTAAACCGCCTGGTATTCCTTCATGGCGGCGATGACCTCCGGAGAGCGTTTGCCTTTGCCGATCATGGCCTTCAGGCCCAGACGCAACAGGGTTGGCGTATAGGAGTCCATGCGGTAACTGGTGGTGGGTCCGGCGGCGCCGATGACCCTTCCCGGCCGGGCCGGCGAAGGGCCTACATAGTAGAGGATCTGCCCCTGAAGCTCCATGGGCAGCGGCTTGCCAGCCTCCAGAAGGTCGAGCAGACGCTTGTGGGCCGCGTCGCGGGCGGTGTAGATCACCCCGCTGACCAGTACCTTATCGCCGATCTCCAGGTTCCGGACGTCTCCATTGGTGAGGGGTGGCGTTAGCTTCACGGTTTTGGGCATATTCCACCTTTATAAAACCACTTCCCGGTGCCGGGAGGCGTGGCACTGAATATTGACGGCCACCGGCAGGGAAGCGATATGGCACGGCTGCATCAGGAGGTGCACCGCCAGGGCGGTGATCCGGCCACCCAGCCCCTGGGGGCCGATGCCCAGGTCGTTTACGGCCAGGAGCAATTCCTCCTCCAGCTTGGCCAGTTCCGGATCCGCGTTAGGCAGGCCCAATTCCCGCAGCAAGGACTTTTTAGACAGATAGGCGGCCCGCTCGAAGGTGCCGCCGATGCCCACTCCCACGATAATGGGCGGGCAGGGGTTAGGACCGGCCTCCCGCACCGTGCCCACCACTTTCTCTTTGACGCCGGCCCAGCCCTCCGCCGGTTTCAGCATGTGCACCCGGCTCATGTTTTCGCTGCCGCCGCCCTTGGGGACCACGGTGAGCTTCAGGCGGTCCCCGGGGACGATCTCGGTGTGGATCACCGCCGGGGTGTTGTCCCCGGTATTGGCCCGGGTTAAGGGATGGCACAGGGACTTCCTCAGGTACCCCTCGCCATAGCCCTGGCGTATTCCTTCGTGAATGGCCGTCTCGAACGAGCCGCCCACCAGGTGGACGTCCTGGCCCAGCTCCACGAAGACCACGGCCAGACCGCAGTCCTGGCACATGGGAACGCGCTCCTCCCAGGCGATGCTGGCGTTTTCCAGCAACTGCCGAAAGATCTCCCGGCCGCTTTCCGATTCCTCTGCCGCTGCCCCCCGGGCCAGGGCCCGCAGCAGGTCTGCCGACGCCTCATAATTGGCGGCAATGGCCGCCTGCTTCACCCCCTGGGTGACTTTTGCTACCTCGATCTCCCGCATAATCGCTCCTGACGCCGGATAATGCCTTAACGGCAGCGGCGTGATGGATCGCGCCCCACCGCAGATTTTTACCAATCAGAGCATTGACTGCCGGGCGACCCAAGGGTCGCCCCTACGGATCAGGAACTGGTTTTTGCTCTGATTAATAACTTAGCCTAAAAAAACTAACGGCAAACTGCTCCTATTCTTCATCCAGGTCGTTCTTAAAGAACTGCTGGCTGGAGGCCCGGGGCTGGCTGGGGGCCTTCTCCTTGATGACCTCCTCCTCGGGATAAAAAGTGTCATCGCCCTCGGTGGCTTCCTCATCCTTGCCGGTCCGCTCATTGCCCTTCTTGGCCAGGGTGGCGTGGATCTCTGGAAATTCCTCCACCTCCTGGCCACTCAAGGCCTCCTTCATGTATTTGATAAAGACGGGCGCCGCAGCCTGAGACCCGGTCTCCTTAGGCCCCAGACTGTGAGCATCGTCCATCCCCATCCAGGCGCCGGTGATCAGCGACGGGGTGAAGCCTATGAACCAGGCGTCCCTGAAACTGTTGGTGGTGCCGGTCTTGCCGGCGATGGGCCGGCCCAGGACCTGCACCCGGGTGGCGGTGCCCCGCTCCACCACCCCCAACATCAACCGGGTCATGATTTGGGCCGTCTCGGCATCCAACACCTGCCGCCTTTGCAACTGATAATCCACCAACACCCGGCCATCCCGGTCTTCGATGCGGTTGATGAAGGCCGGCTCCACCAAGGCCCCATCGTTGGGAAAGACCGAGTAGGCCCGGGTCAGCTCAAACAGGGTGACATCGGAGGCCCCCAGGGCCGAGGCATAGTTGGGAAAGATGGGGCTGGTGATCCCCAGGGTCTTGGCCATTCTCAGGGTGGCCGGCACCCCGATGGCCACCATCAGGCGCACCGCGGGCACGTTGCGGGAGTGGGCCAGGGCGGAGGCCATGGAGATGGGGCCTTCGAAGTGATGGTCGTAGTTCTGGGGAGACCAAAACTCGCCGCGGCGCCCTCCGGGCAGGGAGATGGGCTCATCCAGCAGGATCGAATCGGGCCGGTAGCCCTTCTCGACGGCGGCGGCGTAGATGATGGGCTTGAAGGCGCTCCCCGGCTGCCGTTGGGCCTGGGTGGCCCGGTCGAAGGTGCTATCGCCGAAGTCCTTGCCGCCGATGAGCACCCGGACCTTGCCGGTCTTCAACTCCATGGAGAACAGCGCACCCTGCACCATGGGGGCGGGAATGAGCTCCGCGGTCCAAATCTTGCTGTGGCGGTCCCGGCTCAGCAGGCGCACCTGCACCACGTCCCCGGGCCGCAGGCCGGCGGTGGAGGGACCCTGGCTCCCTTTGCCCTTCTCCGGCAAGAAGGCCCACTGCCCCCCCAGGTGCAGATTCAACGCCTGGCGTTTCTTGTCAGAGGAGGCCACCAGGGCCGTAACCGACAGTCCCTTGCGGGGCGGGTATTTGTTGTAATACTTGACCTGCCGGGACTGGTAGGCCGCCAGTTCCTTGCCGCCCAGGTGACGGAGGGGGCCCCGGTAGCCGTTGCGCCGCACCAGACCGTCGATCCCTGCTTCAATGGCCTTCTGGGCCTCCTGGTGCAGCTCCACGTCCGCGGTGGTATAGACCCTGAGGCCCATGTTGTAAACCTTGTCATTGCCGAAGCGCTCTTCCAGCAAGGTCCGTACGTGCTCATTAAAATAGCCGCACTCTTTGATCCATTCCGGGCGGTAGGGCTTCAGCTTGATGGGCTGTTTCAGGGCCGCCTCTTCCTCAGACTTGCTGATGAAGCCCACTTCGGCCATGCGCCGCAGCACGTAGGCCTGGCGTTCCTTGGACTGCATGGGGTTGAGATAGGGGTCGTAGCGGCTGGGGAACTTGGGGATGCCAGCCAGCACCGCGGCCTCGGCCAGGTTCAGATCCTCCACGTGCTTGGAGAAGTACTCCAGAGCCGCGGCCTCCACCCCATAGGACCCGTGACCCAGAAAGATATGATTAAGATAGATGTTGAGGATCTCTTCCTTACTCAGGTAATTATCGATGCGATAGGCCAGGACCGCTTCCCGGATCTTCCGGGCAAAGCTCCTCTCCGAGTTGAGGAGGATGCGCTTCACCACCTGCTGGGTAATGGTGCTGCCACCCTGGACCACCCGGCCGGCCTCCAGGTTGCGGAAAAAGGCGCGGATGATGCCGTTGATGTCCACTCCCGGATGCTCGAAGAAGCGGGCATCCTCTGCGGCCACAAAGGCCAGGACCAGATGCCGGGGCAGGCGGCTGTACGGCACTTCGATGCGCCGCTCGTTGTAAAACTCGCCGATGCGCTGGCCGTCCCGGGCGAAGATCTGGGTCACCACCGGGGGCCGGAATTCCTTAATGGAGGTGAAGTCCGGCAGGTCGCTCAGGAAATGGTAATAGATGTACCCCCCGGCCGCCGCGACTCCCAGCACCGCGGTGAGGACCAGGCCTAACATGATCAGGTTCAGGCGCCTGGCCCAGCGGCGCCGCCGGTGGTAATGCTCCAGCCGGTCAGGGTTGGCTTTGAAGAATCTCATTTCCGGTTCCGCTGATTATCACTCAAGAATGTGGCCCAGCCGCCCTCGGCTGTTCTTCCTTTAATTAATTTTACTCTTCTTCCTGAAAATTATCCAGAAATTGCCGGATTTGTATGCCCAGGGCGATGCAAACGTGCCCGTCCATGCACCGGCTGGCGTCGGGCTTGTCGACATAGGTGGCCAGCTCGTGGCCTCCTTTCTTCAACTTCAGGACATAGGCCTTCTGCCCGCGGTCGTAGGAGAGGGTGGAGACCACCCCCCTCCTGGCGAGCTCCGGATACATCTCCAGGATTTTTTCCTTCAAACTTACAATAGTATAACCCATGGTCGTCCCTCCCGGTCCGCAAAATTGGCGACGGGACCTGAGCCGCGCCGCCGGGCCCGCCAGGGCCTGAATTAAAATAAGTCGCCCCCGGCCCCTGGGCAAGGAGGGGGAAAATTTCCCCTTATATTATGAAGATAAACTGGCGGGGCGGGCCTCCGTGCCCGCCGTGTAAGGTGCGCCCTGCACACCATGAATCCTTCTCTTCTCAAAGCTCCGGCCGGGGGACGCCAATGGGTGCCAAGCTCTGCTTGGCATCAGAAATGTTGGTTCGCTTTAATCCTTCCAAGCAAAGCAGGAGCTTTGGGGCCAAATCAGGTTCCCAAGCGGGAGCTTGGGAACCAGGGAAAAATGGCAAGTGATCCGCTATTAGCGTTTCGCCACTGGCGCCGATAGGTGCGGGGGCCATAGCACTGGCTCTCCCTTGTCAGGTAAATGGCCGTGGAAATCGTGCCAGCTAAGGAGCCACCAAGGAGGATGCATTGGAGGACTCAATTTAGAAAGTCCAAACGTCCAGACAGAATTAACCAAGCCAAGCAGAGCTTGTCCCTCAGTAATTCCTCCCTTTCCTACCTTCCAAAGAGAGAATGCCGGCTGGGTCCAACTGATTTCCTCGTTGTTCGCCACCAGAAGGTACTTTCCTCGAACGTAAATCACATGAGGCAGGCGGCAATGGTTTTGATCCGGGGCCTCCTCAACAAACTGATAAATGCCGCTCAACACAGTCTTCACATCGATGCCACGCCATGCATAAAGAGCACGGAGGCCACGATTGCGGTATCGACCCTCCAGTTCTGCGATCAAGCGAAGAGATTTGATACATTCATTAGAAGAATCCAAATTGGTTTTTACTTCAATTGTTCCAACCATGGCATTGTAATCAACGACCAAACAATCCCCTACTTGGAAGAGGATTGTTAAATCCCGCTGATAAATAAGTATATCCTGTTGCCTGGAAATCCAGTTGGGCGAGGCAATGAATCCACTGCCGAGTCTAATGCTCTCGGGCAGAAATCGCGAAAGAACTCCACGAAGGTAATACTCATGAGCCCTACCAACCTCGCCTGCTTGTCTAACAAAATTGTTGAGCGTGCGAAACTGTGCATCAAGCTCCTTCGCGTAGTGTTTGGCAGTCCTTTCCACGGAGTTTGCCCCTTGAGTTTTTGCACTGATGCTCATCGTTTCAACCTGATTCATTCATTATGCTGAACTTTTATCAACCGCCGCAAAAACCAGTCCCAAGCTGGAGATAGGAAACCAGAGAAGGTTAATCGCCTTTGAAGTTTAGTTCCCTGTTGGATTTGAAAAGTAAGCTCTTATCTGCTTTAATCGTCCTGGGCCGATACCAGGAATTTTTAGAAGTTCTGTGTCTGAACCCATCTCAACACTTTTTTTCGACTTGATGCCTTCAAAATACATAACCTTAGCAATACTTGCGCTAATACCCGCAATTTCCATCAATTCCCACAAGTACCAATCAGCAGCACGCGATACTTGTTCCGACATGTCATCATATTCCTCAAGCAGCGCAGATATGATCTCGTGTTTTTGGTCGTGAGATAATTCACTTTCGTAGGTTTCCCTAAACTTCTTTAAAAACTTAACTTCTCTAATATCCCTCCTGCTTGGTGATTTGAAGTACCGGTCGTCATTAAAAAATGGAAGCCAAATACCATACCGGCTATCTCCATAGTTAGGTAATTCAGTTTCTGTTGTGCGTTTAATTTTTTCTCTATGATGATTTAAGGCTTTCAGTGGGGTAGTGGGACTTAGTGTAGCAATGAACTCATAGCCATCTATAATTTCATCATAATTATCATAATCTATTTCATGTTCATTCTTTACTTTTATTTGATTATTTTCATCTTTAATAGGTTTGCCCCTTGTAGCTTCAGAAAGTATTTTATCTCGTTCATTTGTAACTTGTTGAAACAATTTTGAAGGTGAAATGTTTATCGTAGAGATACCTTTCTGCTCTAGCTCAATCAAACGCTTTAAATGAATAAGAATCGTATCGCAACGAGAAATGCGAATATCAACATTTTTAGATCTGTTGATAATGTCTTCACTTTCTTTTATTACTCTTATGCTCTGTTGAACTTGCATTAGTAGAATTGGTGCACAATTTCTGCATAGCCCATCTTTATCGATGGAAACAAAAAAACCCTTTTTCCCACAATATTTGCATTGTCCCATCCCAAACTCCTTCCAAGGTCAAACCAAATACCTCTCCGCCGTTTCTTTGGCGAACTTGACGTCTTGGGGGCTGCTGAATTTCCGGTCCAGGGTGCGATATTGAATGGCCTCCGCCACGTGGCCCGGGGAGAGCCCGGCGGCCCCTTCCAGGTCGGCGATGGTCCGGGCGATCTTGAGGATGCGGTGGTAGGCCCGGGCGCTCAGGCCCAGGCGCTCCATGGCCACCTCCAGGAGGCGCTGGCACTCCGGCGAGAGGACGCAGTGCTGCTTCAAGAGGCGGGGGGGCATGTGGGCGTTGGCAAAGATGCGGCCCCTAACAAAGCGCCGGGACTGGACCTCCCGGGCCTTCAGCACCAGGGCCCGCATCTCCGCGGAGCCCTCCGCGGCTTCGCTGCCGGCCAGTTCCCGGAAACCCAGCCCGGGCACCGCAATGTGCATGTCGATGCGGTCCAGCAGCGGCCCGGAGATGCGGCCCCGGTACTGCTGGATCTGTTTGGGGGTGCAGGCGCAGGCCCGCCGCGAGTCGCCGAAATAACCGCAAGGGCAGGGGTTCATGGCCGCCACCAGCATCACCCGGCCGGGGTAGGTGACCGAGCTGGCCGCCCGGGAGATGGTGACCCGGCCCTCTTCCAGGGGCTGACGCAGCACCTCCAGGGTGGAACGCTTGAATTCCGGCAGCTCGTCCAGGAAGAGGACCCCGTGGTGGGCCAGGCTTATCTCGCCGGGCCGGGGGTTGGTGCCGCCGCCGATGAGACCGGCGTCGGAGATGGTGTGGTGCGGGTTCCGGAAGGGCCGCGCCGTGATCAGGGGCCGGCCGGGCCTGAGACGCCCCATGATGCTGTAAATCTTGGAGGTCTCCAGGGCCTCCTCAAAACTGAGAGGCGGCAGGATCGAAGGGAGGCAGCGGGCCAGCATGGTCTTGCCGGCGCCCGGCGGCCCCATCATCAGGACATTGTGGCTGCCCGCCGCGGCAATGAGCAAGGCCCGTTTCGCCGGCTCCTGCCCCTTGACCTCCCGGAAGTCCACCTCCATACGGGGGGGCTCACCTTCCAGGTCCGGCAGTGCCGGCGCCACCGGGGCCAGGGCTTGCCGGCCGGCCAGATGCTCCACCACCTGGGCCAGGTTCTCCGCGGCATAGGCCTCGACCCCCTGGACCACCGCGGCCTCCGGCCCGTTGTCCTTGGAGATGATCAGGGCCAAACCCGCCTCCCGGGTGGCCTGGGCCATGGACAGCACCCCCCGGGTGGGTTTCAAACGGCCGTCCAGAGACAACTCCCCGAAGAGCAAATGCCTTTCCAGAGGCTCCGGGGGCAGCAGGCCCTGAGCCGCCAGGACGCCCACTGCCGCCGGCAGGTCGAAGCCGGTGCCATCCTTGCGCACGTCCGCCGGCGCCAGATTGATGGTGATGCGATTGCCGGGGTATTTGTAGCCGGAGTTCTTGACCGCGGCCCGGACCCGGTCTTTACTCTCTTTGACTGCGGCCTCGGGCAGGCCCACGGTGGTAAAGGCCGGCAGCCCCGGCGCCAGGTCGACTTCCACCTCCACCAGGTAGGCGTCCACTCCCTTGAGGGCGCCGCTCTTCACTCGCGCCAGCATGACGGTTCCCCAGTAAATCTTCCAGCCAGGTTTAATAGAGATTTTACCGGAAAAATCAGGAGAAAAGATAGCAATTTATCTGGCCCGGATTGCCTCCTCTGTGGCCTCCTGGACCTCTTGGCTGTCCGCCCCCTTCATCTTCTCCCAGATGATTTTGAGGGATTGCAGGGCGGCGCTTTGGTCCTCCTGGAGTTGCTTGAATCTTTCCAGGTCCACCAAGGCCGCCAGGGGTTTCCCGGCTCTTTCGATAACATAAGCATCCCCCCGAATGGAGACCTCGTTTAATAGCTGGCCTAGATTCTGGCGGGCTTTCATGGCGGAAATTTTTTTAAGCATATTCATAGCCCTTTTTATCAATTGTTATGGTTTATATAACCATTATAGTTATTATGGATACTATGTGGCCAGGAGAATATACTGTCCATATCACCACACAGATGTCCGGTTTTCATAGCACCCGAAATGTCCGGGTGAGGTTTTCAAATGGCTTTTACTCATGTCAGCATGACGGTTTCCCAGTAAATCTTCCAGCCAGGTTTAATGGAGATTTTACCGGAAAAATTAGGACCTGGCCCGGGTCTCGGCCGGGAGCGACCCGATGAGGGCACCTTGGGTGGGTCTCTCACCACCCATATTGGCGCGTAAGACGCGCCCTACGCTGGCGCCAGCCGGCCAGGCCCGTTCCCGGAAGTCTCGCCCGCTCCCCTCTTAAAGGGGGCGCGCCTTGCTATTCCTACAGCTCCCCGTTTAGTCTAATTCGGAGGTGCGGGTTTTAAAGGAAAAGGCCAGGGCTATGGAGATTGCCAAACAAGCAATCATGAAATTAAAACCGGCGTTAAAGCTGCCGGTCCGATCCACCAGATAACCGATGATTATCGGCGACAGCAAGCCGGCCGACTGGCCGCCGGTGTTGAAGATGCCCACCGCCCTGCCGGTAATCTTCTTAGGAACCGAACTGACCGGCAATGCCCATACTGCCGCCAAGGCCGCGGTCAAAAAGAATCCAGTCAGAGTCTGATAAACCATCAACAGTTGCATCGATTTTACCGTGTACATCAGGTAGAGCAGCAATCCGGTAAGAAATTGAAAAATAACCACCGGCATTCTCCGATTATCCCGGAAAGGGCCGTCTGACAGCCAACCGCCGAACAGATAGCCGACGATCCCCGCGGCGAAGGTAATCGAAACCGCAATCCCCATACTTTTCATGGCCATGCCTCTGGCAGTGACCAGGTAAGCGGGCAGCCAGGATTTAAAACCCCAGCCGGCGATGTTGAAAATAGAAAACATAATGGTGGATTTCCAGACCGCAGGTTCCTGCAGCACCTGCCAGAAAGAATAATGAACTTCATCCGCCTTTGGGGCCGGGGCTTTCGGCGAAAGCGCGTCCGCTTCGCCGGACCTGATGGGTTGGTCGGTAACGTAGATGCCAATCAATACTGCAATGATAATCCCGGGAATAGTCAGGGCATAGAACACCGCCCGCCAACCCCAGGCGGCCATGACTGCCACCGCAAACAACGGCGCCACCGCCGGTCCCAGCGAATTAGAGGAGAGAAGAACCGCGGTGCCAAAGGCCCGCTGGCTCGGCTCAAACCACAGGGCGACGCTCTTCATGGACGCGGCCGGATAAGGGGCTTCACCTACGCCGAAGACCGCCCTGGCGATGATCATCTGGGTCACATTGGCCACCATTCCGGTTATGCCCGTAAAAACTGACCACACCGCGATGGCAATAGTCATTACCTTGCGGGGACCAAATTTATCCACCAACACGCCCCCGGGCATCTGACACACCGTATACCCGATGAAGAAGGCGCTCATGACCGCCCCCATGAGGGTTTTCGACAGATTAAATTACTTGCCGATGTATGGAATGGCGGTAGAGATAACCATCCGGTCCAGGTAGCACAAGAAATAGCCGGTAAAGATCAGAATCAACACCAAGGTTCTTCTGTCCCATTTCCATTTCATTGCCTATGCCCTCTTCAGTGTGGTCGAAAAGAGGTCCTAATTCCCGGGAATGGCAGGATCGAGTACGAATTATAGAGTTCGTACTGAATAAATGATCAATATGGAAGGGCTAAACTTTGAACTCCTTCAGGTTCTTAGCAACTTTGCCATCGGGCGGGAGGACCGGCTCCAGAATTCTTTCACTAGAAGCTATTGCAAAACCTGATTTCACTGTCATCCTGAACGAAGTGAAGGATCTAGAACTTATTAATATGACTAGATTCTTCGCTTCGCTCAGAATGACATTTTTGGGCAGACTGGGGTTTTGCAATAGCTTCTAGGCAACGCCCAGGGAAGGATTACTTCCGAATAGCCGCCTCGACCGCCGGCCACGACAATTTCCAGGTCCTGGAGGAGCGAGTCACCGGGATGGGGTGCCGGAGGTTATCCCCCCAGTCCTTCCAGCAAGATCTCTTGCAGAAATTTATTGGAATAGCCGTAACACATGGTGGGTTTGGCAAGGTAGCCTTGCCGGGGCTTTCTGATGCGCCGGGCTTTTTTGCCGGGTTTTACCGGTTCGATATCCGTGGCGATGGGGGACCTGCTTTTGATGAAACCGGCTCTGAGGCCATATATGTCGAAAAAGGTGCCGTTGTCGAACCAACCCAATTGCCTGCCGTTTACGCCAAAGACCCGGGGTTCCACCAGATAAGCCGCGGCCCGGCCGTCCCACAGGTAGATGGTTTCGCCGTCAGCGGCAAGATAGGCCACGGCCTTGCCGTTCTGGTTAAACAGGCTGGTTTCCATGGTGATACACCCCTCCTCTTCGCGAAAACCTCATGGTTGCGCCTGGAATTTTTGTCAAGCGCGGTTGAGGGCGATATGCTCCATCTTCATACAGCGGTTCATAACCACCTTAAGTCCGGCTTTTCTGGCTTTGCGGGCCGAGCCGGGCTCCTCCAGGCCGAGCTGCATCCACACCGCCTTGGCCCCCGCCGCAATGGCTTCGTCCACGATGGCGGGAATGTCCTCCACCTTCCGGAAGATATCCACCACCTCCACCGGAAAGGGAATGTCTTTGAGGCTGGGGTAGCAGGGCTCTCCCAGGACCTGGCGGCAGCCGGGGTTCACCGGGATGATGCGGTAGCCGTGATTTTGCAGGTACTGGGCCACCTGGTAGCTGGGGCGCTCGGGGTTCTCGGAAAGCCCCACCACCGCCACCACCCGGTAGTCATTTAGGACCGCGGCGACTTCCCGGGGGTCGGCCGGGGCTTCCGGTTCCGGTTTCTCCGTCATCTTTCCGGCTCCTGGTTGCGGCCCGCCCTCCCCTTCTTTTCGGGTTCTCGGGCGAGCATTGGGTTCATGAGCGGATGAGAATTTTTTTTGGCGCGACTCTCATCACAGGCTGGAAGCCTGCGCCCCTATCGCCCCCACCACTAAAAAGTGAGGGTGGTTCCTTCGGGGATCTGGGCCTCCTGAAGTTTCAAGGCCTCCTCAATCTTCAGGACCGTCTTGATATATTGATAAGCGAACTTAAGCAGTTCCTCTTCGTCATCCCAGATCTTCTCCAGGATATCCGGATCCACCTGAAAGAGCTGGCGGAAGCGGCTCTTGAAGACAAAGCGGCGGAACTGGTCCAGATCGTACATCACCATGTGGAACAGCCGGTTGCCCCGCTCATCGGCGACCGGCCCGCCGTCCGCCCCGCGGCGCAGCATCATGGTCTTCCACGGCAGGTTCATGGTGTCGTAATGGCCCACCCCCTGGTCTTCGCGCCAGGAGGCCACGGTCCACTCCGCGTCCTCTTCATAGCCGCGGCAATGTTCCTCCCGCACGTAGAAGTGAAACTCATCCACCCCCTCCTCGGTGATCAGGGTTCCCTGGCCGATGGGGTAATAACGGCAGGCGGCCGGGCGGTCGCTATAGACCTCACAGCCGGTTACCGGCCGGACAAAGGGGCATTTGCCCTCAAACCGGGGCATGTCCATGATGACCAGGGGCAGGCCCGATTTGTCGTGGGGCTCGGTGCGGGTATACTTCCGGAGAAACTCGCCGGAGGGGATCTGCAAGCGGGTTTTCAGGCGCAGGATATCATAAGGGGTGAGGATAATGGTGGTGGTGCCGCAGCACTCGGTGAAACAGGGCACCCCCGGGTGGCAGCGGAATCTGAAGCGGCTCTCCGGGGTGAGCTTGCGGGGCTCCACCACCTTCAAGTTCAGGTCGACCATGCGATTACTCCTTTTGGGTTTCCATATTCATCCTCTATTTTACCAAAAATTCTTTCCTAATAAACCCTCCCCGGCTTCCCCGCGGCTTTAATCCTCCAGCATCAGCTCCAGGCTGCGGGAGACCTCGGCGCTCACCGAAAATGGGTCCTCGGGATCGGCTTCATAGCGGTTCTGCAACTCGTAGGCGTCCATTTCCAGCGGGATGGCGGCGTAATTGAAACCTTGATTGACCCAGCCCAAAATATACAACTCTACGAATTTATCCGGCCCCAGGAGATCATATTGCACTGCGTGCACCAGTTCATGGAAAATGAGGCCGCCGGCGGGCTCGCTGAGAAAAGAATCCACCACCAGGATGGTATCCACAAAGGTGATGGCGGCCATGCCGGAAAAATCCAACAAGGGGATGGCCTTTTCCGATAAATCCTCTCGGTAGTCCTCCAGGAACCCCGGATTCTCCAGGGCCGGGACTGCTGCCAGCCGGACCTCCTTGAGCAGCGACTCCTCGAAAAATGGCAGAAATTGGGCCAGGGCGGCGGGCGGCAAGGCCCGCCCCCGGCTCCGGAAGGCCTGTCGCTGCTCTTTAACCCAACTTCGTCCCTGGCCGATGAGCAGGGCCATTAGTTGGCTCATATCCATAAGTTTAGCTCCTATTATCAGGTGAGAATTGGTACCTACTTGAAATAGCTTAAGAATGTCGACAAATCCACCTTACCGTCCGCAACGTAATCAGATATGCAGAGGGCCGAGGCATTGATCTTGTTCTGCCATGATTGTGGCATATTTTTCAATAACCTGCGGACCTCTTCCATTAGATTCTCATCCGCAATTATACTTTTCGCTACCGCACAAACCTGCTTAAAGTCCTTTTCTCTCTTTTCTTTTCGGGCGGGAAGAGAGGCTATCAAAAGCTTATGCAACATAAAGGCGGGCATCGATGGTAAAGCTATACGCCCAATATCGCGCCATGAAACTTCGCCTTTATTGTCAAGCAATAGGTTGAGATAAGGGAGCGGAATAGGAACGGTAGATAGCTGTTCAACTTTAGGCGATGGTTTTTCATTACCATTGCCTTTCCTTGCCTGGTAGTCGAGGTAATAATCCCGGCTTTCACCCATATTTGCTCAATAACCAAGGATAAACCCTTTCTAAATGACTGTACCCCACAAATTGCCAGAAATCAAGTTTGTGGGGTATATGTTCTGCTGTACCCCACAAATCATAAAAAATAGACTTTGTGGGGTATATGTTAGTGTTTCTCCCCACCAATTTTTCCCCTGCTGCTCCTGCTCCCGATATTTGGTAGTTGAGGCAATCTTGTAATTTAACCCGGCCAAAAAGTTGCGTTAAAATTTAACGTAACTTTTTTTGCCAGTCATGCCGGACGAAATATTGGCCCACGTCCGACCAGTTGGTTTAAGTCCTAGCCCCGGCCCCAAAAAAGCCGGCCCCGCGTGGGGCCGGCTTCCGGTTAACGGCGCGGCTAACAAAAAACCCGCCGCCTAAAAGCCCCGGCCCGACATGCGGGCATAGAGCATGGCCACGGTGCGGTACACCATATGGGCCATCTTGGTGTAGGGGGCGTAAAAGAACAGGAAGAACACCGAGACCAGGTGCAGAAAGTAGGTGGGATAGGCCAGGATGCGGATATGCATCAGCCGGAATAGCCAGGAGAGCAAGCCGCTGGCCCCCACGGCAAAGATCACATAGACCAACAGCCAGTCATAGTAGCCGCCATAGCCCGCCTTCTCGGCGTTGGCCTGGCGCTCCTGGATGATGTTATAGATTCCGTAGAGCAGGCCCGCGGTGCCGAGGATGGCCAGCAGCTTGATGGGCTCATAGATGGCGTAGGGGGATTCATGATGAAAGACCCATTCGTTCAGGAAGCCCCAACTGGTGACGATGGCCAGGAAGATGAAGCCAAAGAGCAGAAACAGGTGATTGGTGGAGCGGCTATAGGTGGTTTCACACAGCCGGAAGCGGTTGTGCAGCAAGATATCCTTGAGGGTTTCCACCAGGTTGCTCACCAGCTTGCCTTCCACCCGGACCTTCCAGGGGTTGCTGCTATTCAGGTCCCCCCAGTAACGCAGGACACCCCGGCCCAATACCACCACCGCAAAGAAGAAAGCGGGGACAAAGATGAAGTCCACCAACAGGGTGGGGAACAGCTTGTGGTAGGCAATGGGGCCTGCGGGCAGGTGCAGATGGCCGATAGCTCCCAGGGCCGCCAGCAGTAGCGCCACCGGGAAGGCGAGGAGCATCGGGAGATAGCGGGGATCGCCCACCATCTTGGCCAACACTTGGGGGGCGGAGTATTCCTCGATGCACAGTTTCCGGAGGGCGTTCATCACTTCGCCGGGTTTGGCCCCCCGGGGGCAGTTAACGGTGCAGTCGCTGCACTGATGGCACAGCCAGATATCCGGGTCTTGCACCACCTCTTTCAGGCCCCATTGGGCCTGGAGCATCTCTTTGCGGGGAAAGGGCTTGCTATCCGGAGTGGGATTACAGACCACCGAACAGGTGTCGCACTGATAGCATTTCTTTACCGTGTCCCCCCCGGCGGCGATGACCCGGTTGACGAATTGCAGGTCCGGCTTGATAACAGTTTCGCCTGCCATGGATCAGACCTCCTAAAGTTCCTTGAAGGGGTTGGGGCCGACCTCCATAATCCGCTTGACGAAATCATTGATGATTTCCGGCAGCTTATCGAAATCGGAGTGGGCTATCTGGAATTGCTGCACCCGGTCGGATTCCAGTCCCAGCTTGTCCAGGGTTTCGGAAAGCTTGCCCATGCGGTATTCGCAGAGCTCGCTGCCCTTGGCGAAGTGGCACTGGTAGTCGTCCCCGTATTTGCAACCCAGGAGGATCAGGCCGTCGACACCCCGGGACAGGGCATCCGAGATCCAGACCATATTAAAGGACCCGAGACAGCGCAGCGGGATGAAGCGGACCCGCGGGTCCAGCCTAAGCCTGTGCAAGCCGGCCGCATCCAGGGCCGGCATGGCATCGTTCTCGCAGATCAGGCCGATGATCCGGAAAGGCGCGTCTTCCGCCTCTTCATCCTCGAGTTCCGGCACATCCAGGGACTTGAGCATGGAACCGATGATATCGACGCTAAAGTCCTTGAAGGAGACGATGCGCTCGGGGCAGGACCCCATGCAGGTGCCGCAGCGGCGGCAGCGGTTGATCTTGAAGAACGGGGTGCCTTTTTCATCTTCTTCGATGGCGCCGAAGGGGCATTCCTCGGTGCAACGCTTGCACGAGGTGCAGCGCTGCATGAAGGGGTCCGGGAAGGTTTCGTCCCAGGCCCGGGGATGCACCGCCATGCCCGCGGCCACGTGCTCCACTGCCTGGATGGCCTTGCAGGCCGCACCCACGCCGTCGTTCATGGCCATGGGAATGGTCATGGCCTGATGGACCGCGCCCGCGGCATAGACCGCGGTACGCCGGGTCTCATAGGGGAAGCAGATGAAGTTGGAGTCAGCAAATCCCTGGTAGGGCTCGATCTCCGGCAACCCCGGGCCCTGGCGGTAGCCGAGATTGAGCACCGGCTCATCATTGGTGACCGGCACCAGGCCGGTGGCCAGGACCACCAGGTCAGCTTCCAGGAGCACCTTCTCGCCCAGGAGGGTGTCCTTGGCGGTAATTTGCAGCCTGCCGTCGCCTCCCAAGGCGATGCCCTCGATCTCCGCCTTGGTAAGCATGACGCCGGGGTCGGACTGCGCTTCCTTATAGAACAGCTCCGTCTGCCCCGGGGTGCGGATGTCCTTGTAGAGGATATAGGCCAGGGCGTTGGGGTTCTGCTGGCGGACATAGAGGGCCTGCTTCAGGGAGGCCAGACAGCAGAAGTCGGAACAGTAGGGCAGATGTTCCGGGTCCCGGGAACCGGCGCACTGGATGAAGGCCACGGTGTTGGCCGGCTTGCCGTCGGAGGGCCGCACGATCTTGCCCTGCCTGGCCAGTTCCTCCATCTCCAGGTTGGTGATCACGTCCTTGGAGAGGCCGTAACCCAGCTTGGTAAGCCTGGTGGCGTCGTAGGGCCGCCAGCCGGCCGCGAGCACCACCGAGCCCACGCGAATGGTTTCTTCGCTGCCGTTGACCGTGAGGGTGGTATCCAGTAGACCCGGCTGCCCGTCGATCTTCTCGATCTGGGCGTTGGTGAAGACCCGGATCTTGGGATGGCCCTGGACCTCTTTGATCTTCTTGAAGACCGTAGGCTCCTGCAGGGTGGTGAAGGGATAGCTGGAAGGAGTCTGGCGGTGTAGCTTGGCGCCATAGCCGCCCAACTCCGCCTGCTTTTCCACCAGCACCACGTCATAACCGCTATTGGCGGCTTCCAGGGCAGCGCTCAGGCCGGCGGCGCCGCCGCCGATGACCAGGATGGTCTTGTCGCATTCGGTCTGGTAAGGCTCCGGCAATTCTGACTTTTTCACCCTGGCGCAGTACATCCGCAGGTAGTCCTCGGCCAGGGCCTGGGTATGTTCGTTATTGGGTTCCTGGGTCCAGGCCACCGTCTCCCGAATATTGCAGCGCTCCACCAAAACGTTGGGGAAATCGAGTTCTTCGTATTTCACCCGGGGGGAGCAGGCGGCAATGACCAGGGCGTTAATGGCCTCGCCTTCCGGCTTGAGGTCCTCCAGGATCATCTCCCGGGCCGCGGGAGAGCACAGGATGTCGTGCTCCTTGATATGCTGGATCTTGCCCTCTTTCTTGATCACCTTGGCCAGGCTCTCGAAATCGATGGCCTCACCGATACCGCAACCCTTACATAGATAGACACCGTATTTCTTTTCCATTATGACCTCCTGCCCAGGGCGATGAGACTCTTAAGCGCAGCCCCGGTGCCGTCCTGCACCGACTTGGTCACATCCAGGGGGCCCTTTAAAGTGCCCACGGCATAGACACCCGGCGGCAGGAGCTCCTCGATGATGAAGCCGTCGGGGGTGTAGGAGATTGGCAGGGGGCAGGGGGAGGACTTGGTGGAGGGCACCATGCCCGCCGCCAGCACCACCATATCGAAGGTCTGGGACTGTTTGTCGCCCGTCGCGGTGTTTTCCGCCACCACCACCACGTCGTCGGTCCCGGGGGCCTGGGTGATCTTGGCCACCTTGCCCCGGATGAGATGGACCTTCTCGTCGTCCCGCACCTTCCAAAAAAACTGCTCATAGCGGCCCGGCGTGCGAATATCGATATAAAAGATATGAGCTTCGGTCTCCGGGTCTTTCTCCCGGAGATAAGTGGCCTGCTTCAGGGAGGCCATGCAGCAGATGTAAGAACAATACGGCAGATGGTTCTCGTCCCGGGAACCGGCGCATTGGACAAAGGCCACCTTTTTGGGGGCCTTCTGGTCCGAAGGCCGGAGGATCAACCCGCCGGTGGGGCCGTTGGAGGCCGCCAGGCGCTCCATTTGCATGTTGGTGATGACGTTGGGCACCTGGCCGAACCCCAGGTTGTCCATCTTGGTGGCATCGTAAAGTTCCCAGCCGCTGGCCAGGATGATGGCCCCCACCTGGAACTTCAAGGTCTGGGGCAACATGTCCAGCTCGATGGCTTCGTATTTGCAGGCCTCCAGGCACTTCCGGCCGCAGTCGCCGCTGCATACCGCGGCGTCGAGGACGTACTTCTGGGGAAAGGCGAAGTCAAAGGGGATATAGGCTGCCTTGGTCTTGTCCAGACCATAGTTGAAATCGTTAACCCGCCAGGCGGTGCAGGCCTGGGCACAGGCATCGCACGCCACGCAGCGATCATTGACATAGCGCGGCGCCACCTGGACGGTGACCTCGAAGTTGCCCGCCGTGCCGCTGATCTGGCTGACTTCCGCCATGGTGAAGAAACGGATGTTGGAATTTTCCCTGATCCGCCGGAAGTTGATCTCTAAACCGCAGGTGGGCGGGCAAAGCTTGGGAAAGTATCGGTGGAGTTGGGCTACCCGGCCGCCCAGGTAGGGAGCCTTCTCGGTGATGATCACCTCCGACCCGGCTTCCGCCGCCTCCAGGGCCGCGGCGAGGCCGCTCATGCCTCCCCCGATGACCAGAATCTTGCGATTTTCGGCGTTCACACAAGTCCTCCTTCAGGACATTTCGCGAGCCGGAGCTTCGGCCTCATGGAAAATTCCGGCCCAGCCCCCTAAACGCGATGCCCCACTAATATAACATTGTGAATAGAGGTGCACTCGAATTTTCGCCTGGGGCGGGGCGGGAAGTTCGAACTTCCCCTTAAAAAAATGGCCGTGCCCGGGCTGAGGCCACGGCCGGAGACAACGCCGCCCGGGGCCCCGGCAGGACCGGGGCCCCGAGGACGCCTCAGAGGTTGCTTACTTCACCAGTTGCTTGTAAGGCTCGGTCTCGAACTTCCACTCGTTGGTGTTCTTGTCGTACTGGGAAATGGTGAACACCCTCCACTTGCTGTCGTCGATGGACAGGAAGTCGGAGCGGTAGTAGTAACCGGGGTAACGGCTCTCTTCCCGGAACAGGATGTGCCGCAGGTGGGCCTCACCGGAGAGAATCCGGTGATACTGCTCCCAGGCCCGCATCAGTTCGTGCAGGTCCCGAGCGGCCAACCGGGTGGCGTCTTCCTTCAGCAGGGTGAGGCGCTTCAGGCCTTCTTCCAGCATGGGCTTGTTGGTCATGTACATGGTGGCGCAGCCGGCGACGTACTCGTCCATCAGCTTCTGCAAGCGGGTCTGGACCTGCTTGGGCATCAGATAGTTGGGGTTGATCTCCGGGGCGGAGGTGTAGCCTTTGTACTTCTCGAAGATCTCGAAGGGCAGGTAGATCTCGGCGATCACCTCGTCGATGTTCTGCGCCGCTTCCAGCTTGTCGTTCTTGTGGTCCAGGATGAAGGCGAGGGCGCCCTTGGCGGCCATGCGGCCCTCAGCGTGGGCCCCGGAGGAGAACTTGTGCCCGGAGGCGCCGACGCCGTCACCCGCGGTGAACAGGCCCTCGACGGTGGTCATGCGGTCATAGCCCCAGAACCAGCTGTCGGGAGCGCCCAGGTAGTTCTTGGCGGGACCGGAGACCCAGAGACCGGCGCAGCCGGCGTGGGAACCGAGCAGATAGGGCTCGGAGGGGATGATTTCCGACGGCATCTTGTCGGGCTCCATGTTGAAGGAGGCCCACAGAGAGGCGGCGGAGATGGACATATCCAGGAAGTCTTCCCAGGCTTCGGCTTCCAGATGCTTGAGCTCTTTCTTGCTCAGGGTTTCGGCCAGCTTGGCCATGGCCTCTTGGGTTTGCATCATGATGGGGCCGCGGCCTTCCCGCATCTCGATCATGGCCGCATGGTTCCGCAGACAGGTACCCGGGTTATCGGAGTAACCGGGGTATTCTTTCTTGACCCGGTCCCAGTTCTTGGCCATGTAGTCTTCGCCGTAAGCGTTGGTGGCCTGGGCCTTGAAGAACAGGAACCAGGCGCCCACCGGGCCGTAACCGTCTTTAAAGCGGGCCGGGACGAAACGGTTTTCCATGAGCACCATCTTGGCGCCGATTTCCGCGGGCATGGCATAGGTGGAGCCGGCGTTCCAGACCGGGTACCAGGCCCGACCCTGGCCTTCACCCACCGACCGGGGCCGGAAGACGTTGACCACACCGCCGCAGGCGATGATCATGGCCTTGCATTTGAACACATAGGTCTTGTGCTCACGCACGCTGAAGCCTACCGCGCCGCAGACCCGGTTGGCGTTGTTCTTGTCAGTGAGCAGCTTGACGATAAAGACCCGCTCATAGATGTTGTCCATCCCAAGGGCGTTTTTGGCGGCTTCGGCCACGATCACCTTGTAGGATTCACCGTTGATCATGCACTGCCAGCGGCCGGAACGGACGCACTTACCGCCGTCTTTCAGCAGGGGCAGGCCTTCGTCTCTGGCGGTCTGGCCGTCCACGGTGTGGCCTTCGGCGTCTTTCTGCCAGATGGGCAGGCCCCAATCCTGGAAGTCATGCACGGTCTGGTCGACGTGGGCGCCCACGCTGTGGACCAAGTCTTCCCGGATGATGCCCATGAGGTCGGTGCGCACCATGCTCACATAGTCAGCTATTTTGTTTTCCGAACCGATGTAGGTGTTGATGGCGGACAGACCCATAGCTACCGCGCCGGAACGATCCAGGGCGGCTTTGTCCACCAGGGTTACTTTCAAGCCGGCGGCTTTCGCCCAGGCAGCAGCTTCAACGGCGGCGCCGGTGCAAGCCATGCCACCGCCCACCAGCAGCAGGTCGGTCTCGATGGTTTCTACCGCGGGTTTCGCACAATAAGACCATTTACAGAATTCTCTTTCCAGAGCCATATCTCAGTGTCCTCCTTGAATTTTCGCTGCGGTGTGGACTACTCGGTGCGTGCCTTGCCGGTGAAGAAACCGGGTTGCTTGAGGCCGGCCATGTCGCTGGGCATAGTTTTGCCCTTGAAGCAATCGATGGAACCCTCAGCCGTGGTCCGGATGGGGAACTTGAACCGCTTGATGGTCGTCTGATTCCGGAACTTAATGGTCCACATGATGTTGTCGGTGCCGCGCAGCGGGAAGGTGCTGGAGCCCAGGGGCATGATGTCCGCATAGTGGCGGACTTCAACGGCCTGCTGGGGGCAGATCTTCACGCAGTTGAAGCATTCCCAACACTGTTCCGGCTCCTGGTTGAAGGCCTTCTTGCTTTCGGGGTCAAGAACCATCAGGTCATTGGGGCAGATGTACTGGCAAGCGGTCTTGTCCAGGGCCTTGCAGCCGTCACATTTTTCCACGATTACGTAACTCGGCATAACTTAAAACCTCCTCATTAGGGTTAAGCGTTTTTCTATATATCTTATTTGGGGAGGCGGCAAACGGCCGCCGCCATCTTCCAACTTACCCCTGATTTAATGCCGGAGCCACCCTGGACTCCGCTGGTTTCCCGGTTCCTAAAGGCGTCCCCCGTTTTACCGTTTCCCGGAGAGAAATTCGTCCATCACGTTCAGAGTCTTTCTCTTCACCACCATCGCGTAAATCTTGTCTTTGACGGCCTTGGGCAAAAGTTCGATGCTCTTGGTAGTGGCCTTATCATACTTGGCCATGGGGTAAACCTGCAGAACCTTATCCCGCTGAACTTTGTTGCAAGGAACGATCAACACCTTCATGCCGGCCAGTTCCTCTTTCAGCAAGCCCGCCAGGCCGGCATCCTGAAGGGCTTTGAACCTTTCTTCATTGATCCATATATTGATCGGATAAGTCTCAGCCATATCCATTCCTCCTCTTGAATCGATTCAGCCAATCTGCACTTTAAAAGTCGAATCCAGCGAGCCGCTCACTTATAAAGGCCCAACACTAAAGGCCGGCTTGGCCTTGGCCAGGTATTCCTTGGTGACAAAGGGGGAGCCGAAGCCGTATTTCTTGGCGGAGTGCATGGTCACGTCAAAGACCTCAGGCCGGAAGATGAGCCGGGTGGGCTTGACCTCATCCATAATGATGGAGCGGATCTTGGTGCCGCTGAACTTCTGCATCTCTTTCCAGTGCCCGCAGAGGCCGATGCAGGTGACTTCCCCGCAATGAGGACAATAAGCCCATTCCAGGACATAAATGGGGGTGATGGTTAATTTTTCCTTAGGGATGCTCATCAGCAAGTGGTGGGCCTCGTAGGAGTGATAATAGGTGCCCACCCCCGCATGGTCACGGCCAAACATGTGGTGCGTCAGCCCCAGGTTGGTCCGAATGATGCAATGATGCACCGCCTCCCGGGGCCCGGCATAGCGCATATCCCAGAAGGTCATGGAAACCATGTGAATATCTTCCCGGAAATAGCCGGCCTTCCGCAATTCATCCTGGGTCAGGACGATGGCCTCGTCGATATAGTCGCCGGCCCTTTTTTCTCCCACGATGCAGTTAACCAACACCCCGGAAATGGCCTTCCCCATGGTTTCCATTTGCTCCACCGGCATTTCGCCATGGGCGGCGATGAAAGCATGTTTCATCAACCATTCATGACCGGAATGGGGTACATTCCGGGTCTGGTGGGCCACGATGCGCTGCCAGTTTTTTTCAGCAAATTTGGCCCGGTGCTGTCTCGGGGTCAGGAAATACGGAGTGAAAGGTTCCCGGACCTTGGGCTGGTTCACCAGGGTGATCTTTCCGCCCAGGAACTTGTCTTTGTAAGCATAGGTGCGGGCCACGCCGGGATGCTTCTCCTCCTTGGTGCCGTACACCTGCTGGGCTATCACTTCTTTATTGTAAGTATAGATCTCATCAATATCGAAGATGGCCAGGGGGTGGCCGTCAGAAGTGAGAAGGACGCTTTGACCTACTTTGATGCCGTAATCGGCAATTTCTTTGTTGGAAATATCATAGACGATGGGTATGCTCCAGACCGTGCCATCCGCCAGTTCCATCTTCTTGCAGGTGGCTTCCACATCGGCTTTGCCCATGAAGCCTTCGATGGGGGAAAAGAAACCATAAGCGATACCGATGGCTTCCGTGGCCATTTGCCGGGAGGCCGGCATGGTTTTCAGACCGGCTATTTTTTTCCTGGCCGCCGCCTTATCGCTGATGACCCGCTCCACCAGTGGTTTACCGCCGTGACCGATCAATCGCATATTACCTCCTCTTTTCGGCTGTTAAAGAGATTTGATCCGGAAAAATGTGGAAAATTAATATGTAGTGTAAATTTTACGATGTTAATTGATTCCTGGATGCTTGTCAATAATTTTTTCACGAACTGCTCATTTTCATGAGCGGGGCTGCGGCCCCCGGGAGCAGAGGAAATTGTTCCATAAATTCACCTAGTTAATCAAACAGGGCCAGGCGCTCAAACGGGCAACCGGTAGATCGGAGTGGGTTCCTGGCGTCCCCTCAGCACCACCGGCTTAAGGGGGATGAACTGGAACTGCCCTTCCACCTGTCGATAGGTGGCCTGGCTCACCAGGGTGTCAGCGCCCAGCTCCTTGGCCGCCTCCAGGAGCCGGGCCGCGACGTTCACCATGTCCCCGATGATGGTGAAGTCCATGCGCCTGGAGGAGCCGATGTTGCCGACGATGGCCTCCCCGGTGTTGATGCCGATGCGCATCCCCTGGATAGGGGTGCGCCCCTGGGCCTGCATCTCGGCCAGGCGGCGCTGCTGGGCCAGAGCGCACTCCACCGCCCTGGTGGCGGCGCCGGCAAGCGGCAGCGGCACGCCGAAGACCGCCATGAGCCCGTCGCCCAAGTATTTGTCCAGGGTCCCCTGGTGCTGGAAGACCAGGTCCACCATCTCGGTGAAGAAGACGTTGAGCACCTCCACTACCTGTTCCGGGTCCAGGGACTCGGCCATGGCGGTAAAATTACTGATATCCGCAAAGAGCACGGTGACTTCCTGGCGCTGGCCCCCCAGTTGCAGCAGGGCCGGATTTTTCAGGATCTCCTCGCACATCTCCGGGCTGACATAGCGGGAGATGGTGTCCCGCAGCAGGTGTTTCTCCTGATAGAGGCGCAAGCGGCTACGCAGGACCGCCTCGTGATGGGCCTCCTCCGAAGCGATCTCCCTGAGGAGTCTTTGGAGTTCCGGATCTTCGGACTCCTGGGCCAGGGCCTGGTAGCTCTTCCGGGCCTCCAGCTCATGGGAGATGGCCAGCTCGATGGCCTGGATGATGTTAAGATCCTGTTTTCCGTTTGCGGTTTTCTGTTTTCTGTCGTCCATGGTTAAATCCCCGTCCTTTTAACTTAATCAGTCACCGCGACAAAATCTACATGGCGAATTGTTTTTCACAGAAAACAAAAAACTATCAATAAACCACTTCCACCAGAAACAGTCCCTGGGGCGGAGCGGTTGGTCCGGCCAGATGGCGCCCCTGGTTCCGCAGCAAATCGCCCAGCAGGTCTGGGGCAGCTTTCCCCTGGCCTACCGCCACCAGGGTGCCCACCAGGCTGCGGACCATGCCCCTTAAGAAGCCGTTGCCGGTGATGGTGAAGATGAGCCAGCCCCCGGGGTGGGTCCGCCAGCGGGCCGCGGCAATCCGCCGCACCGGGTTCAGCGAGCCGCTGCCGCTGGCCCTGAAGGCGGAAAAATCGTGCTCCCCGGGGAGCAGCGCCGCGGCCGCCGCCATGGCCTCCAGATCCAGCTTCCCTGAAATCCACCAGCCAAAATGGTGATGCAGGGGGGAACGGCGGGGCCGGTTGAGGATGCGGTATTCGTAAGTCTTGGAGAGGGCCGATTTCCGGGCGTGAAACTCCGGGGGGACCTCACGCGCCTCCAGAACCACGATATCCCAGGGCAGCATGGAGTTCGCGCCGGCCTCAAAGGCCTTCAGGGGGAGGGCGCCGCCGCTGTGAAAATTGGCCACCTGCCCCAGGGCATGCACCCCGGCATCGGTGCGCCCCGAGCCGATGAGCCTGACTTCCTCCCCGGTGAGACGCGTGAGGGCCTCTTCCAACACCTGTTGAATGGAGACCGCGTTCTTCTGGCGCTGCCAGCCGTGGTAGCGGGTGCCATCGTATTCCAGAAGCAGGCGGATATTGCGCTGCGGGGCCATTCAGGAGAAATTTTGCATTTTCCCTCCCCCTTGAGGGGGGAGGGTTAGGGTGGGGGTGGAATAGGCTTGGATTATCATTAAGAAAAATGCCGGGGATGTACTGCCCACCATGCTTTCACCTGCCATTTAGGGAATTAGGGGCACTAAATCCAACCCGGTGGTCTCGGGAAACCCGGCCATCAGGTTGAAGTTGTGCACCGCCTGGCCGGCGGCCCCCCGGTGCAGGTTGTCGATGGCCGCCACCACAATGACCCGCCCCCGGGCGCCGTCCACCCGCACCCCGAGATCGCAATAGTTGCTGCCCCGGACGTTGATGGTATTGGGGAGGCTTCCCTTGGGCAGCAAGCGGATAAAGGGCTGATCCTCATAGAAATTCTGGTAGAAGTTGAGAATCTCCACATCGGTCTGGGGCCGCAGCAGCCGGGAGTACAGGGTCCCCAGAATGCCCCGGCTCATGGGCGCCAGATGAGGGCTGAAGGTCACCAGCACCGGTTCGCCGGCCAGCAGGCTCAACTCCTGCTCCATTTCCGGGTTGTGGCGGTGCTCCGCCACCTTGTAGGCCCGCAGCCCCTCGTTGACCTCGCAATACTGGGTGCCAAGGGACGCCTGCCGACCGGCGCCGCTGACCCCGGACGTGCAATCGGCGATCAGCGAGTCCAGGTGAATCAGCTTATTCTGCACCAGGGGCGCCAGTCCCAAGATAACGCAGGTGGGGTAGCAGCCGGGGTTGCCCACCAGGCGAGCCCGGCTGACCGCGTAGCCGTGGATCTCCGGTAGGCCGTAGACCGCCTCGGCTAGCAATTCCTTGGCTAGATGAGGCTGATACCACTTTTCATAGACTGCGGCGTCCTTGAAGCGGAAATCGGCGCTCAGGTCCACCACCCGGCAGTCCCGGGCCAGCAGCCGGGGCACCACCTCCATGGCGGTCTGATGCGGCACGCTGGTGAAGACCACCTCCGCTACGGCGGCGATAGCCTCGGGGTCCGGGACGATGAAATCCAGGTCGCAGATGCGGGTTAAGGCCGGGAACACCGAGGCCATGGGCCGCCCGGCCCATTCCCGGGAAGTAACCGCGGTAAGCCGGGCCCCCGGGTGACGGGCCAAAAGCCGCACCAATTCCAACCCGGAATAGCCGGAGGCGCCCATGACTGCGACAGAGATCTGGTTCATGCCTGGGAGAGGCCCTTAAAGGGGTTGGGAGGGGCGTTTGCGGGAGGGCGGGCGCTTTTTTTAAGGGTGCCCGGGGCTCACCAGTGATTCCCCCGGCCCTCCCTCAAATAAATCCGACAAGTTACCGCTTCGAGTACTGGCAACCGCGGCGGGCGCCCCGGAGACCGTACTTCTTCCGCTCTTTGATGCGGGAGTCCCGGGTGAGAAAGCCCGCCTTTTTCAGGCTGGGGCGCAATTCCGGGTTGAGGGTCACCAGGGCCCGGCTCAAGGCGTGTTTCACCGCCCCGGCCTGCCCTTCCAGGCCGCCGCCCCGGACGTTCACCAATATGTCGAATTCGGGACCCACGTTGACCAGTTGCAAGGGTTGCCGCACTAGATTGCGGGTGGTCTCCCTGGGAAAGTATTCTTCAAAGTTCCGCTGATTCACCAGAATCCGGCCGCTGCCTGGCCTCAGGTAGACCCGGGCTATGGCGGACTTGCGCTTGCCGGTGGCATGGATGCTTGCTGGGGGCGCCATCAATCCTCCCAAGTTAGGGCGGTCGGTTGCTGGGCCTGGTGGGGATGCTCCCCCCCGGGATAAATCTTCAACTTCTTCAGCAACTGCCTTCCCAGGCTGTTTTTCGGCAACATTCCCCGGACTGCGTGGCGCAGCACCTCGGTGGGCTTCTTCTGCAGTAGGTGCCGGGCCGAAATCTCCTTCAGCCCCCCCACGTAGCCGGAATGCCGATAATAGATCTTGTTGTCCAGTTTCCTGCCGGTCAGTTGCACCTGCGCGGCATTGACCACCACTACGAAATCCCCGGTGTCGGCGTGGGGGGTGAAGACCGGCTTGGTCTTGCCCCGGAGCACCATGGCAATGCGGCTGGCCAGGCGGCCCAAGACCTTGTCCTGGGCATCCACTACGTACCATTGCCGGGGAACTTCCCCGCGACCGGCGGTATAGCTCTTCATGAAAAGCACTCCCAATCTCAATCTTGAAAATATATCGGGCCGCGCCTGCCCTTGTCAAGGGGGTGGCGCCCCATTTACCGGGGAATCTGGGATTTTTCCTGAAAAAATCGAAACCAGGCATCTTACCTGGGCCTCTCTTTGCGGTTTTCGGGTTTCCCTGAACAGCCCAGGATCGCCGGGAGGGCCCCGCGAGGCCGACAAACCGGGCGAGCCGGCTGACCGGGCCGCACCTTGGCGAGCGCCTGGCTCTCCGGTATAATTGCTGTAAATTATAGCATAATTCGCCAAGGGGACCGCGGCGGCCCGGCGTTAATTATGCTTTTCTTTGCCCGGAGAATGTGTTAGAAAAGCCTGAGAGATCAGCCAACGGAACTAACATATGCCTTTTTGCGAGCAATGCCAAATAATTCATGGGGAAGAGCACCGCTTCTGCCAGCGCTGCGGCCAGTTGCTGAAAAGCTCCAGGAGCGTCGCAGGCCGCGGCTGCACCCGTTGCGGCACCCCCACCTTCCCGGGTCAAAAATTTTGCACCGAATGCGGTCTGCCCCTAAGGGTGGCCCGGGTAACCCAGGAGGAAGAGCCTCAAGCGGAGCGTCTGCCGCTCTTTTATCCCCGGAGGACCGAACCAATGCCTCACCGCCGGCCGCGGCGCTCCAGCCGCCTCATCTCCCTGCTCGGCGTTCTCCTGGTGGCGATGGGCGTCTGGTATGTCTGGCGCCAGCTGCCGGCCCGGGCCCCCAGTGACCGGTCCCCGGCCACCGCCACCGCCCCCCAGGAGGATCTGAAACGGGAAGTGGAAAAGATCTCGGAAAAGATCCGGGCCGCCCATCTCAACAAGGACATCAACAAGTGGCTCGGTTGCTATTCCTCCGCCTATCCCAATCTGGGACAGCTAGAGAATCAGCAGTTGGAACTGTGGAAGAATTACGATATCAAGAGTGTTGATTATCGGATTTCCAATGTTCAGCGCCTAAACGATACGCAGGCTACGGCAAATATTGTCTGGAACATTCAGCTATATAACCAAAGCACCCATGACTTCGACCTCCGCCGGCTAAGTTATAAAATCACCTTGGAAAAAAGCGGCAATGACTGGAAGATCCGGGACAGCAAAGAAGACACTGGAGGGTCTGGTTAAGTGAAGCCCGTTGCCGCCAGCAGATGGCTCCTGATCGCGATTCCGGCGCTGGTAGTGGCCTTCGGCCCGGCCGGCTGCGCTCCACCCGGGTATATCCCGCCGCCGCTGCCCCGGGCGCCGATTGCCCCGGCACTGCCGCCCCAGGTGAGCCGGCCGGTCTTCTATGTCAAGGTCAATCACCTCAATCTCCGGGCCTGTCCCGGCATGGACTGCCCCAAGATTTCCCTGCTGGAACGGGACGAAGAAGTGGAAAAAGTGGGGGCTGCCGAGGATTGGTTCCAGATCCGGGTCAAACGGGACGGGCGCCTGGGGTGGGTGGATTCCCGTTACCTCTCCCCCACCCCGGTGGCCGCTCCGGAAGCGGCTCCGCCTTCGCCGCCGGTAGAGCTGCCGCCGCCGCCGCTGCCGGAAAGGATTCAGCCGCCGCCGCCGGAAAAGCCGGCCCCGCCCCCGGTGGAAAAGTTCAAACCCGTTAAACCGGAAGAAGCGGTCCCGCCGGCCAGGCAGAAACCGGAGGAGGCCAAACCGGCGAAACCGGCCAAGGCGAAGCCCGAAGAAACCGGGGGCGGGGCTCCCAAAGTGGAAAAACCGGCCCCCAAGGAAGAAAAACCGGCCCCACCACCGGAGGAAACCCCAGAGCCCGGCCAGAAGATCAGGATTATGTGATAGCTGTCAGCTTTCAGCTAACAGCTTTCAGCTTTCAGCTTTCAGCTAAAAACTTAATACAAAAACTCGCGGGGTGGTTCTTTGAACCGCCCCGGTTAATTTTTTGAAACTTAGAAAGGGACTTTATCATCACTAAACGAATCTCCATGAGCTGAGATAAGAAATATCTGCCCAAAAAATAAGGGCGTGACTATTCACGCCCTGGCTCGATTCTGAATATGATTTAAGCTGACCGCTGATAGCTGTCAGCTACCTGCTACTCCCCCCACTGCAGCAAGGCGCCACCCCAGGTGGCCCCGGCGCCGAAGCTGATGAGCATCACCTTGTCGCCGTCTTTGATCTTGCCTGCCATCAGGGCCTCGTCCAAGGCAATGGGCACCGAGGCCGCCGAGGTATTGCCGTACTTGTGAATATTGACGAACACCTTGTCCATGGACACCCGGGCAAATTTGGCCCCGGCCTTCAGGATGCGGAAGTTGCCCTGGTGGATGATGAGATAGTCCAGCTCCTCCCGCTCCAGTCCGGCCATCTCCAGGAGGCGCGGAATGGAAATCTTCACCGCGTTCACCGCGAACTTGAAAATCTCCGGGCCGTCCATGTGCAGATAGTGTTTGCCGGTGTGGCTCGGCAGCGGCTGGAAGGGGCTCACCTCTTGGTTCAATTCGGTGTCGCAATACAGCTTCCGGTTGAGGCTGGAGGCGATGAAGGAGGTGATGATGTGGTTCCGCCGGCTGGGACCCAACACCACCGCCCCGGCCCCGTCCCCGAAGAGCAGGCAGGTGCCCCGGTCAGTCCAGTCGGTGAAACGGGAGCAGACATCCGAGCCGATGACCAGGGCGTATTTGCCCTCCGGAGCCACCAGCCGCTCCGCCACATAGGCGGCATAATTAAAACCGCTGCAACCCGCCTGCAGGTCGAAGGCCGCGGCCCGGCCGCCCAGTCCCAATTCCTCCTGGATGCGGATGGCCCCGGCCGGAAAGAACTGGGCCGGGGTGTTGGTCCCCAAGACGATGTAGCTCAGCTGTTCCGGCTCGATCCCGGAATTTTCCAGAGCCCGGCGGGCGGCGATCACCCCCATGGTGACCGCATCTTCCTCCGGGGCCGCGATGCGGCGCTCACTCACCCCGGTACGTTCCACGATCCAGGCATCCGTGGTGTCCACCAGCTTCTCCAGGTCCTGGTTGGTGAGCACCGCTTCCGGTAGATAGCTGCCGGTGCCCAGGATGCCGATCTTTTTTTTGCTCAAGGATTCTCCTGTCTTCCATAAGGTATTGACAGAATTTATACGGCAATAGGACCCAAAAGGCAAATGAATTGACCGGACGGGCCTGGGAAGGGAAGAAGCAAAGATTTTTTGACCAGGGGCGAACCCGGCCTGGACCGCCGGGGGCGCCGCTCCCCTTGCTTCTGCGATTAATAAACCGCTCAGACCGGGTTAAGGGGCTGCCATCCTGGCGGCAAAGGGGCCTTTCGGCCGGATGCTCTTTCTGAGATAATTAATAGAGGACCTAGGCCTGCGGCTGAAAACCGACAAATGGAGAAAACCTTAGAAAAAGTGAGCTTTCATCAGTTATCATCAACTAACCCCCTTTGGAACCCGGCTCTGGCGCGATAAAAGGAGTTCTGACTTTATTCTGAGACTGCCCCATTTGTTCTGATTTACCTTGACGAAATCTCAAGATCTAGTATCTTGTTGCCATAAAAATACAATATATTGCTCATTAAGCCCCAAAAAGGGAACTCGTTAATTTCAGGAGGGAATGATGCTGCAGGGTGAAGCCAGGGAAATCGCCGGGGAACTGCCTTTATCCGCCAACGCCGTCGTGGTCCTGAAGAAGCGCTACCTGAAAAAGGACGAAAAGGGCGAGCCCCTGGAGGGGGCCCAGGAGATGTTCCGCCGGGTGGCGGATACCATCGCCCAGATCGACCGCAACTACGATCCGGAAGCCGACGTGGAGGCCAGCGCCCGGAAGTTTTACCAGATGATGTCCTCCCTGGCCTTCATGCCCAACTCCCCCACCCTGATGAACGCCGGCCGGGAGTTGGGCCAGCTCTCCGCCTGCTTTGTCCTGCCGGTGGCTGACGACATCGACTCCATCTTCGACGCGGTGAAACAGACCGCCCTGATCCACAAATCCGGGGGCGGCACCGGCTTCTCCTTCTCCCGCATCCGTCCGGCCAACGACCCGGTGATGTCCACCAAAGGGGTGGCTTCGGGACCCATTTCCTTCATGAACATCTTCGACGTGGCCACTGAAACCATCAAGCAGGGCGGCACCCGCCGGGGCGCCAATATGGGCATCCTGCGGGTGGACCACCCCGATATCGAAAAGTTCATCACCTGTAAGAACGACACCAGGCGCCTCACCAACTTCAACATCTCCGTGGGCCTCACCGACGCCTTCATGGAGGCGGTCAGCGAGGACCGGCTCTTTCCCCTCATCAACCCCCGCACCGGCCTGGAGGTGAGGCAGGTGAAGGCCGCGGCCCTCTTCGAGCTTATCGTGCAAAGCGCCTGGGCCACCGGCGAGCCCGGCATCATCTTCCTGGACGCGGTCAACCGGGATAACTCCGTCCCCCACCTGGGGGAGGTGGAAGCCACCAACCCCTGCGGCGAGCAGCCCCTGCTGCCTTACGAGTCCTGCAACCTGGGATCCCTGAACCTGGCCGCGGTGGCCAGGGACGGCCAGATCGACTATCCCGCCCTGGCGGACCTGGTTCATGACGCGGTCCACTTCCTGGACAACGTCATCGACGCCAACCACTTCCCGCTCCCGCAGATCAAAGAACACACCCTGCGGACCCGGAAGATCGGCCTGGGGGTCATGGGCTTTGCCGACCTCCTCCTGAAGATGCGTATCCGCTACAACTCCGAGGAGGCGGTGGCGGTGGCCGAACAGGCCATGGCCTTCATCCAGGAGGAGTCGCGGCTGGCCTCCGCCAGGTTGGCCGACCAGCGGGGCAACTTCGCCGCCTACCCCGGCAGCCGCTTCGAGGGCAACGGCCTGGGCCGCATGCGCAACGCCACCACCACCACCATCGCCCCCACCGGCACCATCAGCATTATCTCCGGCTGCTCCAGCGGCATCGAGCCCCTGTTCGCGGTCTCCTTCGTCCGCCGGGTCCTGGAGGGCACCGAATTGGTGGAGGTCCACCCCCTTTTCGAAGCAGCCGCCAAAGAACAGGGCTTCTACACCCCGGAGCTCATGAAGCGTATCGCCCAGACCGGCTCCATCCGGGATATTAAGGAGATCCCCCAAGACCTGCGGCGCCTCTTCGTCACCGCCCACGAGGTCTCCCCCCTCTGGCACATCAAGATTCAGGCGGCCTTCCAGAAGTTCACCGACAATGCGGTCTCCAAGACGGTTAACTTCCCTCACCAGGCCACCCCCGACGACGTGCGCCAGGTCTATCTGTCGGCCTACGAGCTGGGCTTAAAGGGGGTCACCATCTACCGGGACGGCAGCCGGGATGACCAGGTCCTCAGCTTCGGCGGCAGCCCCCAGGCCGAGCTGCAATACATCACCCCCCGACCCCGGCCGGAGCGGACCACCGGGGCGACCGAGCTGATCAACACCGGCTGCGGCAAACTCTACGTTACGGTGAACCGCGACCACCTGGGCTTCTGCGAGGTCTTCGCCCAGATGGGCAAGACCGGCGGCTGCGCCAGCTCCCAGATCGAATCCACCGGCCGCCTCATCTCCCTGGCCCTGCGCTCCGGGGTCAAGATCGACTCCATCATCAAACAGATCACCGGCATCCGCTGCCCCAGCCCCAACTGGCAGAACGGCTGCCAGGTGCTCTCCTGCCCCGACGCCATCGCCAAGGTCCTGGCCAGCGTGGCCCAGGTGGACCAACCCGAATCCACCCTGGCCACCATGGGCTCCTGCCCCGACTGCGGCGGCGCCATCGAACCCGAAGGCGGCTGCCTGGTCTGCCGCAGTTGCGGGTTTAGCAGATGTAGTTAATGATTTTGGGGAAGGGGGCCAGGGGCAACGGCCCCTGCCCCCTTCCCCAAACCCCATCCCCCAACCCGCATAAATTTGTGTCAAGCCCAAGAAAAGAATCGCTCGAATGGTAAATTGACATGGAGCAATACCAGATAGTCGCTAAACTGAGAGCTCTTCATAGCATCCTGTCAGAACGTTTGAAGGACTCTCGCGCACGATATAATCTCGTTCCCAAGCTCCAGCTTGGGAACGCCAATTTCCGGCGAAGCTCCGCTTCGCCCCCTTTACGCCTCCTTGACCCATGAGAACCCGCTATACCATTAGAGACCCAGGAGGGACACACTTCATCACCTGCACGGTAGTTAAATGGCTCCCCATCTTCACCCGGAAGCCCTTTCTCGATATTCTCCTCGACTCCCTCCAGTTTTGCCGTCAGCATAAGGGCCTGAAGCTTTATGCCTATGTCATCCTGGACAATCATTTGCACCTGGTAGCCGCCGGTGACAGATTAACGGATATAATCCGGGATTTTAAAAGCTACACCGCCAAGAGTCTTATCGCCCGGTTGGAGGAGCATCAAAAAACCTGGGTTCTGAACCAATTGCAGTATTATAAGCAGCCCACCAAGACCAGGAGCGATTATCAGGTCTGGCAGGAAGGGTTTCATCCCCAGCAGATTGTCTCTCAGGAGATGCTGCATCAGAAGATCGATTACCTGCATCACAATCCGGTGCGTATCGGGGTGGTGCAGCGGCCGGAAGATTGGATATATTCCAGCGCCAGGGATTATGCCGGGGGGAAGGGCCTGATTGAGCTGGACGCATTAGTCTAGGGTGGCAAACCGGAGGTTTGCCGGATAATGGCGTTCCCAAGCTGGAGCTTGGGAACGAGGGGAACGCAGGAGCTTGGGAACGAAAACCAACCAGTGCTTCAGCTGCCCTGGACCATCCTTTTCATCTTTGCAAATCCCGCTTTTTGCCGTATATTAGCCTCCAACAACTGCCATGGAAGAAGCGGGAACCCCAAAGACGCCGGCTGCGCCACCCCCGCCCCAGGCCCCCGGGGCGCCGGAGCCCGCCGCCCCGGAGGCCGCGGCCGCGGCCTGCCCTTCCTGTCCGCCCCCGGAGGAAAAAAGCGCCATTCCCACCCATTTCGCCCGGCTGTTTTTGGGGGCCATCACCCTCCTGGTCCTCTATTTTTCATATCTCATCATCAAACCCTATCTGATTGATATCTTCATGGCCCTGGTGCTCTTTTTTACCGCCAGACCCCTTTACCTGGGCCTCTGCCGGCTGCTGAGGGGATGGCGGGCCCTGGCCTCCGCCCTCACCTGCCTCATCCTGTTGTTGCTCATCCTGATCCCCCTCTTCAGTCTGATGAGCATCATTGCCAGCCAGGCCGTGGAATTTTCCAGCCAGGTGACCAGGGACATGCAAGGCGGCCAGCTCTGGGTCTGGATCGCCGCCAAAATCGACGCCTTGAAGGCTTATCTGGCCCATTTGAATTTGCCCCTGCCCCCGGGAGAGATCCAACTGGAGCAGATCGTCCGGACGGTGGTGAACAGTGCCAGCTCCTTCATTTACAACAATGCCATCGGCCTGATCAAGGGCTTCACTTACTTCTTCCTGGACCTGCTGCTGGTGCTGTTCATTGCCTTCTTCATGTTCCTGCAGGGGGACGCCTTTATCGCCGAACTCATAAAACTCTCCCCCCTGGAGGATTCCCATAACCAAATGATCCTCCGGGAGACCGAGGCCACCATCAAGGCCACCCTCTGGGGCACGGTGATCGTCGCCTTTGTCCAGGGGGTCCTGGGGGGGTTGGGCTTCCTGGTTTTCGGGCTGCCCCAGCCGGCCTTCTGGGGCACGGTGATGATCCCGGCGGCGGTGATCCCCATCGTGGGCAGCGCCCTCATCTGGGGGCCCGCGGCCATCTATCTCCTGTGCACCGGCCATATCGCCGCGGGGGTGGGCCTGATCATCTGGGGCGGGGTTTTGGTGAGCATCATCGACAATGTTTTGAAGCCCACTCTGGTTAAAGGAGGCGGTTCCACCCCCAGCATCTTCATTCTCTTCTCCATCCTGGGGGGCATCACCTACTTCGGGATGATCGGCTTCATCCTGGGACCCCTGATCCTCTCCTTCCTGCTGTCGCTGCTGCGCATTTACCAGAAGACCATCCTGGCGCCGCCCGCCGCGGCCGTCCCAGCCCAGCCGCCAAAGCCAAAAGGACCCGGCGCCCCTTAAGGGCCCGAGTCCTGACAGTCCATGGCGCGATTTTGGGAGGGGCCAGGACCGGATACCGGGTCCACCCCGACCAGCGTTAAAAACTCGGGGCGGGTTGGCTCACCCGCCCCATGAAAAATTAGGAGAAATTATGAGAAACCGAAAACTGCCTTACAGCGCCAACTCTCGCTTGATTTCGCTGAGGTCCTGCCCGCCGTGAAAAAAGACCGGGGCCCGGCTTTCCAATTGCTCGATTTCCTGCTGCACCAGTTCTTTTTCCAGGTGGCGGTCTTCGTGGATAAACTGGCAATATTCCTCGAATAATTCATTTTTCAGATTCGCCCCGAACAGGTCCGCCCGTTGGAATTTCTCCTCCAGGCTGAGGATGCTGTCCAGGAGATAGAAATAGACGGAACGGGCTTCCGCCAGGCGGCCGCTCTGGGCCAGCCGATCGGCCCGGGCCTGGGCCCGCCGCAGCTTGCCTTCGGCATCGGCCACGGACTGTGCTTCCGGCGAAGTCTCCTCCACCACCCGGTCGATGGATTCCAGGATATCATCGAGTCCCTGATCCTCCTCCTTCAGGACGCCTCGCACCTCCGGCACCCGGTCCGCCAGATCCAGGATGATTTCCAGCAACTCTTTCTTGGAATATTTCTTCAGGCGGTCCTTGAGCTCCTGCTGGCCCAAAAACTTCCCTGGTTCCTCCACCCAGGCCCGCAGCAGGGCCAGGACATGGGGGCAGATCTCTTCCCCCTCCGCCTGGGGGCAGTCGCACTGGTAGGTAAGCTGGTCATCCTGAATCTTCACCTCCACCGTGTAGGGCTGTGGGTCAAGCACCACGCCCCGGAGGCGATCGGGCAATCGGTAACCATGCCGAACCTGATGATTTTGGACCATGATTCTGGCCTGGGCTTGACCTTCCGGGCTGCCGATCTGGTCCAGAGTCTGGGCCTCTAATTCTTCAAAACGCATATTTAGTCCGTCGTGCCAATCAGTTTATTTTCTTTAAATTTAACATTTTATCCAGGCTTGGCAATCAATTATTGCGCCTCCGGGGAGATTTTTCAGGAAAAATTTTAGGAAAGAAAGTAATGCGCAGCCTGGTGGAAAAGTCCATTCAGGCGGACTTCCAGTTCCTGCCGCAGGGGCTCCAGGGCGGCTCCCCTGGCCTCCGGGGGCACCGTCAGGGGCTCGCCCACCAGTAGAGCCAGGCGGCTGAAAGGCAAGGGGAGGACGAAGCGGTCCCAGGTCCGGAAGGTTTTCTGGCGGCTGGCGGCCACCGCCAGGGGCACGATGGGGGCATTGGTGATCCGGGCCAAATAGAGAGGGCCGTTTTGGGCCACCCGGGCCGGGCCCCGGGAACCGTCGGCAATCAGGCCGCAGCTATAACCGCGGCGGTAATAGTCAGCCATTTGCTGCAGGGCCTGCACCCCGCCCTTGCGCCGGGACCCGGAGCAGATGGCGAATCCTAACCCCCGGGCCACCTCGGCGATGAATTCGCCGTCCCGGCTGGGGCTGGCCATCAACACCAGGGGCGACAGTTGCCCTTCATGGTGACGGACATAAAAGAGGGGAAATAGCAGGTGGCAGTGCCAGGTGGTGTAGAGCGCCTGCTCCCCTGAAAGTAACCGCGCCTTGAGCCCGGGCTCGATCACCAGCTCCACCGGACAGGTCCGCAGATAGGCCTGCACCAGGCTCCGGGCCAGGGCCGGGACCCGGCGCCGCGTTAGCGGGTGATCCAAACGGAGTTTCATGAGTTGCGAGTCTTCGGTCTTGAGCTTGGAGTTTCGAGTGTTCGGTTTGGTTATTTGCCCTCTTGCAGGAAGCTGACCGCTGGCCGCTACCTATCCTTGGTCTCCAACCGCTCCAGGATTTTCGGGGTATAAAGCTCGTGCTCCATGATCTGGGCCGACACCGGACGCATCATGCCCAGCTTCATCATCAAAAAATTGAGGCGGCGCATCTGCTTCAGCTTCTCGGCTTCGTCCTCCAGGCCGGCCACCAGGTCCTGCAGGGTCAGGATTTCCTTGCGCACTTCCAGCTCCGGGGGCAGGCAGTCGGCGTTCTTCAAGATCTTGTAAGCCATCCTAAGCTCCGGCGGGATGTGGGATTCATCCTCCAGGTGCAAGGGTTGGCCCTTGCCTATCAGGTCATCGAAGAGGCCGGCCTCGATGGCCTCCTGGATGCGGTTCTCGGCGATCCTCTCAAAAAAATCCATTCCTGGTTCCTGAGGTTTAATGCCAGTGAGCCAGCAACTGGGCAACCGCTGTCTGGGTGGGTGGGGCGGGCCGCAGTAATTCGCCCAACTCCGGGCGGCCCGCGACGGCCGCCCTGCCTGTAGCCGCAGGCTGGAGGTCTTGGTCTTTTTTGTCAGGGTACGGGGCGTCGACCCTTAGCCCCCTCCCCCAACCAAAGCATCCTCCCGCCTCACCGCCGTCTCCGGGCCCGGTCCATTTCCCGCTGCTGCTCCCGGCGTTTGATGGTCTCCCGTTTATCGTACTTCTTCTTGCCCTTGGCCAGGGCCAGTTCCACCTTGGCGTGTTGGTCCCGAAAATAGAGGCGCACCGGAATCAGCGTATAACCCCGCTCCTGCAATTTGCCCAGCAGGCGCCGCATCTCCCAGCGATGCAGCAGGAGTTTCCGGGACCGCTCCGGGTTGTGGCTCTCCGGCCCGGCGTGGGAATAGGGGCTGATGTGGGCGTTGTGGAGAAAGATCTCGCCGCCCCGGAAGTTGGCGAAGGCGTCGTCGATACTGGCCTTGCCCTGGCGCAGGGACTTGACTTCCGTGCCCTTCAGCACCAGGCCGGCCTCATAAAGGGCGTCGATGGCGTATTCGAAATAGGCCTTGCGGTTGCGGCAGATGATCTTGATGGCGTCTTGGCTCATTTTGCCAGTTTAGTGGCTAGGGGGCGGCCAAACCTGAAGATGTCCGGGAAGAGACGGTCCATCTCCCGGGTGACGTAGGCGTTGACCTCTTCCACGGTGTGCAACCGCATGGCCCGCCCGACTATTTCCCTGGCCTTTTTCTGGGAGGTCATGCGGATGACCCGCTTCACCACCGGGATGGCCATGGGGTTCATGGAGAATTCGTCCACCCCCAGGCCCAGGAGCACCGGGATGTAGAGGGGGTCGCCGGCCATCTCTCCGCACATGGCCACAGGAATACCGGCCAGGTGGCCGATCCTCACCACGTCCCGCACCATGCGCAGCACCGCGGGGTGCAGGGGCTGGTACATGTCCGCCACCTGCTGGTTGACCCGGTCGATGGCCAGGGCATACTGGATCAGGTCGTTGGTGCCAATGCTGAAAAAATCGGCATAGCGGGTGAGCAGATCCGCCAGGGTCACCGCGGCGGGCACCTCGATCATGGCCCCCACCGGCAGTGCCGCGTCGAAGGGGACCTTTTCCCTTTTCAGCTCCTTTTTTACCAACTCCAGGAGCTGCCGGGCCTCCTGCATCTCCCGGGGGCTGGAGATCAGGGGAAACATGACCCGCACCTGGCCGAAGGCGGAGGCCCTGAGGATGGCCTTGAGCTGGGTCCGGAAGATCTTTTGCTCCTTTAAACAGAAGCGGATGGCCCGGAGCCCCAAGGCCGGGTTCATCTCCGGGGCGTACTCCAGGTGCGACAGAAACTTGTCCCCGCCGATGTCCAGGGTGCGGATGGTTACCACCCGGGGGGCCATGGCCTCCACCACCTGCCGATAATCCTGAAAGAGTTCCTCTTCCGTGGGCAGGTGGCGCTGGCGCAGATAGAGAAACTCGGTGCGGTACAGTCCCACCCCGTCGGCCCCATACTTGGAGGCCATGGCCACCTCTTCCGGCATCTCGATGTTGGCCAGCACCCGGGTGGGCAGCCCGTCGCTGGTAGTGGCGGGCAGGCCGCTGCCCAGGAACACCTCCGACTTGAAGACCTCGAAATCCGCCCGCCGGGCCTGGTAAGTCCGGCGCGTTTCGTCATCCGGGTTCAGGATCACCAGACCGGTGATGCCGTCCAGGATCAGCAGGTCCCCGGAATCGATCTCCAGGGTGGCGTTATCCAGCCCCACCACCGCGGGGATATCCAGGGAATGGGCGATGATGGCGGTGTGGGAGGTCTTGCCGCCCCGCTCGGTGATGAACCCCAGTACCTGGGCCTTGGTCATCTGGGTGGTTTCCGCCGGGGATAGGTCCCGGGCCACCAAGATGGCCGGCTCTTTGAAGGAGAAGGGTTTGCCGGAGTCTTTGCCGGTGAGCCGCCCCATGAGACGGTGGTAGACCATCTCTACGTCGGCGAGGCGCCCCCGGATGTGTTTGTCGCCGATGCGCTGGAATAGCTCATTGATCTTCAGGTAGGCCTGGTGCAAGGCCCGTTCGGCGTTGAGGTTCTCTTCCTGGATGAGCCTCATGGTTTCGGAGTTGAGCATCCGGTCCCGGAGAATCAACAGGTGCAGCTCCAGGATGTGGGCGTGCTCCTTCAGGTCCCCGGAAATTTCCTTCTTGAGGAGGGTCAGCTCCGCTTCGATCTGGTCCACCGCCTGCCGGAAACGCTCCTGTTCCTCGGCCACATCCTGTGCGGTGTACAGGAGGCGGGAGCTGACCTGGGCGGCCTCCGTCAGGACCTGGACCCGCCCCATGACGATGCCAGGGGAGGCTGGGATACCCTGGAGGAAACGGTTTTCCCGGCTCATGTGTCTCCAAATTTGCGGGCGAACAGCGAGGCTATCATCATGGCCGCCTCCCGGGCCTGGGGTCCGCTGGCCCGCAACACTATGCGGCTTCCCTGGGGGCAATCCAGGGACAGGATGGCCAGCAGATCACGGGCGTCGGCCACCATCCCGTCTTTCTCCAGGGTGATGCTGGTGGTGGCCTCATAGCTCTGGGCCAGGGCGGTAATCTTGGCCACCGGCCGGGCATGGAGGCCCAGGCGGTTTTCCACCCAGAGTTCCCGCTCCACCGCCGGGGCGGGCGCCGGCTGCTCCGGCCGCGGCGTCTTCTCAGGGAGATCCGGCTGGGGCTTGGAACTCATGGAATTTCTTGATGATCCCCGCGTAAAGATGGAGCCGGCACCACGCCTGCTCACTCACAGGGGCGGGCTCGAGCCGCCCGGTAAGTGAGCGCACTGCCCACCCCAAAAGGGGAACAGCCGCCACTGTTTGTTTTTAGAGGCGCGGTTCGCGCCCTACACTGTGATGGGCGGCGCCCACCCAAGATTTTCTACGTTGGTCTGCCTTTGCCATGCCTGGCCTGGGCTGATAGCTGCAAGCCGGACCCCTGCTATCTCTGTTCATTCACTTCAGCCGCCCCTGCTCCTTTAAAGCCAGGTAGGCCTGGTAGACCGGGCGACGAGGCAGGCCCCGGGCTGCCGCCACCGTCTCCGTCAGCCGCCGCCCGCTGAGGCCCTGTTCCCGGGCGGTCTTCAGAAGGCAGCCCTCCAGGTCCGGCGCCGCGGCCGCGAGTTCCCCGGGGCGGGACAGCACCAGGGCACATTCACCTTTGATTGCCGCGTCCTTGAGCTGCGCCGCCACCTGGGGCGCCGGCCCCCGCCAGCTCTGCTCAAATTTTTTGGTAAGTTCTCTAACCACCAGGACCCGGCGATCAGGCATCGCGGCGGCCAGTTCCTCCAGGGTGCGGCTTAGGCGCCGGGGGGACTCGTAAAGGATGAGGACCCGCGGCTCCCGGGCCAGCTCCGAAAAGAGCTTGAGACGCCGGCCTTCCCCCCGGGGCAGGAACCCCATAAAGAGTATATCCCCTTTGAAGCCGGAAAGCGAGAGGGCCGCCACTCCGGCGGCGGGGCCGGGCACGGCCTCCACCCTTACCCCCGCCTCCCAGGCCAGGGCCACCAGGTCGGCGCCGGGGTCCGAAAACCCGGGGGTGCCGGCGTCGCTCACCAGGGCGATCTGCTGGCCGTCCTTAAGGCGGCTGATCAGCTCCGGCCCCCGGCTCTCCCGGTTATGGGCGTGGTAGCTGATCAGGGGGGTGGCGATGCCGTAGTGGCTCAGGAGCTTCCTGGTGCGCCGGGTGTCCTCGGCGGCGATCAGGTCCACCTCCTTGAGGAGCCGCAGGGCCCGCAGGGTGATATCCTCCAGGTTGCCGATGGGCGTGGCGACGATGTATAAGGTTCCAGAGACCATTTTTAATTAATGGTGGGGCGGGCCTCCGTGCCCGCCTTGAAGGCGGCCAGGAACGGCCGCCCCACCGCAATATTCATCAAAAGGCATCCTGAATGACTTCCACCCGGGGACCCTCTGCACTGATGGTGATCCCCACCACGTCGAAGCGCACCAGTTCCTCCGCTCCCAGACGTTTCTGTTTCAGATAATAATCAGCCAGGCGCCGCAATTTGTTCTGTTTGCCCAGGGAGACGGCCTCCTGGGGGGCGCCGAAGCGCTCCCCCCGGCGGGTCTTGACTTCGATGAACACCAACGCCTTCCCCTGCCGGGCGATGAGGTCGATCTCACCCAGCGGCGTGAGATAATTGCGCTCCAGGATCTTATAACCCTGCCTTTTCAAGGCGGAGGCGGCCAGGTCCTCACCGGCGTCGCCCAGTTGGCGTCGGGTAGTTAGGGCGGACACGTGGGTCCACCCCTACGGTTTGGGAAAGAAGGTCTGGATTTAAAAGAAGCCAACCAGCCATCAAAAACGTCCTCCCCCATTGCCTGTGGGTTCTCCTTATCCAATTCCCAGCGCCGGGGGTTGTTACCAATATATTCGCGAATGCGATTCAATGACTCTTCATTTCGAATGGCGTGATCGTAAAAACTGCGTTGCCATAAACTTCCTTGAAAAGCTGGCCAACCTAATTCCTTTACGCCGTGCACATATTCATTGGTGGTCATGGTCTTGAACCATTGCATTATCTTCTGTAGGGGCGGACCCATGTGTCCGCCCCCCGGCGCCTCAATGAAGATGATCCCGTGGAAATGATTAGGCATAACCATAAAATACGGGTCTATTTTAATTAAGGGATATTTGCTCTCTAACTTCGACCACCGTTTTGCTACCATTTTTCCGGCAGCATTTGAGCGCAGAATCCCTTCGGCGATATCGCCTAATAAACATTTCGATCCCCGAACGCAGACCGTGACAAAATACGCCCCTGGTTGGGAATAGTCGTAGTCAGGCAGGCGAGCTGATTTGCGTCTCCACGGCAAAAGCGCCATCGAACCAGCCTTTTACTGGGGGGGCGGACACATGGGTCCGCCCCTACAATAAGCCCCTACGGTAAGTTTAACTATAATTATTTCATTTCCAGGGGATAGAAATAAATTACTTCGATCCTTCCACCCACTCCTTCACCCCCCGGAAGGTGCGGCGGTGCAGGTCGCAGGGGCCCCAGCAGCGCAGGGCCTCCAGGTGTTCGGGGGTGGCGTAGCCCTTGTGCCGGGCAAAATGGTATTGGGGATAGCGCCGGTGCCACTGCTCCATGAGCCGGTCCCGGTACACCTTGGCCAGGATGGCGGCCGCGGAGATCGAAGGGCAAAGGGCATCCCCCTTGATCACCGGCTGCTGAGGAAAGGTCAGAGGCAAGGGCTGGTGGCCGTCCACCAGGGTCATCTGCGGGATGAGGGTCAGGGCCTGCACCGCCAGGGCCATGACCTTGAGGGAGGCCTTCAGGATCCCCAGAATTTCGATCTGGCGGGCCCCCAATTCCCGAATGGCAAAGGCCAGGGCGGCGGCCCGAATCTCTTGATCCAGGGCGGCCCTGACCTCGCGGGTGAGGCACTTGGAATCCCGGAGTCCGGGAATCCTGGCCTCGGCAGAGGCAGGCAAGATCACCGCCGCGGCCACCACCGGTCCGGCCAGCGGGCCACGGCCGACTTCGTCCACCCCGGCGATCAGGCTTAAACCCTGAAGGCGCCAAAAAGCTTCCGGGTCAGCAAACATCTCGGCGCTGCGGGAGCCGGCTCATGTGATGGGGGTCCGCTTTTCTTTGATGCGGGCCGCCTTACCCACCCGCTGCCGCAGGTAGTAGAGGCGGCTGCGGTTGACGTCGCCCCGGGTAAGAACCACCACTTTGTCGATATTGGGGGAATGAGTGGGGAAGATGCGCTCCACCCCCACTCCGTAAGAGACCTTGCGCACCGTAAAGCTTGCCCCGGTGAGGCCGCCCCGTTTCCGGATGACCACCCCTTTGAAGATCTGAATCCGTTCCTTGTCACCTTCCACGATGCGCACGTGCACTTCCACGGTATCCCCGGGGCGAAAGGTGGGCAAATCCGCCCGCATCTGCTCCCGGGCCAATTGATTGACCCGCTCCATGATTATCACCTGTCTTCTTCCGGCGTCTCGGCCAGGGTTTCGATAAACTTTCGATCTTCCGGCGCCAATGGCGCCTTGGCCAGGAGGTCCGGCCGGCAGGCCCGGGTGCGGAGCAGGGCCTGCTGTCGCCGCCACTCCCGGATGCGCCGGTGGTCGCCCTCCAGCAACACCTGGGGCACCCGGTGGCCTTCGAAATCCCGGGGCCGGGTGTAATGGGGATACTCCAGCAACCCAGTTTGAAATGAGTCATCTGCGGCGGCCCCTTCGCCTCCCAACACCCCGGGAAGCAGCCGGGTCACCGCGTCCAGCACGGCCAGGGCCGGGATCTCTCCCCCCGTCAAGATATAATCGCCGATGGAGAGCATTCCGTCAATATAGTATTTGAGGCGCTCGTCCACCCCCTCATAATGACCGCAGATCAGCAGGAGATGGGGCAAGGCCGCCAACTCCCGGGCCCTATCCTGGGTAAAGAGGGGGCCCTGGGGGCTCAGCAAGAAGATGCGCACTTGCGGGTCTTCCCCGCGGACCGCCCGGATGGCCGCCACCAGGGGCTCGATCTGCATCACCATGCCGGGGCCGCCGCCGTAGGGACGGTCGTCCGTCACCTGGTGACGGTCCGTGGTGTAATCCCGCAGGTTCAGGACCCTAAACTCCGCGGCTCCCCGGATCTGGGCCTGCTGCAGCATGCTCTGACCCAACGGTGATCTGAAAAATTCCGGGAACAGGGTCAGCAGGTCAATGCGCATAGTTTTCCAGCAATCCCGGGGTCGGCGCCACCTTCAGGAACCCTTCCTCCAGGTTGATTTCCACCACCACCTCCGCCACCGCGGGGAGGAGGAGCTCCCGCTGGCCCTGGACCACCACGTAGACGTCGTGGCCCGGGGTGGGCAGGATCTCCTGCAGCCGGCCCAGCAGGGCCCCATCCCCGGCGTCATAGACGGGCAGCCCCAGCAGTTGGAACCAATAGTATTCCCCTGGCGGCAAGGGGGGAAAACGCCGGCGGTCTCCCAGGATCTGCCTGCCGGTCAACTGCTTCGCCCGGCTCCGGGTGTCGACGCCGGCCAGCCGGAGCAACACCTGGTTTTTGAGGCGGTCCGCCTGGAGGATGGCATAGGTTTGCCCGCCGATCACCACTTCGCCCAGGGCCGCAAAGACCTCCGGGTCGGTGGTGGCGGCAGCGGCATCGGGACGGACCTTGACGGCCCCGCGGATGCCATGGGCTCCGGAAATTCGTCCCAAGCCGATGAGATGAGGGGGAAAATCCTGCTCTTTACTCAAGGATTTCCAACACCGCCCGCTTACGAATTTTGGTGGAGGCGGCGCTAAGAATGGTGCGCATAGCCCGGGCGGTGCGCCCTTGTTTGCCTATCACCTTCCCCAGATCTTCCTTGGCCACCTTGAGTTCGATAACCGAGGTCTGCTCCCCTTCGATTTCCTTGACCTGCACCTCTTCAGGATTATCCACGAGGGCCTGAGCGATGAACTTGACCAGCTCTTTCATAGTAGCCACCTTTGTCAAGGGATGGGGCGATCAACCAACCTCCCTGGGTCCTGGGCGAGCGCTCAGGCCTCCGGCGCCGCCGCGGCTTGAGGCCGCTTCTTCAGAAGACTGGCCACGGTGGCGGTTGGCGTGGCGCCCTTGCTGACCCATTGGGCCAGCAGGTCTTCCTTCACCGTGACCGCAACGGGGTCCTGGCGCGGATCATAAGTGCCAATGATTTCCAGGAAGCTACCATCCCGGGGGGACTCGCTATTAGCCACCACGATGCGGTAGCAGGGGCGCTTTTTCGCGCCGAAACGGGCCAAACGGATACGTAACGCCATTAGAGCTGCTCTCTCCTCCTTCGGATGTGATCGGGCTTGGGTGGGACAGGCGCCCGCGCTAATGCTCTCAGCGCCGGGAGCGGGCGGTTCCACCTATCTCCTTTAAAAAAACTTGGGCATCAGGCCTTTCATCTTCTTGCCGCCCTGGGCCACCTGCTTGATCATCTTTTGGGTCATGGCGAAATTCTTCAGCAAGCGGTTGACGTCCTGCACCGAGGTGCCGCTGCCCAGGGCGATGCGCCGCCGGCGGCTGCCGTTGATGATCTGGTGGTCGGCCCGCTCGCCCGGGGTCATGGAGCCGATGATGGCCTCCACCCTTTTCAGGTCGCCATCGTCGGGCTTCAGGTCCTTCAGGGCCTTGACCTTGCTGCCCAGGCCGGGAATCAGGCCCAGCAGCTGCTCCATGGAGCCCATCTTCTTGATCTGCCGCAACTGTTCCCGAAAATCGTCCAGGGTGAAGGCCTCCCGGCGCAGCTTCTGCTCCAGGGCCTTCACCTGCTGGGCGTCAAAGGATTCCTGGGCCTTCTCGATGAGCGTCAGGACGTCCCCCATCCCCAGGATGCGGGAGGCCAGCCGGTCCGGGTGGAAGACCTCCAGGGCGTCCAACTTCTCCCCCACCCCCAGAAACTTGATGGGTTTGCCCACCACTTCCCGCATGGAGAGGGCGGCGCCGCCCCGGGCGTCCCCCTCCACCTTGGTGAGAATCACCCCGGTGAGCTTCAAGAGATCGTGGAAACGTTGGCCCACCTGTACCGCGTCCTGTCCGGTCATGGCGTCCGCCACCAGGAGAATCTCCCTGGGCGCCACCTTCTCCTTGATGGCCTTGAGCTCCTCCATCAAAGGGGCGTCGATGTGCAACCGCCCGGCGGTGTCCAGGATCACCGTGTCGTAGCCCGCGGCATAGGCCGCCTCCATGGCTGCCGCGGCGATGGCCACCGGGTTCTGGTCGGGCTCGGTGGGATGCGCCGCCACCCCGCAGTCCGCCGCCAGACGCTTAAGCTGCTCGATGGCCGCCGGGCGTTGCACGTCGGCGGGCACCAGATAGACCTGGCGGCCCTGGCTCTTGAGGCGCCGGGCCAGCTTGGCCGCGGTGGTGGTCTTGCCCGATCCTTGCAAACCCACCAGCATCAGGGCGATGGGAGGCCGGCCGCTCAGGTCCAGCCGCGGGGACTCCCCCCCCAACAGGCCGGTGAGTTCCTCATGGACGATCTTCACCACCTGCTGGGCCGGGGTGAGGGAACGCATCACCTCTTCGCCCACGGCCCGCTCCCTGACCCGCTCGATGAAGGACTTGGCGACTTTGTAGTTGACGTCGGCCTCCAACAGGGCCAGCCGCACCTCCCGCAGGGCCTCCTGCACCTGGGCCTCGGTGAGCTTGCCGTGGCCCTTCAGCTTCTTGAAGACCTGGGCCAGTTTGTCGGTTAAGCGATCAAACATTTAAAAGACCGTTTTCGGTTTTCGGTTTTCGGTTAAAAAAACTGTTATTGTGAGTCGCGATTCATATGAATAAACCTTGGTGGCACAGGTGTCCCGCCTGTGCTGTCATTCTGAGCCACCGCAGGCGGCAAAGAATCTAGTCTTTAATTTTGGTAGCCGCAGGCTTTAGCCTGCGCTGCCTATCCTCTAATCTGCTGTTTTTTAACTCAAAACTCGAAACTCGAATCTACCCTTTAATCACCCCTAGTGGTCTGAGCTTCGCCACCTTTTTGGCGATGCCGGCGCCCTGGCAGACGTCCACTACCATGGCCACGTCCTTATAGGCCTCGGAAATCTCTTCGTCAATGGTGGCCCGGCCGGCGCCCCGGACCACGATGCCCCGGGCCGCCAGCTCCCGGATGATGGCGCGCCCCTTGGCCACCTTCAGGGCCTGGTGCCGGCTCATCTCCCGGCCAGCCCCATGGCAGGTGCTGCCGAAGGTCTCGGTAAGGGCTTTTTCGGTCCCTACCAGTACGAAAGAGTAGCGCCCCATGTCGCCGGGAATCAACACCGGCTGCCCCGTCTCCTGATAGGCCGCCGGGGTCTCCGGGTGGTGCGGCGGAAAGGCCCGGGTCGCCCCTTTGCGGTGGATGCAGAGCCTCTTCCGGACACCCCCCACTTCATGGGTCTCGATCTTGGCGATGTTATGGGCCACGTCGTAGACCAGCTCCATCCCCAGGTCCCGGGGGCCGATCTTCAAGACCTGCTCGAAGGACTGCCGCACCCAGTGGGTGATCATCTGCCGGTTGGCAAAGGCAAAATTAGCCGCCGCCGCCATGGCCGCCAGATAGTTCCCGGCCTCCGCCGAGTTCAAGGGGGCGCAACATAGCTGCCGGTCCGGCAGCTCGATTCCGTATTTGGCCGCGGCCCTGAGCATCACCTTGATGTAGTCATCGCACACCTGATGGCCCAGCCCCCGGGAACCGGTGTGCACGATGGCGGTCACCTGGTCCTTAAAGAGCCCCAGGGCCGCGGCCAGCTTCTCATCAAAGATCTCCAGGACGTAGCCCACTTCCACGAAGTGGTTGCCGGAACCCAGGGTGCCCAACTGGTCCTTGCCCCGGTCCATGGCAAACTGGGAGACGCGCTCGGGGTCGGCCCCCTCAATACAGCCCTGGGCCTCGATGTGGTCCAGGTCGGCTGCTGCGCCGTAGCCATTTTTCACGGCCCAGCCGGCCCCCTGGCGCATCACCTCTTTCAAGGCGGGCAGGGCCAGCTTCAAATCTTTGCGCCGGGAGCCCACCCCCGAGGGGATATTGGCAAACAGGACGTTGACCAGCTCCTCGATGCAGCACTCCACCTGGGACCGTTGCAGGTTGGTGCGCAGCAGCCGCACCCCGCAGTTGATGTCGTAGCCCACTCCGCCGGGGGAAACCACCCCTTCCTCCAGCGAGAAGGCCGCCACCCCGCCGATGGGAAAACCATAGCCCCAATGGATGTCCGGCATGGCCAGGGAGGGGCCTTCGATTCCCGGCAGGGTGGCGACGTTGGCCACCTGTTGCAGGCTCTGGTCCTCCCTGATCTTGGAGATCATCGCCTCGGAGGCGAAGACCAGGCCCCGGGTGCGCATCTTGCCCTCCCGGGGAATCTCCCAGCGGTACTCGTCCACCTGCCGCAGCTTGACCTGGTTCATATCAGTTACCAGATACCAGTTACCAGTTACCAGTTATCAGTTATCAGTGTTTTGATTTTACTGGCAACTGGGAACTGGCTACTGACTACTACAAATCCAAAATCACCATGGCCTGCCAGCCATCCCCCCAGGGCCTGATCTCCAGATGATGGTAAGTGGCGGCCTTGACCGCGGATTTCTCCGGATGCCGCTCGGGATCGAAGGCCTCTCCCCAGGCGGTGGCTTTAAGGCGCCGCTCGCTCAAGGAGGTGAGGTGGAATTCCCGTCCCAAAAACCCTTCCACGTCAAAAAGATAAAGCAGGTGGTTGAGCCAGTCAACCAGCAGGGCTTCCCGGTCCGGCGATTCCAGCTCAACGGTCCGTCTTTCCCGGCGCCTTAAGTAACGGCGGTCGGTCATGGTGGCCGTCAAGGCGCCGGCTGCATTTTCAAAGAGCTCCGCAAGGCTCTGCCCCCGGATGCGCCAGGCCAGGTCGGCGGTATGCGGCAGTTGCCGGTACTTGGCGGCCTGGCGTTGGGCGGCTACCCCCGGTTTCATTGTTAAAAAGTAAGAATTTTATCAGGATGATTCAAGCCCGGCCGCAAACTTATCTCATTCCAGCGAGGGTCTGCAAAAGCCATTTTTGCGTCCCTTGGCCGCGGCAAAAGGTAAAACTTTTGCTTTTTACTTTTGCCTTTTGCCTTAACAGGCTCACCGCCGCAGCCAATTCCTGTCATCCCGGGCCGCCGCCTGCCCCCAGGCAAAGGCTTGCAAATTGGCCTCCAGGAACTTGGGGTTGGTGCGGGTGCGGATCACCGCCAGGATCTGGGGGGCGGCGAACGGCAGGCGCCCCACCGCCGCCAGGGCCCCCAACAGGACCATGTTCACCGTCAGGGGGCTGCCCGCCTGCCGGGCGCCGGCCCCGGCGTCGAAGGCCAGCAGGCTCCCCACCTGCGCCGCCATGAGGTCCAGCATCCGAGATACCTGCGGATATGGCGCCTGGCCGATGGCCACCGGATAGGGGACAATGGCCGCGGTGTTGGTGATCACCAGGGTGCCGGGGTGGCAACGGTCCAGGGCCCGAAAGGTCTCCAGGGCCTCGAAACCCAAGATAATGTCGGCTTCCCCCGGGGAAATGAGGGGGCTCTGCAACTCCCCCAGGACCACGGTGGAGACCACGATGCCACCCCGCTGGGCCATGCCGTGGGTCTCGCTCACCAGGGGATCGAGCCCCGCGGCCAGAGCCGCTTCCCCCAGGATCCGACTGGCCAGCAGGGTCCCCTGGCCGCCCACCCCGGTGAGGAAGATGCGCAGGTTTTCGGTCTTCGGTTTTCGGTTCTCGGTTGTACTCATAAATTACTTAAACGACCAACGACAAAAATTTGAAATTTGCACCTTCCCAATAAAGTCCGGCCAAAAAATACCTATCTCCTACTTGAGTGCTTTTGAAATTATGAATTTTCAATCAATAACATCGAATTCTCCCATCAGCACTTCTATTGCTCACTCTTCCTTGCACAGGCGGGACGCCTGTGCCACCATTCTTTCAGGCAGGGATGCCGGGCCTTCGGCCCGGCATCCCCTGCCCTTATACGGGTTGGGAGGGGGGTTTGGGGGAGGGCAGGGATCTTTTGTAAGTGTCCCTGGCCCTCCCCCCCCATTGACTTCACCCCTTCTTCACCGGCCGGATGCACTCGCACCATTGGACGCAGAAGGCGCAGCCGCTGCAGAGGTCTTCGTCGATGAGCATCTGGGTGCCCTTACCTCCGGGTTTCAGGTACATGGCCGGGCAGCCGAAGTAGTCCAGGCAATTTCGGCATTCCCCGCACTCCCCGGTGACCTGAAAGCGGGCCTTCCTTTTCTTGCCGGTAATCCGGGATTCGTAAAGATAACATGGGGCCTGGGAGATGAGCACCCGCACTCCCGGGGCGCCCAGGGCCTCCTTGGTGGCCGCCAGGGCCTCTATATATTTAAAGGGGTTAACCACCCAGAGGGCCTCCACCCCAAGACCCCGCACCACCCCGGCGATATCTAGGGGCTTCCCCGGATAGCCGGGGGGAGTCAGGGTCACCCCGGGGTGGGGCTGGGAGCCGGTCATGGCGGTGGTGCCGTTGTCCAGGATGACCAGCAGGAAATCGTGCCTCTGGTGCACCGCGTTGGCCAGCCCTGGCAGCCCGGAATGGAAGAAGGTGGAATCCCCGATGAAGGCCACCACCTTCTGGCCGGTGGCCCGGGAGATGCCGGCGGCGGTGTTGATGCTGGAGCCCATGCAAATGAGAAAGTCGGCCATGGACAGGGGAGGCAAGAGCCCCAGGGTGTAGCAGCCGATGTCCGTGGGAAAGACCCCTTCCATCCCCAGGTCCCGGAGGGCGATCTTCACCGCGTAGTACATGGCCCGGTGGGGACAGCCGGGACAGAGGTTGGGGGGGCGGTCCGGCAAGGCCCGGCCCCATAACTGCTCCGGGACGGTGATGGCCGGGGGCCGATAATCGACCCCGAAGACGCGGGCGATCATCTCCCGCACCAGGCCGGGGTGGTATTCGTAGAGCCGGGAGAAGAGGCCCGGGGCCTTGCCGCGGATGGCCAGCGTCAGCCCCCGGCCCTGGGCCACGGCCTTGACCGCCTCTTCCAGGTACGGCTCCAGTTCCTCCACCACTAAAACCTTTTCCAGGCCCTGAAGGAAATCGCCGATAAGCTCCTCGGGCAGGGGGTGGGTGAATCCCAGTTCCAGGATTTTGAACTCCGCGGCCAGCCCCAGTTCCCGGACGGCGTCGGCCACGTAGACCCGGCTCACCCCGCTGGTGATGATCCCCCAGCGGCCCTGGCCGCGGACCCGGTTAAAGGGGCTCTCCTCCGCCAGGACCCGGGCCCGGGACAGGGCCTCCAGAAGCCGGGCGTGGGCCGGGCGGGCCACTGCCGGCACCATCACCCGGCGAAAAGGGTCCTTGAGAAAGCGGCCCGGCCCCGACCGGGAGGCGAGTTCCCCCAGGGTCACCGGCCCCCGGGTGTGGTTCACCCGGGTGGTGGTGCGCAGCAGCAGCGGCAGGTTAAGTTCCTCCGAGAGGGAGAAGGCCGCCCTGGCCATCACCAACGCCTCCCGGGGACTGTCCGGCTCCAGCATGGGGAGCCCCGCCATTTTGGCGTAATAGCGGTTATCCTGCTCATTCTGGCTGGAAAACAGGGAGGGGTCGTCGGCGCTGACGATGACCATGCCGCCCTTGACTCCCGTGTAGGCCAGGGTCATGAGGGTATCGGCGGCCACGTTCAGGCCCACGTGCTTCATGGCGGTGAGCACCCGCCAGCCCGAAACCGCGGCCCCGGCGGCCACCTCCAGGGCCACCTTCTCGTTCACCGAGTATTCAAAGGCCAGGTCCGTCTGCCGGGAGATTTCATAGCTGCGGTCGCCGATTTCCGAGGCCGGGGTGCCGGGGTAGGTGGTGACCAGGGCTACCCCGGCCTCCAGGGCCCCCCGCACGATGGCCTCATTCCCCAAAAACAGGCGCCGTTCTCCCGGATTTCCCCGCAATATCTCTGGCATGATGTTTTCTTAAAAGAAATTATTATCCAAATTTAATAGAATAACACGCTTTTGGAGATATTTGCCAATAAAAAACCTGGGGCTCCCCGGCTCCCGATGACCTAATGCCTGAAATGCTGGAGGACCTGAGGTATTGACGCAGGGGGGGCTAGATTGCCAGCAGGGGGGAAAAGAATTCTTTGCCGTTGCGGATCGCCTTGATGGCGGTATGGAGGGCCGTATCCGCGTCTTCCTTGAGGAGATAGCCGCTGACTCCGGCGGCCACGGCCTGGCTCAGATACTCCTTGCTGCGGTGCATGCTGAGAATCATGACCTTGACCTTGGGATAAAGATGCTTAATCCTTTTGGTCGCCTCCAGGCCCCGGAGCCGGGGCATGGTGATATCGACAATAACCAGGTCCGGGTGGATGGTTTCCAGAATCTCCAGGAGTTCCATGCCATCGCCGGCTTCCCCCACGACTTTCAGGTTGCCGTCTTCCTCGATGATCTTCCTGATACCCTGGCGCACCAGAGCATGGTCATCAGCCAGGATGATTTTATAAAAATGGATTGCCATTCATTGCCCGTCTTCCCAGATATCTTCAAGGCCTTGCAGCCCCTTGCCATTGCTCACGGAGGTTGGGGCCTGCTAAAGGCACCGCGCGCGGCAGGGATACTCATGAGCACGTCCGATTAAGGGGATCTTTGGAGATTGCGTGGCTGGCGGTTAGCTTTGAGAAGGCGTCACACAGGTGAGGTGGCCAGCACCAGGATTCCTCCCCCCTCTCCTATGGGGTCTTGCGGGCCTCCTTGCCACCCGGAATAAGGCGCAATATCTATCTAATTTAATCTCCAACCTATTTCAACATCTGTTAGGGTTTCGTTAATCATCTTTTTTGAAAAAGTCAATCCCGGATAAAAACATTTGTCCTTCCTGGACCTATCTTTATCCATTTAGATTGTGGACCTGAGCTTTCGATTAGCCGAACCAGGCGGCCATGGGCCGCCCTGCACATTAAGGGACCCGAGACGGGGCCGGCGGTTCCCAGAAGCGCAGCCCAACATCTTGGTGCGCCTCATTTCTTCCTGCCACCCATCCACCAGGGGAGGTCCGAAGGGGTCATCCTGGCCCGGAGCTGCGTCATTTCCGCCTTCAGTCCGGCCACTTCGGCCTTAAGCGGCGCCATCTCCGCCTGTAGGAGCGGCAAGGCAGCCTGAAGCCGCGCCACCTCTCCTTTGAGGCTGGCCATCTCGGTCTTCAGTTGAACCGCCTCCCTACTAATTTCCGGCCCCAGCCTCTTGACCCTGGCCGCCTCCGCCTGCAATCCCGCCAGCCCGGCTTCCAGCAGCTCCAGGCGCTCTTCCACCCTGGCTGTCCGGTTGGCCGCCCCTGGTCCCGGCAACATGGTATCCAGGGGATTCTCCGCCACCGGCGCATCCAGGGGATTTTCCCCGATGGTGCTGCGTTTGGCCATCACTTAACTCCCTTCCTGGCTGATGATCTCCCGGGCCAAGGCCCGGTAATCGGCCGCCCCGGCGCTCTTGGGATCGTATTGGGTTATGGGGCGGCCGAAGGAGGGACATTCGGCCAGGCGGATATTCTCCCGGATGACGGTATGGTAGACCAGGCGGCCGGACCGCTCCCGCAGTTGCTCCACCACCTCCCGGGCGTGGCGGGTGCGGGCGTCCACCCGGCAGGCCAGGATACCGGAGATTTTGAGCTTAGGGTTGAGGCGCTCCCGGACCAGTTCCACCGTTTGCAGGAGCTGGGCCAGGCCGCTCAGGGCCATGACATGGGCCTCTACCGGCACCAGCAGCTCTTCCGCCGCAGTGAGGGCGCTGATGGTCAGGATCCCCAGGGTGGGGGGGCAGTCTATGAGGAGGTAGTCCCAGCGGTCCGGCGGCAGGAGCTGGAGGTTGCGCCGCAGAATGGTTTCCGCCCCCACTTCCCCGGCCAGAATCTTCTCCGCCCCCATCAGCCAGGAAGACGACGGGATCAGGTCCACCCCCGGAGCCCCGGCCTCCCGGACGAAATCCGCGGGGTCGCCGTTATCGGTGAAGATGCCCAGCACCTCTTTCCCGGTGTTCTTGATGCCAAACCAGTCGGTGCTGGAGTGTTGCGGGTCCAGATCCATCACCAGGACGCGGCGCTGCTGTTCGCTCAGGGCCGCGGCCAGATTGACGCTGGTGGTGGTCTTGCCGCTGCCGCCCTTCTGGTTGGCGATGGCGAAAATCCTCATCGGCTCATTCCTCTCCCTTTAAAAACCCGATAAAACAACGCTCGTCCGGGGCGCTGGCCAAAACCCAGGCCTCCGGCCCGGGCCGCTGGCGGAACCCTCGGGTGAGTCGAGCTGCTGGACCCGGCCTGCACCTGGGCCTGCCGGTATGGTTTTCCCCTATTTACCATGCCACAGGAGGAAGGCGATGTCAATCTCGGCCGGGGTGAGCGTCCCCGGGCTACGGCTGAACGGCATAAACCCGAAATTATCCGGCCTCCTCTCCTCGCAGAGGCGCCGCGAGGACTGAGCAAGATTTTAAACCCTTGGGCGGCAATTCCCCGTTCATTCCGGTCAACTGCCTTCGGTTCGCACCTGCCAGAGAAAGACCGGCGCCGAGGCCAACTGCAGCACCGGACCAGACCTGCTATTCTTCCGAGCAGGTTAATAAACAATAGGAAGCTTTTCAAAACCGGTTTTTTCGGTGACCCTGAGCGACGCGACTTGCAGGGGCCATGTGCCCCTGGGGTTATCTTGGTTTGCTCAAAATGACGTTTCTCAGAAAGAGAGGTTTGGAATAGCTGGCAGATTTTTCGCGGCGCGAAAATGATCTTTAATGAGATCTCAGGTCACTAACTGTTTTGGGTTTCACCATGGGGCGGCATTTGGCAAATCCCTCCGCTATGTGCTGCCTTGCTGCATGGGTTTGTTCCACCTCGCAGTCCTCATCGAGCCCTGGAGGTCGCTAACCCCTCAAAGAATCTCATCTCTCAAAAAGTAAAAAATTAAATTAGAAGCGAATAAAATTCTTGACTATGATAAATAATAAATCTATTAATTAAATTCACAAATAGAGACGTCTGAAAAAAAGAGCCCCAAGATGTCATGCTGTGGGAGCGAAGCGGCCGAAGGATCTTAGGAATACCAGATGCTTCGCTAAGCTCAGGATGACCGCCCGGCCTTTTGCAGAGGTCTTAACTAACTTGAGAAGAAAGAGAGGGTCCCATGGCTAGCGAAGTGTTAAGGTTAACGTCGCAGATTGTGATAGCCCATGCCTCCATGAGCGAACTGACTCCCCAAGAGTTGGTGGAGGAAATTAAAGAGGTTTACCAAGTCCTGGCTGCCGTGGAAGGCGGCGCCGTTATCCCGGAGGGCCCGGTCCCGGGAAAGGGCAAAGAGGCCGGCCTGGTGAAGAAACCCCCGGTGCCCCTGAAGGAGATTGTCACGGAGAAACACGTAGTCTGCCTGGAGTGCGGGAAAAAGATGCGCACCCTGAAGGCCCACATCCGCAAGGCCCACAAGTTGCAGCCCAAAGAATATTTCCAGAGATACAGCTTGGATCCCAAGAAATATCCTCTGGTATGCAAGGAATATTCTAAGCAGCGCAGCCGGATGGCCAAACAACGGGGATTTGGTGAGCGGGGCACCCATCATAAGGCGGCCAAGCCCAAATAATCGCGGAAACCGGCTAAGTTAGTTTCATTTCCCCGGTATCCTTCCATAAACCATGGTATTTTCCTTAAGGGCGGACCAGCATGTCCGCCCTCTTTATGGAGCTCCCATAAAACTTCTGCAAGATTCCTCTGGGAATTGGATTTAGCGGCCCGGCCAGGGGGTAAGGCGCCGCTCGCCAGTGGCGGCCGGCGCCGGCTCTCAGCCGGGGGCGACATTTTTAATTTTAGTTTGAGCCGCTTATTGCCGATTCTGTTATAAATTAAGAAAATTCTCCCTGACGAATCAGGGAATCCCCGATTTATTAAGCTGGAGAAATCCAGGAAGCTAAGGGCAACATCAACGAAAGGGCCAACTACTCCGAAAGGGTAGGACGCAAAGTCTCCGGCCTAAAGCCTTCGGGCTACGGTAGCGGGATTGCCGAAGTGAGGGCAAACCTACCTGGGGCCGTACTTAGTCGAGCCCCGGGTTTTTTTTCGCAGCAAGACCGGGGACCAATTATGCTGTCTGAGAACCTCAGGTACTGCTGGAAGAAAAAAAAATGAACCTTTCTCAGATGACCACCATCATCATAAGTTCCGGGATCGCCCTCATCCTGATGGCGTGCATGTACCTCCTGAATCGGAGACCCAACCGGCAGTTGCGGCGGGAACTGGAATCCCTGCAGCAGGACGATCGGCAGTTGCAGGAAAAACTGGCATCCTTGCAGGAGGACGAGAAAAAGTCCCGTTCGTTGCTCAAAACCATCCCTTCCATAGTCTTTACAGGCTATATGGATGGCAGCGCCGAGTTCCTTGACGATAAGTTCGAGGCGCTGACCGGCTATCCGGTGGAGGAATTCAATTCCCACCGGATGAAATGGGCCGATATCATCCTGCCCGAGGATGTGGCCCACGCCAAGGCGGCCTTCAAGGAGGCCCTGATTGGCGATCAATTCTATCTGCGGGAGTATCGGATAAAGACCGCCTCCGGGAACATTCGCTGGATCCGGGAAAGGGGTCATATCAACTGCGATGACCACGGCAAGGTGGATTATATCACCGGAATCTGTTCCGACATCACCAAAGAGCAAGAAATAACGGTTGCCTTGGAAAAGATGCAGCATCAAAATGAGATAATCCTGAACTCCCTGGGCGACGGCCTGTTTGAATTGGATTGTAGCGGCGAGGTCTCCTTCATCAATCCGGCCGCCCTCAAGATGCTCGGATACCAGGGCAAGGACGTGGTGGGGCAAAACCTGCACAAGCTGATCCATCACAAGAAGGCGGACGACAGCCCCTATGCCGAGGCGGACTGCCCCATTCTTGCTACCCTCCGGGACGGCAAGGAACACTACCTGGGGGACGAGGTCTTCTGGACCAAGAGGGGCGAGGTCCTGCCGGTGGCCTGTATGACCACCCCCGTTGTCGAAAACGGAGCGGTGGTCGGGATGGTGGGGACCTTCCGGGACATCACCTGGCGTAAGCAAGCCGAAGCGGAACTCCAGAGGTCCCGTCAATTCCTGGAGAACGTCATCGACAGCTCGGCCGAAGGCATCGGCATTGTCGACCCCCACGGCCATATTACCAAATGGAACAAGGCTTCCGAGGTTATCTACGGCTACACCTTTAAAGAGCTGGAGGGGAAGCCGGCCTCTGATCTCTATGCGGATAGAGATGAAATGGCGAAGATGTTGATCCCCTTGCGCCGGGACGGTTTGGTCAAGCATTACGAAATCACCATGAAGCGGAGAGACGGCAGCACCTTCCCAGCCAGTCTGTCTATCAAGGTGATGCGGGATGAGGCCGGCAAAAATGTGGGCAGCGTCGCGGTGGCCAGGGATCTGACGGAGCTGAAGGAGAAGGAAGCGAAGCTGCATGCCGCCAATGAGCAACTTCGGGGCCTGGTGGAGGAATCCAATGAGCGCAGCCGCCAGGTGCTCCTGCTCCAGGAAATGAGTGAAATCTTCCTGTCCTGTCAGACCTCCGGCGAAACCTATAGCGCCATCACCCACTTCGGGCCCAAATTCTTCCCGGATTATGCCGGGGTCCTCTACCTCCTCAACAGCACCAAGGATCTCTTCGAGATGACCGCCGTCTGGGGTGAAGCCCCGCGGATGGAGATGTCCTTCGGCAAAGATGAATGCTGGTCCTTAAGTCGGAGCCGGGCCTATCCGGTGGCCGATTCCGGAAGCTCCATGAACTGCCGGCATGTCGCCGCCCCCTTGCCCGGGGCTTACCTGTGCGTGCCCATGATGGCCCAAGGGGAGGTCATGGGTATTCTCCATTTGCACAAAATGACTCAGGAGATCAAGGAACAGATGGCGGGCATCGCACAGTTTGCCACCAGCGTCGCTGAGGTCATGGCCCTGGCCCTGGCCAACCTGAAACTCCGGGAGACCCTGCGCAACCAGGCCATCCGGGATGGCCTCACCGGCCTCTTCAACCGGCGCTATCTGGAAGAGACCCTGGATCGGGAGTTAAGCAGGAGCAAGCGCCAGGGGAGTCCCCTGGCGGTCATCATGCTGGACCTGGACCATTTCAAGGAATACAACGACACCTATGGCCACCATGCGGGAGATGAACTGCTGATGGCCTTGGGCGAGCTGATCCAGGAACAGAATCGCGGGGAAGACATCGCCTGCCGCTATGGGGGCGAGGAGTTCCTGTTAATTATGCCGGGGGCGCCCCTCGAGGCCGCCCTGAACCGGGCCGAGGAATTGAACCGCAGCGTCAAAAACCTCCATACCCGGAACACCTCCCTGAAACCCATCACCATCTCCGCCGGGGTGGCGATCTTCCCGGATCACGGAGGCGCCGGCATGGAGGTGATTCAGGCCGCGGATGCCGCCCTGTACCGGGCCAAGGCCGAAGGCCGCGACCGGGTGCTAGTGGCCAACGGCGGGGCCAACGCCAAGGCGCTGGCCAAGAGGTTTTATCCACCCCCACCCTCCCCCGGCGCCCGCCAGCCTAAATTACGTGTCCTTGATTGACCCGAAATGTGAACCAAAACAAAAACCCCTTGAGATCTCAAGGGGTTTTTTAATTTCATGGCTCCCCGGGACCTAGTGAAGTTAGGGGGTGTTCCCATGGGCATAGAATAAGAATTTTCCATCTGAAATTTTTGGTACGGGTCCCCCCAGGGGTATTTCCATTTTTCCGGGACTTAAATTTTGAAAAAATTTCCCTGGGGAGCCTGCAAGTTAGGGAGGGCAGGAGTCCCACCGGGGGTTTGCTTTTTCCCGGGGCCTCGAATCCTACAGGCAGAGGCGGAGGCCGGGTTACACGGAAAGGCCCTTATACACATGACCTGCCCCCTATGGCTAATTTTTTGTTTGACATTAAAACAAATGATTGATACGGTCATTTTAAACGTCTGTTTAATTTTTTGGAGGTTCCTTTTACGGACATCCCCTCAGAAAGCTCTACCGGCGCTGAAACCCGACAACGTCTGCTTGAAGCCGCGGGGGAAGTCTTTACTAAACGAGGGTTCCGCAACTCCACCATCCGCGAAATCTGCCGCCGGGCCAGGGCCAACCTCGCGGCCGTGAACTATCACTTCGGCGATAAAAAACGTCTTTATGCCGCGGTCATGGAATACGCGCATGCCCGGGCCAGAGAGAAATATCCCCTGGACTCCGGCGAGAGTGCGGATCTCCCCCCGGCGCAACGTCTGCACGCCTTTATCCACCATGTGATGTTCAGCCTCCTCGCTGGCGGGGTGCCGTCCTGGCCCGGCCAGTTGATGGCCCAGGAAATGATCGAACCCACAGCCGCCCTGGATGCCCTGTTGGAAAAGACGATTCGCCCGATGTCAGAGAAGTTGGCGGCCATCGTGGGAGAACTGCTGGGAGCCGGCATGACCGCTGAGCAGATTCGCCTCTGCCAGCTAAGCATCATCGGTCAATGTCTGCATCACCGTAACGCCCGTCCGGTAATCCAACGGCTTTTTCCCCAGCAGCAGTATGGACCGGAAGATATTGCAGCCCTGGCGGATCACATCACCCGGTTTTCCTTGGGCGCCCTGAGAGGACTGGCGAAGGGGGAGCATGATGGTATTGACCTGCCTGTTGGTGAGGGATGCCAACCATGACCGGAATCTTGAAAGTTGCCTTCAAATTGTTGGTCAATGACCGGGGCAAGTTTGCCGCACTGATCGTAGGAATCACCTTCGCAGTGTTTCTTATGGTCCAACTGACCTCCGTATTTTCCGGCATCCTGACTAAGGCCTCGGCTACCATCATCAACGTGGGCGCCAGCGTCTGGGTCATGGACCCGGCCGTCAATAATCCGCTCAACAGCATCCAGTTGCCTGATTACATCTTGGACGCGGTGCGCAGCATCGACGGCGTCAAATACGCGGTGCCGTTATATTCCGGGGTAGCTCTGGTCAAGCTCCATGACGGCGTTTATCAGCCGGCAACCGTTCTCGGACTGGACGACGCCAGCCTGGTGGGCCGGCCCGAAATGATCGCCGGGAAAATTGAAGACATTTTTGCCGATAATGGATTTATCGTGGTAAAAGACGAAGAATTTTCCAAACTAGAAAACCCTGAGCCCGGCACAACTTTTGAGATCAATGACCACCGGGGAGTCGTCGTCGGGATCGCCAAAGTGGCCAGCAGCACCCTGTTCGGCATCCCGACCCTGTACACGACCTTCACCCGGGCTATTCAGTATATCCCTTCCACGCGTTTCACCATTGCCTATATTTTAGTTGAACCGAAAAATGATAAAGACATCCCTTATATCAAGAATCAGGTGGCCAAGGCCGGCTATTTGGCGCTGACCAATACCGAATTCCAGCAACTGATCTCCAACTATTACAAATACCAAACCGGCATCGGCACCAACATCCTTATCATGACCCTGATCAGTTTCCTGGTAGGCCTATCCATTTGTGGCCAAACCTTCTATACCTTTGTTTTGGAAAATCTGGATAAATTCGGCGCCCTGAAAGCCATCGGCGCCAAAGGTTACGAACTCGTCTATATGATCCTCTTTCAAACTTTGTTCACCGGATTCACCGGGTACGGCCTGGGGGTTGGCCTCAGTTCCCTTATGATCGCAATGGCCAAAAGTAAGGTGCCGAATTACGCCGCGGATATCACCTACTTCAATCTCGGCCTGGCCTTCATCATGGTGCTTATCATCTCCGGGGTTTCAAGTTTCATCGCGGTGAGAAAAGTGATCAAAATAGAGCCGTTCGATATTTTCAGAGGTTAAGCATGGGCGAGGTAGCAGTGCAAGCCGTCGAACTGGTGAAATGGTTCGGAGCCGAGGAAATCAGGACCTACGCGGTGCGAGAGGTCAGTTTTGAGGTCAATTTTGGCGAAATGCTCTATATCACCGGCCCCTCGGGCAGCGGCAAGACCACCCTGTTGAGCATGATCTCGGGGATTCTGAGACCTAATGCCGGCACGGTGGTGGTGGAGGGTAAAGAAATCTGGAGGCTCAGTCCCAACGAGCTGGCCGATTTCAGATTGCATACCGTCGGTTTTGTGTTTCAGGACTATCACCTGTTCCCGAAACTGACCACCGCGGAGAACGTCGCTCTTCCCCTGATTCTCAAGAAGCAAGACTGGGATGAATCCTTGCGCCTCGCTATGGAATTTCTGGATGTAGTGGGAATCAAGGACCGGGCGGAGCTGCCCCCCTCCAGGTTAAGCGGCGGTGAACAGCAGCGCGTGGCCTTGGCCAGAGCCATCGTCAGCCGTCCGGACATTTTAATTTTTGATGAACCCACCGCGTCCCTGGACGGCGCCACAGGCAGAAAGATTATCGGGTTTATTAAAGAAAACTTATTGAACGAACACCGATGCATCCTGATTGTCACCCACGACGCCAGGATCTTCGAATATGCCGACCGAAACCTCAAGATGGAAGATGGCCGGATTGTGGAGATTGTCAGCGGAGGCATGGGAGTGGGAGGCATGAGTGAGGTCTAAAATATTATTCGCTCTGGTGATCCTGGGACTGGTGGGCGGGTTGGTCAGCGCCTACGTTTACGGCATCCGGGGAAAACCGCTGCCGCCGGCCTTTAATCCGGCCCAGAATCCTTATGCCAAAGGTATTTATGCCAACGGCATCATTGAAAGCTACCAATCGAACGGGGCCAACATTAATATCTATCCCGAAGTCCCGGGTACCGTCACCCAGATCCCAGTAAAGGAAGGGGACAAGGTAAATGAGGCGACCCCGCTGCTGCTGATAGACGATTCCGTGCAGAAGGCCACGGTGGAGCAGCAAAAGGCCCAGGCCGAAGCGGCCCTGGCCTTGCTGCGTGAACTCAAGGCCCAGCCGAGATCGGAAGTCATCAGGGTGTCCAAGGCCCAGGTAGATTATGCCGCCGCCCAACTTAGAACCTCCCTGGATACGATGATAAAACTGAGGAAATCCTCAGCCCTGGATCCCAAATCGGTGAGCAAGGATCAGCTGGACACCGCGGAAAACACAGTCAAGGCGAATCAGGCCAATCTCGGGGTGGCGCGGCGGCAGTACGAACTGACCAAGGCCGGGGCCTGGATCTATGACATCCAAAACCAGCAGCATCTGTATGAGGCCTTGTCCAAGACTTATGCCAGCGGGGCCGCCCTGCTGGCTAAATACACCATTCGGGCGCCGGTGGCCGGCGTGGTCCTGGCGATCAACGCCGCGGTGGGCAGTTTCGTGTCGCCCCAGGGAATTTATGACACTTACACCCAGGGTTCTGATCCCGTCATTGTCATGAGCTACCCCCAACAACCTTATCTTGAGGTCAGATGTTATATTGACGAAATTCTCATCCCCAGGATGCCGCCGCCGTCTAAGATGAACGCCCAAATGTTAATCAGAGGGACGACCAACCGCATCCCCCTGGAGTTCGAGCGCATCCAGCCCTATGTGAGCCCCAAGATCGAGCTGTCGGATCAAAGGACCGAAAGGGTGGACGTGAGAGTGGTGCCGGTCTTGTTCCGCTTCAAGCCGCCCCAAGATATGAATATCTATCCGGGGCAACTGGTGGATGTCTATGTGGAAGCGCAATGAGCCGCCGAGAGACCGGAGCAGGTGGAGACGGCGGCTGAAACCGGCGTTGCCTGACGGCGGTGCAGGGTACAGGCGGATCTTGACGTGGTTTTGCCTGGGCCTCTTGTTCGGCCTGCTGGTCCCGGGCTGTGCCGTGGGACCCGACTTTGTCCGTCCCCAGCCCCCGGCGGCGACCCAATACACCCAAGGGGAGGAACCGGCCAAGACGGTGACGGCAGAAGGCCGGGCGCAGCACTTTGAATACGGCGCCCAAATCGCCGAAGATTGGTGGCGGTTGTTCAAATCCCCCCAGATAGACCAGGTGATCAAGGAAGCAGTGGCCCAAAATCTTAACCTGCAATCGGCCCAGGCCCGGCTGTGGCAAAGCCAGGACAACCTGTGGGCGGGCTATGGCGCCTTTTTTCCCCAGGTCGGCGGCAACTTCTCTTACAGCCGGGAGAGATTTAACCCCTCCCAATTCGGCAGTACCACCAAGGGTAGCATCTTCAACCTCTTCACCAGCTCGGTCTCCGTTAGCTACCTCCTGGACGTATTCGGCGGCACGCGGCGAACCGTGGAGGCCCTGGCGGCTCAGGTGGATTATCAGAAATATACCGCCCAGGCCACCTATCTAACCCTGTTGGGAAACGTCGCCAACGCCGCGATCGCCCAGGCGGCCTACCGGGCCTCAATCGACGCCACGGAACGACTCATCGCCTTCCAAAAGGAGCAACTTCGCATCACCGAAACCCAGTTCAAGGCGGGAACGGTCCCCTATGCGAACGTGGTTAGCCTGCAATCGCAGCTCGCCGCCACCGAAGCGACCCTGCCGCCCATCAGGCAGAACCTCAATAAGACTCAGCATCTGCTGGCCGCCTTGGTGGGACGCACCCCGGCGGAGTGGCAGCCGCCCCAGGTCGAGCTGGCAGAAATCACCCTGCCCAGGGAACTGCCCGTGACCCTGCCTTCCGAACTGGTGCGCCAGCGCCCGGATATCCTGGCCGCCGAAGCCCAAATGCACACTGCCAGCGCCAATATCGGCGTGGCCACCGCGGCCATGTTCCCCAGCTTCACCCTGAGCGCCGGCTATGGCCAAACGGGTACGGATATCACCAGGCTCTTTGCCACCGGCGGAAATTATTGGAGTGCGGGTGCGGCCCTGGCCCAACCCCTCTTTCGCGGCGGGACCTTATGGTTTCAGCGGAAGGCCGCCATCGAAGCCTATCAGGCATCCCTAACCGATTATCGACAGGTGGTGGTCAGCGCCTTCCAGCAAGTAGCCGATACCCTGCGCGCGGTGGAACACGATGCCGAAACCTTGCAGGCCCAATCAGCCGCTCTGGACGCCGCCGATCAGGCGTTGAAATTGCTGCAGGCGAACTATAAGGCCGGGCTGGTCAACTATTTGCAGATTCTCACGGCCGACAACCAATACCAGCAGGCCAGGCTCGGCTATATCGCGGCCCAGGCGCTGCGCTTGCAGGATACCGCGGCGTTATTCGTCGCCCTGGGTGGTGGCTGGTGGAACGCCGACACCCAAATGGTGGGAAAGTAATGTGAACCAAACTCTGGAAACACTTGCTCATGAGTCCCCGGCTCACCCGTAAATCATGAAAATCTAGCCCCACCACCCCCGGCGGCGCGGCAACCGGCTGCCAGAGGGTAGATATCCCGCATACTCAGGAACTTTTCAGGACAGTCGCTCCTGAGCCTTCGGCTTACTCCAAATACATGAAAAGTTTATTGGGGTATGTTACTCTTCTGATACCAATGATGCCTTGAGGCCGTTTCTCTGTGATGTTGCGAGCTCGCGGCACAGGAGGAACTTTTCCAAGCGGGGGCGTCGTAGGGTGCGTCTTACGCACCACTTCCCGCGTGGGGCGGGCGTCCCCCCCCCGACTGTAAGGACCCCAGAAAAATGTCTTCAGTCGCTTATTTCTGCCCTCCTTCGATTAATAATGACCATAACTGGCAAAAGCACGTTACGTTGGTCGAATATAATGAAGCCCAAAGGGGTAAACTATGTTGAAATTAACAAAATTTGACCAAACCGACTTCAACCGCTACCCCTGTGTCGAAGAGCTTGGTGGTGAAATAGTCCCCATGATTGCCCAGGTGAAGATGCGAACGCCAGGCTATAAGGGTTTGTTGGCAACGGTAGTAGTTGACGGCAACGGCATCCAGGTTATGATTTACGATGAGGACGGTGAACAGAAAATGGTCTTTTGCCGGGAAATTTACCCCTTCCCTTTGGCCGTTTTCGTTGCGGAGCATTTGCAAGAACCACTTGACCCGGAAGTCTTAATCAAGTTGGGTTTTGAAAGATTCGAGTGAATGCCGGATAAAGGCGGCCGGTGTTGGCTGCCATTTCCGTTTGGTTAGTATGTGAATTTGCTGACAAATATCCTTTACGAAATAATCGGATTAAAAGAGAATGCCACTACAAAACAAAGAAAGAAGGAGGCCGTGGTCATGAACGCCCCGGAGGCGCAGCCTTACTGGAAATGCAGTAACTGCGGTTTTACCCTCCGGGCTCCCTTTGCGCCTGATATTTGCCCGATGTGCCGGGGACAATGCGAATTTAAGGATGTGAGTTGCTATCTGCCGGAATGCGGGGGGCCAAGCCAGAGTGATCCACGCGTGAAATAGCAAGGCCGACCTCCATTCCACCTAACTATTCAGAGAAGTCCCTATAAAAAGAACGGCGACCTCCGCATTTAAGTAAACATAAGCCGACATAAAATTATGATGATACCTACTCTTAATGCACTCATCAAGGGGTCTGAAAGTTTCACTATCCAAATCATACCTGCAACTTGTCCGGGTTTGGGGATAATTGCCGGGTTTGGCAAGCTAGCTGGCATGATTGCAGTGGGATAATTCAAGCCAAAAAGGGCTTGGCTGATGATTGAAAGTCAGACTATCGGCCCCGCTGGATTCATTTTTAGATCCTCTGACTTAAAGGAACGGAAGGCAAAGTCTGCCACCTAATCTCGGGCTAAAGGGCAATTTTTATTAACAATGTTCTTGAAATTGTGCTTTTGTGATACACCTCAATTCAAGTCCAAGGAGACATGTCATGCGTGAATTCAAGATCGCCGCCATCCCGGCTGACGGCATCGGCAAGGAAGTTGTGGCTGCCGGCCTGGAAGTTCTCGATGCGCTCGCCAAGCGCGACAGTGGCTTCCGCCTGAACGTCGAGTCCTTCGACTGGGGATCGGACTACTACAAAAAGCACGGCGTCATGATGCCGGAGAATGGCCGTGAGACGCTTAAGAAATTCGACGCCATCTACTTCGGCGCGGTCGGCGCCCCCGATGTGCCCGACCACATCACGCTGTGGGGGCTTCGTCTCAACATCTGCCAGCCGTTCGACCAGTACGCCAATGTCCGCCCCACCCGCATCCTCCCTGGCATCAAGAGCCCTCTGGGAGGGGTCAAGCCCAAGGATTTAGACTGGGTTATCGTCCGCGAGAATTCCGAGGGCGAGTATGCCGGCCAAGGCGGGCGTTCCCATCGAGGCTTTCCTGAGGAGGTCGCCACCGAGGTGACCATTTTCACCCGGGCCGGCGTCACCCGCATCATGCGCTTCGCCTTCGAACTCGCCCGTTCGCGGCCGCGCAAGCTGCTGACCGTCGTCACCAAGTCCAATGCCCAGCGCCACGGCATGGTGATGTGGGACGAGATCGCCGCCGAGGTCGCCGCCGAGTTCCCCGACGTGACCTGGGACAAGATGCTGGTCGACGCTATGACCATGCGGATGACCTTGAAACCGGAAACGCTCGACACCATTGTGGCGACCAACCTCCACGGCGACATCCTGTCCGATCTGGCTGCGGCGCTGGCCGGTTCACTCGGCATCGCGCCGACCGCGAACCTCAACCCCGAGCGCAGGTTCCCGTCCATGTTCGAGCCGATCCACGGCTCGGCCTTCGACATCGCTGGCAAGGGCATCGCCAACCCGATCGGAACCTTCTGGACTGCCTGCCTGATGCTGGATCATCTGGGCGAGAAGGCGGCTTCCGCCCGGCTGATGCGGGCGATCGAGCGGGTGACCGCCGATGCGTCGCTGCACACGCCCGACCTCGGCGGCACGACGACCACGCGAAAGGTCACCGATGCGGTGATTGCTGCGATCCAGGCCGACAACGAGTAGGCGTGGTGAAACGGGGGCAGGTCACGCCGATTAGACCGATAGACCGCATGACTGCCGAAATGCGGGAAGATTACAAGATATTCAAGGCAGCGGGACTACTAGATGAGAAATATTTCAATGATTACCAAATATATGAAGGAGGTAAACTTGTATGGACAAGAAATTGCTTAGAAATGCGCTGATACCTGTTATTGTATGGATCGTTCTTGTGTTGATACCTGTTCCCCAGGGTTTAGAGCCTCATGCCTGGTATTATTTTGCGTTATTTGTGGGTGTCATCTTGGGTGTGATACTGGAACCAATACCTGCAGCGGCGATAGGCATAATTGGTGTGACACTCGCTACTGCTTTACAACTGATCTCCACTAAACCGGGCGATGCTATCAGGTGGACTCTTTCAGGATTTTCAAATGGCACTGTCTGGTTGATCTTTGTAGCATACATGTTTGCTTTGGGTTATGAAAAAACTGGTCTTGGTCGCCGCATTGGCCTTTTTCTGGTGAAGCACCTTGGGAAGAAAACACTGGGGCTTGGTTATGCAATTGCCCTATCAGACCTTGTTTTGGCTCCTTTCATTCCGTCAAATACAGCACGTAGTGGCGGATTAATCTATCCTGTTATTGAAAACATTCCTAGATTATACGGGTCATCTCCAGGGGAGACATCCCGAAAGATTGGCTCTTATATCATGTGGACTGCGTTAGCTACTACCTGCGTCACCAGTTCCATGTTTCTCACCGGGCTTGCTCCGAACCTTCTGGCTTTAGAATTGGTAAGTAAAATAGCAAAGGTAAGTGTTACCTGGCGGGAATGGTTTTTAGGTTTTCTGCCGGTAGGCGGGTTACTTCTTATATTCCTTCCTTATCTTGTGTATAAGATTTATCCACCGGAGATAAAATCCAGCGAGAATGTCCCTGTATGGGCCCGCGATGAACTATCCAAAATGGGTAAAATTACACGGAATGAGCTAACTATGGCAACTCTTGTGATCATTGCGCTGGTACTCTGGATCTTTGGCGGAAGCTGGTTCGATGCTACGACAGTAGCTCTGATGGTTCTCTCGCTCATGATTCTGATGGGTATTATAAAGTGGAGTGATATATTGAATCACAAGCAAGCCTGGAATATATTAGTATGGTTTGCCACACTTGTTACCCTGGCTGATGGTTTGAGGCTTGTAGGATTCCTCAACTGGTTTTCTGCAATCACTGCAGGGGCTATGAAGGGCATACCTGTTATGTGGATGGTAGTTTTGTTTGTTGCAATCTTCTTCATCGTCCATTATATGTTTGCAAGCCTTACGGCACACACCGCAGCGTTACTCCCCGTATTTTTGGTCACTGCCATGGCAGTACCTGGGATGCCCATAAAGCTGCTTGCCATGCTTCTTTGTTACACGCTGGGGCTGATGGGCATTTTAACCCCTTATGCCACAGGGCCGAGCCCTATTTACTATGGGAGCGGGTATGTGGCACCTAAAGATTTCTGGACATTGGGGCTCATATTCGGCTTGATTTTTCTGGTAGTTTTCCTGATTGTTGGTGTTCCTTATATGAGGTGGTATATTTCTTAAAAAAATTCTCATAGGTTGTGTAAAAGTGAGGAAGGAAAAATATCTTCCCCACTTTTTGCAAGGTATTTTGAAGTAACCGATAAAAAGAAAGAAATCATGGTTATTAAGGATCGCACCAAATAATCTCAAATAAAACGTTCAAAGGCAAAGTCCTACTCTCGCCTTTCTCAAGGATAGGTCTCTTTTTTTGGGTGTTGCATTAGATCTGGCAGAAGTTTCAATAGCTGCTATATATCGCCTACTTGTTCACCGCATACATTGGTTTTGATAGGCAAATCATATATCTCAAATCGGTTCAGGACGCTTAAAGACCTCTGCAGACCCGCTTTCTAGGATCACCTGTCTATTTGCTGGAAACCAAACCCTCAGAGGTTTCAGGCAACAAGTTCCGCAGAAACCGGCCGGTGTGCGACTCGGGGTGGCGGGCCAGTTCCTCCGGGGAGCCGGCGGCCACCAGCCGGCCGCCGAGGTCGCCCCCTTCGGGGCCCAGCCCGTAGGGCGGGAAAGCGAAGCGCATCCCGCCATTAGCATTATTCCATCTCTAGACTTCGAACGTTATCATCTGCCGCCCATTCAAGATTATAAATGCCGCGTTCCACAAATCGATGAAAGCTTGAATACGGCCAATCCGCGACCCTGGTAACCTGACCGTGCTTTACCGGATTGTCGTGGAGGTAATCTACATGACGCTCATAATCATCCTCATCACGGATAACATGTTCCCAAAAGCGTCGCTGCCAAATGCCCCGTTCTCCCTTCTGCAAACGCCGTGGTGAAAGTCTTTCCCCTCTGGAAATTTGTGCTGCAAATCGTGCTTTGATATCATGCCAGCGTGTGGAGA